>Ga0208244_100010_pt1 | contig 333684 bp, 236 predicted proteins | sample SubbioCR12Aug_5A_FD_184828 | JGI IMG/M metagenome (GOLD analysis project Ga0208244, IMG submission 184828) | Serpentinite rock and fluid subsurface biosphere microbial communities from McLaughlin Reserve, California, USA - CR12Aug_5A (SPAdes) | ecosystem: Environmental > Terrestrial > Deep...
AACTTTGGTCTCATTGCATCGCTAACTTATTGTTGATTACAGCTGTTATGACGCCGATTTACACCTAGTATTTTCTCTTTTTTTTCCACAAAAATAACAAAAGTGGCTGCCCTTATGAGACAGCCTCCTTATGATTTCACTCAGCGGAGAGGGAGGGATTCGAACCCTCGGTACAGTTGCCCGTACAACGGTTTTCGAGACCGCCACATTCAACCACTCTGCCACCTCTCCAAAATGCCAATGCAAAAGTATGAAAATTTTGCCAAGCCAAAAAATTAAAAACTAATTTCGTCTGTTGATTCGACTAAATTGATGTAACTTTGGTATCTTTCTGCGTCTATATCGCCACGGTCCACAGCCGAAAGAACGGCGCAACCCGGCTCGTGCATGTGTGTACAAGGAGTGAATTTGCAATCGTGCATGAATTTTACGAAGTCACGAAAATATAAGGGCAGCTCATCCCTATTGACGTTCCATAAAGCGAATTCCCGAACTCCGGGCGAATCTATCAGCCGAGTAGTGTCGCTAAGTTTGAACATCCGCACTGCACTTGTTGTGTGCTGACCTTTGCCGGTTCGCTCGCTGATTTCAGCCACTTCTTGGACTTCCTGACCGACCAAATCATTGAGCAAAGTAGATTTCCCGACTCCTGATGGTCCAAAAAGCAAAGTCGTACTGTCCTCAACAAACTTGATTATCTCATTCAATCCGTCTTGGTTTTTTGCACTCACAAAGAATACTTCGATTCCCATTTTTGGATATGCTTCAAAATCTTCTTCAAATGCAGTAATGTCATCGAACAAATCCGTTTTGTTGACACATATTGCGGGCTGAATGTCACCAAATTCGGCTGCAAGCAAGACTCTATCTATAAATCTACGATTATAAATAGGGTCTGCTAAAGAGGATAAAATCAGCAATTTATCGCAATTTGCAGCTATAACATGTTCACGGTTCACTCTACCTGCTGCTTTCCTTGAGAAATAGGTCTCTCTTTGCTCAACTGCAACTATTCGCCCTGTAACCAAACCGGAATCTTCCGCAATTGAATTGCTTCGCAAGAACTGAATTTTGTCGCCTACAGCAACAAGATTTGACTGAGAATGAGGCGTTATAATTTTTCCGGAAACTTTGCAATCAATGTATTCCGCTTTTTTGTCTAAATCCGATTCAACGATAACGGTATTGCCAATTTGGGCAACAACGATACCAAGTTCTGAATTATCGGGCAACTCGCCTGTTTCACGCACTAATTTTCGCTTGGAAACCTTATGTTTCCTAATTGGTGAGCTTTTTGACAGCTCTTCATTTTCATCAAATTTCATACACAACTTTACTTTTTTTTTACAAACTGTGAAATTTTTTCCACACTTTATTTTGATATTTACAAAATTATACATAATTTTGCAGTAATTATATAAATGTTATAGGTTTTATGTTGAACTATCGGTGGACAATCAGACAAAATAATGATGAAGAGACTGTACAAAGAATAGCGAAATTTCTAAAAATACCCAAAAGCTTGGCTGAGGTGCTGGCATCGCGTGGTTTGACTGACCAAGATGATGCGGCAGGTTTTTTTAAGCCATCGTTGAACGAGTTGCATAATCCATTTATTATGGAGGATATGCAAAAGGCAGTTGATAGGATACTGCTTGCGATAAGAAGGCAGGAGTTAATCTGGGTACACGGAGATTACGATGTTGACGGTACAGCGAGTACATCAATGGTATGTCAGTTCCTTACGGAAATCGGAGGGCGTGTAGATTACTATATCCCCGACCGATTCGAGGATGGATACGGACTATCTAATAAGAGTATTGACCTCGGCATTAGCCGTGGCGCTTCTTTGTTGCTAACTGTTGACGTTGGAATTACATCATACGAACAAATCGAATACGCTACATCTTTAAATGTTGATACAATCATTTGCGACCATCATGAGCCCGGTCCGCAGATACCCAAAGTAGTAGCAATACTTGACCCATTAATGCCGGGTTGCCCTTATCCTTTTAAATCACTTTCTGCTTGTGGTGTGGCATTCAAGCTCGTCCAAGCTATATCGCATGAGTTAGGTATTAGCTCTAAAGCGATTGAATTTCTTGATTATGTAGCCATTTCATCCGCTGCCGATATGGTTCCGCTACTTGGCGAGAATCGCATTTTAGTCCACTATGGCTTAAAGTTACTCAATAGCAATCCTCGCCCAGGCTTGAAGGGCTTAATTCACTGTACAGGTCTTAAATTAGGGCATATTACCGCATCTAATATTGTTTATGCCATTGCTCCACTGATAAATGCAGCCGGCAGATTGGGCGATGCTAAACGTTCAGTAGAGATGATGATGCAGAAAGATGAAAACGTAGCATTCCGCATAGCGCAAATTCTCGAAGATGAAAATCGTAAACGCAGATTGTTTGACCAACATGCTTTTGAAGAAGCTATCCCAATCGCAGACGATTTAATCAAGACCACGGCTCCTCATTCATTAGTGATTTATGGCGATAAATGGCACGCAGGAGTAATCGGAATTGTAGCTTCGAGACTTGTGGATAGATACAATCTGCCGTCAATTTTACTTACTAATATTGACGGAGTAGCCAAAGGCTCTGCCCGTAGTATAAACGATTTTGATGTTCATACGGCACTAAAAATTTGCGAAGATTTGCTGCTCGAATTCGGTGGGCACAAACATGCCGCAGGATTATCACTAAAAGTTGAAAATGTACCTGAGTTTAGAAAACGATTTGACGATTTAGCTAAATTAAAAATAACGAAGGAAATGTTGACTCCTGAAATTTTGATTGATGCCGAATTGCAATTTAACGAACTCTCACCCTCATTTCTAAACACTTTAAATATTTTTGCTCCTTACGGATATGCTAATTACAAGCCCGTTTTTGTTTCAAAAGGAGTCAAATCCCAAAATGGAATTAAAATCATTGGTAATAGCAATATCAGATTTAGAGCGATACAAAATAATTTCGCTATTGATGCAATTGGGATTAATTTAGCAAAAAAAGTTAATTTGTGTAATAATGGCAAAACCTTTTCGATTGTTTATAGTTTGGAGTTTTCGAATTTTAGTGGAAATAAGACTCCACAATTAAATATCAAGGACATCAGACCGGATTTTAATTAGAAATGGTCCAACCTGAAAAATACTTTGAATTAATTAATTCTATAGCCGCTGACAGAAAATTAAATGATGCAAAGCGATTAAAGAAATTAGTTTCAATACTCAAATCTTATTATCGGGATATAGCTGATTTAACCAATCAAAGCTTCCCTAGTTCGTATGCAATCAATGCGTATATTCACGAGCGATTCAAATTTCCTACGAATTTGAAGAATTATTTCAATAAACTAATAATATTATCTAAAAACTCGAATAATTATGATATTAATGATATAATTGTCAATAATTGCATTCTTTTAGTAAACGACATTATTAATTATATTATTTCCGGTGAATTAATTGATTTTGACAATTCCGATTATGGCAAATACTTTAGTTCATTCAAATATAAGAAATCTGTTATATTAGATTTACATGATTTATTATTTGTACAAATCATTAAAAAGCATGAAGATTATTGCTTAATCGAATTTCAAGGTGATGATGATATTATAAGTATTACTTTTCACAAGCCATGGAACGATATTTATAAGTATGTTTCTAATGGAATCCATATAAACGCGATTGATGTAAACCAAGTTTCAGATTATAAGTTTGAATCAACATCTCGCTCTATCATTGTTCTCGAACCGGATTATTTAGTAGATGTCACGGAGCTTGCAAACAGCTTCCAATCATCAGGACCGGATTATTTTGTCAATTTCATCAAGAAAATCTCTGATTTCCCTAATAGTATTCATCTGCAAATTGGGAAAATAGTAAATACAATTTTTGACGAAATTATTCAAGAGCCAAATGCTGATTTTGACACACTTTTTGAAAAAGCACTAAAGTCTGACCCACTTTCGTTTTTCGACTTTTTTGAAAATAATAAAAAAGATTTCGGGTTTCTGAAGGAACAAATACAGAAAATAATTAATAATTTATCAGAAATATTGCCGAGAATTGAATACATTGACCCGATTGTAGAACCTTCATTTATATCTCCAATATATGGGTTACAGGGACGATTGGATATTGCAGAAATTAAAAACGAAGATTATTCCGAAGTGAATATACTCGAATTAAAATCAGGCAAACCACCCAACCAAAAGCTCACAATGCTCGGAGATGACGGCAAGTATATTCAGAGCGGAGTGTGGGTACAGCACCTAGCCCAAGTAACGGGTTATAATTTGCTTATTGACGAAATAAATAAGGAACGCTTTGGAGTTTCAGCAATTTTGTATGCTCAGGATTTGGACAATCCAATACGAAATGTGCCGAATACTTTTCATTTTAAGCGTTTATTAATTTCGCATCGTAATTTTGTTGTTGGTGCTGAATTTGCTCTTGCAGCAAGACGTTTCAAATTAATTGAGTCCAATTCCGAGCTTACTGAAAGTATTACAAATTTTATAACAAATGACTTGTTAACAAAATTTTATGTTTTATATAAAATGTCCTCCCCTATTTTACAAGAATGGTTTAAAGAACAAATATCATTCGTTTATCGTGAAATAATAACAGGTAAAACAGGTAATTATGGCTCTGATTCTTTTTTATCATATTCAAATTTATGGAAATTAAATAAATTTGATATAATATATAATAGTAATGTTTTGACAGAATTGAAGTTAAATTTGCAACAGAGCAATCCACAGCAATTACATTTGTATTTTGAGGTTGACAAAAATAATATGCAATATACATCGCTAAGGCAGGGAGATATTGTTGTATTATTTCATTATGACTCCACAGGAGAGTGTCATCCTCACAAAGACCAGTTGCTACGTGGTTCAATAATTTCAACCGGTGCAGATTATTTAATTATTTCTTTGCGAAACAAAACTTTGCCCAGAAATAGTCTCAATATAAATATAGAATGGGCAATTACATCTGATAGGCTCGAATCAACAAATAAATCAAACTTAAATTCGATTTATAAATTATTAAGTACAGATAAAAAGATCTCTGAATACATTTTAGGAATCCGAGAACCGGAATTTGATGAAAAGAAAATTGAGACAATATCTTACCTTAACACAAAGCAAAACGAAATATTCAAGAAATGCATCAATGCAAAAAATTATTTCATAATTCAAGGTCCACCCGGAACCGGAAAAACTTCTTATATGCTTCGCGCACTTGTTGATTATTTCGCAAATGTAGAGCAAAAATCAGTTTTGGTGTTGGCATACACAAATCGTGCGGTGGATGAAATTGAAAGTGTGATTTCATCAATCGAACCCGATATAAAATTCTTGAGATTAGGCTCGAAAGCATCCAAGAAAAAGTCCAACAGATTGGTTGGAGATTTGGCGGACAAAATCAGCTTGAAAGAGCTTTATAAAGAAGTCGTTGACTCAAATGTGTATATTTCGACAGTGGCTTCAGCACTGAGCAATGATTCGATTTTTGGTTTGAAATGTTTTGATATAATAATTACTGATGAAGCGTCGCAAATTCCGGAGTTCCAATTAGCCGGATTGTTAACTCGAGCCAAGAAATTTATTCTTATTGGCGATGAAAAGCAGCTTCCGGCAATTATCAACCAATCTCCTCAATATTATCATATTGAAAATGAATTACTTACTTCAATTTGTATGACAAATTTGTCAATCTCACTATTTGATAGATTATTGCGCGTTTGCAAGCTCAATGATTGGAATAAAGCATATGACACATTAATTTATCAAGCTCGAATGCACGAAGATATTCAGAAATATCCCAATATGTTTTTTTATAATAATTCATTACAAATATTCGGATTGAATCAAAAGGAAAAAATCAAGCATTTTTCCGCCAATTCGAGCAATCCGATTGAGAGAATTCTTGCCACAAAAAGATTCAGTTTCATTAATTGTATGCACGGCTTGGGATTCAAAGAGTCCGAGATTGAAGCTAAGATTGTGTTTGATATTTGCCGAACTATCAAACAGGCCGTCAAACATCATTTCAATAATGAGACTATTGGTGTAATCGCTCCATATCGAGTACAATGCTCATTGGTAAAGAGCTTCCTGAATGATGAATTCGGCGACACGGTGAATGTTGATACAGTCGAACGCTACCAAGGCAGTCAGCGCGAATTTATAATCATATCGTCTGCCACAAATTACGAGCAATTGCTTTCCTCAATGTCGAACATATCTTATTTCGATGACATTCTAATAGACCGCAAACTCAACGTCGCAATGACAAGAGCCAAATCACATTTCATTTTTATTGGCAATGCGAAAATCCTCCAAAACTCGCCAATTTATGCAAAGTTGCTCGACGAACTCCGAAATGAGCAGGCATATTTTGAAAGTAGTGATTTAATGTAGATTTTGATGAATTATTTGCAATTAAAACTATGCTATGACGCTAAAAATGCGTAAATTTGTAAGTTTGTATATGGACAATTATTATTAAATTATATATCATCATAAAATGTCACATTTGAATTACGAAACGATAGTACAGACCTTGTTAGAAGATGAGATGAAAAGCTCATACCTTGATTATTCAATGTCTGTAATAGTATCAAGAGCATTACCTGACGTAAGGGATGGCTTAAAACCTGTACACAGAAGAATTCTGTACGCAATGCAAGAATTAGGATTATTGCCCAACCGCGCCTACAAAAAATCAGCCAGACTTGTGGGTGAAGTGCTTGGTAAGTACCACCCTCACGGCGATTCATCAGTTTATGACGCAATGGTCAGACTAGCCCAAGATTGGAGCATGAGATACCCATTGGTTGACGGTCAGGGCAACTACGGCTCAGTTGACGGCGACCCTCCGGCGGCAATGCGTTACACAGAAACAAGATTAGCCCAAATTGCGAATCAAACACTTAGAGATATTGATAAAAATACTGTTGATTTTCAGCCCAACTTTGACGAATCTCTGAAAGAACCGACTGTGCTACCGACTGTACTGCCAACCTTGCTCATCAATGGTGCGAGTGGTATTGCTGTTGGTATGGCGACAAATATTCCGCCTCACAATTTGACCGAAATTGTCAACGGGCTCGTTGCATACATCGAAAACCGCGACATCACTATCGAGGAATTGATGGAATACGTTCCGGCACCAGATTTCCCGACAGGAGGTATAATCTATGGTTACGAAGGCGTTAGAGAAACTTATAGGGCAGGAAGAGGAAAAATCATTGTTAGAGCCAAAGTCGCATTTGAAGAAAATAAAACCGGCTCAAGACAATCTATCATCGTAACTGAGCTTCCTTACCAAGTAAATAAAGCAAGCTTGATTGAAAAAATCGCAGATTTGGTTCGTGCAAAAGTTTTGGAAGATATTTCCGGTTTGAATGATGAGTCCGACCGTGACGGTATGCGGATAGTCATAGATTTGAAACGTGATGGCAGCCCTGAAGTTGTGCTGAATAATTTATACAAGCACACCCAAATGCAAGTAACTTTCGGTTCAATCATGTTGTCACTCGTTAAGGGCAGACCCAGAGTATTGACACTCAGAGATATGATGAAATACTTCATAGAATTCAGAAATGAAGTTGTCATACGTAGAACAAGATTTGAATTAGACACAGCCGAAAAGCGTGCCCACATATTGGAAGGTTTCAAAATTGCTTTAGACAATATTGATGCCGTTATTAAATTGATTCGTGCGTCTCGCGATGCTGCTACTGCTTCTATAGGATTGCAAGAAACATTCGGACTTAGCGAAATTCAAGCAAAAGCAATCCTTGATATGCGTTTGCAAAGATTGACAGGACTTGAAAGAGATAAAATTGAGAAAGAATATCGCGAATTAATTCAATTAATCGAAAAATTAAAAGCGATATTGGCAAGCAATGAATTGCAAATGGAAATCATTAAAACCGAATTAATCGAAATTCGCGAAAAATTTGGTGATGCCCGCAGAACTGAAGTAGTTCGTGATGCAAAAGAATTCACAATCGAAGATATGATTGCCGATGAAGACGTCATAGTGACGATTTCGCATAAAGGATTCATCAAACGTACGCCATTGAGTAGCTACCGTCGCCAGAACAAAGGTGGCAGAGGCGCCAGCGGCTCAACGACTTATGATGATGACTTTATCGAATTTATTTATCAGGCTTCAACTCACCATTATTTGCTGTTTTTCACTGATGCCGGCAAAGTTTACCGAATCAAGGTGTATGATTTACCTGAAGGCAGTCGTACAGCAAAGGGAAGGTCACTTGCTAACGTAATCGCCAAAGAAGCAAATGAAAAAGTAACAGCTTTGATGCCCGTTAAGGAATTCGTTGATGATGAATTCGTAATTATGTGTACTCAAAAAGGTGTTATTAAGAAAACGGAATTATCCAAATTTGCAAACGTCCGCCAAAATGGAATTATTGCTATCGGATTAAATGATGACGATAAACTGATGACAGCAGGTATCAGCGATGGTAATGCAGATATAATTATCGGCACTCGCAATGGTATAGCGTGTAGATTCAGAGAATCTGATGTTCGGTCGATGGGGAGAACTGCGACTGGCGTTCGCGGAATATCACTTTCGAAAAATGATTCGGTCGTAGCAATGATTATTATCAAACGCCAAGACGCACAAGTAATGGTAGTCAGCGAAAATGGATATGGCAAGCGTACTCGTTTTGAAGATTTCCGTCTTACTCGTCGCGGTGCAAAAGGAGTGATTTCTATGAATGTAACACCAAAAACCGGAAAAGTTGTTGGGATATTACCCGCAATTGATAATGATGATTTGGTGGTTATGACAGTCAATGGTATTGTAATCAGACAAAGTATAAAAGCAATTCGAACTATCGGTAGGAATACACAAGGTGTTAGATTGATTAGATTGGACGAAGGAGACTCGATTGCAGATATTATCACTGTCGTTCATGATGATGACCAAGACCAACTAAATGGTAACATTATTGATGAACCTGAGCAAGACCAATTACTTTAAGAATTTTTAGACAAAATGCCTCGGAATTTTTTTGAATTACATAATTTGTAATAAAATACTTTCGGGGCATTTTTTTATTAACCTTTTTAGGTGATTATGATATACGTTATCGGAAATAAGATAAAAGCTGAAATGTCAGGATTTTGGAACGAGGGCACACCATATTCCAAAAGAAATATTTACAGCAAGCTGCCTAACGCTTTGCCACCGGTCAATTATGATGAGCATACTCTCAAACCGCATAGTCTGACTCATGCGGAATCGCCTTTGCATACAAATAATGACGGCAAACCACTTCATAGTTACATCGAGGACTCTCCTCATTTTTTCTTTGGTGAAGCTTTGGTGCTCAAATTTCGCAACGATTATGTTCGGATAGACGGCACTGAAAATACTTATATCAAAGTCATAAGTCGTAGCGAAATCGAAAGCAAAATTAATGAGATTTGCATCGGGAAATCAATTCCGCCTAAAATATTGCTTACAACCGAAAATTATCCCAAAAATGAAAACGGCTTTCATGCCGAAAATTACATACTTGTTTTAGATTTCGAAGCAGCCGAATATTTAATAAGTTTACCGGATTTTCATCTATTCGGGACAACATGGAAATCTACCGATTATCAGCCCAACTCACCGACTCGCCCTGTTCATGATACAATTTTCAAAAAAGCTGTTATATTCGAATTACTTAATCTATCAGTGGTTCCGGAGGGCACTTATTATTTCTCGGGGATGCCAATATATATCGAAAATTCAAATGAAAGTCCTGTGACACCAATTTTAATAGATAAAACTTATTTTGAAACGTCTTAATCTGTGATGGCAGATAAAAGTATAGATAAAAAACCTAAAGGGAAATTCGGTTCTTTCGTGAAACGATCGGTTCTGATTTTTTTGTTGTTCATAATAATAGTGCCTATAAGCATTATCACATTGTCGCAATTCGAATTTTTCCGTTCTTATGCCTTGAAAAGCATTTTGGGGTTTGTAAATGATGAATTGATAGCCGAAATTCATGCCAAAGACTTGAGAATCAGTCTCACAAAAGGATTGACTATTTATGATGTGTCACTTTATACAGATGGCGATACATTAGCATATATAGAAGAACTTAATCTCAAATTTGATATTTCGGATTTGCTCCAAAATAAAATTTCCGTAAATTATCTCAAGTTGACCAACCCAACAATCAAACTACTTCGCAATTCGAGGGATAGCCTATGGAATTATGACAAAATCGCCAAACCATCAGACACACCATCTGATACCACTCCGAGCGATTGGGTGATTAGTGTTGACAAATTAATCATGCAAAATGCTAATTTTACGATGTTTGATTCTACTTTGGCGAATAGTGACACGAAAAAGATTGACTTCAACCATATGACATACGAATCTTTGAATATGGAAGCAAGGGCGGAGGCTATTTTAGAAAAAAACTCTTTCCGATTGAAAATGAAATCAATGTCGGCAAAAGAATTATTTAGCGGATTTACTTTCGAAAATCTTGCTTTCGATGCAAAAGTTTCACCCAAGGAACTTACTATAGATAATTTGGATTTCAAATCATCCGAATATAAAATTGATGGTGATTTGAAAATGACAAATTATAATGTATTCGGTACCGAAGAGCCAATTCTGGATTCGGCACATTTCGATATTGATATTGAGGTTAATCAAATTGACCAAAGATTCATCGAATATTTTTCGGAAATGCCCATTACAATCACAGGCAAACAGGATATAAATATCGAATCAACGGGGAATTTGAACAACCTGAAAATCGCAAATTTGTATTATGACAATGGCGAATCAAATATCAAAGCAATTGGGTCTTTATATGGGTTGATAGACTCTGATAATTTCGCATACGAATTGAATCTTGACAATTCCATGATTCAAAGAGCCAATTTGATTCAGATGTTGCCCGAAATGGCTCTTTCCGAACTTCCACAATTTGGGATAGTCCAATTTGATGAGTTGTTTGTGAAAGGCAGTGCTGATAGCGTTTTTGCAAATATGAATCTTAAATCAAATTTAGGCAATGTGAAAGGTAGTGCAGGTGTGAAATTCAAAGGTATTTTGAACTATGATGCCAATGTACAATTTACTCATTTGGATTTAGCTAAAATATTGAAAAATAATCTATATAAGAGCGATTTGAACGGTAGTGCAGTATTGACCGGTAATGGGGCAGAAATTAAGACGATATTAATACATGGGGACGTGCTCCTTGATAAATCAAAATTCATGGACAATGACATTAAAGACCTTTCTTTGAAATTTAATGCAGACGGCAACAGTCAAATTGTTGTCGAAAATCTTGTTGCTAATTTGTATCGTAATTCGATTTCGACCGATGATTTCAGCCATTTTGATATTTTTGATGACAGCTATATGCAATTAGCAACTTCCGGTTCACTCGATTTATCAAATTTATCTAATCCTTCTTACAAATTAGATGCGAAATTTGAATCCATTAACTTCTCGAAATTATTGAAAAGCGAAACAATGCCGACTCATATTTCAGGAACTGCTACTATTGAAGGCATTGGCTTCCATCCCGATTCATTAGCCGGGAAATATAATATCCAATTAAATGAAATTCTTTTCACGGACAGAGCACTAATGCCATTCGGTATAGATTTGGAAATAAACAAATACGAAGACCGAAATGAGTTAGTACTGTATTCTGATTTCTTAGATGCAACATTTTCAGGGCAATATCATCTGGGCGAACTAATTGAAGTTTTAGCGTATCAAGGTACTTATCTTGGAGAATTTATTAACAACAAAATAATGTCATTAGACCCGGATTTGAGAAAGATCCAAGACACAACACAAACTTTTGAATTACAAAAATTCGCATCATTCCCAAATATAAATGGTAGATTTAATGCAATAATTAAGAACATTTCGCCGATAAACGCTTTTATGCAAGATATGAATATATTTACTGAAATGGATTTTGAAATGCAAGTAATATCATCGGATTCGACTTTGTCAGTTTTCATAGATACTATGAATATAGAATATTTGGACATTAATTTGCCAGAAACAAATATCAATCTGCGTGACATAGAAATGGAAGGGCGACTTGTTTCAATTTTAAAAGATTCTCTACCTGAGTTTGAGTTTTTTGAATTGTTTGCAGAACAGAAGGGTGTTAGTAAGATTAGTGATATGATAATTGACAGATTTAATACTGATTTAAGATTTGACGGTCAGAATCTAGACTTTAGAATTTTAACGGCAGTAAATGGTAATATGGGTTTTGTATCAAAAGGTAACATCGCAATTGCAAACGAGAGATTGAAATTTAGTATTGATTCACTTCAATTTTTTTATGAAAACAGCTTCTCATGGCATTCCAAGGAACCAATATTAATTGAAACATACGAAAATACCATTGATATTAAAAAGTTTGTACTAGGTCGTGGTGGGGCTGAACGTATTGAAATATCCGGTGCTAAAAAGGGTGATAATTTGGATAATCTTCAAGTTTCTGTATATAATTTTCCTGTCCAAGACATGATGATGTTTGCAGATGAAGACATGAAGAATCAATTTTCAACTTTGGTTTTCAATATAGATTCGATGCGAATTAATATTAGCAATGATGTTTTTCTACCTGTTATCAAAACCGAAATGTATAGTGACAGTATCTCTATAAATAGTCATTATATTGGTACTCTTAAAGGCAATTTCCTTCACGACAAAGATAATATCACAGGTACTGCACAATTATTCCATGAATTCGGCGATGAACCAATTGAATTAATGAATTTGCAAATTAATTATTTACCGATTTATATCGGACTTGATACATTAATAGCTGAAAAGCAAAAGAGTAAAAAGAGCGACATTGTGCTTACGACACAGTCGTTCCCGTTAGAATTTTTATCTCCATTTGTACCGGGATTGAGCGATATTCGGGGTAGAGCCGACATAAGTTTCAAACTTGGAGGAATATTGCACGAGAAGCCTGTTTACTCGGGTAAAATAAAGACCAAAGCAATCAGATTCAGACTTGATGCAACAAATATTGAATATTACGCAATAGCTGAGATTTACATTGATAATTCGCGAATTTCGATTGTTGATATGAAGTTACAAAACGTCAATTATGATGCGAGATTCGGAAGGCTCGGCAGAGCTGATGTACTAGGATTTGTTGATTTAGACGATAAATTTATGCCCAAAATGATGGATTTTTCGATAATTGCTGATAGATTACTTGTTCTTAACGAAAATTCATCTTTGGCAATGCCCGATTTGTACGGTGATTTCATTATTTCAACAGATGCTAACCCTATTCAATTTTCAGGGACATTGCAACAACCAAATCTGACGGGCGATATAAATGTCATGTCTGCAGAGCTTTCAATGCCATTATTAGAGAAAAAGCAAAAAGTCCGAACTCAATTGGAGTATGAAGTAATAGACAGCGTCCACAGAATACGCACAATTACAAGAACTGATACAGTTATAGAGGAAGAAAGTGAATATCAAAAAATTGGCTCGGTTTCAGAAAGGAATATTGCAGACTTAATTAATTATGATTTGCGAATAAAAATATTGGGTAAATTTACAGTACTGATGGATATGAATTTGTTGGGAGAATTGTATGCCGAAGTAGGAACACTCGAACGAAACACCCAATTATTATATCAAAAGCATAGAGATTCGGACGAAGCAAAGCTCTATGGCGACGTTCAGGTTAAAGAAAATTCCACATTAAAGTTTTTAAAACAATTCAAAACATCAGGAACAATTCAATTCCCTACAGGTTCAATTGATAATCCATCGCTAAATCTGGAAGCATCACATTCCGGAACCATGGTTCAGGATGGTGATAATCGCAGATTCGAGGTAAGGATGAAAATAACGGGTACAAAAGAACTTCCTATTCTCAAGTTTACATATTTCGTAGAAGGTGTTGAAGCGACCGGTTCTGAAGAACAAATCAATGAAAATGCTCTATTTTTGCTTGTAATGGGACGTACTAAGACCGGTACTGATGCGGCTTCCAACGATTTATTGACCGAAGGAGTGACTTCAAGTTTTACAAATTTCGCTAATAAGGCGTTAACTGAAATGTTAATGAATACAGGAGTTATCAAAAGTGCTGAGCTTAATTTTGCAGGTAATACTGCTAGTTTTGAGCAAGCAAATTTGAAAATATCAGGTCAAATTCTTGGCGGTATCAGCTGGACTATTGGCGGGACAATCGCAGATTTATCTTCAAATAACGAAATTTCGATTGATATTCCGGCATCCGAATTCCTTTCCAATCCCTTTTGGTCAAATTTTATATTACAAGTAACTAAGGCAACTGCTCAAAATGCGACATTCGTAAATCAAGATGCCAAAAACTGGGAAGTCAAAATCAAGTTCGGGAATAGTTGGTAAATCATCTGTATAACCAATCACAACTTCTTTCATTTTCAATCAGTTCCTGCAAATTAAATTCTAATAGATTAAAAAAATCCAATCCTGTTCGATATTCAATTTCACGCACACTTATGCAATAATCTGATAATTTTTGTGAAGTATTATTAGTTTGCTCGAAAACAAATGCAGCCACTAATAGAGAATCATTTGAGATGGGTGTAGTGATAATTTTCCAATATCCACTTGGTATTACGTGTTCTTCATCGGCGTGTGGCAAATTTGGCATTTTTCGCTCGTAAATTGGTCCTGTCATTACATAGATTTCCTTGTAAACAGCAACAATTCTACGTTCCAAATCCTCAAGATTTTTCCACAAACCTTGATTCAATTTTGAATTCTGTGGAGTTATATTAGATAAATAATTAGTTGTATGCCAATCACGATTCCCCTTGAAATTTGCCAATGGAGCTTGGTGCCCCCTGTCGGTTTTCAAAGCCGAATTTGCACCATCGTAATCATCAGGCTCTAGAGTTTCATTTTCTTCAAGCCAAGGGTCAGCTTTCCATACCCTTGAAGTTGAAACGTTGCCGCTAATTGTTGCAGAATCTAGATAATAGCACACCCAATCAGCGAATTTTGTCGAATCATTACTGCTAAGTGCATATGAGTCTCTTATTATTAAATCATTAGTAATAGGTGACCCTTTGGGATAGCCATAGATGAAATGCTTGCAATGAATTTCGTAATATTGTGATTTAACGGTTACAAAAGTCACTAAGAAAAAACAAGCAATTAAAAGCGTAAATTTTGACATTTGATTAGAGTTAAATTGAACAAAATTCATAGAGAAAAAAAATCGAAAAGTTTCCTATAGATACGATTTCACTTTACTATCAAAAAATAAACCGATATATTGCACTTGCATATTATGCAATTTACGAAAAAGTTTTATAAAAATTTGAAAATTGGAGAAGTAAGATGAAAACTTACAAAATAGCATGGTTACCGGGCGATGGTATCGGTATAGAAGTGTTAGAAGCCTCGAAAATTGTCTTAGACAAACTGAATTTTGCTGCAGAGTATATTCACGGTGATATTGGTTGGGAATTTTGGTGTACCGAAGGTGATGCACTTCCCAAACGTACGATTGATTTGCTCGGCAATGTCGATGCTGCAATGTTTGGAGCTATTACATCGAAACCGGTCAAAGAAGCCGAATACGAATTAGTTTCTGAGTTACGCAACAAAGGATTAGTTTACCGCTCGCCTATTGTCCGCATGAGACAGACTTTTGACTTGTATAATTGCTTCCGCCCTACGAAAGCATATAAAGGCAATCCACTGAATTTAAAAGATGATATTGACATCGTTGTCTTCCGCGAAAACACTGAGGATTTGTATGTAGGTGTCGAATTCAGCCCTGTACCGAAAGAACTTTCTGACACTTTGCAAAAATTGAGCAAACCATTTGCTACATTTGCTAATTTGAATGGTAACGATTATGCAATTTCATGTAAAATCAACACTATCAATGGTTGCGAAAAAATCATCCGAACAGCATTTGAATTTGCAAAAGAGCACGGACGTAAGAAAGTAACTGTCATTCATAAAGCAAATGTCGTTCGAGCAACTGATGGCTTATTCTTGGAAATCGGAAAACGAGTCGCTGCAGATTATCCCGAAATCCAATTTGACGAAGGCAACATAGACGCAATGACTATGTGGTTGCTAAAAAATCCAGAAAGATACGATGTGCTCGTTGCACCAAATCTTTACGGCGATATAATTTCGGACTTGTGTGCTCAAATGGTTGGCGGATTAGGTTTTGCTTGTTCTGGAAATATCGGAAAAAAATTAGCAGTTTTCGAACCAACTCACGGTTCAGCTCCAAAATATGCCGGACAATATAAAGTAAATCCTATTGCTACAATTTTAGCGACTAAACTTATGCTTGATTGGCTTGGTGAAAAGGAAATGGCATTAAAAGTTGAAAAAGCAGTGGCTCAGGTTGTCGAAGAAGGAAAAGTACGTACTTATGATATGGGTGGAAATGCAAGTACTTTAGAAATGGCTCAAGCCATAGCTGATTGCATCTAATTTGCTTATTTTACAAAAAAAAAGTGTCATTCTGAGCAATCGAAATGACACTTTTTTTTTAAATACCGTTTATTTTTTCTTGCCTTTGGCACCGATAGTTTGGACTGGTTTGCCAATATCAGAAGCACCTGCAATACTTTGAATTACACCTTTTTGCTTTCCGGTAATGATTCCGGCTTTCACCATATCATTTGTTAAATGAGCAATACAGCTAACAAATTTGCCATGATTGTTGTAATTTTCTTCAAGACATGCCAAAATTGAGCAGCTAATTGGCTCACCGTTGACAAGAACTTCACTTAAATCTATACCAAGTGCAGCCTCAACATCAGCCATGAATGTATTCCATTGTTCGTTTTCAGTAGTGCAAGGGTCTTCAGGCACGATTTCTTCTTCGTCGTCGCCCCATTCATCATCGCCATCATAGACTACTGGCGGTCTGTCATTGTTATCTTGCCATTTAGTTGAGTTTTGTTCGCAACCGGAAAACACAAAAGCAAGAACTAATAAGATTAAAAGTAAATATTTCATAAAACACCTTTTATAAAATGATAAAATGTTCGATACTAATATAAGCAATATTCTTTAAATTGAATCAGTATAAATACTTAAGATAGCTTTTATTCCTTTGCGGAATATTTTTCGAGCATGTATTCAGCAACTGCTTTGGCTTCCTGAGGGGTCAAGCCTTGGTTTGGCATTGGGGGCCATTTCGGATTCACCGGCTTTGGATTTTGGATAAATTGCATTAAGGCTGTTAATGGGTCAGCTTGGTCTAAATATTTCTGCATTATATTTTTATGAGCCGGCGCTGTAGGAGCATCTTCGTCACGATGACAAGCGGCACATCTTCCGGTATAAATCTCGCCACCATTAATCGGAGCAGCTTCAATTCCAAGACTTGCCAGGAACTCTTCTTTATGAACCTTATACTCTTTGTCAAGCACAAGAACATGTGCTCTATTGCCCACGCTGAATGCAGCTTTATCAATAAATGCCATTAATGCAAAGACGATGATAAAAGAGTAGAAAGCGTATCTGATATAGCTGTTTTTGTTGTCCTTTATGACTAAATAAACTTGTTGGAGTATTACTAACATTAGTAAAAGACTCAATGTAACAGCAGCAAAAATCTGTGGATTAAGCGATGTCTTTGGTATAATGAACAATGAAAGAACAATGAAAATTGGTAAAAACAATCCGGATGCCAATGCCAACCATAGATTTATTTTTTTGGCAAATTCTGAATATTCCTCTGTATAATTTTTTCTTTCAGCATCCCAATATAAATTTCTGAATACAAATGATACTGCTGTAAAAGCTAATGCTGCAGTTATGAATTGTAAAAATTTCAGAATTGATGCTGCTGAGAATAGCACTGTTAAAACGTTTCCATGCCACCATGAATCCGGATTCATAGCAAAAGTCACTGTGCCTACAAATATCCACATACTAATGAACATCAATATAACAGACCAAGTGCCGGTCATTCCTTTTGTGGCGTTTGTTGAATCATTCAAAGTTTCAATTTCGGCAGATACTTCTTCGCTATCAGTAACTTTATTTTTCAGAGCTGACAATAATTGGCTCAAATGTAAAGATTTTTTATATTTATGAACCAGTAATACCGATACAAGATAAAACAGAAATGCCAATGTGAGATAACTAACTATTGCGACAGGTTGCTTATGAAGCAATTGAGTATAAATAAATATGATAGATAAGAACGGAACAATTCCGAGACCGAAGGAATATATCCAGCTATCGGTTATCAAATCTGCATAATCCCGCGATAATTTCGCATTATTATCTGTTACTTTTTTACTCTTGTTACGGAAATATACCGACAATGACATACTGCCAAATAAGACTCCCGAATAAGCAAGAAAAATTGTCAACCCGAGAATCAGAAAATAATTTAATAGATTCAAATTATAATCGGGTTGCGGTATAACAAGTTTGTCTAAAAATTCCATTTTATCAGCCTCGAATTAGATTTTCAATTAATGAATTTATCAACTGAAAGTAAAACAACTACAAATAATACGTAAACATTTATATCAACAAAAGCAAGTTTCAAATTGAATTGTTTTTCCAATTTAACAACAAGAGAACGAGTTCTCCAAAGCAAAATTCCACCTGCCAAAAGCAAAAGCAAATTAGTAAATATACTATGAGTAACTCCGAAAAAAGGAATCATCATACACGAAGCAGCCAAAGCACCAATCCAAACGAAAGTAATTCTCTTAAGTTGTTCGTTAGAAAAATATCTCGATGGAGTCGGGAATCCGGCTCGGCGATAATCATTATCATAAATGAGCATCAAAAACCAAAAATGAGGTATTTGCCAAACAAAGAAAAATACTGCCAAAGACATCAGCTTCGGGTCAACAATATCTCCGCCTGCTGCAACCCAACCAATTGCAGGAGGCAATGCTCCGACAATCGAACCCGGGAAAATAGCAAATGCAGTGAGCTTTTTGAGCGGTGTGTACATTAAATTGTAAGAAACGAGTGCCGCTATGCCGAGAAGAGTCGCAAGCGGATTTGTAAATATAATCAAAATCATTAATCCAAAAACAACCATAGCAGAAGCCCATAAGGCGGATTCGCTGATGCTCATTTTGTGCTGTGGCAATGGACGATTCTTTGTCCTTACCATCAAAGCATCTGTTTCAACTTCTTGGATATGGTTAAATGATGATGAGCCACAAGAAAGTATGAAAATGCCGAGCAAGGTCATTAGCATTTCAAATCCTACCGAACCACCTGCAAGAATATAACCCACTGTACCTGAAATAGCAACAAAAAAAGTTATTTTGACTTTGCTCAATTCGGCAAGAATCTCGAGTTTAGACCTAATCATCCCGCTTGTATATTTTATAGTATCGCTATACATTGATTTTCATTTAATTATTATATACTACTCCAAAATGGCTTCTGTTTTCACAGAATCTTTAGGTAAAGTTTTAGTTTCATCTTTCTTCCCTTCTTCGGGCATACCAATTTTAAGCCATTTGTCGAATTCGCTATCTTCGAGAACATGCAATTTAGTGTACATTCTGGAATGGTTCAAACCGCAATATTCGGCACAAGCTACATCAAATGAGCCGGTTTTAGAAGGTTCGAGCACAATGAAAGTGCTTTTACCACCTACAAGGTCTTCTTTGAGCCTGAAAGCAGGAATATAGAAACTATGCAATACGTCTCTCGAAGTCATTACAAGTTTAGTTTTTTGACCCAAAGGAATGTACAAAGTGTCGTTTTTTTTGCCATTAGGATATTCAAAATTCCATCCCCACATAAAACCATATACTTTAACTTCGTAAGCACCCTCAGAATCTGCACGAAGCCTTTGAAAGCCTTCGTAACCATACCAAAACATTACCATAACAATAATTGTGGGTATTACAATCCAAATGATTTCGAGAATTACGTTCCCATGAATTTGTTTTGCTACAGGATTTCTTTTTCTGCTGTACCTAAAAACAAAATAAATCATGGCTATGGTAATGCCTAAGAGTAGGACAACTGAAATGCCTACAATCAAAAGCATTACAAAATCTACATTTTGAGCATAATCTGATGCTGTTTCAAACATGTTTTGTTCCTTATCTTAAGAATACGTCAAATCCTGTCAAAACAAAAACCACTAAAAGAACCAAAATCACTCCAACCAAAAACAACTTGAATAACAAATCTTCAAACTTAATGTGCATGAAGTAGTTAATAACAAAAGCAGATTTGATGGCAGCAATAAACATTGCAACTAAAAGCGTGTAATTACCCAAATCAATCCCGGCGACTGCGATTGTGATTACAGTCAACGAAAGTAGTGTAATCCAAATCATTATATTGATTCCATATCTTGGGTCGTGAGCGTGAGCTATTTTTCCGTCATTTGTATCAGTATGTGACATTTCTACCTCTTAATGCAATAAATAAAACAGTGGAAAAAGGAAAATCCAAATTAAGTCAACAAGATGCCAATATAGTCCTCCGTTTTCGAGAAGAACAAACCTATCGGGGCTGACTTTACCTTTAACAATAAATACTAAAATGAAAGTAAGAATTATCATACCGATAATAACGTGAAGTCCGTGCAATCCTGTCATAGAAAAATATAGTCCATAAAAAATCTTCTCACCTTGAGTTTTGAGAGCTAACTCTTCACCACCGGGGAAAATCCCGTGTGAAAACTTATCAGACCACTCGAAATACTTAACTACAAGGAATCCAAATGCAAAGCTTATCGTCGTAATTAGCCAATAAATTGATGCTTTGATTTTGCGACGTTGCAATGCAATTATAGACAATACCATTGTTAAACTACTCGTAAGTAGTATAATAGTATTTAAGCCTCCCATCCATATCTTTAGGCTTTTTGCCGAAAGTTGGAATTCAGGGAAATACTCAAATCTATAAGCCATGTAGAGCAAGAAAAGTCCGCCGAACAAAAGAAGTTCGGTAAAAAGGAACAACCACATACCAAGCTTCGAGCCATAATCGTCTCTCAAGTCGTGAACATGTTCGTGTCCGTGTTCCTCTTCATGTGCTACATTTGTAGAGCTATTAGTTGACATTATTCGTTACCTCATCATAATGTTCGTATTCGTAAGGACCATATTTAACAGTTGGGATTTTCTTGAAATTCAATAATGGAGGTGGTGATGGCACAGTCCATTCTAAGGTCATTCCACCCCATGGATTATTTCCGGATTTCTTGCCATTTTTCAATCCAAGGAATAAATTGATAAACATAAGCAATATACCGGCTATCATCACCCATGAACCAACAGTCGCAAATTGGTGCATTCCTTGAAATTCGGGTAAATAATCATAATACCTTCGAGGCATTCCTAAGTAACCAAGTATAAAAAACGTGAAATATAACATATTGAATCCAACTACCATTATTGCAAGAGCAATGTTCGCAATTTTAGTGTTATACATTTTGCCAAACATTTTTGGGAACCAATAATGCAATGCTGCAAAGAAAATAAATATCGTTCCGCCAAACATAACATAATGGAAATGGGCTACGACGAAATATGTATCATGCAAATGGACATCTGTTGCTAATGACCCAAGAACTAACCCTGTCAGACCACCAATTGAAAATAAGAAAATGAATGCCATCACATAAAGAAAAGGTGTTTCAGCTTTAATCGAGCCTTTGTACATTGTGGCAACCCAATTGAATATCTTAACGCCCGAAGGCAGTGCCACAATGAATGTCAGGAAAGAGTAAACCCATCGTGATTCGTCACTCATTCCGGATGTGAACATATGATGTCCCCATACCAGAGTACCGACAAAAGCAATAGCAATAGATGATACTGCGATTGCACCATAGCCAAATATTGTTTTACGTGCAAAGGTTGGAATAATTTCCGAAACAACACCCATCGCCGGCAAAATCATAATATATACAGCCGGATGGGAGTAAATCCAGAATAAGTGTTGAAACAAAATCGGGTCGCCACCCATAGCAGGGTCGAACAATCCAACGCCGAATAATCTTTCTACAACAACCAATAAAATTGTAATTCCAATAATCGGAGTACCAATAATTTGAATCCAAGCTGTTGAATACAAAGCCCAAATAAAGAGTGGTAATTTGAAGAAAGTCATTCCGGGAGCTCTTAATCTATGAACAGTCGTAACAAAATTCACGCCTGTAAGAATCGAAGAGAAGCCAAGAATAAATGCAGCCATAAGCGGCATAATTACTTCAGTTCCGGTTCGTAAGCTGTAAGGTGCGTAAAAAGTCCAGCCTGTATCAATAGGTCCGCCACTCAAAAAGAGCGAAGCAACTGCCAATAATCCGCCGATTGTATATAGATACCACGAAAAAAGATTCAGTCGCGGGAATGACACGTCCTCTGCCCCAATCTGAATCGGTAGGAAAAAGTTGCCAAATCCGGCAGGGATACCCGGAATAATTACCAAAAATATCATTATAATGCCATGCAATGTAAACAGAGCATTATATGTTTGTGGTCCCATAATGTCTTGCCCGGGATTCCATAATTCGAGTCGCATGAAGAAACCAAGAGTCATGCCGACAAGGAAAAATGTCACCATCGAGCCAAGATACAAAAGACCTATTCTTTTGTGGTCAACGGAAAGCAACCAACCCAGAATACCGGTATGCTTCCCTTTGTACTGATAAAAATTTACATAATCACCGTTGGTGCTTACTGTAGAATCAGACATTCTCTTCTCCTTTACTTACTTTTTTTGTTCTTCCTTTTACTAATAAAACTACGAAGAAAATACCTACCCCAAGAAAAATCACAGTACCGGCAACTTTGTTAAAATTGAAGACGTAGGTCCTACCCTCAGGGTCATAGCTGAAGCAATACGCAAGCATCTTAGAAATCGGTGGGGCTGAAATGCCCTTTGATGCTTCGACAACAGCCAATTTGAAATCAAATGGTGAGTACTCTGTACCCAATAAATATCGAGTAATTTTGCCATCAGGTGCAATCATTATTAATGCTCCTGCATGAACGAAATCATCCTCTCCGTCGGGTTTATATCTAAAACCTACTGCATCTGTTATTTTGGCGATATTAGTGCTGTCTCCGGCCATAAAGATCCAATCATCCGGTGAAATTGGACGAGTCATCCCCGATATATAATTTGTTTTCCATTTTTTGGCGACCTCGTGATTTTCACGGGGGTCAAAACTAATTGTCAAAACTTTGTAATCTTTGCCGGGTTCAATAGAAGCTTTATCAATGACTTCGCCGAGACTATTGAGTAGGGGGCTACAAATCCCCGGGCAATGATAATAAACTAAGGCAAGAACTACGGGTTTGTCTATCATTTCTTTCAAAGTTCGCTTGTATCCTTCCGAATCAACAAACTCCAAATCCAATGGTAGATAAGTGCCGAGTTTCTTTTCGTGCTCTATACCCACTTCAACTTTGTCTTCTACTGCAGAAGTCAAGCCCAAAGGCAATATAGATATTAAAAATGCTAAAAAATATTTCATGATTGTGACTGTAGATTAAGCCTATTATGGGCGTTTAACAAGAATGAATGCAATGTCGTAAGTTCGTCTTTAGTCAGTCTCAATGTTATTGCTTTGAAACCATTATTGTTAATGGTAGAAGCTATTTCGTTGATGAAAGCATTAGTCCCGCTTTGCCAATTTTTACCATTAACAAGTGTTATAGATGCTTTATCGGTATTGGATATTACTTTATCCAACAAAACAGCAATATCGCCTTCAACAGTATTTAATTCCTTAGTAAATTGTTCAATTTTAGTCTTATTGTTACTATATTCCTCGGTCATTTTGTTCATTGCCATCGAAACAGAAATTTGATTTGATGTAACTTTTCCTTCGGAAAGCGAATAAGTCAAATCTAAAGTTTCCAAATCTGAATCGGAATCTTTGGGAAAATCAGGCATCAATGAGTGCATATAATGAATTAGAGCAAACCTATCAACTACGTTTAAATAGTTATAAGCTACCATCCCTGAACCGGGAATTCCTTCTTCTAAAGTCTTCCACATTTCCGAAAGTTTGGCGCCATTTTTCCATCCATCCAATTCCGTAAAATTACGGGGTTTCGGATTCAATCCTGAGCCTGCAATTCCATCACCTTTGCCTTCGTTGCCGTGGCATGAAGAGCAATTTGCTTTGTATAATTCGGCTCCTTTGGCAATCATTTCGGCATTAGGCACACTGATTTCCTTAACATTTACTCCTTCCATCATCGCTCCTTTTTGCATAGGAATTTCAGGAGCAACTGTATCGCGAGCAAGCAGCTGTTTTTGTTGAGTATTTAAGATTGCATGGTCAAGATTGAATACCCAATACATTCCGACGACAATAATCAGCATAATTAAATAAGGATAAACAACAGCAAATAATCTTAATGGATTTTTCAAGAAATCCTTGTAATCTATCTCATCTTCGGGTCTGAATTTATTTTCCATTTTTTATTTCCTAATTAATTAAAGATGAAATTCCAAACCTTTTCTGAATTTCGGGTCGCCAATTGGCATGAGATTCTTTTTACCCGCAACAAGGCTGAATACAACTATTATTACACCAAGCACCAAAATCGGCACTGTAAACTCAAACCAGCTATAAACCGGTGCGTGAAGTTCAGTTTTCTTAGTATATTCGGGCATAATCACCCAATATAAATCATAATAATGAGCAATGAATACCCAAACGGCTATGATTTTCAGTCGGAATGGATTACTCTTTGATGGTCTGGTGACAAGCGCCATATAAGGAATTAAAAATCTGATAAAAATCAAACCGAGCGAGATTGTCATCCATCCTTCTCCACCTCTTTGCATATACCACATAGTTTCGTCTGGAATATTTGCGTACCAAATTAACATGAATTGGCTAAACGCAATATAAGCCCAAAAGTTTGTGAAAGCGAACATCAATGCGCCAAAGTTATAAAAATGGTCTTCAGTCAAATATTTGCTAATATATCCATTTTCGGCTAATGTTATAGCAATGAATGTCAATACGGCAAGTGCTGTTAGCACAGAGCCTGCAAAATAATAAACACCAAAAATTGTCGAGAACCACTTTGGCTCCAAGCTCATCAACCAATCCATAGCCACAACGGTAATCAAAATGGCAAAAATTGGCATAAAGATAGCCGAAATCTTAGTTGACCATTTTTTTGTATCGGCTTTGCCCGTTTTGTCCTGTCTTAACGAACGACCTACAAGTAGGAAGTAGAATAAAAACATAACTAAAAAGACAAATATATTTCTTATCACAAAAAAAGACTCATTCAAATACGGAGACTTGTTCTTAACATATTTGTCGGAATCCAAAATCACAGGATTGAGCCAAGAAAATACTTGGTCGAGATTCAGAAACAAAGGCAATGCAATTAAAGGAGTTGCAAACAATACCGCTGCTAATATTTCTGACAATCTTCGGAAAGGAACGCTCCAATCCGAACCTACGATGTGCTCAAGAGCAATAAGGAACAGCGAACCAAATCCAATGCTAAACACCCACATCAACACAATAATCAAATTGTAAGAAGCGCGAACATTGTCGGTAGAAAAAGCTAAAAATGTCAGTACAACACCAATCAATAATAATGACCAGCCCAACAATGGGAGTTTAGTCGGGAGTGGTTTTCTTTCGTATAAAACTATGTTATCATTACTCATTGTAAATCACCCTCCTGAGCATTCAAGGCTCTTTGTAAAGCTCTGACATAAAGTATGACTTGCCATTTTTCTTCTTGGGTTAATTGTTTGTCGTAAGAAGGCATAGTATTTTGCCCTACTGTTATAATATGATACAGATGCCCGTCTGACCATTCACGTACTTTATCAGTATGCAAGCTCGGTGGATTAGGAAATTGTCCATTTAATCGTGCAACACCGTTACCATGATAATCGTGACAAGGACTACAGAAAGTATTATATTTTCGTTTTCCGTTTTCAAGATTTACATCGCTAAATTCCAACGGATTTACAAGGACTCGTGATGCAAGCTCGACACTATCCGGATAGGGATATGGTTTGAAACCTCGAGCAACAGTACCTTCGACCGGTAGCCTCATCGAAAATCCATCATCAAAAAATGTGGATACTTTCATCGCTGTAATTTTTTGTTGGTCCATCATCCAATTGAATGGTTGCATGAACATCAATTTATTCAGTGAGAAATATGTAATCGTAATTACTAAAACTGATATAACTGCTAATCCTGTCAAAAATTTCGGTTCCAATAAAGTCAATTTTGAATTGATTTCATCATTATCGTAATAAATCGCTTCTACATTTGTACCGCCAATTTTGGAAAGAAAGTCTTTAACCTTTTCAAAATCAAAATTTGGGTCAGCAGCTTCGATAGTTAAACCATATTTATCCGAAGATACTTGTTTCATATATTCAGTATCATGTAGTGGATGACTGTTATTCGGGAATTTGAAGAAAATAACAATCATAGATACTACTGTTGCAACAGATGCAAGAAGAACAGTTATTTCAAAAGTAACCGGAACAAATGCCGGCAACGGGAAAGTAGGTTTGCCGCCAATATTGAGTGGATAATCTACCGTCATAGTCCAATACATCAGCAATAATCCAAGTGTAGCGCCAATTACTCCAAGCGCGAAAGCAAAGTAGCCCAAAGGAGAACGCTTCAATTTCATCGCTTGGTCCATTCCGTGAACCGGATATGGAGTATGCACATCGAATTTCTTATACCCTGCCTTGACGACAGCTTTTGCAGCTTTGATAATATCGTCCGGAGTATGGAAAATTGCAGTTACCGAATGTAATATTTTATTATCCATTATGCTCGTCCTCCTCGTGATGACCTAATTTATGTCGAGTAGGTTGAGAACCGGCAACAACACTTTTTACTTCAGCGATTGATATAACGGGCATAGTTCGTGTGAATAATAGTAATAATGTAAAGAAGAATCCAAAGCTTCCGATTAATAAGCCTATATCATAGATTGTTGGGACGTAATATGCCCAACTCGATGGCAAATAATCGCGAGAAAGTGAGGTAACTGTAATTACGAATCTCTCGAACCACATGCCAACATTGACTAACACTGCAACAACAAACATGAAAGGAATATTTCTTCTTAGTTTCTTTATCCAGAAAAATTGCGGGAATATAACGTTGCAGCTCACCATAATCCAATAAGCCCAAGTATAAGGTCCGAAGGCTCTATTCAAAAAGGCGAATGATTCAACTTCGTGACCGCTATACCAAGCAATGAAAAATTCCATACCATAAGCATAGCCGACCATCATACCTGTGACGATGATGACTTTGTTCATTTTTTCGAGTGTATCAAGCGTAACGATATGTTCCATATTGAATACTTTACGAATGATAATCAAAGCATTTTGAACCATTGCAAAGCCTGAAAATACCGCACCCGCAACGAAATAAGGCGGGAATATAGTTGTATGCCAACCCGGTACAATCGAAACCGCAAAGTCGAATGATACAATCGTATGAACCGAGAGTACAAGTGGCGTCGCAAATCCGGCAAGCACCAGATACATCATTTCGTAATGTGACCAATGACGATTTGAAAATCTCCAACCTAAAGATAAAACTGAGTAAATTGTCTTTTTAACTTTTGAAACTATAGTGCTGTTTTTGAGTCTGTCTCGCATTGTAGCGAAATCAGGAACCAAACCCATATACCAAAAGACAAATGAAACAGTAAAATAAGTTGAAACAGCAAAAACGTCCCATAACAATGGTGAAGTGAAATTCACCCACAAATTATGTTGGTTGGGGTGTGGCATCAAATAGCCATCTAACCAAGGGCGTCCAACGTGAATTAATGGGAAAAGCCCTGCTGTCATGACCGCAAAAATCGTCATGCCCTCGGCAAATCGTGCTATACCTGTTCTCCATTTTTGACGAAAGAGGAACAAAATTGCAGAAATAAGCGTACCGGCATGACCGATACCCACCCAAAATACGAAATTGATGATAGCGAAGCCCCAACCTACGGGATTGTTTACACCCCATAGACCTAAACCCCTATAAAATGCCATACCTAATGATATAACACCAATCAAAAGCAAAGTGAGAGTGAAGCCGATTGCAATATAAAACTTAATATTCGGCATCTCATCCATTGGCTTGATGATGGTAGCATCAATCTCTTTGAGTGTAGGCTTACCTTCTATTACAGAAACTTCATGAGTAATATCAGTGGCCACTGTGTGTATCCTCCATGTTTGTGTTCCTCAATCTTGAAATGTAAGTAACGTTGGGTTTGACCATTATCGTTTCGAGTACGTGGTAGCCCAAACTGTGATTGCGTAATTTCGATACTTTTGAATTCGGATCATTCATATCTCCGAACATAATTGCATCTGACGGGCATGCTTCTTGACAAGCTGTCACTACGTCAGAGCCTTGAATTTTCTTGCCCTTAATATTTGCAGCCGAACGAGCTTCTTCGATTCTTTGAGTGCAGAACGTACATTTTTCCATTACACCACGCGAGCGGACAGTCACTTCGGGATTATTTAATAATTCAAGTGTATCCATGCGATAGTAGCCGTCTTTAAAATCGTTACGGAAATCAAAGAAATTATACCGTCTTACTTTATATGGGCAGTTGTTGGCACAATATCTCGTACCGACACAACGATTGTAAGTCATTTGGTTCAAACCTTCGGGGCTGTGAGTAGTAGCAACTACCGGACAAACATTTTCGCATGGAGCGTTATCGCAATGTTGGCAAAGCATAGGTTGAACACTGGTAATTGGCTCTTCGGGAGTGCCACTGAAATAGGTATCAATCCTCATCCAGTGCATTTCGCGACCCTTGCCGCATTCTTCCTTGCCTACAATCGGAATATTATTTTCGACATTACAAGCTGTTACGCATGCATTGCAAGCAGTGCATTTATTCATGTCAATTGCCATTGCCCATTTAACGCCCGGGTATTCTTTATCGGGATAAACGCTGTGACTTTGGTATTCGTGATGTCCCAAAAGATGTGTTTTTTCAGTTTTTAAAGCTTTTTCGTAAGCTTCGCGGTCGTCACCGAATTCATTTTTGAGTCGTGATTTTGCTTCTTCGAGCTTATTTTCAAATTCCACATAAAATGGTACAGTGTATTCTTGAATTATATGACGCTTGTAATGGAAATCTTTTACGAATTCTTCATCAAGTGAATGATGCTCTTGGCTGGAAATCAGTTCGTAGCTTTCGCCTGCTTTAGCAACCGAGGCACCGGTATAAATTTTATTTCCGCTTTTATTCATTAATGTATAAGCATCAAATCCAACGCCCGTCCCAACTTCTCCGCCTCTTGTTCTGCCATAGCCGAGATCAACAGCAATCACATCATCTACAATACCCGGTTGGGGCATTATTGGAAGCCTTAATGTTTTGCCATTCACGGTTAAGTCAATCATGTCGGAGATTTTGTCCAATTTGTCCAAACCATAAGCGACATCAAGTTTTTTGGCAGTAGCAGGCGACATCATTGCACAATTGTCCCAAACGACTTTTGTAATCGGATGCGGAACTTCTTGCAACCAACCATTATTAGCATATTGACCATCACCAAGATAATGTGGTTTAGTCAGTATAACCGTGAAGCCTGATTTACTCAAAGTATTTTGCGTTAATGATATTGACGCTACATTAATAATTGCACGAGGAATGCTTAATTCATCCCAAGTAAAAATACCATCATGCAAACATGAATACCAAAATTCATCAAAAGAGCTAAAAGTATTGGCTGCAGGAAAAACTTTTTCCTGCCAATGTGCTTTCATAAATTGATGATAAATATCATGATTGTATTTTGTGTAATCCTCAGACATCCAATTGAGCAATACTGCTTCTTTTTGACGTGAATCGAATATTGGTGCTATAACAGGTTGTTGAGTGCTCAACACACCATTACGAAGCATGAAATCACCCCAAGATTCGAATTCGTGATTGACAGGCAAAATGAAGTGACTGCCTTCGGATGACTCATTTTCGATATGAATCATCGAAACTATTGTCTCAACATTTTTCAATGCGTCTGTATATCCGATTTCATGAGGTAAATGATAAGCAGGGTTTGAATCAAAATGAATCAAAACACCTACATTGCCGGATTTCATTTTTGCACTTAATTGTGCAAAATCAGCCATCGTATTTGTAGGTCTGTGCAAAACTTCATATTTGTCCGAATACACATTCGAGACGCTTCCGAGAACTTCATTCAGCAAATTAACTGCTATGTGGCACTCTTCAGGCAAGCTATTTCCACATACTACAAGAGTCTTAGTTGGGTGATGCAAAATGTCATCAACCATCGTAGCCAACTTATCAGCATGTAAACCAAATTTTGACGCAAAATCCGAAAGATTATATTGGCGAATTTTCGTCATTGCCGAATCGTCTAAATTGACCGCTGATTGAGCTTTTTTGACGGCAATTTCATTAATCAGAGCCATGATAAAGTCATATTGATACTCGGGAGAGAGTTTCAAACGATAGTCTGAATTTGCACCAGTTAAACTGTAATTTGCTTCAACAGTATATAACTTATTGAAACTTTTGGCATTATCAAAATCGCGTCTTGAGGTATATTTTTTGATTTGCTCGACTGTGATACCTTCTGTGCCGAGGAAATCACATTCTAAAGCGATGATTACATCAGCTTTATCCCAAGCAATGACGGAAAGATTTTTATTGCCGTAGCATTTTTCCCATGCATTCAATTTGTTTTGATTTCCAAAAACTTCGTAAGTGTAGAACTTAGCTGTTGGATATTTCAGTACAAATTCATTGAACAATTTTTCTTGCGAAGGAGATTTGACTGAATGTGCAACAATGGCGATTTCCTTGCCTGATTGCGAAGCAGCCTTCAATTTTTCGGTAATATCTTTATCAATTCGCTCCCAATCTGTTTTGGGCATATCATCTTTGTGAAGGAGTAAGTTGCTGTCCGATTTTTTGACAGGATAGCGTACTCTTCCCGGGTCATACAAATCAAGCATTGCAGCTTGTGCAATAGCATCAACTTTGCCTTGATTTATAGGATGCTGAGGATTGCCGTCCACTTTAATTGGGCGTCCTTCTCTCGTTTTGATTAATATTCCGAGTCCACTGTTGAGAGATGATGCATAATAATTAGCATGACCATATATCACTCCCGATGGTTTTTTATTATACGAAATAATTTCGCCTTTATCGGGATAGTCTGTACAAGCAGTAGCCGCAAAAGCTGCCGAAGCACCAAGAACAGCAAGGAATTTTCTTCTTGATTTATCAGGAAGTGCATTCAAATCGAAATCATCAGTAACACCCTTCCGGAATTCGTGACGAGTGCTTTCGATACTTTCGGGTTTATTAGCCAATAGATTCAGACTTTTCCAAAATCGAGGTTTAGTAGCATTATTGTCCATCAACCATCCCCTTTTAAGTTTCTGTTAACAGCAAGCGGATGAATCATAACCTTTGGATTGGCTTTATTTTCCGTTTTGCCGTTTTTAATAAATTTCACGGGTAAAACGTTAAGTGCTAAAACGCCAAGGGCGCTTACACCTATAGAGTTGAAAAATTTTCTTCTTGTGTTACTCATATTTCCCGATTTAAAAAATTTTACAATCATTAACGATGACAAGCATTACAATTTTCAGGTCCATTATTTAGTTTTCCGGTCATTTGTGGCATACGTTTTTGGGGTTCGCGGTGGCAATCCAGACAAGAGCCCATAGTAAATGAGTGAACTTGGCTAATGATATCCATTTCGCGAACATCACCGTGGCAGTTTGCACAATCAATCCCATTGACAACATGCGACGCATGATTGAAATAGGCATATTCAGGCACCCTATGAATTCTTTTCCACGGAATCGGTTTACCCTCTTTATAATATTGGGTTAATTTCACGATTTCGGGGCTATCCGTTTTGGCAACTGCATGGCAATTCATACAAACATCTGCAGATGGAATTGTTGCATGGCGAGATTTCTCGACACTTGTGTGGCAATATTGGCAATCAATTGCCATATCCCCCGCATGTAATCTGTGTGAGAATTTTACGGGTTGTTCCGGAGCATAACCGACGCCATCTCGTTCGGGCTTCGCCACAAAATAAGTAATGGCAAATGATGTAAGTATAATAAATACCGTAAACGGTAATTTCACTTTCAGCGCATAATCAAGAACAGTCTTTTTCACTACTCGCCTGCTATAATTAGTGATGAATAATAAGGTATGGAATCGGCTTCAACAAATCCGATATAAAACAAAAAAGTGACGTCTTTTTTAATATTTGTAACAAATTCCAATACTTTTTCCTTTTTTAACAAACTATCATATGCAAAATAAGACACAAAATTATTTTAAACAAGACTAATTTCAAATTTATTTTCCATACCTATATGTTCTTAGTCATAAATAATACTGTAACACAGTTTAAAATAAAGATTTTGCAAATAAAACAAAAAGCAATTTCAAACATAAAAAACTTTTCCACAATAATCAAATTTAATGGCAACAAGATGCTTCGCCGGATAAAACTGTTTCCGGAAGCACCGGACTGATAAATGGAATATCGAGAGCTAATCCGCGAAGAATCATGAGAATTGCCACTAAAGCAACACCATAAGGAATCAATCTATTTATTTTTTGTCTGACATTGAGCGAGATGAGGTTTTTTGAAATGAAAATTGCAGCCATTACAGGAAGAGTCCCGAAGCCAAAAGCAGCCATATAGAAAGTAGATGTTACGATATCACCTGCTGCAAATGAGCCTGCCAATGCGATATAGACCAAACCGCAAGGCAGAATCCCATTTAGGATTCCGATAAATAGCAAGGATATGAGACTTTTAGATTTCAATAATTGTTGAAACTTGAGTTTAATACTTGAAACAAAAAAACTAATTTTTTTAGTGTCGTTCAATCTTGAATAATATTTTTTAGGTATTATTACTCCAAGCAAAATAATTGTTCCAACGACTAATGAAAGTTGTTCTTGGAAGCCCCCAAGTTTGAAAGAAGAACCGGCTAAACCTAGTATTAGCCCCATTATAGAATAAGTTATAACTCTGCCAAAATTGTAAATGAATCCTTCTGAAAATATTGAAAATTTTGATGTACCTTTATGCGGAATAGCCAAAGCAATTGGTCCACACATACCAATACAGTGCATACTGCCAAGTACACCGAGCATGAATCCAGCGCTTATTAAAGTCCAATCCATAGTTTATCAATTAAAAATGATTATTTCTTCGTTGTAATAGCTTGTGTCATTCATTGACCAATCTACTTTTACTTTCCAAAGCCCTTTGTTGAATGATTCGGTATTTATGATTTGAATCATTTCATCATTTGGTTGAATCGGGATTTTCACATCTAGCTTTGAGTTATCGGGTCGGAACATCAAAATTGAGCCGGAAATAGGATAATTCAATGAATCCGGATATTTCAGGACGACTTTATTTTCGATATTCGATATGATGATTTGCTCCTTGAGAGCTTTCGTTCGCATAACTTTGTCAATTTGCTTCTGGAAAACAAGGTCATGGTCATAATAATTTTCGACAACCAAATCTACTTTATCTTGAGAAACATACACAACTAATGATACAAGTAACACTACAAAAGTGATATAAAATGCTGTTACAGCAAAAGCCCAATTTCCATATATTTTCATATTTCCATATTCCTTATTTCATACCGGGAGCCGGTCCAGTAAAGCCAGTGTTAACAGTTTGAATGAGTTTGTCGTCGGAGTAAACTCCGATTTGTATGTTATTTCGAGTTCCGGTCACAAATTTTCGGGGTAATTCTAAAATGAAAGTAGCGTCTGTCAGCCCTTCAGCAGGGACATGGAGATGGTCTTTCCCGATAATTTGAATCGTTCCGGGAATATCCATCAATTTCAATGAAAAATCCATAGGTTCGAAAGTCTTGTTGATAATAGTCGCAGTGTAAACGTTGGCTACTCCTGTTTCGGTATTTTGATACATCGTACCTTTAACTTTCAATATTGTAGCTTCGATATCGCTTCTGTTGAACATCAAATATGCGACTAAGCCAGATAGCAACAGCAACACAACACTGTAAGCCATAATTCTTGGAGTAAATTTAAACTTGGTGCTTTCGGTAATTTGCAATTCAGAAGCATAGCGAATCAGATTCTTTGGTTTATTGACCTTCAACATCACTTCGTCACAAGCATCAATACAAGCAGTACAATTGATACATTCAAGTTGGGTGCCGTTTCGGATGTCAATCCCTGTTGGGCAAACTCTGACACAAGCGCCGCAATCTACGCAATCACCTGCATCTTCCGGCATATTCTTCTTGAATTTCATTCGCGGCTCACCACGTTTGAAATCATAAGCAACAACAATCGAATTTTTGTCCAAAAGTACAGATTGAAGACGTCCGTAAGGGCAAATAAAAGTACAGGCTTGCTCTCGAAACCACGAAAATATGAAATAGAAAGCACCTGCAAATAATATCACAAATGCGAAAGAGGTGAAATGCTCCGCCGGTCCTTCGGTCATGTATTTTTGCAACTCATCTATACCAATTATGTAGGAAAGGAATAAATTACTAAGGATAAATGAAAGCAATATGAAGATTGTTTTCTTCAGCCCCCTTTTAAAAATCTTATTTGCATTCCATCCCGAGCGAGAAAGTGCCATTTGTTGCTTGTAATCGCCTTCTATCCAATATTCGATTTTACGGAAAACCATCTCCATAAAAATGGTTTGAGGGCAAGCCCAACCGCACCATATTCGCCCGTAAACTGCAGTAAAGAGGACTACAAACACAATGAGAGCCAGAAATGCAAGTGCGAAAATATAAAAATCTTGGGGCCAAAAAACGATACCAAAGATGATAAATTTACGTTCAAAAATATCAAGAATCATGAATGGCCTGCCACCAACTTTTATGAAAGGTAGAACAAACATAAAAATCAATAAAAAGACAGCTACGACGGAGCGCCATTTAGTATAATCGCCTTTCGGCTTTTTGGGATAAATCCAAATTCGGTTTCCTTTTTTATCAATGTTAGATACTCTATCCCTAAAGGAAACTCCGGTTTCTGTTATTAGCTTATCAGAATCTTCGGGGTTTACAGCTTCACTACCAAACTGTTTCAACTCTTTAAAATCAGTCATTATTTAGCTTCTTTATAAATTGCGGCTATTGCTCCCAAAGTTCGCCTTGTGGAGCTTTAGCATTTGCCGGTTGTGTACCTTTCAAAGTCAGAATATAACTTGCTACCAATTGCACTTCTTCAGGCGTCAGTAATGGTTTCCAAGAAATCATCCCTTTTTCGGGGACTCCGTTAATTATGACGTTCATCGTATTTTCAATTCCACCACCATGTATGTAATAATTGTCAGTAACATTTGGACCAATGCCACCTTCGCCATTAGCACCGTGACATGATACGCAATTTTTAATATATATTGCTTTGCCTTGCTCCAAAGCATCATTATCGGTGATTGGGACATATGCAATAGCAGCCCATTTTTCGTTCATTTGCTGAATTAGACGCATAGCATCTGCGGAACCGGTATTGAATTCGGCTAAATACTCTTCATGTTGACTTGGTCCTATCTCGGCGATGTTATAGTAAAAAAAATAGCCTATACCCCAAATTACTGTCAGAATAAAAAGCCATACCCACCATTTAGGTAGTGGATTATCGTACTCGAGAATACCGTCATAATTATGTTCTAATAATTTGTCTTCAGTTTGTGACATTTTCATCTCCTGATTTATTTTCGTTTAAAGTGTCATCAGAATCAAGTGGCAATAAGCCCATGTAATTTATAAATTTCTTATCTAACCTGTACGCCATTATAAAAACTGCTACAAAGAAAGTAAAAAAGAACAATAAAGTAAACGTAGGCAGAAGTTCTATACCTTGTATATTTTGGAAGATTTGTCTGAACATCACGCCCTCCTTATGGTTTGCTGAAAATTGGTTTACTTTCGCCCTTGATATCAGTGCCCAATCTTTGCAAATAAGCAATGAGAGCAATGATTTCCTTATCGTATGTGGTTTCGATTCCCGAAATTTTCAAATCTTCAACAATTTCCATAGCTTGAGTTTGAACATCAATATATGCTACATTATCATATCCGTGAGGATATGGGAAATTAAGTGTCATAAGTGCTCTAATTTTATTAGAAGTATGCGAAGTATCTAAGGAATTTTCAAGTAACCAAGGATAACGTGGCATAATCGAGCCCGGTGCAATAGATTGTGGGTCATACATGTGCTGATAGTGCCAAGCATGAGGATATTTGCCGCCAATTCTGTGCAAATCAGGTCCCGTGCGTTTTGAACCCCATTGGAATGGAGTATCGTAAACAAATTCGCCGGCTTTTGAGTATTCGCCATAGCGTTCAGTCTCGTTTCTAAATGGACGAATCATTTGTGAGTGGCATAAATAGCACCCTTCGCGGATGTAGATATCGCGTCCGTGCAATTCAAGTGGAGTATATGGCTTAACGCTTGTAATTGTCGGTACGTTCGACTTGATTACTTGCATTGGTACAATTTCAAAGATACCACCTACTAAAATCACGATAAGCGATGCAATCAAAAACGGCATTGGTTTACCTTCTAACCATCTGTGGTTGACTTTTTCGTTATGTGAAGATACCATTGCAGGAGCCTTGAAAGTTTCCTCAGCCATGAATGTACCGCGTTTCATTGTCATAATCAAATTATACAACATGACAATTGCACCTGTCAAGAACAATGTGCCGCCTAAAGCTCTGATAGCATACATTGGAACTAAGTGAGTCACAGTTTCGAGGAAATTGCGATACATTAAAAACCCATCGGGAGAGAATTGTTTCCACATCAAACCTTGTGTGATACCTGCCCAATATAATGGTGCAGCATAAATCAAAATACCCAAGAATCCAATCCAAAAATGCAAGTTTGCCAGTTTTTTTGAATACAAATCGGTTTTCCACATTTTCGGTATTATCCAATACAAAATGGCAAAAGTGAGCATACCGTTCCAACCTAAAGCACCTACATGGACATGGGCTATTGTCCAATCTGTAAAGTGCGACAGTGCATTGAAACTTTTAATCGAAAGCATAGGACCTTCGAATACAGCCATACCATATGCCGTGATTGCAACAACCATAAATTTCAGTATAGGGTCTTCACGAACTTTGTCCCAAACTCCTCGGAGAGTAAGCAAACCATTAATCATTCCGCCCCATGACGGTGCAATAAGCATTATCGAGAATACAGTACCAAGCGATTGAACCCAATCCGGTGTAGATGAATACAGTAAATGGTGTGGTCCCGCCCAAATATATAAGAAAATTAATGACCAAAAATGAATAATCGAAAGTCTGTATGAATATACCGGACGATTTGCGGCTTTGGGGAGAAAATAATACATAAGCCCCAAAAATGGTGTTGTCAAGAAAAATGCAACAGCATTATGACCATACCACCACTGAACCAATGCATCTTGCACACCTGTATATATTGGATAGCTCGAAAGCAATGAATATGGAATTACTAAAGAATTAACTATATGCAATACTGCAACTGTCACCCATGATGCAATGTAGAACCAAATTGCTACATACATGTGACGTTCGCGTCTTTTGATTAAGGTCATCAACATATTGATACCAAAAATCACCCAAACAACTGCAACAGCAACATCAATGGGCCAAATCAATTCAGCATATTCTTTGCCTTGAGTTAATCCCAATGGAAAGGTAACCGCAGCAGAGACAATAATCAATTGCCAACCCCAGAAGTGCAATTTACTGAGTAAGATGCTCCACATCGGAGCTTTAGCAAGTCGTGGCAATGAGTAATAAACACCCATGAATATTGCGTTACCAACAAATGCAAATATTACTGCATTTGTATGTAATGGGCGAAGTCTGCCAAAGGAAAGATATGATATTCCCACATCGAGAAAGGGAAAATATGCCGGCGCAAACATTTGAATTGCTATAATCAAGCCCACAAGAAAACCCACAATACCCCAAATAATCGTTGCCCAAGCAAAATTGCGGACTATTACATTATCATAGCTGAAGGTTTCGAGGTCTTTGGGGTTAACTGAAACGGTAGAATCATTACTCATTCACCTACTCCATCTTTTAATTTTACATTATTTATGTTTTCATCATTTAAAATGCGTAGCGAAGGTGTGTAAGTATCATCAAATTGTTCATTTTTGACTGCCCATAGAAATGAAACCAAAAAAACTATGGCTACAAATAGTGATGCGCTCATCAAAATAATTACAACTGACATTACAAACCTATAAAAATTTAATATATTCAATAAGCCAAATGCAAATACAATAAATCACAATGCAAATTTTCAATTTTTAAATGTATCATTTTAAGATGAACTATGCAATTTTGTTTTATCAATTTGTAACCAAAATGTAAAAAAAATTTCGAAATAGCTATATCTTTCGAAATAACCTATAATCCTTCAAGTATGCCGAACCTACAGTTAATGCTATAACACTTATCGAACTGACGGGCATCAAAATCGCTGCTATCAAGGGTGACAGAAGCCCTTGAACTGCAAAATAGAACCCGATACTATGATAAACAAAGGACAAAATATAACTCAACTTCACAATGGTGACACCATTTTTTGCGAGTTCAAATAATTTTGTAAGATTTGGAAGTTCCTCTGCCATCAAAATAGCGTCAGATCCAGGTGTAAAGTTGGAATGTTGCTCAGAAACTGCAATCCCAACATCGCTTTGATTTAATGCACCGGCATCATTCAGTCCGTCTCCAATCATTATAACTTTTTTGCCCGATTGTTGGAGATTCGAGATGTATTCTAATTTTTCAGCCGGAAGCATGTTGAATTGCATTTTGGCTTTGTTGGAGGTCAGTGTTTGCAGATAATTTCTCTCAGAATCATTATCTCCTGATAAAATATAAATTTCATGCTTTTTCTGCAGTTCATCAAAAAGTGATTTTAAACCGTGCCTGTATGATGAATTGATAGCAAAAAACCCGGAGAAAACGCCATTAATGGCTACATATACACGTGACTCAGCATTGAACTCGCCCAAATTATCGTCAGAATCAGATGCGAATTTAACATTACTCTCAAGAAGCCAAGCTTTACTACCAAGCAAAATTGAATTGTTCCCTACATATGCCATCAAACCTTTGCCAGCAACTTCATCATAATCATCAACTATGACAGTTTCGCAATTAAGATGATTGAAAATCATATTACTCAATGGGTGTGTCGAGTTTTTTACAATAGATTTGATTGCAATTTGCTTATCAATATCGAGCGGAATACCATTGAAACTGATTTCTGATTTATTCAACTCCGTCAACGTGCCGGTTTTATCAAATACTATTAAATCGGCGGAAGTAATGTATTCGACAATTTTATCCGTTTTCAAGAATAATTTTCGCTTCCCAAGTAATCGCATTGTTGTGCCGTATGAAAACGGAATAGAAAGTGCAATGGCACAAGGGCAGGCAATGATTAAAACTGCAGTAATAGCATTCATGGCGATTGTCATATCTTTGGGAATCCAAAAGATTGCGGTTGCAGAAGCTATTAACAAAACGACTGCCGTAAAGTATTTTGCTGCCGTATTTGATAAGTTTGAGATGGTTGATTCTTTTTGCTTTCCGAATAGCTTGGAATTCCAAAGCTCTGTCAAATAGCTGCTTGAAAATTTTTTCAATACGCGAATATTTATAAGACTTCCTTTGTGTTTGCCACCGGCGAAAATTTTGTCATTTTTTACGACTGTAATTGGTGATGATTCGCCTGTAACGAAACTATAATCAATCAATGCTGATTCGCTTTCCAGAATTGAATCCGCAGGAATTAGTTCATCATGCCTAATAGAAAGCAAATCACCCGGTACAATTTGGTTGACAGCAATAGATATGTCTTTTCCATTATCAGTTTTGATTACGGACAGTGGAAAATAGGATTTGAAATCGCGATTAAATGATAAATTATGGTAAGTTTTTTGTTGGAATAGCTTTCCCAATAAAAGGAAAAAAACTAAACCTGTGAGCGAATCAATGAAACCCGAATCTGCTGTGAATAAAATATCGTAAACACTTCGTAGAAATAGTACCAAAATCCCTAAGCTCAAGGGCACATCAATATTAACAGTCTTCATTTTCAATCCGTGCCATGCTCCCTTGAAATAATCGCTTGCGGCATACATAACGGGAAGACTAAGCAATATCGAGATGTAGCCCATATATGTACGAATATCGCTTTGGATATTTCCACCGGATAAATATTCAGGAATTGCCATCAACATGATATTACCAAAAGCAAAGCCCGCAATACCCAATTTGATATATAATGCCCTGTTGTGAGCAATCTTTTTCGGCTGTTCGATATTCGACAAATTTAGAGTCGGGCGATAACCTAATAGTGTGAGCAATTCCACAATCTTGCGAAGTGAAGTTTTTTGGTTATCAAATGTGATGCTGACTTCTTTTCGTAAGAAATTTACATTTGATTCAAGCACGCCATTTTCCAATAGGTGGATGTTTTCGATGAGGTACAAACAGGCACTACAATAGATTTGAGGCAAAAAGAAAATCACTTTTGAGCGATTTTTGATATTATATTTCAAAAGTTTTTCTTCGATTGATTTATCATCAAGGAAGGAAAATTCATCTTTGTCAAATTTGGATTTTGTATCTGAACCGGTTCGGGCTTCTTCGTAAATTTTTGTCAAATCATTGTCCGAAAGCAAAATGTGAACAGTTTTGCATCCATTACAGCAAAAAAATTTATCATCAAGTATAATGGTGTCATCAGGACAAAAATCTCCACAATGATAGCAAATCAATTCATCAGCTTTCATTTAGTATCCGTAATGATGCTTTTGATTTTATCAATTGTTTCATCAATATTAGAATCATTCAATTTTTCGTAAATCAGTCTTATAATAGGCTCCGTGTTTGACTTACGGATATGAATCCAAAAGCTATCAGTGTCAATTCTCAATCCATCCTCCAAATTGACCCTAACAGAAGAAATCTCTTCAATAATTCGAGATTTTAAATTCTCAAAATTCCCTTCAAAATCAAACTTCAACTTTTTCATTTCATAAGCTGGGAAGTCGTTTGATAGCTCTGATAGGGAGCGATTCGATTGAGCCATTAAGCCCAAAATCAAGCAAATTCCAACAAGGGAATCACGTCCGTAATGACAATTGGGCAAAATCACACCACCGCTACCTTCCCCACCGATGAGAGCACCAATTTCTTTCATTTTGCTAACGACTTTGATTTCACCCACGGGGCATCGTGCAACTTTCCCACCGAATTGGCTTGCAGCCCATTCGGAATATGATGATGTAGAAAGGTTGACAACAGCAATTTTCTTACTTTCATCGTTAGAAGCACTCATCAGAGATTGAATCGCCAATGCTATTGTCTTTTCTTCGCTTACACATGTTCCGCTTTCGTCCACAAGAACTAATCTATCGGCATCGGGGTCCACAGCAAAACCTACATCAGCACCGACTTCGGCTACTTTCGCAGAAAGTTCGGTCAAATATTGAGGGAGCGGTTCGGGAACGTGAGGAAATTCTCCGTTGCCTTCGCAATTGATAGCGATTACTTCGCAGCCAAGAGATTCGAGCAATTTCGGGATGATTACACTGCCAGAAGCGTTTACTGCGTCAACGACCACTTTGAATTTGCGAGATTGGATAATTTCCAAGCGTTCAGCAATGTAGCCGCTATTTGTGACTGATTTGATATGAAAATCAATTGGCTCAACTTCGGAGAATTTTACTTTAGCTGGATTATTAGAATCGCCTTCAAGAACTCCCGAATCAACTAAATCCCACACTTTTTGATTTTCAGTTTCATTCAAAAACACACCGTTTGAATTCAAAAATTTTAAACCGTTCCATTGTTCGGGATTATGCGATGCCGTGATAACGATTCCTGCGTCATAATCGAATTTCTCGACCATTAATTGGACTGTTGGAGTTGGTACAATGCCGAGAATGTTACATTCAACGTCGCGTGAAGAAAGGGTCGAAGAAAGAATTTTTTCAATCCATGCACCTGATGGTCTGCCGTCCCTGCCGACTGCGATTTTTTTGAAATTTGTAGCTTTAGCGAATGCCAAAACATATTTTGCTACCATATCGGGAGTCATATCATCTCCCAAAGTAGCCCTGATTCCGGAAATAGACCTTACAAAAGACATTTTATACTTTTTTAATTTTTCAAATTTTGACTGTCACAAATATATTGATTTTGAGCGTGACTATGAAAAAGGTAAAATAATGAGTTGAATTAGTAGTTAATAATAATTATTAAAATCAACGACTCAAATTAGATGAAAAAGATACTCGAATCAGGAATACCGACTACAATAGCAAGAATTATCGTGGGCTACATTTTTTTGACTTACGGAATCGGTAAGATTGCCAATCCTACACTATTTGTCTCCGAAATTGCGAATTATGACATTGTGCCGAACTTTTCATTAAACATTATAGCATTGATTTTGCCTTGGCTCGAAACAATTTGCGGGGTACTGCTTATTACAGGTGTGAAAGTTAGGGCGAATTCTGTAATCACTGCATCAATGATGTTCGTATTTGTATTAGCAGTAGTTGCGGCTATGGCGCGGGGACTTGATATCAATTGCGGATGCTCAAGTACAAATCCACAAAAAGTCGGATTACCGAAATTAATCGAGAATTTGGTGCTTTTGGGGCTTTCAATATTCAATATTTACTTTCCAAAAAGTTGGCTATCATTAGATAAGTTTGATTAAAAAGAGTGGTAATTGATAAACACTACGTTTATAAGGGCTATCCGAGACAATCTCTTTGATTTTGTCGCTCCTGAGCATTGTGCCATTTGCAATAAACATATCAAACCAAATACTGCTCAGTTCAAAATGCTTTGTAATGCTTGTTTGAATTCAATTCCATATGCTCCGCCTCCCAATATTATTCGCAATCGTTTGTATGAGCATTTCAGCGAAGAAATGGTGTCAATTGATGGTGCTACTTCTCTTTTATCGCTGAAGGAAAACACACAGTATTTACAAGCGATTCATAAATTCAAATATGAAGGATTGTCTCAATTAGCTTATGAATACGGAAAGTTATTAGGTAGAAGAATGCAAATAGACGGAATGACTAAATATGAATATATCATTCCCGTGCCGATTCACAAAGTCAAGTATCGTGAGCGCGGTTATAACCAATCGTACTATATCGCTTTGGGATTAAATGGATTTGTAAGCGGAGATATGTCTGATGATTTTGTAAGAAGAAATCAATATACTAAGACTCAGACCGCACTCAGTAAAGAGCAACGAAAGCACAACGTAAGGAATATCTATGAAATTAACAAAAAATTCGACCCTTATGGGAGTCGAATTCTTTTAGTGGACGATGTTTTGACGACAGGCTCTACAATTAACTCGCTTGCCGCAAGCCTAAAATCTGCAGGAGCCGAGAGTTGTGATTGTGCAACGGTCGCAATTGCTTAATAATCGCTGACGATTTCCCAATGCATCACTTTGCGAAGATTTTGGAGAAATTCGGCATATAATTTCCGCTTTTTGCTTTCAATTGCATATTGCTCAATTTCGTTAAAATCGTCATTCAAATTAGCTTTGTGAACTACATGGAATTTCTTTTTATATATAATATGGTACGACTCTTTTGTAGGGTCTGAAACATACAGCATAGGTTCGCTCAGAGCGCCGTCAGGTAGAGAAGTAACAATTGAACGGAGTTTTTCGGGTATATCTTCATAAGGCAATTTGCCGAGAAAACCACCAAAGCCGCGAGTTTCCTTGTCGTCTGAATATAATTTAGCTAATTCCTCGAAATCTGAGCCCTCTTCGATTTTTTTCTTCAAATCATTCAAAAAATCAATCGCTTTTTGTTTGTCTTCGTTTGATTGGGCGAACTTAAGCAAAATATGACGAGTTTTGACTGCTTCAGGACGTTTATCGAGTGTTTGGATAATGTGAAAACCAAATGGTGTCTCGATTGGTAACGAAATCTCGTTGACAGCTAATTTAAATGCTGCTTTTTCAAATTCGGGGAATAATTTACCACGTTCGAACCAGCCAAGCTCACCACCATCTTCAGCAGTACCGGGGTCTCCACTGTAACGCTTCGCAAAATCAGCAAAATCAGCACCATTCAAAAGCGAATCGCGTAATTTAACAGCAAAATCAAAAGATGCTTTCTTCGTGTCATCGTCGGATTTGACATTTTTGACTATATGGTATAATTCATAAGCAGCCGGCATTTCAGGAATTGAATCGCTATTTTGGTTATAAAAGTCTTGAACTTCTTTTTGAGTCACTTTTACTTCGCTAAACTTAACAGACAAGAGATTTTGCACTAACAAACTATGACGGATTTTCTCTTTGATTTCATTTTTGATTCGGGGAATAGACATGCCGTAAACTTGCTCTACGCGTTGCTCAGAGCCAAATCTCCTTACTTCAGTCTGGAGGTGCATTTCCATTCTTTGTGTGACTTCTTCATCGGAAATAACGATTGAATCCTGCTTGGCTTTATAAACCATTAAGAATTGGTCAATCAGACCGTCAAGAATTTGCTTTCTGAGAGTTTTATCATTGATGTCTAGGTTTTTGTCGTACTGCATTAGTGCACCAATTTGACCATCAATATCGGATTTCATTACGACATCTTCACCAACTATAGCGACAATACGGTCAAGACTTTCGCCAGCTTTTGGTTGGGTGTGAGCGATATTAATCATCACCGATATAAAAAATATGCTAAGGACTAATAATCTCATTTTCCGCTTTTGTATTGGTTAATGACTTCATCAATTACTTTTTGATTAATTTTGACGTTGAATTTCTTGTTTAGTTTTGCTAGCCATTCAGAGTTAAGATTTTTTTGACGAATCTCTTGAATTCTTGGAGCGAAACGGCTTTTAGCTTCTTCGAATGTCATTTGACGCTGAGGAAATACCTCATTAACTTTTACAATCGAATAACCGCGTTCATTTTGGAACGGCGGAATTAATCCACCTGATTTAATATTCATTTCATTTGCCTTTTGGGCAAATAGATTGTTTTGTGTATTTACCACACCCCAATTGCCGTTTTTCTCTCTGTAACCCGCTCTTTGTGTTTCGGTTGAAGCAATTTGGCCGAAATCTTCACCATTTTTGACCCTATCATAAATTGCTTTAGCATCCTCTTCTTTTATAACATAAATTTCAGAAATATCATAGGATAAGTCTGTCATGTATTTGGATTTTGTCGAATCGTAGTATGCACGAGCAAGTGCCAAATCTTCACTATTTAATCTGTCCCATACTTCTAAAGCTTCAACTTTGAACAGCATTATGCCATCACGAAACTCTTTCATCAATGCAGCAAATTCGGGATAATCTTTCTCAAGATTTTTTGTAGCTTCATCGAATGCAATATTGTCAACTTTGTAATTTATTGCTTTTCTGATTCCTGCTTCATTCAAAGCAGCGCCTCTCATCGAACCGTCAGTATTTAATATATTTACAAATTCAGCAACACTTACTTTCATTTTCAAAATCTCATATAAAGTCTTTTTTTGCATATCTTGAGGTATCTTCTTATCCCAATTTTTTTCCATATTTGTCTTGTTAGTATCAAGATAATTGAGCATGTCAAACATGACTTCATCATTGAGCTTATATCCGTATGCTAATTTGAGCGAATCCATTAATTTATTTTTATCGGGCGTATAATATAAAGTTTTGTAAAGTTTTTTCAAACCATCAATTTCAGCCTCCGGTAAAGGTAACATTGAATCTTCGAGATAAATCAAATGATACCCGAAAGCAGTCTTGACCGGTTCAGAATATTCACCTTTTTTCATTTTATAAACAGCATTTTCAAATTCGGCAACCAATGGCAATTCACTTGCTTGCAAGCCCGTTGAACGCGAGTAGTAACCTCCTAAATCTCCACCTTTCTCGGCTGAAGCAATGTCATCGGAATTTTCGAGAACTAATTTGTCGAAGTCTGCACCTTTTTGGAGTAATTTGTAAAGGCTGTCGGCTTTTTTGCGAGCATCTTCATCAGTACGGTTTTCATTGACAGTGACTAAAAGGTGACGAGGTTTAGTGATAATTCTATCCGCAACATCGTAAACCTTGATAAAGAAAAAACCAAAATCTGTTTCGACAGCTTCAGGATAAACTTGTCCTTTGCCTGTTTTGTAGATTGCATTTTCGATTGGGCGTTGCACCTTGCCTGAAGTGATATAATTTTGGATTAAGCCACCCAAACTGCCTGTTCTTTTATCATCAGAATATGTTTTTGCCAATTCTTCAAAACTTTCACCTGCTTTTAGTTTTTGTGTCAACAAATCAACTTTCTCTTTTGGAGTCATTGTTTCGGTATCGTCTTCGGGAGTGTGTCTGATAAGGATTATACCTACTTGATATTCCTTTTTTCGCATCTCAAGGAAGCGTTCTATTGCAGGGTTGACAAGGACATGGTCATAATAAAACGATTCGGCTAATATTTTGCGATTTTGATTGATGTCTGCCATAACTGACGAATCTTTTTCAAATCCACGGCTGTATGCATCGGATACTTTGAGTCTGAACCCTATATACAAATTAATGAAATCCATAACACTATCGCGACCGATTTCAAAAAATGGTTTATCGCTTCTATTAATACTTTTGCGGTAAGCTTTGTCCAAATCAAAAGCAGTAAGTTTTTCTTTGCCAACCTCGGCAACAATTTGACTTTTTAAATATGCTTCATTCGGCGCAGATAGAATGGTTTGGGATGTAATAAAAATCGTAATTGCAAGTAAAAAAGTAAATTTCATGATATAAATTATGTTAAGTTAAACAAACATATTGACAATAAGACAAAAAAAACAAATTGTTATTTCACATATGACGAATAAAACTAAATTTGTTAAACATCGAAACAATCTACCAAATCGCAAATATTTCCGGCTCCAATTGTCAAGAATACATCGCCCGGCTTAACAATATCGAAAATACTTGCTCGGACTTCGTCCAAAGTTTTAATAAAATGAACATTGCTCTTCCCGCTTTCAATCAGTCTATTGGCAATCAATTTTCCGGTAACACCTTCGATAGCTTGTTCTCGAGCTGGATAGATTTCGGTAATAATCACAACATCAGCATCATCAAAAGATTCGGCAAATTCGCGATACATTGCCTGTGTTCTTGTGAAAGTGTGCGGTTGGAAAGCTACTACAATTCGTCTGCCATAAGATTTGGCAGCATTTAAAGTCGCCTTCACTTCAGTCGGGTGATGTGCATAATCATCTATGACAAGAACCCCACCGAACTCACCACGAACATCAAATCTACGATAAACACCGTTGAAAGCTTCGAGTGATTGCTTAATAATTTGGAAATCAATTCCCATTTTGTGTGCAACTGAAATTGCTGCAAGAGCATTTTTGATATTGTGAATTCCGGGAACCTTGAGATGAATATCGCAAATTATTTTTTCATTGCAAATTAGGTTGAATCGTGCACCACTTTGGCTTTCTACAATATTTGTAGCACGATAATACGAATCCTCGCCAATTCCAAATGTAACAGATTTGCGTTTCAAATCATCGGAAATTTTTTGTACTCCAACATCATCACTTCCAATCACTACAAGCCCATAAAATGGAACTTTGTTGGCGAATTCTGTAAAAGTTTTCCGAATGTCTTCTATATCGGTGTAAATATCAAGATGTTCCGCTTCAATATTGTTGATTATAGCAATTGTGGGCTGTAATTGCAAAAAGGACCTGTCGTATTCGTCGGCTTCGACGATTGTCCACTCCCCTTTACCGAGACGAGCATTTGTGCCACCAAAATCACGCAATCTGCCACCAACGATTACAGTCGGGTCAATACCGGCATTGATAGCTATGAGAGCAATCATTGACGTAGTCGTGGTTTTACCGTGAGTACCGGCAACAGCAACGCAGTAGTTCAATCTTGATACTTCAGCAAGCATTTCTGCACGTCGAATAATTGGTATACCCAAATCGGAAGCACGAACCGTTTCCGGATTTGTATATGGATTAACTGCACTTGAATACACAACGACTTCAGCATTATGAATATTTTCAGCATTATGCCCAATAAATACTTTGGCGCCCTTTGAGCGGAGTTCTCGCACGTTGTCGGATTCGCTCATATCAGAGCCGCTCACAGAAAAGCCTTGTTGCAATAATATTTCTGCGATACCGCTCATGCCAATACCGCCAATTCCTACAAAATGAATTCTATTTACGCTTTTAAACATGATTTCTAATTTGATTTTTTAATGATTTCTTCAACTTTTTCGATAAAAACGTGCGGTTTGAGTACGTCATATTCCATGACAAATTTACCAACAAGCTCGCCTTTCGGACTTAAGATGTATAAAATAGGTCGCGTAGAAAATGTCCGTTTGTCCGTAAACATATTGTCAGAAAGTGGTTGATAAGTTTTCAATGGGTCATTTTCATTTTTGGGGTCAGCTAGAAATTTAAGCTTTTCAAAATCCTTTTTATCGTAAGACATTGCAACTGCTACTTCGTAATTATCCATAGCAAATTTAAAATTCGTATCATTGAGCATTAATTCATGAATAAAAAAGTTGTCGTTCAGATAATTGCTCATCAAAAGCATTACATTTTTGCCACTTTGTTTGGATTGAGATAAAGCATTTTCTAAAATCTGTAATTTGTTAATTTTTAATTTCTCCAAATTCTCGAGCATAGAAATAAAATTTTCGTACGAGGTACTTGTGGATACAAATGACAAAATTCTGCTCTGATTATCAGCTACGAAATCAAACCTTGATGTGCTAATCCCAAAATCTTCTAATAAAGCTGCTTTCTCGTTGTTGTCATCTAAGTTGAATCTGACAGGTATAAATTCTTTTTGCAAATATTCAGTAACTTGTTCGTTATTAAACAATGTGGTATATCTCATTTTTGAATTTGCATCCCATCTAGAGTATATATTTACATAAATGAATTTACCGGTTTTTGATGCTTCTGTTTGTGCTTTCTTAAATGTTAACCATTCAATATCGCTTTTCATTTCCCGAACATAGAAAACAAAGGCTATGATAAACGATATAACAGATATAGATAAAATAATAAGAAAATTTCGAGCTTTAAGTTGTTTAATCATTTCCGGACCTGTCAATATTTATTAGACTGAAATGCAAGTAGGATAAAGCACCAAAGAATGTTAATGCAGCAATTCCCCAAAAGAATTGTTCGACGGGGAAAGAATCCTTCAAACTATAAAAACTTGCAGCATTGGCAAATCCGTTTGGAAAGAAAAATTCATTGAATACTCCTAACATTGGCGAATCCCACAAAAAATTCGCAAGAATTCCATTGATGATAGCACTATCAAAAAACATCCAAATTGCAAGCAAAAGCACATTAAAAAATTTGCTCAAGAAGCATGAAAACCAAATCGAGATACTTATGAAAAGTATTCCCTCCAGATATGCGAAGAACCAAATGGACATGACAGCAAATAAATTAAAATCAATTCCTTTGGCTGTAAACGAGAACACAACAAGTGGAATAAAACAAAATGCTATGGTAAAGAGCAAAAGTAAAAGTGATGCGTAAATATATTTTGATGCTAGAACTGTCTGCCTTTCGACAGGTCTTGAAAAAACAGTTCGGAACCAAAAATTGCTGACATCATTTGCAATGATTCCCGGAGTTATGAAGAAAATCGAAAATGGAACCACGAATTTCAACACACCACTAAAAACGTCCTTTAAAGCGAAAAAGCCGGCAGCTTCGCTATTGAAAAAGCCAAGCCATGACGGTAACATTGCAACCAAAACGCCGAGTATAGTCACAACTGATAGTATTATGATTTTGGGCAGTGTAAAATATCTTGTGAATTCTGCTTTGAGAATTGCAGTTAATTGAGTTTTCATATAAATCTCCTTTCGGATTCGTATCTTCTGAATGCTTCTTCTATAAATCCGGGACCTGCTTCAGATGTAAGCACGTTGCCTTTCAGTTCGCCGGAATCAATGAATAGAATTCGGTCGGAGACCTTTTCTACTTCGGTCAGATGGTGAGAACTGAATAATATCGTCATGCCTGATTTTTTTTGTTCAGAAATAAAATCCCGCAATTCAAAAACAGAGGGCGGGTCAAGTGCTGCAGTAGGTTCATCGAGAACTACTAATTTGGGTTTGCCGATGAACGAAGAAATCAGTTCAACTTTTTGCCTCATGCCCTTCGATAAACTAACGAGAGATTTATCTTCGGCTTGGGACAATTTGAAATATTCCAACATAGTATAGATTTGTTCATCATTATTTGGGAATCCTGCTAAAATCGAATTCAAAACTAAAAAATCGAATGTTTTCATTGTTTTCGAGCGATATTGATTATCGGATTGGAACCCTACAAGTTGTTTGAATCTAAAATCTTGGTTATCAATACCGAAAACAGATACCGAACCGCTATCAGCATTATCAAATCCCATTATGATTCTGATAAGCGTAGTTTTGCCGGCACCATTGGGACCAATAAGCCCAACAACTTCACCCGGATTAATATCTACGTCAAAATCAATCAAAGCACGAGTCGGCATTTTCGACTTTATGTTAAATGTCTTGTTTAATTTACTAATTTCAATAGCTTTCATTTCAAAATATGTGTTTATGAATAATACTGAGAACGTCGGTCTGCAAAAATATCATTAAATTCGTTAAAAGATTTGTTTCTTGTCTTGATTGGATCAATTTCAGCTGAAATAACCTCTACCGAATCGGATAGTGCTTTAGCTAAAACACTGCCATTGTATGAATAAATTTGGCTGCTACCGTTGAATAAAAGTTCCTGTCCGTTCCTATTTTCAATACCAATCCGATTTGCGACGGCTAAATAGACTTTGTTCTCCAAGGCTCTTGCAGGAGTTGCTATATGCCAAACATTGGTAACCAAATTTGAGGGGCAAACAATTAGGTCTGCACCATTCAATGCTAAAGTTCGAGAAGCTTCGGGGAATCTCCAGTCATAGCATATCATTGTGCCAATCTTAATTTCAGGCTCGATACTTTCGATTACAAAAAAGCCTTTGTCGCCTTCGTCGAAAATGAATCTCTCTCTAAAAAACAGATGTGTTTTACGATATACATTGTTTAATTGTGGGTTTGGTAGTAGTATAGCGGCAGAATTATACAGCTTATCATCACTGATTTCCGGGAAACCGATTACAATAATCTTTTTTTTCACAATGGCGATGTTTTTCAATTCAATAAAAATTAAGTCATTGACTTCTGAAGCAAATTTTTTGGCTTCATCTCTCGAAACGAAGTCATAACCTGTAAGACAAAGCTCGGGAAAGACGATAATATCAGATTTGTCATCACTAATAGTATTCAAAATTTTTGAATAGTTTGCTTCTATTTCGCCAAACTTAGGCTCGAATTGTACTACGGAAATAAACATTTTTTGTACTTGTTGTTTGAACAGAAACAAAAATGACAAAAAATAATGAGAGTGCAAAGTCGTTATAAAAAAATGCTAAAAGTTTATATATTTTTGTGTAATTAAAAAAAAAGTGTTAAATTGTACTTGATAAAGGTGTAATATTTTTTACACACTTTTGAAAAATGGTAAAGATTTAAAGTTATATTTGTACATATGTGTTAAACACATTTAAACATAAAAAGTTTCAAAATGAGAATTAAAAGGTGAAATATGAGATTGAAAGCATTGTTAAATAAATCAATTGTCCTGACTACTATTGCATTAATAACATTCATAAGCCTCACTGATGATGCTTCCGCTCGCAAAAGGCGAAAGTATGACCCCAAGAAAACACGCGAAGAAGCTATTCAAATTATCCGTTCAAGTTCCGAAAATCTCTGTGAAATCGCAGGACTCGACCCGATTGTCGAACATAGCGATTCATTGCTCCAAAACGATTTGATGAACCATGCAGAAGACCTTGATGAAACTACAGAAATCGGTGATTTCGGCGAAGACATTGATGAACTGGAAACTGAAGATGATGTAATTGTTGATATTGATTCTTTCAAAATGCTTTGGCTTTCGTATATTGACGACCATATTCAATCACCGTACATAGAATCGGGCATCAGAAAAGATGAATTGATGGATGAAATCATGGAATGGCTTGGCACTCCTTATAGATTTGGAGGCACAACTACTCGTGCAATTGATTGCTCAGCATTCACTCAAAAAATATTCCTTAGCTCAGCTAGTATTTTGATACCTAGAGTTGCTCGCGAACAGATTAACATCGGAAGAAAAATCCCCAGAAATCAACTTGAATTCGGCGACATGGTATTTTTCCATACTTATTCACGCAGATTTGCCTCGCACGTTGGAATCTACTTAGGTGATAATCTTTTCGCTCATGCAAGTTCAAGATTTGGAGTAACAGTATCATCATTAGAATCTTCTTATTACAAGAAGAATTTCATTGGTGGCAGAAGAATTACAGCTAAAGACGTTGCGAATTTGAGCATAAACAAACCCGATGTACTCAACGCAGAAGTAAACCCAAAAGATTAATTATCTCACTTTAAATGTTGTAAGAGTTATAATTGCAAGCATCACTGCAATTATGTAGAATCTTGTTACAATCTTTGATTCGTGCCATCCACTCTTTTCAAAATGATGGTGAATAGGTGCCATCTTAAATAGTCGCTTCCCAACTCCATACTTCTTCTTGGAATATTTGAAATAGCTGACTTGGATAATTACAGAAAGAGCTTCAGCAAAGAAAATACCGCCAATGATGGGCAACAAGAATTCTTTCTTAATCAAAATCGCAAGTCCACCTATAGCTCCACCAAGAGCTAAGGAACCTGTATCGCCCATAAAAACTTGCGCCGGATATGAATTATACCACAAAAAGCCAAGTGCCGCACCAACCAAAGCAACCGCAAATACAGTCAATTCCCCGGTCTCTCTCAAATATACTACATTAAGATATTCAGAAAAACGCACATTCCCGGTGACATATGCTATCAAAGCTAAGACTAAAGCTGCAATGCCAACAGTTCCGATGGATAGGCCGTCCAAACCATCAGTCAAATTGACGGCGTTCGATGTGGCGGTAAGAATGAAAATTACCATAGGGATATACATGAATTGGAAATTGAAATTAAGGTTCTTTTCAAATGGAACCGTAGTCAGCGTATTATAATTGTGAAAATCTTGCGAGAACCAATCAGGACAAAAGTATATTGCCGAGCCGAGAATGATGCCTATGGATACCTGCCCAATGATTTTATATCTGCCAATCAAACCTTGGGGATATTTTTTAATCACCTTCAAATAATCATCTATGAAACCCACAACACCCAGCCAAATTGTAGTAAGAAGTATCATTATTATAAACATATTTGATAAGTCTGCCCATAGCAATGTCGGAATGATAAGTGCTGAAAGAACAATCAATCCACCCATTGTGGGAGTTCCGGCTTTGGTAGAGTGATTGCCGACGTTCCGAAGCTCGTTTTTGGATTGCTCCCCTATCTGATGCTTAGTTAATTTTCGCAGTATTATCGGTCCAACGATGAAGCTTATTAATAGGGCTGTTATGGCGGCTAATGCCGAACGAAAAGTGATATATTGGAATAGACCGAATCCGGGTGGGTCAAAAGTCTTCCAAATCCAATTAAACAAATAATAGAGCATTAATTCAGTTTTTAGATTTTGAACAAACACTAATTTAAAAAGAAATTAGCACTTATTGATGTGAAAATCAAATAATATTTTTTAAATCTTTGATAACTGTTTCGAGAGTTATGCCACGCGATGCTTTGAAGAGTACAATATCGCCTGCTTTTAAAGCATCTCTCAGATTGGGCGCAATTTCGCTTTTGTTTGAATGATATACATTTGAATATTTTTGCGAAAGTTCCGAAAACGCTTTTGCAAATTCATCCCCTGTGAGATATACCAAATCGGCGGATTCTGATGCAAGTTTGAGCATATCCTTATGCTCTTGGTCAGACCATTCACCAAGCTCTCGCATATCTCCAAGAACAGCAACTTTTTTACCCGAACCTGAAAATTTGGCAAGTGTTGATAAAGCAATAATCATTGAATCCGGGTTTGCATTGTAGCAATCATTTATTATTTTAATATCGGAATGCGTTTCAATCGCCATTCTGCCATAACCATGATAAAGTGGAGCGGTGAAATTTTCCAACGCTTGTTTTATAAATGCTGTCTCAATTCCGAAATGTATGCCTACAGCAGTTGCTCCAATTGCGTTATAAGCAGAGCCCAGCCCTATAGTTTGCATATTGACGCTAAATTTATTGTCGTCATGGTCGAAATCAAGAATTGGCTTCATGTCATTATCAAGTATGATAGAAGCTCTAAGTTCGGCATTTTCGTGTGTGCCAAAAGTCATAAATTTGGACAAAACATGCCCATAATGTTTCAATCTTTCATCATCAAAATTAACGAAAGCAAAACCATCCGAACGTACCCGTGCAAAAACATAGGTTTCTTCAAGCTCTACTCCGTCCAAATCCAGAAGGAATTCAAGATGCTCTCGTCCGATATTAGTGACCAAAGCATGAGTTGGGCGAACAATTTCGCCCAGATGGTAGATTTCTCCGGATTGATTGGTGCCGAGTTCGAGAACTGCAATGTCATATGAATTGTTCAAACTCAATAACATTAGCGGAACACCGAGCATATTGTTGAAGTTCTTGTACGTTCTTAGAACATTAAATTTTGTAGCCAATACATCGGCAATCATTTCTTTTGTTGTTGTTTTGCCGTTTGAGCCTGTAATAGCTACAATCGGTATGTCAAATTTAAGTCTATGAAAAGCAGCTAATTCACCCAATACTTCAATATTATTGTCTGAGACAATAATAGGTCTATTTCCGATTGAAATGTTAAGCTCCTTTATTGAATCTTTTTCGACAAAACAAATTCCTGCACCGGCTTCCAATGCACTATCAATCAGGGTATGACTATCAACATTTTCTCCTTTCAAAGATACGAAAGCGTTGCCGGGTTTGACTAAACGAGTATCAATAGAAACACCTGTAAACAATTTGGATTCATTCAAATTATGAAATTCAGATTTGTCAAGAATAGCTCTAAGCTCTGTAGTTGTGAAAGATGCAGTATTTTCTAACATAATATCTCCATAAATTTTTGGTGAATGACGATTGATAATGTCAATAATTTGTGATTTCTTTGTATTTTTGGAAATGATAAAATATACTGAAATTAGCAATCTTGAACGATTTTTCGTTGCCTTATTAGTTACAGGTTTTATGATTTGGTTCGGAGGCACTATTATCCGAACAGCTTTAGCATACGATTTATTCGATACAGGTACTATCAGCATCCGACAAGACCTCAGGCAAGACCAAGGAACCGTAGGATACAACATATATTTGTTTGCTCAAGCATCTCTATATACCAATATTGCGTACGCATTCTGTTTAGTTTCCATAATTTTCCTTACAATTCGATTCCGCAAAGTACTTAAGTATCAAGGCTGGCTCTTCATGTCAATAGTATTGTTCTTGCTGAATTTACCAATTGAGGCATATTATATTTTCTTAGATTATGCACTTAGTGTTGAAATATTTTTTAATAATGAATTTGTTTACTATACTTCTCCAATATTCAGAAAACTTTTCTTAGTCAGGTTCGAGAATATAGTTCTATCAATTTTGAAGGGAATATCATTTATGTCGGCAATCACGATTATAATTTTATGTATATGGCAACCATTACGTAAGGAATATCGTGAAGAACTTGGAAGCTGACGAAAAGTTGAAAATGCTTATTGAGCAAGCCAAGAAATTGGGATTTGCCGTAAGAAAAGAAAGTGGAACTTTTGAAAGTAGCTTTTGCAATCTAAACAACAAAAAAATCATTCTCATAAATAAAGATGATGATGATGAAAGCATTATCAAATTATTTGTCGAAAATTTTTTAGAACTTGATTTGAACGATGTATATTTAATGCCGGCTGTACGAGATTATATTGAAAATTACAAGAGTAAAGAATAATATTGCCGATTGAGATAGACCTAATCCAAACCTCACTGCTGCTGATAGCAGGATTTGCATCCGGTTTCTTGAATGTAACAGCCGGTGGTGGTTCGGCATTAACATTGCCATTGTTGATTTTTCTTGGGCTTGATTCAGCTACTGCAAATGGCACAAACCGTGTAGCTATCGTCGTCCAGAGCTTGTCCGCAATTGCATCTTTCAAATCCGACAAATATTCTGAATTTGGCAAAAGTATGAAATTAGCTGCCATTACATTGCCCGGCGGCATTTTGGGTGCTGTGACGTCATTGCAAATGAACGACGATGTTTTCAATAAGGTTCTTGGTGTGATTATGCTCGTTATCATCATTTCGATGATTATTCCTACACCCAAGAAAGGCAAGGGGCAAGAAGTTCCGCCGAATTTTTGGACTTTTGCTGCAATGTTCGGAGTTGGGCTTTACGGAGGATTCATCCAAGTAGGCGTAGGATTTATGATGATGGCTATCCTGCAAAAAATGTTGAAAATGGAACTGACACGAGTCAACATGCACAAAGTATTTATTGCATTTATCTTTACAACACCGGCTATGATTGTTTTTATAATCAGTGGTAATGTTAATTATCTGCTTGGAATAGTATTAGCAATAGGAAATGCAATTGGTGCATTAGTGGCTGCAAAAATTTCTGTGAGAAAAGGTGAGAAATTTATCAAAATTTTCCTTATATTATCAATGATAATTATGGCAATCAAACTTTTTGATTTTATATAATGAAAATAGTACTTAGAATATTGCGGATTTTTACAAAAAGGGCTTTTATTGGTGCCTTGTTATTTGCAATTGCATTATGGAGCTACACAAGTCTGAATACGAATTATTCGACTTATGTTGATATTCCGCTTTCAGTAAAATTGCCACCAACTCGTGCTATCGAAAAGGAACTGCCGACAACGATTTCGGTTGAAAGCCGTGGAACAGGTTGGAATTTGTTCAACTTATTATACCTCAATAACAGCAAGCGAGCACACGTTGATTTGAGCGAAACCAGAATAGTGGATAGTGTATTTACAATCGGAAGGTCTGATTTCCTAAAAGGGATTGAGTCGTTTGAAACTGTCGAGCTTGCAGATGTGATACCGAGCACTTTAACATTGCATACTGGGGAAATCGGCGAGTACATGGTTCCACTTGTTTCGATGATAGAAATAACTCCAAGAGAAGGCTTTTCAGTAGTTGGCGACATCAAGCTTACACCTGATAGTATCAGAATAATAGGCAATGATAAAATCACTTCACAAATAAAATCATGGAGTACAAAAATTCTAACGATAGACGAAGTAAATAAACAGATACGAGGTACAGTTGAACTATCTGATTCATTAGGAGATATAATTAGCTTCAATACGCGAGAAATCAAATTTTATGTTGATGTACAGTTAACTTTGGAAAGGACGTTTTACGATATTCCGATTGTTGTTCGTGATGGCACTATACCAAGAAATAGCAAGATAACACCCAACAAAGTTGACATCACAGTTAGGGGCGGCTTAGAGCAAATCAAAAATCTTGATGTTGAAAATTTGTCAGTATATTTGGATTATTCAACAATAGCCAAAGATAAATCAGGGATTTTGATACCTAATATAGAGTTCCCGATTGATATCGAAGTAATTCAGGTCAATCCTCCATATGTTTATCACATAATTCTATTAAAACAAACTAAACTAAGCAGCATTAATTAAGATTTTTAACAAAATCAACATAAAATTGCCTCGTAAGACCATCTTGGTGTTTAACGCTACCTGTCAAATCGCGAATTTTCATACCTATTGTAACTCCATCAACAACTGAAAATCTGAGAGCTCCATTGACTCTTCCACGATGATTCAGTAGTTTTGCATCTTCGTCTAAAGATAAATCAAATTCCAAATTCAAGGCAACAAACTTGCCGATGGATTGTTCAAAACCGAAGTAAACGTCAGGCGAACGAAATACCTTGTTGGCTTCGAATGAATAATTCACTCCCGAATGAAAAGACAATTCGCCCATAGCCCAAGTAAAACTCTTACTTACAGCAAGGAAAAATCCCGGTGAGTGGTCAACAAATCTATCATTGCCATAAATGAAATTACCCCCGCCTTGTGAACGGAAACCTAATACAATCGCCGGTATATTAATTCTCTCGTCAAGAAAGCGATATTTGGCAGTAATGCCGGGTAAATTTTGCATTTCAGGTTTAGAATTCCCAATTATCCCGTTTCCACCATAAGCTATTCCAACAAGAAAAGATTGAAAAAGTGCATATGAAGCCTCTAGATATAAACCACCTAATGGCAAGAAATTAATGACTACGGCTCCATGATAAGCGGGCAACATACCGGCTGTAGGCAAGTCAACAATCAAATCCGTCTCATATTTCGGGCTTGTACCCGCTTTGCCCGGAGATGAAGCTGAAACTGAATAAATCAAAGCAAAAAACATAACAAAAGTTAGAATAAATTTTATCATTTAAGAATCGTCTTAGCATTTTATAACAATCAATTATTATGGAGCGACGCAACCATGAAAAGTATAGTTTATCTGACTTTTGTAATAGCTTTTTCTTTAGCGATGAATAGTTGTTCAAGTTCTAATTATGCCGGCAATAGTGCAGCAGAGCCATTGACCTTGTTGCCTTCGGTAAAAGAACAAAAATCGGATTATATTACTTTTGCTGTTAAAGTAGTACGAAATCGTATTGTAGAGGGAGAATATTTGCCGAGTTCGGAAGATTTGAGAATACAAATCAGCGATTCAAACGGCAAACTAATCTGGAATTCCAACCACAATATGAATTTCATGATGGCTATTGGTAATGTAAAACCCATTAAAATCGGTGATACACATGAATACACTTTAGAATGGAACAAAAGTGATAATGACGGAAAAAAAATGCCTTCTGGTATTTACAATGCAAGATTGATTATCCCTGCTCAACCTAATAATTATTCCACAAGTTTAGCTTTCAAATTGGAGTAAATTTGGCTAACCACGAATTTTTTATGCGCCGTGCACAGGTATTAGCCCAAAACGGAACTGGATTGGTGAGCCCGAATCCTTTGGTTGGTACGGTCATTGTCAAAAATGGTAAAATTATTGCCGAAGGTTGGCATCACGCTTATGGTATGCCTCATGCAGAGCGTGATGCTATAAGCAAATGCGACGGAATTGATTTGACTGATGCAATTTTATATGTAAATTTAGAGCCGTGTACTCATCATGGCAAACAACCACCATGCACAGATGCCATTATAGAGAAAAAATTCAAAACTGTTGTTATAGCTTCAAATGACCCAAATCTGAATGTATCGGGCGATGGCAGCAATGTATTGCGAAAATCCGGTATAGAGGTAATCGAAGGGGTAATGAAAAATGAAGCAGACTGGCTGAACCGATTCTTTTTCAAGCATATTACAAGCGGATTTCCATACGTAATCTTGAAAGCGGGTCAAACTGCTGATGGTTTTACTGCACTTGATAGCGGCGAATCAAAATGGATAACGAACCTTGAGAGCAGAACCGAAGCACACAAATTGAGAGCCCAAGTTGATGCTGTAATGGTTGGCTTCAATACCGCTGAAAAGGATAATCCTGAATTGACTGTTAGACATGTGGAAGGCAGAAATCCTTGGCGAATAGCGCTCGATAAAAATCTGAAGCTTGATACAAATTTAAAGCTATTCCAAACCGATGAAAAGCATCGAACAATTATTTGTTGTTCAAAGGAGATGTCTGAATCTGAAAAAGCAGCTAAATTGCAAGTTTTGGGAAATGAAATATTAGCGTCCGATTTAGAAAATGATGGTAAAATGGATTTAAAAGATATTTTAGAGAAATTGGAACGACAATATAGAATCACTTCAGTTTTGGTTGAAGGTGGTGCAACGCTTCATTCAAATTTTATCGAAAAGGGTCTTGCCGATGAATTGCAACTTTTTGTAGCACCAAAATTTTTCGGACACGGAATAAGCACTTTCGGGCAAATCAATATAAAAGGAGTAGAAGAAGCTCCTACTTTCAATTTAAAGCAAGTTCGGCAAATTGGAGATGACATACACGCAATTTACATAAAATAGCTTATTCGGATTGAATCAATTCAACTACAAAACTCGGATAATCTTCACTTCTTATATTACTCCTTCTTATGAATGAATCTTGTTTGCTCCGTGCTTCATCAGCATAGAAACTACTTTTCGTCCTTACAATATATTTTTGCTCTCCGTCGGATTCGTATTGTTCAATTATCAATTCTGTATCTGTAATTTCATTTAGCATTACCATGATTAATTGGGCTACATTTATATCATTGTAAGAACCGAAATATAGCAAGTATCGCTCATTTTGCTTCGGAATTGCTTGATTTGATGAAGTGTTCGTTTTTTCAGGGTTTCTGTTTGAAGCATTTAATATCATTTCATAATCAAGACAAGGCAGTGCTTTGTTGCAACAAGGTGATTCGACCAATTTTCCGGCAAGATAATATAAATTATTTATACGTAAATCTATCCTTCGGATAGTATCAAGCATATATAGAGATGAATCCACATTTCTTATATATTTGGGGATTTTAAACTCAGTCGGGTCGAAATAATTACCTTTGATGAGAAATATAATCTTAGCATTCTCAATTCTTGATTGCGGGTCGAAAGCTCCAACATTAGATACATTTGAGCCTAATGCTCGATTGTCGGGCAATAGGACTTTTCCTTGTTCAAAATAATCATAAAATGCAGAACCGAATTTTTTGGTATCAAGCAATCTCGTTATTAATTCATGATAACCGTAATAAGCTCTGAGTTTAGATAATGTGTCATTATTCAAATTCAGCAAATCGCCGGATTGGATACTAACTTTTTTGAAAGTAACATCGTAATGTGAAACAGATTCATGCAATACACCTTCGTAATACTCAACTTCATCGCCTATATACCAACCTCTCCTTACGGGGCGTTTGTCGCTCCACGCATCAAGAGAAATAATTAATTTCTCGTTTCCGGATATAGAGTCAATGATACTGAAAGCCGGGATGATTCTCCGATTGATAATATCAGCCATCATATCCAAGTTTTTGTCAACAATTTTTGCGAATTTTTCATACTCGTAAATTCTGCTTTGGCGCCGTTCAGGTGAATTAGTGAAATATTGATTATTCCTATGCAATTCGACCCATTTGGCTTCTGAAAATTCACGTCTGCCCAATTTATTCATATCGCGTCTGAAATTACTCAAAGTGTTTACTTCCCAAAATCCAGTTTGGTAGTATGGTACATTTTGTTCATATCCGGTCATAAATTCAGTGAATTCGCAATAACAGGGTGGTTTGACAAAATATTCAGGTAAAACATAAACAGTATCATAAAAAACAAGATTATCTCCGGTACGCGGGGAAATATTCCATCCGCCATTTTTGGAAACTTCAGAATTCGCTCCTGCACCTGATAATCGAGCATTTGAGGCTTGTGAAGCAGTTTTCGGAGTTTGTCGGCGGAGCTTGTCATAACTCGAAACAATTGTGATTTCTTGGTCATATTCCATCATTGCGCCAGCTAATCTCGGATTAGTGATTAATACAGTTTGTGCATGTTGAACTTTCAATTTTCGGCCAAATACAATTAGTTCGCTGTAACTTGTGTCATATTGGATTTTGTGCAACTTTTCAAAATCTGCTAAACCGGATGTTAGAGCACTGACGATTCTTTTTTCGGTAGCAATTTCCCGCCCGATAACAACAATTGTATCACTTGGGATGAGATAGCCCGACAGCACCTTGACAGGTTCGGAATCGCAATCTAGCAAATTAAAATGCGAACCACCCTTGATGAAATACTGCTTACCGCCTTTTATTTCAAATTCGGCTTGACTCAAATCGCGGGATTCTATCTCATTTCCATTATTATCAAACAAGCTGATTACAGGCATCCTAACAGGTTCATCGGGATTTGCAAGATTGATTAGAGCCACATTCATTTTGACTGTTGGCGGTTCAGGTGCAGGGCAGTTCATGAATTCGGGCAATGGCAATCTATATATGTCGTAGGAGCCTGCATTTGCGATAATTGTACCGCCAATTTTCATCTGTTTGTCCAACTTCGAATCATAACGATTTGAACTAAAATAAATTAAATCTGGAGAGGACAAGCCGTGTGGCAAAGGAACTAAAGGAAATCTGTCATCGGAAAAAGAGTTAATTGTGTTGATGTCAGACCTGCTTTCATTCGCTTTTTCCCCAAGTAGTTGTGCATCATCAAGGACCTTAATTTCAAATTTCTTATAATCAATTGCCAATTTGGTATAAAAAATATCAAAATCACCGGCTTTCGATTTCAATCTGTCTGATGAAAAGAGTAGATATGGATTGCAACACGAGCAATAAATAAAAGGTGTACCTTCGTTTGATTCAGTATTTATGTTTTGTGCTAAAGTTTTGACTTCAGTCCAAGTACCATCGGCAAATCTAAAAGCGTAGAATAAATCAGCATTTCCGCCGGGAAATTTTTTGCCGCTCAAACTGATTCGCTCGGCAAAAGGGGCATTTCTGTCTGATGACCAAAGCAGCAATGTAACACATGAGCCATCGGGCATTGTATCAGTAATTGCCGTCGGATGCGAATCCCAGAAAATCGAATTAATTGGTGAATCCAAAATTTTAAATTCAAATTTGCCTTCACGATTTTTGTAAAATTCAAATAAATCTGCACCTCCTACATTTTTAGATTCAGGGGAAAATGGTAAATTCAGATTTTTAGCCAAGTCATATGAAATGGGATGTGCAAATGCTGCAAATCCTTTGTCCATACCAGTAAAAACGATAGATTCAATATTCTTGGTCAAGTAATCAACCATGTCTTTATTAAAATTGGACACTGGAAACATTGTTTTGATAAATGCTGAAGATGGGGAAACAGATAGTTCGGAAAAATCATTGTTAGAGTGTTCACGGTCGAAAGCTCCGCAAATATCGTATTCAGATGAATTTTGAACGGGAGCAACTTCGCTTACCTCTTTGTTTGCATTAGGTCTGTTATTGTTTAAATTGCCTTCAGGATACTTGTAGATTTTGTTAGAACATGATACTAACAGAATTATTAAGAAAATTGCAAGTAAAATGCTTGTAAATTTTACGCTATTCATATGAATTATCCGATTGGGTTAAACATTATGGAGACCCTCCTCTTGCGTGGTTCAAATGTGCCTTGCGATACATCGGCAACTACAAACACAAAAAATTTGCCATTGATTGCCTTATAAACAAAAACATCACCAATATCAACAAGTATATTTACAGCTTGTTGATTAACGTCGCTAAGTAATTTGTCAATTATAGCTTGTGAGGGGAATGGTACACCTGGTTCATTTGTAACGATTCGCCCGTTTGCATCAACGACATCAATATTTGTTGAATTATATGTGATTACACTAGAACCAAAAACACCATTACCATATTCCTTCATTTCTGTCAATGCGTCGGTAATAAGAGCTTTGTTAGCTTCAATATAATCACAAAACTCACTGGCATTTTCTGATAAAAATTTGGGATTGAGTCTTTGCAAACTGCCTTTGAATCTAAGCAATGTACGCAGATTCACAGGGTCTGCCGATACAACCATCATATCTCCAACCAAGTCTTTATTAGCGGGATAAGTATCGAGAATTGCAGCAATAAAAGTCGTTCCTTCTAATTTTGCGGTAGCCAAAGCAATTATTTCGCTATCAGCAAAACGTTCATCATTAGGCAGTGTGCCTGAATTCAAATCTGAATTAGGGAATTGGTATGCATGAATCGAATATTCAGGAACGGGAATAAAAGTTGTATCATCAATTTGATTAATTCCCGGGTTGAATTCAGTAATCGTAGCTTCGCGTACTTTACATATAATCTGGCTATCATATGGCTCGAGTGGGCAATCACAACAAGAATTTGTTAAAACAATCAACAAAATTCCTATTGAAGCAAAATATAAGCATTTTTTAATATTTATCATGGTCATATTCATCCTTAATTAATACCCGAGAGTTATACCTAATCTGAAAAAGAACATGTTCACTCGTCTTTTGGAAGGAACATTTGAAAATCCCGACGTTTCGACGTATTCGCCAATTGCCAAAGACCTATAGCCAACATCGAATGATAAGTCAAACCAACAATATGGTAACGGAATATCGAGCCCTGCACCTAATCCCCAAGAAATTGGAATTGAAACATCAAATTTACTTTTATCTTCGATTCGGATTTTATCATTGCAGTCCTCGCATATGGCTACTCTAAACAAATCAAGTGTTATATCATCAACGGCAAGCCCAAACTCTCCAAATAGGAAAGGTCTCATACAGAAAAATTCTTCAAAATGCCATCTGCCGTGCAATAAACCGAAAGGACGATAAAAATCATCTCCGACAAATGAATTATAAATAGGCACTCCACTACTGAATACTACTCCCAAACCCCAATTTTCTGCTCGATACCCTGCGGCTATATCTCCAAAATAAGCCGAACGCCCTTCGTAAACTTGCTGAATCATGTCAATATCAGTTAGTTTTCGGTCGCGATAAGCTGCAATTCCACCGCGTAATTCTACAAAATATGATTTATAGTCGCAATCGGGACAATGCAAAGTCGGCAATATCAATGGGCTACAATCACAGAATTTTGTATTAGTATCCTTGCAAGGGATATTGATTTTTTCGACTGGGACTTCTCTAATTGCCAATGGATCGAGCGGATTATTAAAATTTTCGAACCAGTTGATATTTCCATATTCATTTGGTGGTAAATCTTTCAATTTGGGACCAACCAAGTCAATATCTTCTATTGGAATCATCTCTAAAGACTTTTTATCCGGTTGGAGTGAATCCAGAAATACAACATATTTTTGAGTTTCAAAAAGTTTGTTCTCAACTGAGCAATCAACAGGTTTAGTAACTTCCACTATTTTCAGAACAGTTCCGCGTAATGTATTGCTGTTTCGGATTGCAACGAAATTACTGTCTCTGTCGAACAGTTCATTGTATTTATGAGTCGAAGATGACTTTATTCTGATTGCTTCGTCAGTGCGTTCAAAACTGCCGCACGAAACAATCATAGCTAGAATAGAGATTGTAAATATTTTCACTAATTGCGTTTTCATAATCTGACGCTCAAATTAAGTCCTACAATCAGTGAATTAATAGTATTCCGTACATCATCCTTATATAAGAAGTTTGCAGAATTATATGTTGCATTTAAATCAAGCATCATACAAGCATTCAAAAATGTAAACCCATACGCAAATCCGACACCGGCATTGCCTCCAATACCAAATTTATCTGTTTCGGGTTGGAAAGTATCGCTGATGCTCATTATCACTCCCAAATTAATATAAGGTATGAATTTCCGGTTACAGCTATTGTCTCCATAAATCGAGACATCCATAAGGTTGAATTTGACGTTAGGTGTGATTGCGAAATAATCAACCAAGTAGGGAGATTCGGCTGGCAGGGTCTCAATTCTGTCGAATTCGAAATATTCAATCTTAGCTCCCCACCAAAGATTGCAAAAATAGTGATTCTCGATTTGGAGATTGAACCCTATGCATTCGTTGTTTAAGTCTGCAAAATCTTGGGTTGGAACGTACATTGAAGGTCCTATACCAACATATAATTGGGCATGGACTGATGTGCAAATCAACACCAAAAAACAAGAAATGAGAATGTATCTTATCATATAGTGTGAAAATAAGTGTTAGAATATTTAAAAGTAAATAATTAAAACATCATTTCAAAATTTTATATTAATATATAATTGGATTCTCAAAAGAAACAAAGTCTTGTGGTTTGAAATATCCTCTTCGCGTGAGAACTACCTCAATCTTCGAAAAATTAGACAGAACAATTGATTTTCCGTTCCTAATCGCAATGTTGTGTTCAAAGTGTGCTGAGGGCATACCGTCACGTGTAACAATCGTCCATCCGTCATCAAGTTTGAGTATCCTAGATGAACCATGAGTCAACATTGGTTCTATTGCAAGGACAAATCCTGTAAGAAGTATTGCTCCTGAACCCTTTTGACCATAATTTGGTATTTGTGGAAGTTCATGAATCTTCCTCCCTATTCCGTGCCCGACTAATTCTTCAACAATTTGATAGCCATTGCGTATTGCGTGCTGTTGTATAGCATAGCTAATATCCCCTACTTTATAATATGATTTCATTTGTTCTATTCCCAAAATCAAGCATTCATAAGTAACTGTTATAAGTCTTTTTTTGTCTTCCGAAATTTCACCAATTCCAAAAGTGTAGGCTTGGTCAGAATAGAATTGGTGCATAATTGCACCGCAATCAATCGTAATAATATCTCCGTCGCGTAACTCTCTATTACCGGGAATGCTATGCACAATTTCATCATTTATAGATGTACAGAGTGTGTTTGGATATCCATACAATCCTATAAATGCAGGAATTGCTTTATGGTCTCTAATGAATGTTTCAGCCAATCGGTCAAGCCTGATTGTCTGGATTCCGGGTTTAATTTCATCGGCAAGCATAGCAAGAGTATCAGAAACAACTTTTGCCGCATCTTGCATCAAATCAATTTCTTCATCAGTCTTGAAACTCACATTACCGAAAAATCTCTCGAAGATATTCATTCAATTTGTTTCAAATTATGTACTTATTTATCCCAAATTGGAATAAATCCCATTTCCTTAATCAAATCTTGTGCTTGATTGCTCAGACACCAATCCAAGAAAGCTTTGACAGCTCCTGTCGGTGAATTTATGGTATAGAACTGTAAATATCGTATGATTGGATATAAGTCCTTTAGCACATTTTCGGTTGTCGGTTCTATATTATTAATGTTAATATGTTTTACACCTTCTACATAAGTTATGCCACCATAGCCAATAGCCGAAGAATCGTTACTTATGAATTGAATCATGTTACTTAGCGATAGTGCAGATGGTATAGATTTGCAATAATCTTGACCATCAAGCACATGAGTAAGGAAATATTCTCGAGTACCGGAATTTTCTTGTCTATTAATAGGACTTATTTTCAAGTCTGTCCAACCAAAAGCGTTCCAATTAGTAGTTTCACATTTGAAAATATCTTGCAATTGCTGCATTGTAAGTGATTGAATAGGGTTTTTATTATTCACGTATATGCTCATCGCATCTTTAGCAATCAGATGCGAAACACCAATACTCCGAAATTCATCAGCGAGAAGTTTGACTTCTTCCGGTTCTACATTTCTCGATGCCATACAAATATCAGCCGATTTGTCTTGAATTGCCTGAAAACCTGATGCTGTTCCACCACCATATACATAAATTGAAACTTGGCGATTATTTTTCATGTATTCAGCGGCTAATCTTATCGAAAGCATATACATTGTATCAGAACCTTTGATAACAATTCGGGTAGGCTCCTTTATAGCGGTGCTACACCCAACGATTATCATAAAGCAAACCAACAATGTTATAATTTTCAAATTTATCTCCTTTCAGCTCTTGTTCTCAATCTTTCAATTTCGTACGGACTTCCTTCGTACCATTCAGGAATTATTTCTAAATTGATTAATTCAATTGACAAATTTAATAAAAAATCTACATGTTGCATCGCCGCATCGTAATTAATCATATAATTCAAATCATCAAAAGGTGAATGATAAACATTTACCATGTAATCATAAAGCCGATAAAAACCGAATTCATGGCTTACATTTGCATAATCTGTACCTTCCATCACAAGCATAGAAGGTATTCCGGCTTGTGCAAAAATAGTTTGGTCGGAGCGATTGAATGCACCGACTTTGGATAATTCAAAAGGTAGTTCTTCTAAGTACAAATTATTAGATTCGGTTACTTTAATTATTATGTCCTGCAATTCTGAAAAATCTGCACCTACTCCGAAAATTGAGTTAAAGTTATCTATGAATGCAATGCCGTCAATATTCAAATTTGCGATAGTTTTATATAAAGGTACAATCGGATTTTGAGCATAATAAATGCTTCCGAGCAAGCCTCTTTCCTCGGCTGTAGTAAAAACGATAATTATATTCCTGTTCAAATTATCGGCAAACAAATTCAACATTCTGGACAATTCCAATAGTGCCGATACTCCCATTGCATTGTCCAAAACGCCATTATATATTGAATCTCCATCAACAGGAATTCCAATTCCAAGATGGTCGTAATGTGCAGATAACAACAAATACTCATCCTTTACATTTTCTCCACGACCCTTGATGAACCCTACAACATTCGGTGCTAAAAAAGTTTTATCGGCGTACTTTCCTTTGAATGTAAATGAAGCTTTGGATAAGTTATTATCAACGAATTCAGTAAATCCGAATTCATTTTGGTCAACAATTACACCCATGTAATCAATGATATGATTTGCTTTATCAAACGGCATGATGATTGTTAAAATATCAGAAGCAGTTTGAGCTAATGTCATTTCGGGCAAACTATATTCGAGCAACATATTAGCCCAAGGTTTGAAACGCAAATCCTTCTCGGAAAGCAATATAATACAGGCTTTTGCTCCACGAGCGAGTGCTTGTTTGGCTTTGGTTTGAAAATTCGAATAAATCGTAGGATAAATACCATTAAAATATTCGAGCTCTTCAGAAAATGGTTCACCATTAAGCAAAACAACTACCTTGCCACTAACGTCTATGTTTTGATAATCATTATAATCAAATTCAGGAGCAAAAATCCCGAAACCTGCAAACACAATGTCTAAAGGACGCGGTAAATATGACATCATACCGGTAGAACTTACAATATAATCTTCACTAAGTTCAAAATCATATGTATCATTGCAAACAATTTTAAATTCGCTTTCGGGTAACACCGAAATTTCATGCAATGGGATATTTTGGAAGTATGAACCGTTCAAGCCCGGCAAAATGCCATAGTCCGCTAATCTTTCAGCAATCACCATTGCGGCTTTATTCCCAATTCTACCGTCAGTGGGTCTGCCCTTCATTGAGTCCTGACCCAAAATGTTAATGAGCTCTCTAAAATTAATCGGATTGAGTGAATGAACGCTATCGTTTTGCATTTCAATTGACGATTCCATACTGTTAACAACATGATGAAACAGTAAGAAAATAATTAGAATCTTTATAAACTTTCTTTCGTATATATATAAAGTTGTCATCAGTTTTGAAGCATGTAATAAATTTATTGATAATTTTGAAAATAAAAATGAACAAAATGAAATTGATTTTTTGTAAATATAAACTATACGTACTTAAAGGAAAAACTTTATGATTAAGTTTAATATGATTTTCGTAATATTGTTTTGTATTATTGGAGCTACAATGACAACTTATTCGCAGACTAAACTCCCTACCAGAGCGGAAATAGAGAACAAATACAAGTGGAATACTGCTGATATTTTTATTTCCGAAGAAGCATGGGAAGAAGAATTCGCTCGTATCAAAAATGAGATTCCCAAGATTCAACAATTCAAAGGTAAATTTGCCGAATCGGCAAAATCCGTTTATGAAAGCTTTGCTCTGGCTGATAAAGTCTCTGCAGCATTTTCAAAATTATATTTATATGTTGCATTGTCGCGAGACACTGATTTGAATGAAGGGAAATTCCAGATGATGTTCGACCGAATACAAAAGCTGGGTTCTGAAATTTCTGCTGCAGCTTCATTCATGACACCAGAATTAATTTCCATTCCAAAAGATAAATTTCATCAATTTTTGAATGACAAGATTTTGGCTGATTACAGACACCAATTAGAATCCACTTACAAAATGCGTGACCATACTTTGCCGGCAGACCAAGAACAACTTCTCGCTAAACTTAGTCCCGTATTTCAGACAGCAAACAATACTTATTCAATTTTGAATGATGCAGAATTACCCTTTCCAAATATCAAAATGAATGATGGGACCGAAATGCAAGTATCGCACGGTCGTTACAGAGCTGCACTTTTTGCGTTAGATAGGAATTATCGCAAAGATGTTTACAAAGCTACTTATGAACCATATAGTGCGCTAAAAGGCACAATGGCATCGTTATATAATTCCAGAGTAAAGCAACGACTCGTAAATTCCGAAATACGCAAATATTCATCCCCGATTGAAGCCGCTTTGAAAGGCAATGATATTCCGGTAGATGTTTACAAAAATTTAGTCAAATCAGTCAATGATAACTTGGATGCATTGCATAAATGGGCAAAAATCAAAAAAACAGCATTGAAATTAGACGAATTGCATCCATATGATACTTATGTAACACTCTTCCCTGCTACTCAACGTGAATATGATTATGAAACAGCTTGCGAAATCGTATTGAAATCGCTAAAACCATTAGGCGACGAGTACGTTAAGCAAGTTAAATTCGGTTTCGAAAACAGATGGATTGACGTTTACGAAACTCAAGGCAAACGCAGCGGAGCATATTCAAATAGCACAGGTGCAGGTCCTCACCCATTCATATTGATGAATTGGAATAATACGATGGACGACATGTTCACGCTGACACATGAAATCGGTCATAATATGCACTCATTTTTTAGCGAAAAACACCAACCTTACCATTATGCGGGATATTCTATTTTTGTTGCAGAGGTAGCATCAATTACAAACGAAGCACTATTGCTTGATTATTTGCTCGAAAATGCTAAAACAAAAGAGGAAAAAGCCGAACTTCTCGAAAAATTTTTAATCTCGGCACAAATGACATTTTTCCGCCAAACTCGATTTGCGGAATTTGAAATGTTGACACACGAAAAGGCTCAAAAAGGTGAAATATTGACAGCAGACCAATTAACAGAGTTATTTGCCGAGCTATATCAAAAGTATTGGGGACCCGAAATGGTTACCGATGCTGAAGAAGGATTATCGTGGGCACGTGTTCATCATTTAGTAAAATACGATTTCTACGTTTACCAATACGCAACCGGGTTTGTAGCAGCGCACGCATTAGCTGAGCAAATCAAGAAAGAAGGCGCTCCTGCAATCAAGCGATATTTGGATTTTCTTTCATCAGGAAGTTCGGATTATCCAATCAACGTTTTGCAAAAAGCCGGAGTTGACATGAGCAGCCCCAAACCGATTGAACTAACGATTCAAAAAATAAAACGCTACACCGAAGAATTAGAAAAGCTGATGAAATCGTAAATATAGTTTTTATCTCAAACTTAAAAAAAGCTGTCCAAATGGGCAGCTTTTTTTTGTGTAGCATGACTATTTTATTTGGAAATGAAGAAATCTTGTTTTATGTTAGAATAGTGCGAACATACAATATGGACAATTGATGTTGAAAATTTGTGAAATTTGATTGTTAGAATTCAGGACAAGGTATATGTCAAGAACTTCATTAAATATTAGTCTGCTGACTTTGATATTATATTTATTTTTTTCTAGTATTAATGCAAGGTCTCAAAGTCTCATTTGGGACCTTGCAGATACAATAAGTATAGGTACTATAAGAGAAGTATCCTGTATAAATAAGGATATTTGTATTTATAGATATGAGTTAATGTTCAACAATGGTATAATATTGAAACTGACAACTGATGGTGGTTTAAATTGGACACACATTTTTGCTGATACTAATATTATAGACAATGAAACCTTTCTTCCTATCTATTTAGCACCAAACTATTATACTTTATCCTTTAAATCACAAGATAAAATCATATTAACGGCAGATACTAATATCTTTTGGTATAGTAATGATTTGGGCAAAACTTGGATAAAAGACTCAATTGATGAAGGATATAGTCTAAGTATCAAAATGGTAGATAGTTTAAATGGGTTGATGTATAAAAAACTCAAAGGAGGTATGTTTGTTGAAATATTTGCGACTTCTAATGGTGGTATCAGCTGGCATGAGATACATAAACCCTTAGAACACAAATGGGACCTTAATTTTTTTGGCGGTGTACTAATGGAAGGGAGTATTTATCTTTATTCTATAAATGAAGATTGGGGTTATAGTTTAAATTGGACGCTTGATTTGGGTAAAACATGGGATAGCTATTATTATGGAGGATATTACGCATTCAATGACTTACAATTTATAAATCCTTATATTGGATTTAGTATTAATAGATATATGAATTTGGATAGCAATAAGACCTTCTTTTCTGTAATGAAAACATATGACTCGGGTGCTACATGGACGGTACTTTTAGAATCAGACTCAGTCCAATATTCGAGATTGTCCTTCTCTGATTCATTAAACGGTATTGTTGCGGGGTCAACTACGGATTTAATCATTCGTACAACAGATGGAGGTTATTCTTGGCACAAAGATACAGTTCATGGTATACCGCCAAGACAAATGCGTAATCTAAGAAATATCAACATGATTGAAAGTAAAAGCGCATTTTTATCCACATCCCGACATATTATTAAATTAACCGACAGGCCTACATCAATTGAAAATTTTCCACTTATTAATCAAAATTCATTAGACTTTGAGTCAATTATTGTAAATAAAGAAATTGATTTAGAAATCTTGAATGATTGTGTCGGAAAGAGTCAAATATCTATAACCATTTATAATAGTACCGGAAAATTAATTTCTAACGATGAATTTCGATATTCTCACTTTGATAAAGGGATTATTTTAAACTTATCAAACTTTACAAGCGGTTTTTATTTGATTAGAGTTGATTGTGCCTCGAAAAACAAATTATTACAATTATTAATTATATGAAATAATTATGAAAAATCTCATTTTATTAATATTGATTTTAACTACATATTTCTCACTTCCTCTTTATGCAGATAATAATTGGTTGCATATTAAGGACACTTTTTATAAGAATTTTCAAAAAGCTATTTGTTTTGACTCCTTGAATTACGGTGCTTTAGGGCTCGCTATTAATGGTGTAACCAAATTTTATCTTACAGCGGATGGTGGTATTAATTGGCAACAAACATTAACGGATGACATTTGTTTCTTAGAACCTGAAATTAGAAGAGGAAATCTTTATCCTATTGATATTTCCAGAACTATTGATGGTTTTGTTTATATTGCTTGCGATACTGGATATTTTATTTATTCTACTGATAGTTGTTCTACTTGGCAACGATTTAAATCAAGCATTGACAGTAATTTTAAATTTTTTGATATGTATGACAGTAAAATAGGAATAGCTGCAACCGAACATACTTTATTCATTTCAGAAGACGGTTGCTCTACATTCATAGAAATTCCCATAAATATCGTGAATGCCATAATCTCGAGAATTTGGAACATAAAAATTCTTGATGAGAACCATATTTTTATAATAGCAGAATCATACAGTTTGAAGTCTAACGTACTTATTAAGTCTTCTAATCAAGGTTCCACTTGGGAGATGATTTCATTCGGCAAAATTGAAACCGGTAGATTATTTAATATTGGGTTGGAGCATATTTGGCTCGCTGCGCCTATTTCAATATATTCACAAGGGAAAAAAACAACAGAAGACTTTATATATTACTCGAATGACCATGGAAATACTTGGATTTTACAGTATTCTAACCAAAAAGATAATGATGGTTTTATAACCTCTTTAAATTTTTATGATGAGTTTAATGGCATTGCTACCGGTTGGTATGGATTAATATACATGACTTTCGATGGTGGGAAAACTTGGCAACAAAGCTTCCATAGACAGTATTATTTGAATGAAAATTTATTCGCCTGCCTGAGGATTTCCCAAGATAAAGCTGTAGTATTTTCCGACAAAGGTCATATTTACAAGTACAAATTGAACGAGATGAGTATAAATTATTTACACCAAGAAGAGATATTTATAAACTATTTGACTCAGTCAGATTATTTAGAAATTAATTTTAATGAGATTGACATTAGAACCAGCAAAAATTTAGAAAATTTTAAAATATATAATATTCTAGGTGAATGTATGGTTAATCAATCAATTCCAACTTCTAATGGAAAACAGTATATTGATGTCTCAAAATTATCTGCCGGCTTGTATTTTGTGATAATTGGCAATAGAGTAGAGAAGTTTGTGAAGATGTGAATTCTGTCACACCGACAAGCACACCTTTTGTCAAATTACTGACAATCATACAAATCATAGTTCAGACAAAAAACCCTAAAATTTACTTGGGCAATATTCGTAAATAGTATAATTGTACTAAATAGGAATGTAATGGAACAGAGAAAAGTGATTTTGAGCGGTGTAACTCCTTCGGGGATACTGACAATCGGGCATTTGACAGGTGCTTTGACTAATTGGGTCAAATTGCAGAACGAATATGATTGCTATTATATGATTGCCGATTTGCATGCAATCACTGCCAAACAGACTCCCGCAGAATTGCGCAAACGCACCTTGGACACCGCAGCGATGTTCATTGCATCGGGTATAGACCCCGTCAATTCAACTTTGTTTATCCAATCTCATGTGCCTGAACATTCCCAGCTCACTTGGGTCCTCAATACTTTCACGGGTATGGGCGAATGCAGCCGTATGACTCAATTCAAGGACAAATCGCGACAACATTCCGAAAATATCAACGTTGGGTTGTTCACATATCCTGTGCTAATGGCTGCCGATATTTTGCTCTACCAAGCTGACCTCGTGCCCGTTGGTGAAGACCAGAAGCAGCATCTCGAGCTTACTCGCAATTTGGCACAAAGGTTCAATCACAATTATTCCGACACATTCAAAGTTCCGGAGCCGTATATCCCCGAAATTGGGGCGCGAATCATGAGCCTTCAGGAGCCGGAAAAGAAAATGTCCAAGTCCGACCCAATCCAAGGTTCGATAATATTTTTGACCGATACCGATGAGCAGATTGTAGGTAAAATCAAGCGTGCAGTGACCGATTCGGGCAGCGAAGTCATATTTGATGAGGAAAACAAGCCCGGAGTGGCAAATTTGATGACGCTCTACCACATCGCCACAGGCAAGTCAATGAGCGAAATCGAGAGTGAATTCGCGGGAAAAGGCTATGGCGATTTCAAATCTCAAGTTGGCGATTCCGTTGCCGAATTCATCAGCCCCATTCGCGACCGTTACAACGAATTAATCGCAAATAAGGACGAATTGGCAAAGATACTCATCAGTGGTGGCGAAAAAGCCCGCCACACCGCCTTACGAACTTTGCGAAAAGTCTATAAAAAGGTCGGTTTCGTGCAGTTTTAAATTGTCTGACCATGATTGTCTGAACCATGATTTATGTGATTTGGGAGTATTATTGTCTGAACTTTGATTTATGTGATTTGTGTGATTAAGATCTTGTCTGAACTATGATTTATGTGATTTTTGTGATTAATATGATAAATATGAATACAATTTCAAAAAATGTAATCACACAAATCATTCAAATCACAAAAATCATAGTTCAGACAAAAAAACAATGTTCAGATGTTTTACTCTAACCAACTGTACGGATAGGCCGGGTCTTCGGTCTTTTGAACGTTTGTAGTTGGGAAAAGTGGTTCAAATGTGTCAAGCATGAGGGCGTATTCGTGAGTGAATTTTGCTCCTACACTTGCTTCGGTCTTGCCGGGTTGAGGTCCGTGAGGAATTCCCAGCGGATGCAGCGTGACAGAACCGGGTCCTACACCTTTTCGGCTCATGAAATCACCCTCTACATAGTAGAGCACTTCAGCACTGTCAACGTTGGAATGATAATAGGGCGCAGGAATTGCATCTTCGTGCCAATCAAAGGGTCGCGGATTGAAATTGCACAAAACGAAATGCTTTGTATGATATAATAAATGTATGGGTGGTGGCAAATGGATTCGACCAACTTTGGGGTTGTAATCCTTGATATTGAACGCAAATGGATATAAGTAGCCATCCCAACCACCAATGTCGAATGGGTGATGTGGCTGCATATATTCAAAAATACGGTTTCCGGCTTTCATCAAAATTCTAAAATCACCCAAATCGCCTTTTGGTTCCATGAATTGAGGCATTTTGAAATTGCGCTCTTCGTATGGAGCGTGCTCTTCGAGTTGCCCGTATTCATTTCTGTAGTGACGCGGAATTTCGTAAGGTGTATCGGATTCGATTACCACAATTTTATTATCATCGAAGCTATCGAAGTGCATTTGATAAATTGTTGCTTGAGGAATGATTATTTGGTCGCCCGCGACGAAGGGCAAAGAACCATAATCGGACAATAATACACCGCTGCCCCTATGGATGAAAACATACTCGTGAGCATAAACATTTTTGAAGAAATAATCAGGGTTCTTTGTCGGCTTTGCAGCATACATTTTACAATGATTGTTCTCGAGATATGATACTCTCGAGTTGAAAAAATCACCTTCTTTTTTCAAAGTATCAGTCAAAAAATGGAAATGCCTAAGCTCTGCCTCATGCCAAACTTCATCGGCTAACTTGGGCAATTCGGTTATTTTCGTTGCTTTTGTCGGCATATTAAGATGATATTTATTTGTATAAATGCCCGAAAAGCCCTTAGAACTGACTAATTCCTCACGGTACAAAGTCCCATCGGGTTTGTAGAAAGTAGTGTGCTTTTTCTTGGGTATAGAGCCTAATTTATGATAGAATGCCATAATGAACCTCGATTTTTAGTTGTCGTTATAATTGATGAAAGATTTAATTGAATCGTATTTATTAGTAGTCGGATTCAAAACGTAATAGTAGTGTTCGATTCCATTTGTAATGCACAAGTATTTGCTTCCCAATTGCGAATTATAAGTAGCGAGTTGATTAACCGTTAATTGGCTAAGTTTAATAGAATAAGCCTTGCACTCAACAATTATGTGTGGTTTCGCTGATTTATCATATATTATTATGTCGCATCTTTTGTTCAATTCGCCATACTTCAAGTTATGTTCAATTTTAGTCCGAGATTTAGGATAGCACAAAGTTTCGTTCAAATATCGAACAAAATTTTGCCTAACCCATTCCTCAGGTGTCAACACAATGAACTTGTTGCGAATCGTATCATAAATCTTCAAAATACCATCTGAATCATCAAATTTGAATTGAAAATTCGGAAGATTCAATCTTTCTAATTCAACATACATATATAATATAATGACTCACTATAAATTGCCTCTTCTGGCTTGTTCTCTTTCGATAGCTTCAAACAATGCGAGGAAATTACCTTGCCCGAATCCTGAAGCTCCTTTTCTACGTTGAATAATCTCGTAGAAAAACGTTGGGCGGTCAAATATCGGCTTGGTGAAAAGCTGGAGCAAATAGCCGCCACTCGAGATTTCGATATCGCACAATATACCGAGACGTGCGAGTTCGTCAATATCCTCAGTCACCAAACCACCTCTTTCTTCACTGCGGCGTTTGATGTCATCGTAATAAGTTTTAGGTGGCGCATCTAAGAATTCAATTCCATTAGCACGCAAATTCGCAACTGTTTCGATTATATTCGTTGTAGCAAGTGCCACATGCTGAATGCCCGAACCGTGATATTGCTGAGTATATTCTTCAATTTGTGATTGGCGCTCTGCATCGAATGGCTCGTTTATCGGATTTTGGATAACAGAATCCTTAGAACGGACAACTTTGGACAATAATGCGGAATATTTTGTCGAAATATCGCCGGGACCAAAAAATATGAATGTCTCAAAATCTAAAGAGCGATTGATGTAGTTCTCCCAGTAATCCATTTCGTTTACATGAACATTGCCGACGATATGGTCTATGATTTTAAGATTGGATTCTTCGCGTCTGATTTCGAAGTTATAGAATGGTTCTTCAAATCCGGGCTTAAACAGACCTTTGTAATGGTCATAGTTGATGAAATTGATTTCGGTATCATCATATAACCTAATTGCAGCTTGCTCTACAAAGCCGTCTTTGTCCTCAAGGCGATATGGTTTCGTGACAGGAACAGCACCATTTTTGATTGCTTTGCTATAGGTTTCGTTAACATTTACAACTTCAACACACCAACGTTTGACGCCGTCACCATGCTTGTGGATGAATGATTGGACATCATAAGTTGAAGGCTGAATAGCCGAAGTTATCATAATCTTCATATTATGCTTATTCGACAACAAGTACGATACACGGTCGCGAGTTCCGGTTTCAGGACCTTGATAAGCTACAATGTTGAGACCTAATGCTTTAGCGTGCCAAAAAGCAACTTGCTTTGCCGAACCGACGTAAAATTCTATATAGTCGTATCCTCTGATTCCCATTGAATTCTGGGGAATTTTGCTTGGTACTCCGCCATAACAAATATCCATTTCCATAATTTTTCTCCTAACATTGCTAAAATTTATTTACGCAAATCTAATAATTATTTTCGACGTAACTGAATCAAAAAAACTTTATAGACAAAAAAAAAGGCAACCCTAAGCAGGGTCACCGTACATGGCTGTGACTTAAAAAATAAGTCAGTTATTAGTTACGTATTGGTTCTAAATCGTTATCGGGTTCTACGACATCAATTTGACCTTCATATAGCTCAAGAATTTGATTTTCAAGAACGGGGTCTTGTTGAACAGATTGAATGATTGGTTGATTAATCTGAATTATTTGTTCTACCTCGGTTGTAGTATAAGTTACACCGGATACCAGAATATGAAAATACCACAGAATCGCAATGAAAATTTCCATTTTATTACTCCATAAATAAATTATTTAAAAAAAATACTATATAAAAAAGTGTTGAAGGTTGCCACAGCCATTGTCCTTGTGACACACCCAAACAACTTTGGTTTTCAAATAAGTGCATCCTGCATTTCAGTTCATCCTTTTAAATTTCACATGACTAATGACAAAGTAAATGCCATTACGAGTTACTATCCTCTATTTGACTTCAAGAAAGTTAGTTTACAATTATATTATTTTAATTACATCAGCCATAAATGCGGCTTTGAGACAATTCATTTAATCATTTGTAGATAGATTTGAAAAAATATGTATTGGAAATCAAAAAATCTTCATTAAATTTGCTGAAGAAATTTAGACATTTTGCAATAAATAGGTGAATATTAGCATTCAGATATGAAACAACTTCTAACACTATTCAACCCAATTATACTAATTCTAACTCTATTGTTATGTACTGTTTCTGTTTTTAGTTATGAGAATCCACCAAGCGACACGGATAATGTAGAAAATTTTCTATTTGCTTTACCAGATGACCAGAAAGCTACAAAATTGAATCAATTAGCAGCTGAAGTCGTATCCAAAGACCCTCAAAAAGCTATCAATTACTCAAATAGAGCGCTAAAAATAGCTTTACAGAAGAATTATTTGACTGAAATAGCCAATGCTTACAGCAATATCGGTTTGGCTTATGATTACATTGGTGATTACGAAATAGCATTAGAAAATCATGTTGAAGCCCATAGAATTAGGGAAATACAAAAAGATAAAGTCGGTATGGCTCAATCATTGAATAATATCGGAGTCATCTATTTCAATATCAAAGCATATCATGAGGCAAAAGAGTTTTACGAAAGAGCGCTAAATCTTAGAATTGCAATTGGAGATACAAATCAAATTTACAAATCTCTAAATAATATGGGTTTGGTGACCTTCAATGTTGGTGAGTTCAGCAAATCGCTTGAATACTACTTTGAGATGTTGAAAATTGTTGAGAGTAAAACAGATAGTAGCGAGTATGCTAATATTAATAATAAAATCGCAATGGTATATTATGCACTCAAAATGTATGATGAAGCATTGAATTTTTACCAAAAAGCGATAGAATTGAGTAGTTCGCTTAACAACAAAGCTGAATTAGCGCGTTCTTTGACAAATATTGGCAATATATATTTTGAGACAAATCGATTTAAAGAAGCTCTGACTTCTTATGAAAAGGCACTTATCATACGCGATGAAAGTAAAGATAAAAAAGGTATTGGTATTCTGCAGAACAACATCGGGATGATTCATAAACAAATGGGAAATTACCCCAAAGCACTTGATTACTGTACACGTTCAATAGCTACGAGATTGGAAATTGCAGATAGCTCCGGTGTTTTTCATCCTCTTACCACCAAAGCTCAAATATTTATCTTATTGAAAAATTATGATGATGCTTTAAATAATCTCAGTTTGGCAAATGAAATTGCAAACAATTTAGGCGATAAAAAGCAATTGTTGATTGTATATGAAATATACCATGATTTGTACAGAGAAATAGGCAACTACCGAACTGCATTGGATTATTACAAGTTGTATTCGAGTACAAAAGACAGTCTGATAAACGAAGAGAGTAATAAGAGGATAGCCGAATTGAAGATTTCGTATGATGTTGACAAAAAGGAAAAAGAAAATATCATGTTGCGTCAACAGAATGAAAGCCAGCGTCGTATCAACGAAATTCAGAAGACATCTTTCATATTGATTACCTTTCTGATTTTCGTTCTTCTTATAATGTTCTATTTCCGATACAAAACAAATCAACGTACAAACAATCTTTTACGAACAAAGAATCAAACGATTTCCGAACAAACTGAAAAGTTGCAAGAAATCCTCAAAGATTTACGAGAGAATGAAAAACAACTAATTGAATCTAATGCAACCAAGGATAAATTCTTTACTATTATCGCTCATGATTTGAAAAATCCTCTTCACGCAATTGTACTATCATCGGACACAATCAAAACTAAGTTTAAGATGATGACTGAACAACAGCATGTCGATTTGATAAGCCAAATCAACAAAGCCGGGTTGCATTTGTCGAATTTGTTAGAGAATTTACTTTTCTGGTCGAAAGCACAAAGTGGCGCAATGAAGCCCGAACGCCAAATGATTGATTTGTCATATTTAGTTGCGGAAAATGTTAAGTTGCTTTCGGAATCAGCAAAAAACAAAGGAATTTCCATCCAATTCGGCAACGGTGGCTCTGCTTATGCTTATGCTGACCCGAATATGATAAACACAGTAATTCGCAACTTAATGTCTAACGCAATAAAATTCACATCGAAGGGTGGAGAAGTTACTTTGAGCACTCGAATCAATGCCGAATATTGCGAACTAAAAGTCAAAGATACCGGAGTAGGTATAAGCGAAGAAGATCTGAAAAAACTATTCAGAATTGATGTCCATTATTCTACTTTCGGCACTTCAAGAGAGAAAGGCACCGGACTTGGGCTAATATTGTGCAGAGAATTCATGGAAATGAATCATGGTTCGATTGAAGCCCAAAGTTCAATTGGCAAGGGCACCGAATTAACTATCAAAATCCCTCTCAAACCCTCAAAACCACAATCTGATTAGACTGCAAATTATTCCTTTTCAATACTCAGTATCGTTTCACGTCATTCAAAACGTTAAACTATTGTGAGAAATGATGAAAAAGCAAGCTTTGTGGACACCTGCTCTTGATAATATAAATGAATCCAATATGACCCAATTCATAAATTTCGTTAATTTGAAATATGGATTAAAACTCTGCAATTATGATGAACTTTACGATTGGTCAATAAAATACATTGCCAATTTTTGGGAAGATATTTGGCAATTTATGGATGTAATTTACGAGCAACCCTACAAAAGTGTGATTTCAAAAGTCAATTCTTCACTTCCTGATTCGGATATTCGAAACTACAGATGGTTTAAAGGTGCAACATTAAACTTTGCCGAAAATTTACTCAAATTCCGAGATAGTGAATTGGCAATTGCGTATTATTCTGAGAACGCCAAACCAATTTATATGACTTATGGTGAATTGTATGAGAAGACTGCGAAATGTGCATTAGGGCTAAAATCATTGGGCGTAGCCAAGGGGGACAGGGTCGCCGGTTATATCAACAACAATCCACAAGCAATTATTGCAATGCTTGCAACAATTTCTATTGGCGCAATTTGGACCTCCACTTCGCCTGATTTTGGAGTGAACGGGGTAGTTGACAGGTTTTCACAAGTTGAACCCAAAGTCTTGATTGCAGTTGATGGATATAAATATAACGGAAAAACAATTTCATTAAATGAAAAACTGCAAGAAATACTTACAAAACTTGAAAAAACGAAAAAAATTGTTATCATAAATCAAATTAATGCCGAAATCAATAGCATTGACTATACCTCATGGGACAAGCTACTCGAAAATAAAGCAAGCGAAATTGAATTTGAGATGTCCGATTTTGACCATCCAATATATTTAATGTATTCATCCGGTACAACGGGCGTACCGAAATGTATCGTACATGGAGCCGGCGGCACTTTGCTGCAGCATATGAAGGAATTAGTGCTCCATACAAATTTGACTGATATGGATAAGATTTTCTATTTCACGACTTGCGGTTGGATGATGTGGAATTGGCTTGTAAGTTCATTGAGTGTAGGTGCTACAGTTGTACTTTATGACGGCAGTCCCTCCTATACTGATTTGGGTGTTCTATGGAAAATGGCGCAAGACGAAGGCATTACAGTTTTTGGGACAAGCCCTAAATTTTTAAGTGCATGCCAAAAAGCAGGAATCAACCCTGAAAGTAGTTTTGAATTATCAGAGTTGAAAACAATTTTATCAACTGGTTCGCCACTTTCTAAAGATAATTTTGAGTGGGTTTACGAAAATGTCAAATCTGACGTGCGTTTGTCGTCAATTTCGGGTGGGACAGACATTATTTCATGCTTCATGTTAGGTAATCCAAATTTGCCTGTTTATTCGGAAGAAATTCAATGTCGTGGATTAGGTATGAAAGTAGAATCGTGGGACGAGAACGGCAAAGCTGTTTTGGATAGCAAAGGTGAGCTTGTTTGTACGGCTCCATTTCCGTCCATGCCGATTTATTTTTGGAATGATATTGATGATGAGAAATACGAAGCTGCCTACTTTGAAAAGTTCCCGGGAGTTTGGCATCACGGCGATTTTATCACAATTACTGAGAACGGCGGAATCATTGTTCATGGCAGGTCAGACGCTACTTTAAATCCCGGAGGAGTTCGCATAGGAACAGCAGAAATTTATAGAATTGTAGAAGCAATGGATGAAATTTCTGATTCAATTGTAATCGGGCTACCGATTGAGAATGATGTTGAAATTGTACTTTTTGTTGTGCTGAAAAACGATGCTGAATTGACAGATGAATTGGGTAAAAAGATTAAAAACGAAATCAAAAGCAATTTAACTCCGCGTCATATGCCCAAAACTATTCATCAAATATCTGAAGTACCCGTCACTTTGAACGGGAAAAAAGTAGAACTTGCAGTTCTCAACATACTTACGGGTGTTGAAGTCAAAAATAAGACTTCAATAGCAAATCCGGATTCACTTTTGCAATTTGAAAAAATAAAGACTTTAGTCTGAATCAATTTGCCAATCGCTTTTCAGAGTATTTATTTCGTCTCTCAATTCGGCAGCACGCTCGAAATCTAAGTTTTTTGCAGATTCTTTCATTTGCGCAAACATTTGTTCCAAAACTACTTTCTTTTGTTCTTTCGACATGAATTTAACAATTGGTTCTGCAGCAATTTTAACTTCATCATTATTAGAAGATTTGAATGATCGTCCGATATTAGGATGATGAATATCGGCAATCGATGTTGAAGAAAGAATTTCCACTAATGATTTGTAAACAGTGGTTGGATTGATTCCATGTAAAGTATTATATTCGGATTGTAACTGTCTGCGACGATTTGTTTCCGAAATTAAATGATTGATTGATTTGGTCAATTTATCTGCGTATAAAATTACTAAACCATCTACATTTCTGGCAGTACGCCCGGCGATTTGCAATAATGAAGTCTGACTACGCAAAAAGCCTTCTTTATCGGCGTCAAGTACTGCGACAAGTGAAACTTCAGGTAAATCAAGCCCTTCACGCAAAAGATTTACACCTACTAAAACATCAAAATGCCCTAATCGCAAATTGCGGATGATTTCGACGCGTTCGAGAGAATCAACATCGGAATGAATATATGCTACTTGTATATTGAGATTTTTAAGATAATCGGTCAAATCTTCAGCCATGCGCTTGGTTAAAGTCGTCACCAAAACTCTTTCCTTCTTAACTACTCTGACTCTGATTTCTGCCAATAAATCATCAATTTGTGTTTTGATTGGACGAACAGAAATCTGCGGGTCGAGCAATCCTGTGGGCCTGATAACTTGCTCAACCACAACTCCCTCGCATTTTTCAAGTTCAAAATCTGCCGGAGTAGCGCTAACAAAGACAACCTGATTAATCAAAGATTCAAATTCGTCAAATCTTAGTGGTCTGTTTTCGATAGCTGATGGCAGACGGAAACCATGCTCGACCAAACTCATTTTGCGCGAGCGGTCACCATTATACATTCCCCGAACCTGCGGCACAGAAACGTGACTTTCATCAATTATCAACAAATAATCATCGGGGAAAAAATCGAAAATACAGTGCGGTCGTTCGCCAAAAGTTCTGCCGGTCAGATGCATTGAATAGTTTTCGATACCCGAGCAATAGCCGACTTCTTTCATCATTTCAAGGTCAAACAAGGTTCTTTGCTCTAAGCGCTGTGCTTCGTAATATTTATCTTGCAATCTAAGTTCTTTTAGTCTTTCAGCTAGCTCATCGCGAATAAACTGCATAGCTACCGTCAATCTGTCTTCGGGTGTTACGAATAGTTTCGCAGGATGAAGTGTAACTTCATTCTCAATCGTAAGTACTTTTCCTGAACTAACCTCTATTGTAGAAATTTTATCAATTTCATCGCCAAAAAATTCAATCCTATATCCCAAATTAGACTCATAGGCCGGCACTATGTCAACAATATCGCCCCGAACACGGAAATTTCCGCGTTTGAAATCGAAATCATTTCGTTCGTAATGTAGCTCGTTTAATTTGTAAAGCAACTTTTGCCGTGGTAGAAACATTCCTTTTCGAATTTGGAAGAGAAATTTTTCAAAATCCTCCTTTTTGCCAATACTATAGATACAACTGACAGATGCAACGATAATTATATCTCGTCTGCCTTCCACCAGACTGCTTGTAGCTTTGAGCCTTAGTCTGTCAATTTCATCGTTTATGGCAAAGTCTTTTTCGATGTATGTATCAGATTTTGCAATATAGGCTTCGGGTTGGTAATAATCGTAGTATGAAATGAAGAATTCGACAGCATTCTCGGGGAAAAAAGATTTGAATTCGGCAAATAATTGCGCTGCTAAAGTTTTATTTGGCGAAATTACCAAAGTAGGCTTCTGCACATGTTGTATCACGTTAGACATGGTAAATGTCTTGCCCGAGCCAGTAACGCCAAGCAAAGTTTGGTATTTATCCCCTCTTTCGATTCCTTCAATAAGTTCGCGTATAGCTTTGGGCTGGTCTCCCGCAGGTTTATAAGTCGAATTCAACTTGAATGTATTCATAATTTTTCCGATTGAAAGAAATTTTATTAAATTAGTACGTCAAAACTTATAAAAATAAGGAAGAATATTTAAATGACGAATGAAGAAATAGTAAAATCTCAAACAAATAAATCAATTTATGGTGTGATGGCTTTCGGATTGCTCACCATTATATTATGGAATGTGCCTTTTGGAAACATGATTCTATACCCATTTACTATATTAGGGACATGGTTTCATGAATTAGCACATGGATTGATGGCACTCATTTTAGGTGCAAATTTCAATAAGCTGGTAATTTTCCCTGATGGTTCGGGTTACGCCCAATTCAGCTATTCATCTTTGTTCTTAGGAAATTTTGGGAGTGCTTTGGTAGCAGCTGCAGGTCCGATAGGACCGACAATCGCCGGAGCTCTGTTCTTAGTAGCATCGACTAAGAAGCGGAGCACTGAAATTGTTCTTTACTTATTGAGTTTTTCCCTTATTATTTCTACGTTGCTTTGGGTGCGTCCTTGGTTTGGGTTTGGTTTTATAATGATTCTACTTTTTTCAGTCGCTATCACTTTTATAGAAATCAAAGGCAAAGATATTGTCAAAACCATCACATTACAGTTGCTCGCTGTTCAGGCATTTGCTAGCATGTACCAAGGAATCGGATATTTGTTTTCAAAGGGAGCAGTAGTTGATGGACAACAAAACTTTTCTGATACTCAAGTAATTGCTGAAAATTTGCTTCTACCCCATTGGTTTTGGGCATTTACTATTTTAGCTTTCTCGGTTTATATTATTTATCTGAGTTTCAAATATGTGCTAACAAAGAAATCACCGAACAAAATCAATGCAGTTGGGGTTTAGACCGACGGGGATTTTTCTGGCGGTGCTATTTCCACTAATTTGAGATATTGTGCCGTTAGTTTGATGATTTTTAGCATTTGCGACCCAAACTGAGCCATCAATTGGCGAAACCGAAAGAGCATAAAGTATATCATTATTATCAGTGGAAATTAGGTTTCCATAAATTCCACTTTGAAAAGCAATAAATGATATAGCAGCGTTGGTTTGAGTCTTGTCAGAGCGCTTTTGGTCAATAAAAAATAATGAATCACCTTGAATTGATAGCGACAATCTGAAAGGATTGCATCGCCAATGTCGCCCTATCGAGTTATCCGATGTATTGATTTCTACGATACCGCCCAAAGAATCGGTTAGAGAAGGTAAATTATAATATGCCGCATATAGCATTTGATTTTTCGGGTTATAGACTACTTCACAGACATTAGGGCCTATTTCGATTTTATTGATTTCAGTTTTTGAATTAATATCAATGACTGAAATCGTTTTCGCATACTCATGATTTGCATTGAAATCGCCATAAGCAGAATTGGCGACGTAAATTATTCCTGAGCTTTCAAGGCAAATTCCTTCGGGTTGCGGACCAACATCAATCATTTCACCTTTGAACTCAAGCGTTGAACGCTCTATCAATGCTACTTTGCTTTCAAAAAGCAATGTGCAGTAAATATATTTTGAATCAATTTCCATTTTTCGAGGTCCTGAATTCTCCGGAAGACTGATTCTTTTAATCGTTTTTAAATTTTTGAGATTTATTACCTCGATAAAATTTCCGATTGTGGATGATATATATATGGTATCATTCTCGATTATAATGTCGTTTGCAGTATCGCCCAAGCGAAACCCGACATTGCTTTGCGAATACGCTTCAACAACTGTCTTTCCCGAAGCAGTATTGATATAAGTAATTTCCGAATTGTCATAGCCCATCAAACCTTCGCACAGAACGAGACAATCGCCATAATTCACTTCGAATTCTTCCGAAATTGCAGGATTACTCGGTGTTTTCACACATGAGGTAATGCCCAAAATGATTAATAAAATTGAAATTAATTTAGTAATCATAGTTTGACAAATTTGTAAATTGATAAAATTTGACCTTGTGAATCTGCTATTTGCATTAAGTAAATGCCTGAACTATAGCCGCTAATTGGAATTTGCAAATAATCGCTAAAATTGTGAGAATTTACTTTACGACCATACATATCAAAAACTGATGCAATTAAATTAATATTAGATTCATTGCTAATAACTTGAATATAATCATAGTTAGAATGAATTGTAAAATCATATTTATTATCAAATTGGATAATACTTGCCAATGATTCATCGGCTAAATAACGGGCTGAAACTGCGTCCAAATCAAATCCTGAGAGAATATGTTCGGGATTATAATATTTGTGTTTTGTGTCCAATGTTAAAATAATGTCAGTAAAATCTGTGAGTTTAATATGAGTGATGAACGACAAGCCCACGTCATCTAAATCGAAAGCATCGCCACCACATGCAGGATGAATGAATGGGTCTTTTGTGCCAATAACCGGAGTTAATCCTGCCAAGCCTTCCAAAGTTTCAGTATCATATGGAAACTCGATAAAATGTATTCCATCTTGGCTAACAGCAACCTTTGCAGGTTCAGCGAAAATCCCTTTATTTATTGGATTCAAAAAGGCATTTTCAAATATAATGAAATCATATCCGGGACCGTTAAACAATGCTTTACCCTTGAAACCAACTATGATTTCGCCGCCAATACCAATCGGAAGCACATCTGCAGTGGCTGAAGCCGGCACCTGCAAACTTGCTTTGTCGGAGGGCGGTCCGAAAATATTTTCAGGGAAATGACTTTGCCATTCATACTCTTCAATGTAAACACCCGGTGTGAATTGATAAACTGTATCAATGAAGCCTTGCTCATATTCCTGCGAAAACAACATAAAAGGTATAAAAATGAATAATATTATTGAAAAATAGATTCTCATTGATTTTCTCCGTAAATGAATTGCAAAGATGCTCTGAAGATTCTGCCCGGCATGGGATAATTTTTGATGATTTCAAAATCGGTATCAAACAGATTTTTCACATCAAAACGCAATTGAAATGCGTATTGCTCGAAATTAAATTTCCTCGTCAATGAAACATCATAAATCAAATAATTATCAATTATCGAGCTGTGATTATTGTCACGTAGTGAATATGCAAAAGATGAGTAATTAAGCGTGTTGCCGAGCACGAAATCTTTATAAGTAACAAACAAAGTCAAGCCCAAACTTTCTTGCGGAAAGTACGGCAGTAGCTTGTCATAGTTTGGGGATTCGAGTTGTTTGTCAATCACATTCATACGAGTGTAAGCAAAACTATACGAGAGCAAATTATCGAATAAAATCCCGCTCAAATCCAATTCAAAACCGTATGAATCAACTTTTCCAACATTTTGAGCACTCCATTGAACCGGCGATTTCGGCACTGAAAGTATCATATCGGTAGTATTGATGTAAAACACATTGCTTTGGATATTAAAATACTCACTCATTTGTGCTCTGGCACCAAGGTTCACAGAAGTCGAACGCTCGGGCTTTAAATCGGAATTGCCATAATTCAAATAGTACAATTCATTGAAGGAAGGCACTCGAAAATTATACGAAATATTAATTGGAATTTCAACCGCACCATCGAATGGCATTAATATCACGCCCAAAAATGGCGACAAAGCGGATGAATTATCGCTGAACATATCCAATCTCGTAGCCGCAACAACTCGCAAATAGTCTGAAATTTGACGAAATTCAGATGTCAATCCAAGGGAAAATCCACTTCGCTCAACTTCTCCGCCGAGAGTCTTGTCAAGCATATCGCCTGTCAACTGCGAATGAAATAGTTCAGTTGAGAAATTCAAATCAAAATATTTTTTTTTCAATCGTAAATTACCTGAAAAAGTCAAATCGTTTGTGTAGAAATTTGTGTTGCCGGAATAGTCGAGTGGTACGTATTTGCTGTCGGCAAAATGATTTTCAGAATATTTATACGAAAGAGATGATTTTAAAAACATAGATTCGGAAAATAGCTTAGAATAATTAATGCTCGTAATTGAGTAAAATTCCTCGCTACGTGCTGTAAGCGATTCTATGCTTCCTTGCAATATTGCACCAGGCACACCTTTATCGGTAATATTTGTTATTGATGATAATCGCAAATGGCTGGATGAATCGAGCGAAAAGCCTGAAATTAGCCCAAAAGAGTAAGATGAGTAATCAGCATTTACGCGGTGATAATTATATTTTTTGCCGTATTGATTGATATTTAAACTATAATCGCCGTTTGTAGTCCGATATTCCCCAAATGCCGAAATATTTAATCTGCTCAAATTAGTTCCGCCGCTCAGACTGAGGAGGCGCTCACCGAAACTACCTATATTGGTGATGAACTTGGTTGATTGCATATTATAATTACTTCCAAAATCAATCACTCCTCCCATTGCATTGCTACCGTGCATAGCGGACATTCCTCCGCTCGTGGTAAGAATTCGGTCAATCAAAGCGACCGGAATCACGTTCAAATCAATCATACCGTTCTGCGAGGAATTAAGTTTTATGCCGTCAAGCATTATCACAGTTTGCGATGCCATGCTACCACGCATAGATATTGTTTTGATTCCACCCAAGCCACCGTAATCTCGGATTTTAATCCCGGGAGTAAAATTCAATATTTCGGAAATTTGCATAGGCATGATTTTATTAATGAATTCTGCATTGATAACGCTTGTACCGGAAAAAACCGCCAAGGGTGTCATGATATCTCTCGTCGCAACTACAGAAATAGTCGGGAACACAACTCTCGAACTGTCGTTTTCTATGGATTCGCCTGCAATAGAATTCCCATAAGAAAAGAAAAACTGCATTAGCGATATAATAAGAAACTTCATGCACAAGGCTTTTGAAGAAAATACTTTATCAATAATGCAGTTTAACATTTTAATACCATTTACTTGACAATAGTCAAGGGCTGTGTTTTGCTGATTTTACCGTCTGAAACCGTAATATAATATGCTCCTGATGCCAAATTCTCGATTGGGAGCACCAAATGAATCATATTATTTGATGGAATAATATTTTCCAACGAAAAGACAAATTGACCGAATTGGTTAAATATATCCACTCTGATATTCGACATATTGTACCTTTCATCGTTTAGAACTATAGCCAAACTACCGTTTGTTGGATTAGGATAAATCAAATCACTATTGACATTTCTTGGATTCGTTTCAACAGATACCGGATTAGTATTAACGAAAATCACTTCGCTTGAGTAAGCCCCGTCAGACTCATACGGCGTGACGAAAAGTACTGATAGAGGTTTGGCATCATCCAATACCATATCTACTTGTTCAACTTTATATCTAAGCAATATGATTTCTTCTAGATAAACTTGTTCATTAAAATCGTCCATTGATAAAGTCCTAATATCGCTATTATAAGTAGGAACCAAAATCATATCGAACAAAGCGTAAGGTTGTCCGGGGTATCCGGAACCAATTGTACCAAGTTTTGTTGATTTAGAAGTATTATCGCTTAGGAAAAGCTGATGAAGAGCATAATCATCTTTTGAAGTGACAAAAAGCGATTGCAAATATTGCGAAAATAGTAAATGATTCGCATTCAATCCAACATCTACAGCATTGTCGAGAGTAAAATGTTCCATATGTTTAATAGCACCGAACAAAAGTTGAGATTCGGAACTTGATTCATTTTTATTTGTCAAAATAGCCAAACTAATTATTGGCTTGGGATTTCCTTCAACAAAATGAGGATAATACATGATATCACGAACGTGCATACCTGCATAAACTCGTTGTATAACCGAATTTGACTGTAAATTAATCACTAACACAGAATCCCCACCATCAAAATGGACAGCTGCCAATAAATGAGAACCAGCTAAATCAAGTGCTATTGCATCAATTGGGACTATTTCCGGGTCGTCTATAGTAAAATCATCCAAATTATACGAAGCTATATAGTTATAATGAGGGATGTAGATTGTGCGGTTTTCGCCATCAATAGCCGGTTTGAATGGCTCTTTCAAGCTGCCTAAAGGAAAAGTATATTTATTTGTACTGACGCCTTCTTTATCAATTGTCCACCATGAAGGAGATTGGGAATCGTCACCGAGGCAAAAGACGTGATACAATTCCTGCACATCATCATAATATGAGCCTATTGGTCTGATGCCAACTAAGGGATAGGAAACAATTGCTTCATCAAATGGTGATTCATCTGTGAATTTATTTATAGTTATATAATTTGCACTTGAATATGATTCATCGTAAGATGCCAACATAAAGAGGTATTCATTGAGAGGAAGAACAGTTTCGATTTTCTCACTATATTCACCGGAAATTAACTCTACACAACCTGTTTGGAGATTTATAACACGTACATCGCCTTGATAAGTGGCTACATACAATTTACCTTCTGAAACAAAAATATCTCGTGGACCATTGAATGCAATTGTACCTGTATAAAATGTTCTGGTTTCATGAGTTTCTACGTCAATCTCGACAATTTTATGGTCTCCATTGACTGAGACATACAATTTGCCATTATTGAATATCATATGGTTAGGACTTTTCCCGACAATAACTTCGTCCTCTAAATCAAAACTAAACATATGGTTAATAGCGCCATATTGGACAACTCCGTTTGCTTCTCCGTAAGGACCATTAGACAACATTGCTATCGAAATGCCTTTTGTGGATTGGTAGTAAACTGATTGCATTACGTTTTCTTTGGCAGTAACACTTTGCAAGACTTGCCCCGAAGTTAAATTCAAAACATCAAGTTTGCCTACTTGGTCGGCTCCCGGGGTTACGGTCAACAAAAGGTGCCCACCAGCTAAAGCAACAGAAGTAGCATTGATAAAGGCTACCTGGTCATCGTGAATATCAAAATCAATCATATCGAAGGCTTTGATGACTCCTTCGAAAGGTATATAAACTACATCGTTAGCCCAATCGAAACCCGGACGAAAAACTTCTACACCGCTGGGAAATTTGAAGAATGAGTCAAAGTCAAATTTCTTCTCAGCTTTGAAGATGATTTCCCCCATTTCTTCGGACTCTTTGATTATCCACCACGATGGATACTCGTCGCCTTCGTCAAGCAGACCATTGTAATTTGCATCTTTTCCGGCACAAAAAACATGAGTCGTGCCATCGTTCGGGGATTTGACAATATGAACCGGAGTGTATCCTACTCCTACCATATCGTAATAAGAATACCCCTGTGCTGATAAAGGTGACTCAGATGCAAAAAGTATGACCAATATAGCAGCAAAATAATAGAATTTAGCCATAGTAACTCCTAAAAGTTTATATAAAATTTTTTCGTAAGAAAAATCGGTAAGTCATTTCGATGTGGCGGTACCAATTTCTCATTACGTTTGTTTACGCAAACGCTGTGTCAAATTACACTCCAATGAGTATCGTTAAGTCTGTCTTCTGGCTTCGGTATCATCCTTTGCAACTTGCCTTCCCACCTAATCCGGTAGTGGCTGTCTTCCGACATAAGTTGCATCGTACTCCGTTACAGCGGCGTAACCGCACAGGATTCTCACCTGTTTCCGAAAAACATTTTCATGTTTTATCACTTAACGACGCATACAAATATAAACAAATTTGTAATTATTTTGCGTTTAATTTGTTTATAACAATGTTGAAAAGCAAATTTTTCTTTTGGTAATTTGAATAAATGCACTTACTTTGAAATTTGCTAAATTTAGAAAATGAAGTTTTTATTTTTAAATGGTATCAATATGAAACAATATGTAGTTTTTACTCGGATTCTTTTACTAACGTTAACTTTTATTTTACTCAGCTTTTCCTCCAACGCTAAAAAACTCTTCACTTTAGATGATGCGATGAAGTTCAAATCGCTACACAATGCGGTAATTAGCGAAAATGGTTTTTGGGTGGCTTATCATGTATCTCCCGACAGAGGCGACCCAACCGGCTACATTCAATCAACTACAGATTCATCAAAATTTGAAATCGAAAGAGCTACTCGACCAGTGTTTACACGTGACGATGTTTATACAGGATTTACATGGGTGCCAAAGTCACTTGATATTGAGAATGCAAAAACTCCAAAGGACAGACCCAAAAATGGTTTCGTGCTTGTAAAAAATACAACCGGAACTATTGATAAAATCAAAGATGTCAAAAAATTCGAGTTTTCGGATGATTCAAAGTGGTGCATATATCATAAATTTGAGAATGATGAAGAAAAGAGCGAAAAAATGAAGAAGAAGCCTATTGGGTCCGAACTTGTTATCAGGCATTTATTTTCGCAAACTGAAATTCGTGTTGATTATGTGACTGAATACACTTTGGATAGTGCCGGAGCTTACATTTTTTATAGTGTTTCATCGCCGGATGGGGAACGGGACGGATTATATTTGCGGAGACTACTTGAAACATTCGCTCCTGAAGTAACCGTTAACAAAGCCGAAAACACACTCTATTCCGGATTAGCATATGCTCCAAAAACTAAAGCATTGGGATATATTTCCTCAACATTGACTAAAGAGGGCGTTCCAAAAGAAGGCACCTTGATGATTTGGGAAGAAATCAGGGCTCAACAATACCAAATCGCTTTGACCCCACAGACGGCTCCCAAAGGTTGGTACATACCATATAATAATAGTACAAAATGGAGCGATGACGGTCTGAGTTTGTTTATCGGGCTAAAACCCGATGCAGAACGTGACACAATCGAAACGAAACCAATCACTTATACTGATGATACTTTCTACAATATTGATTCAGTACGGACAAAATCATCTGAGTTTGTATGGCATTGGGATGACCCATTAATCAGTTCCAATCAAGTTAATTGGTGGAATAAGAGCAAAGACAGAACATTCACATCGGTTTACAATCTTCGAAGTAAAAGATTTTTTCAATTAGCAGATTCGACTTGCAATAATGTTGTTGCAGCTGATAATTCGATTTTCACAATCGGCTATGACAACACTCCATACCAAAAAGAAATCACTTACGATGGTTGGTTTTTCGATTTATATGTATTCAATTTGGCAACAGGAGCTAAGAAAAAAATTGCAACAAGAATTTCCGAATCGGCACATTTATCACCTCAAGGAAAATTCGTTTTATTCTTCCAAAATAAACATTGGCATATTTATGATACGAACAAAGACTTGTTGTCGAACATCACCAAAGATATACCAATACCATTTTATGATGTAGATAACGACATTCCTGCAGAAGCCGGAAGTTACGGCATAGGTGCATGGTTTGAAGATGACATGTATGTTTTAATAAACGAGAAATATGATTTTTACAAGTTTTTCACGACAGACCCCGGCTCATTTATCAACATGTCAGCCACTATTGGACGCAAACATCAATTACAATTCCGATATACAAATCTTGACCCGAGAAAAAAAGTTATAATGACAAAAGATACTTTCTATGTACATGTATATTCAGAAAAGTTGAAATGCACCAATATGTTCTTTTTCGAAGAGCATATATCTGGCGGAATCAATGTAACAACAGAATCCGGTGCAGGACTTTACGAGGAAAAGACATTCACAATTCTTGGCAGATCTAATAATAACAAGTTGATTTTCTCACGAGAAAGTTATGATGAATTCCCTGATATTTGGTTGGCAGACAATCCATTGCTCGATAATCCCATAAAAATTACGAATATAAACCCTCAAATGAGGAATTTGAAATGGGGTACAACAGAAATTGTACGATGGGTAACTCCTCTGGGAGATTCATTGGACGGATATATCATCAAACCCGACGGTTTCGACCCGAAAAAGAAATATCCTGTTTTAGTGTATTATTACGAACGATTTTCTTCGAGAACTTTTACTTTTTATCAACCTAGAATAAATCATCGTCCAATTTATCAGCTTTATACTTCTGATGATTACTTAGTATTTGTCCCTGATGTAGTATATAAGACAGGACGCCCTGGTTATGATGCAACCGATGCCATACTTTCGGGACTCAAAGTACTGATAGACCGTGGAATTGCTGACCCTGATAGACTTTGCATTCAAGGGCATTCTTGGGCAGGTTACCAAACAGCATTTGTGATTACCCAAACAGACATATTCAAAGCAGCTTCAGCCGGAGCACCCGTAGGGAATATGACGAGTGCTTATAGTCAGATCAGAACCGAGAGCGGGCTTGCACGCCAATTCCAATACGAAAAGCAGCAAAGCCGAATTGGTGGAAATTTGTGGGATTCCTTGGATAATTATATGAATAATTCGCCTGTTTTCCTCGCACGAAACATCAACACTCCTTTACTGATATTGCATGGCAACGAAGATGAAGCAGTACCATTTTCGCAAGGTGTCGAGCTATATTTGGCACTTAGGAGATTAGAGAAACCTTGTGTGCTTGTTGAATACAACAAAGAGCCCCACCACCCGAGAAAATACGAGAACAAATTGGATTGGCAAATAAAAATGAAAGAATGGTTCGACCATTACGTTTTAGGCAAAGAAGCTCCAAAATGGATTACAGACGGCAAACCATATTATGGGAAATAGTGTGAATATAAAAGCAAGTGAATATATTGAAGCTCTCAATATGCAAAAACATATTGAGGGCGGATATTTTTGCGAAACATTTAGGTCTCAATATTCAGTGTTATCGGATAATTTACTTGATAGATTTAGTGGAAAACGCACTTTGATGACCTCGATTTACTTCTTATTGGAAGGCAAGGACATTTCAAAATTGCACAAAGTACGTGGAGATGAAATTTGGTTTTTTCATGACGGTTCACCTGCAATTATTGAAATTCTCAATACAAATGGGTCAATTGATAAAATGGTTCTCGGGACAGATGTCAAATCCGGGCAATTACCACAGATAATCATTCCCGCAGACACTTGGTTTACAGCAAAAATTGCTGTGGAAAACAGCTTCATATTGCTTGCTTGCACAGTAGCACCCGGATTTGAATATGATGATTTTGAATTGGCAAAACCCGAAAAACTCTTAGTCGAATTTCCGCATTTAAAAGAATTTATTTTAAAAACAACCTAAACGGAGTTTAATGCAATGGATTTGAAAGTCACAACTGTAAAATCAAAGTCAGATTTGGTGAAATTCATCAAATCGCAATGGAATTTTTATCAAAACGACAAGTATTTCATACCACCTATAATTGCTGACAGAATCAAATTACTCAGCAAAGATAGGAATCCATTCTTCAAACATGCCGAAATGGAGTTGTTCATGGTCGAATCCGACGGCAAAGTTGTCGGAAGAATTGCTGCAATCAAAAACGACAATCATAATATTATTCACAAAGATAAAATCGGATTTTTTGGCTTTTTCGAGTGCATTGACAATCAAGAAGTTGCTGATTTGCTTTTCCAAAAAGCTACGGATTGGCTGAAAAGCAAGGGACTGACTCATGCAAGAGGACCACTTAATCCGTCTATTAACGACGAAATCGGAACATTGATTGAAGGATTCGACGATAGCCCGCAGATACTTATGACTTACAATCCCCGATATTATCCAAAACTTATCGAAAACGCAGGATTCGCCAAAGTGAAGGATTTATTTGCATACAAGTTGCATTACAGGGATTTCGCAACAGACAAGATGAAAAGATTGCAGGGACTATTGCGTGAAAAATACAAAGTCACCGTTAGAGAAGTAAATTTCAAGAACAAGAAGCAATTTCTTGAAGATATCGAAACACTCAAAGGGATTTATAATAAAGCGTGGCAAATGAATTGGGGTGCCGTGAAAATGACTGATGAAGAATTCGACTATTTAGCTGCAGATTTGAAACCAATAGCTGAACAAAGTTTAGTTTACATTATTGATGTCAAAGGCAAACCTGCAGGATTTCATATCGCTTTGCCGGATTTGAACCAAGTTTTCAAATATAATCGGAGTGGAAGTATGATTGGGGCTATTTGGCACATGTTGACCAAAAAACGTACAATTAACAGAGTTCGAATCATGGTGCTCGGCGTTTTGCCTGAATACCAAAAGCTCGGACTTGATGCCATTTTATATTATGAATCGGGCGAAAGAGCCGACAAATTGAAGCTGAACGACGCAGAAGCATCATGGATTCTGGAAGACAACGAGATGATGAACAAAGGGTTGACCACGTCTATGAACGGAAAGGTTTACAAAAAATATCGCGTTTACGAAAAAGCAATTTGATTTTTATTTGCAAAACGAGCAATCATGATTATAATTTCAGAGGATTGATTCGTCTATTGTTTTTATTACTAAATGAGAATAAGACAGAAGAATAAATGAATTTTCTGAATCCTTTGATTTTAATTGGTCTTGTAGCAGCAGGAATACCATTACTACTACATCTTTTGAATCTCCGTAAATTAAAGACGGTGGACTTTTCCACGTTAAAATTTATCAAGGAATTACAAAAGACAAAAATACGCAAACTCAAACTGAAGCAAATTCTGTTGCTGATTCTTCGGACTTTAATTGTCATTTTTGCAGTTATGGCATTTGCCCGACCTACAATCGAAGGCTCACTTCCTTTTTTTGAGTCTTATGCCAAATCAAGCGTTATTATCATTGTTGATAATTCGTTCAGTATGGATATTTCGGACGAATACGGAAATAGATTGAATCAAGCTAAAAACGCAGTTCGAGCATTAATGAAAAACATGAACGAAGGCGACGAAATAGCACTTTTCGAAATGGCAAATAATAAATTCGACGTTTTGAACACATTTGCGACCAGCACAGAACTAATCGAATCGAATTTAAATAATATCAAAATCTCTCCTCTACCGGCAAAGTTGGACAATAGTCTGAAATTTGCTCAATTAATTTTGGAAGATGCTAAAAATTTGAACAAAGAGATTTTCATTATATCAGATTTCCAATCAAATGTATTCGAAACGGCAGAATTTGATTCAATTAAGTTGAAAGACCCGTCAGTAAGTATTTTTTTACTACCAGTAGGAGCAAATTCTAAAGCATCGTTGAATAATTTGAGCATAGATTCGCTGAATTTATTGAGTAGTATTTTCATCCCCAATCGTCCCGTTGAAGTAGAAGCATTCATACGCAATAGTTCCAATAAAGATATTAAAGGTGCTGTGGTCAGTATGTTGTATAATGACCAACGAGTGGCACAACGGGCGATTGACGTTCCGGCAGGTAAAAGCATTTCGGTAGCAATTGCTGCTCCTCCCCAATCACGCGGACCTATCAAATCAACTATAATGACCGAAAATGATGTTTTGGATTATGATAACACGAGTTACTTCGGATTCCATATTCCCGAATCGCCTAGAATTTTGATTGCGGGTGAACAATCAGACGTCTTTTTTATAGAAAATGTATTGAGAGCATCTGATGAAAATAAAGAAAATTCGCTGACTGTAGTTAGTCCACAGTTGTTTGCATCGCAAAACCTCGCATCGTTCGACCTTTTGATTTTAGCCGGTGGCGATTATTCCAAATCCGATTTTGACAGAATTACACAATATCTTGAGAATGGTGGCTCTGCAATAGTATTCCCTGTGAATGTCAAAAACATTGCAGATTTATCATATTTTACATCAAAGCTGGGATTAGGCAATTCGACTGAAATAGTATTTGAACCAAACAAGCCCGGAAACTTTACAATTGTCGAATCTTCGCATCCAATTTTTGATAATGTCTTCAAAAAGGGCGAATCGGAAATCAAAAATGTCGAATCACCAAAAATTTACAGAGCCGTAAAAGTTGACGGTGGCAGAACAATTATCAAATCAACCGATGGCGTATTTTTCGTAGAAAATGAAGTCGGCGAAGGAAAAGTTTACTATTTCGGCGTTAAACCAACAACACAATGGAGTGATTTCCCTTTTGTAGGAATTTTTCCGGCTTTGATACATCGCAGTATGATACTACTTACATCATCATCGGACAAAGCAATCGAATCGATTATTGGCAATTCAGCTAATATAATAATCCCAAAAAGATATGCAGGAACTAATCGCTTTAGAATCGTTGACCCAAGCGGTAACGATTTGTATCGTGAAGTGGTCAACTTACCCTCAGGTGCTGTTGTCACCCTTGAAAACCTGACTCTTAAAGGAATTTATCAAATTTTCGATGAAAAAGGTAACTTTATCACCCAAATAGCCGTCAATCATAATAACAGTGAATCTGAAATATTGAAACCAGATATGTCACAAATTTCAGAACAGGTAAAAACAAGACTGCATGGGGATAATAATTTGAATATTATTGAAGATATTGATAGTATTGATTTAAGACTAAGCCAAGCAAGGGTTGGGACAGAATTATGGCAATTATTTTTGTTACTGACTTTGATTACAGCCGTTATAGAGATGTTAGTCGCGAGAGTAACTAAAAATGAACAAGTTTAGAAAATAAATTAAATATAAATGGTATGATTATGAAAAAACTAATAATAGTAACTTTGATGTTGACGGTGTTCGGTATTAGCCGTATAAACGCTGAAGAAGCCGTTTTTCGAGCGATGCAGACTGAAATAAAACGCAGCATTAGTGAGCTCAAAAAGCAAGAATTCCCGCCCTATTTCATCTCCTATAACATTACAGATGTAGAAGTAATGGCTATTGTAGCAAGTTTTGGCAAAATTTTGAGCTCCGGCGAAAACAAATCTCGCGTTTTAGATATAGATTTGCGAGTCGGAGATTATGATTTCGACAACACTCACATAATTCGCGGCAATCCTTTCAATTTCGGTAGTACAGGTGGAGCAATTACTTTACCCTTAGAAACTGATGAAAATGCAATAAGAAATATGATTTGGTTTGCTACTGACAGACGATTCAAGAATGCTATCGAAAGGTATGAAAAGGCTATTACCAATAAAGCTGTTAAAGTAGCTGAGGAAGATTTATCTGCAGACTTTTCACGCGAAAAGCCCGTTACTTATACCGGTAAAAGAATTGAATTTAAAGTTGATACTTCAAAATGGAGCAATTTAGCACGTGAATTATCCGGAATGTTTAATGCACACCCTCTCATTTTTGGTGCATCAGTTCGATTCAATACCGAAATCAAGCATAAATACTATGTGAATACCGAAGGTAGCAAGATGAGTTGGTCAGAAACAAATGCAAGAATTTTTGTAAATGCTTATACCAAAGCTGATGACGGCATGACCTTACCTTTATATCGGAGCTATTTTGCATTTACACCGGAGGAATTACCAAGTAAGGAACTAATCGCGAAAGACATTGAAGATATGATTAGTTTGCTAAATGATTTGCGAAATGCACCTATTGCCGAAACATTTACGGGTCCTGCAATCTTATCAGGAGAAGCTGCAGGTGTATTTTTTCACGAAATATTCGGACATAGAGTAGAAGGTCACAGAGAAAAAGACCCGAATTCGAGTCAGACATTCAAAAAATCAATCGGGCGTAAAATTCTCCCGGATTTCATTGATGTAGTGTTCGACCCTACAAAAAATGTTCTTAACGGCACTCCTCTTTCAGGATATTATAAATATGATGACGAAGGCGTAACGGCGGAGAAAGTAGTCACAGTGAAAGATGGCGTTTTCAGCAACTTCCTAATGTCTCGCTCACCTATCGAGGGATTTTCGCATTCAAACGGTCATGGCAGAAGACAACAAGGATTTCAAGTTGTTTCTCGCCAATCAAATATGATTGTCACGTCTTCTAAAACTGTCAAAAACGAAGATTTGCGAGAAAATCTTCGTGAAGAAATCATAAAACAAAATAAAGACTACGGGCTACTATTTGTAGAAGTATCGGGTGGTTTTACGTTTACATCGCGGACAATCCCGAATGCTTTCAATGTAACACCATTAGTTGTATATAAAGTATATGCTGACGGAAGACCTGACGAACTTGTTCGTGGAGTTGATTTGATTGGTACACCTCTTACAACATTTTCGAATATTATTGCAACCGGTGACGATATGGGTATTTTCAACGGCATTTGCGGTGCTGAATCCGGTGGTGTTCCTGTATCAGCGTGCTCGCCAAGTTTGCTTGTCAGTACGATTGAAGTGCAAAAGAAATCAAAATCTCAAGCCAAACCGCCAATCCTTGATTCACCTGTTCTGACAAACAAAGCCAATTAATCAGCTCAAATTGTAAATAAATTAAAAAAAACGGAAAATTTGATGAATAAAATATTTTTGATAATTGTTATTTTCTTGGTTAATGCCACATTCAGCCTATCTTTAATCAACGATACCAAAAATGACGATGAAATAATGAACGCATTAAGAGATGAAATTTCACGTTCACTCAAGAAATTGAAATTGGAATCTATCAGAGCACCCTATTACATAGAATATTCGCTTCGAGTAAGAAATCTGTATAATATAAAATCGGATTATGGTTTATTGACTGAGTCTAACTATATGGCATTCGCTCAACTCAATGTAGGCGTTCGTGTAGGTGATTATAAATTCGACAACACTAATTTTTTCGATGTAGGTCTGAGTTTTTTTGGCAGTAGTGATGATGAAGAGAATTTCAGGAATCGTCAGATTCCGGTTGAACTTGATTATTCGACATTGAGACGTGAGTTATGGCTCGCAACAGATGCCGCATACAAACAAGCTGCGGAATTATACTCCAAAAAAGAGGCAATTCTTAAGAGCTTAATGAGACGGGATACAATTCCTGACTTCTTGGAAACAGCACCCACGAAAAATAAAATCATCAAAAATATACCGGCATTTGAAACCAAAAAGTTTGAAGATTTGGCGAAAAAGCTGTCCCAATCTTTCAGAAATTATCCCGATATTATTAATGCAACAGTCGGAATCGAATATTTACCCGAAAAAGCTTACTACGTCAATAGCGAAGGCACGGAATACATCACGACTGATTATTATACAGGATTGGAAATTGTTGCATTCACGCAAGCAACTGACGGAATGCCACTTACGAATTTTTTTACGGCATTAGGGAAAACCCCAAATGACTTGCCTTCGGCAGATTCGCTCATGAAAGCGGCAAAATCTGTTGCTGATGTTTTGAGCAAAATGACAAAATCAGTCCCGTTAGATGAGCCTTATGCCGGACCTGTAGTATTTGCGGATGCAGCGGCTGGAGAATTGATTGGGCAAGCTTTCGCACCAAATTTCGTGACCCAAAGAGCACCACTTGCCGAAGGCGGTACAGCTTTTAATGACCGTTTCGGTGCATTTCAAAACAAAATCGGGGGACGCGTTCTTCCCGAATTCCTGAGTGTAACAGCAGACCCAGTTAGCGAAAGCATGTATAATACAAGATTTCTCGGTAGTTTCGAACTTGACGGCGATGGATTGAAACCAAGTAAAGTGAGTTTAGTCGAGAATGGGTATTTAAAGAATTTGCTATCGGAGCGAATCCCCACTCGCAGGGTTAAACAATCGAATGCACATAAAAGGGGTGGCTCGGCAATGCTATCGAACATTATTTTCACAAGCGATAAAGAGCATTCCGTTAGTAGTGATTCTTTAATCAACCGAATGATGGAACTTTGCAAAGCACGCGAATTGCCCTATGGAATCGTTGTAACTAAACTTTTGAACCAAAATATACTCTTTACGACATTATTCAGGATTGCATACGGTGCTTACCAACCTGCAACGGGCAACAACGTAATTACAATTGTGGAAGCATATAAGGTATTTCCCGACGGCAAACGAGAAATAATTCGCGGTGGCGAATTGTCTGGTGTAAATGTGCAATCTTTCAAGGACGTACTTTTGATGGGCAACAGTAACTACGTTCATAATTTTCTTTCACCTTCGGTAATTTCGCCATTCATAACCGGTGGCGACCAATACTTAGGTGTATCAATCGTTTCGGGCGATTTATTGTTCGAGGATGTTGAAATCAGAAATAGCGAACGTGATTATAAAAAACCACCAATTTTAGACAGTCCTTTAAAGTAATCGTTAAAATGACTATTTTTGATGTTATGAAATATTAATTTATCTGAGAGGATATGTCAACTGAATTGAATCAAAAAAATGAGGAGTTCTCTTCGATACTCTTCTTAGCATTTTTATTAAAGCACAAGTGGTTTATATTAATATTCACCTTGGTAGTAACCGGAATATCAATTTGGGTGTCTATATTGATACCTAATCAATATAAATCCACCGTGAATTTAGTACCACCTCAAACTAATGATGGAATAATGGGTGGTTCGATGGGTGCTATTTCTTCAACTCTCAAAGATTTCGGATTGACTAAATTGGGTGGCCAAGCCGGCGAAGGATACTCATTTATAGTAATCTTACATAGCCGAACTGTAATTGATTCCATAATCAAAGAATTTGATTTGCCCAAAGTATATGATATTCCTGATACAATGATGTCAAAAGTCAGAATGAAATTCGGTTCGAATTTGGACATTACATACGAAAAGGAAGGAAATTATTTTATCAGTATAATTGATGAAAGCCCACAAAGAGCTGCCGACATGGCTAACAGATTTGGTGAAGTTGCTAACGATTTGGCTACAAAACTTTTTAATGAAGAAGCCGCTTTTAATTTGCAATTCATGAATAAGCAGATTCATGCTACCGATTCTGTCATTGCTTTTATTGCCGATACATTAGAAAAATTCTCGCGTCGTACTTTGATTTTTTCGCCAACCGACCAAGCATCAGCCATGAGCAAAGCATTGTCGGATTTGAAAGCCGAAGAAATCAAAAATGACATTGCATATGAATACTACAAATCATATTTGGGCGAAGATGATTACATGACAAAATCTATTTTGACTTTGAAGGAACAAACTCGCAAAAAAATTGGCGAGGTCACTTCACAACCCGGATTTGCAGGTAATTTTTCACTTGAAAGTGCTGCCGAAGAAGGCATGGAATTCATGAGATTATTCACCGAATTCGAAACGTATTCGAAAGTAAAAGCATTTATCTTGCCGATGGTTGAAAAAACTAAATTGGACGAGATTAAAAAGGTTAAGAATTTGTTTGTCTTAGATGCGGCAGTTCCTGCTGAACGTAAAGAAAAACCAAAGCGAATGTTCATAGTTGCAGGAGCGTTTATCGGAGCTTTTATATTTTCAATATTCATACTCGTACTCCTTCGGGGCTTCCAAAATATAAGAACTCAATTACGTTCTATCGGCAGCTAAGAAATGCTAATGCTTGATGCTCATAAAAAGCAGTTTTTGTTCTCAGATAAATTGCTGATTGTCGGACTAATCCTTTTCAGCATATTTTTTTCTGTGATAATAATTGCTTCAGTTTATTTTGATGTTCTCCTTTATGTCTTACCTATAATAGCAATATTACCCATATTCTACTTTGTAACAGTAAAGCCGAAAATTTGGCTCTATACGCTTTTGATTTTAACAGGGATTTTCTTTCAAACGACAGGTGAAGGAGTTTCGGTTTTAGATGCAGTTATGGCTTTCTATTTCTTGGGCAGTATTCTTGCATGGTTTTTTCATCGTGCTTTTATAATCCGAAAAAAAGTTGCTGAAAATGTTGGTGACTGGCTGATTCTCGCATTTTTCATTTTAATTCCCTTAAATTTGATAATTGTTTTGATAAACGATGCCGACCCTGAACTCTGGCTACGCGAAACACTAATGATGGCAATAGTATTAATGTACTTCCCAATTCGTGATATTGTCCGGACTGAAGATGACATCAAGAAAATGCTTCTTGTATTTGCTGTTGTGATTGCGGGCGTGGGGACATTCCAGCTTTATGATTATTACATCAGGGTTACTGCTAAGATGGTATATGCTTATGAATTGATTCATTCGATGAGTACAAATCAAACCCTTTATACTGCAGCTTCATTAGTTGGATTGATATTCTTGATTACGACCGATAGCCTTAAAATTAGGATTTTTTCGATAATTTTCACTGCAATGTCTGTAGCATTTTTATTCAGCACTTTTTCCCGAACATTCTGGCTGATACTTGTTTTATCAGCTTTTCTAATCTTTTTGATTGTGCCATATCGGAAAAAGATTCGAATGGCTTTATCAGTCGGATTATTAATCATATTCATAGGTTCATCTGCATTTTTGTTAATGCGGGATAATATTACATTGCTTTACGAGGCTTCGAAGACGAGATTATTATCATCTACGAAAGTAAAAGATGATATTTCGTTGAGGTCAAGATTGATAGAATGGGAACATGTCTTGAATTTGATTTACGCAAATCCACTAGGTGGAAACGGACTAGGAAAACAATTTCATTTTTATGAGCCGATAAAAATGCAGACCAAGCATACATCAATCATTCATAACGGTTATTTGTTTCTGCCATATAGATTGGGAATTCCGCTATCAATGTTTTACTTTTCTTTTTTAATGTTTTATGTGTTTAAAACTATTAATTTGCTGCCCAAAGCAAGAAGTGATTTCGAGAAATCTCTGATTTACTCCATAATTGGTGTTTTTATGTCGTTATTTATATCGAATTATACAAGTTCACAATTCTTTTATCGTGATGGAATATTTGTAACTGCGATGATAATTTCATTAATTTGTATATTGGAAAGAATCATAAATCAAAAGAGTTTATCGGAATCAACAGCAGATGCAAATTAATCTCAGATATGCAGACAATACTTTTGAAAATAAGGGCAGAAAGCTCTTTCTAAAGATATTCATAATTACAATATTCTTAGTATTTACAGGTAGATTGGCTCAATTACAAATTATCGAAGGCAAAAAGTACCGTTCCGATAGTGAAGCTCAAGCCATCAAAACTGTTAGAATAGAGCCGTTTCGGGGCAATGTATTTGACAGAAATGGTGAAATGCTCGTGCATAATGAACCTTCGTTTTCAGTTACTCTAACTCCAAATGAATTCAAGAAATCTTCGATTCCATTGCTTTGTTCAATTTTGGAAGTTGACCCTTCGGAAATACTAAAATTGTATGAAGCTAACAAATCTGCTTCTAAATTTATACCTTTAAAAATACATCGTGATGCAGATTTCAGGACTGTCTCGCTAATTGAGGAATATAGTGACCACTTGCCCGGAATTGAAATAATGATTGATTCTAAGCGGCTTTATGAATTTGAAGGTCATATGGCTCATTTGCTTGGTTATACGCGAGAAATATCGAAAACTCAGTTAGCAAATAGTCCCTTCTTATATCAAGGTGACCAAATCGGACAATCCGGAATTGAAAGAACTTTTGACGATGATTTGAGAGGAAGAGAAGGGATACAATTTGTTACGGTCAACAAATTTGGTCAACGAGTAGCAAGTTTTGATAATGGACGAAGTGATATCCCATCAAAAAACGGATTCGACATTCATCTTGGCATAGATAAACGATTGCAAGAACATGCAGAATTACTCCTCAAGGACAGACGCGGTTCAGTAGTAGCTATCAATCCTCAAGATGGCTCTGTTTTGGCATTAGTCAGTAAACCTGATTATGACCCTCGAGATTTTAGTGGCAAAATTTCATCAAGCCTCTACAACGGACTTATGAATGACCCTGCATCGCCAATGTTGAATAGAGCCATACAATCGCAATATCCTCCGGGCTCAACGTGGAAAATGCTTATAGCAATCGCTGCGCTCCAAGAAGGCATTGTAAATGAAAATACAACAATTTATTGCGGTGGCGGATTGCAATATGGAGGCAGATTCTGGAAATGTCATGGCGCTCACGGGAATATCAGTGCCAGAAGAGCAATCCAAACATCATGCAATACTTATTTCTACACTTTGGGAATGAAATTAGGTATAGATTTATTCGAGAAATATACAGATATGTTCAGTTTCGGGCATAAAACCGGAATTGATTTACCACACGAAAATCCCGGACTTATCCCAACTCGAGAGTGGCTGGAAAAAAGATTAGGGAAGATTTCTTTCGCAGGGAGAATGGTTAACTATGGAATCGGTCAGGGTGAAATTTCAACAACTCCATTGCAAATGGCTGCTTACACAGCTGCAATTGCAAATGGAGGCACTTATTACCGACCACGCGTTGTAACCCATATTCGGAATAATTTATCCAACAAAATGGAACCACTCGAAATTTATGCCAAAAAACTTGAAATTGACAGTAGGATAATGGATATAATCAAAAACGGAATGTCCGATGTGGTCAATCTTTCAGGTGGTACGGCGGCAATCGCTCGTATGCCGGACGTAGAGGTTTGCGGGAAAACAGGAACCGCACAAAACCCACACGGCAAAGACCATGCTTGGTTTGTTTGTTTCGCACCCAAAGAAAACCCGACTATAGCAATGTGCGTATTTATCGAAAATGCCGGTTTTGGTGGAGCAGTTGCTGCACCGATTGCATCGCAATTATTGAAAGCATTCTTCAATCCCGAACTATACGAAACACCCGAACAACATAAATTGATGGCAATCACAGAAAATCCTGAAATTATTGATGATATGATTGAAGAAGTGATATTAGAAGAAATCTTAGATGTGATTGAAGAATCAAATTAATAAATTTTTTTCAAATTTTTTGTTTCCTTTTTCAGTTTCATGTGTATATTAAATTATCGTATAATTATATATTTTTAGGGAGTTTATTATGAGTAATTTCAAATACCTGTTTTTAGCAATAGCGCTTGTTGCGATTTTGTTTGTTTCTTGTAGCGACAATTCATCAAGTCCTGCATTGACCGAAGATTTCACCGGTTTTGTAAAAAATAGTCAAGACCAAGCAGTTGAAAATGCAACTATCGAGATAATCGGCTTGGAAAACAATCTGATTGCAAGCGATATTACTGATGTAGAAGGAAAATTCACCCTCACTTCAATTCCTATTAAAAAAGAAGGATTGACATACAGAGTCAGTCATGCTGAATATGCAACAATATCCGGTGACTTTCATACATTCTACGAATCACATAAATCTGACGCAGGAAAAACTCCTGTAATATTTAAATTATTGCAAGCAGATTCTTGTTGCGGAGATTTGACCGTTCAAGTTTTAGATTATGAATCGGGGGACCCACTTGAAAATGTAGAAGTAAAAGTTGCACGAGGGAATGATTGGAGCGAAAAGAAATATACTGATGCCGAAGGTGTACAAAATTTTGGTGCATTATGCTCAGGAAAATATTGGCTGAGATTTGCTCTCGAAGGTTATCAAGTAATTGAAGAAGATTTTACAATTGTTGAGTGCGATACTTTGAATTTGACTATAAAAATGAAAGTCAAAGAAGCAGAAGAATGTTGCAACAATACTTTAAATTTTGTTGTCATAGATGAAGATGGTAATGCGATCAGCAATGCAAGAGTAAACCTTTATCGAGATGGCAAGTTAGTAGAAGACAATAAAACAAATGAAGAAGGCAAACTCACATATAAGGAGTTATGCAAAGGCAAATATTCCTACGCTATTATTAAAGATGGCTACAAAGGCATTGAAGGTTACCAAATCTTTGATTGCGAAGAAAACATTACCGTCAACAAAACCTTAATAAAAGAAGAAAACTCAGAATGTTGCAACAACACTTTGAATTTCCTAGTTAAAGACGAAAATGGCAATGCAGTTAACGATGCAAAAGTTATACTTTACCGTGACGGGAAGGCTGTTCATGATGGAAGAACAAATGACCAAGGAAAAATCACTTTCAGTGAACTTTGTAAAGGCAAATATTCCTATGCTATCCTAAAGGAAACTTACAAAGGGCTTGAAGGATACCAAATTTTCGAATGCGAACAAAACGTAACTGTTGAAAAGACTTTGCTTAAAAAAGAAGAAGAATGTTGCAATAATAAATTGACAATATTTGTGGGTGATGACGCCAATAATCCGATTGCGAATGCAACCGTATTGCTCTACCGTGACGGAAAAGTTGCTAAAGAAGGCAAAACCGGAAATGACGGTTATGTCAGCTTCACTGACCTATGCAAAGGGAAATATGGTATAGTGATTAAGAAAGACGGTTTCAAATCGATAGAGCTTAATCATACTTTTGGATGTGATGAAGACATAAAGTATAATAAGACAATGGTTAAAGACGAAAGCGGAGATTGTTGCGGAGTGTTGAAATTAACTGTAATTGATAAAACTACTAATACACCAATTCCCTACGCAGAAGTCAAAATCACTCGTGCTGATAACAAATTCTATGATATGAAGAAAAGCGGCAATGACGGTAGTGTCGAATTCACTAAGCTTTGCATGAGCAAATATTGGATTCGCGTAGCTCATGAGAATTACAAAGTCCTCGAAGATTATGTTTATGTTGAAAATTGCGACAAAGCTGTCGAAAAAACGATTAAATTAGAATCAAAAGAGAATACAGAATGTTGCGACAATAGTATTGCCTTTATAGTAAAAGATGGCGAAGGTAATCCATTAAGCGGAGTGAAAATCAAGTTGATGCAGGGCGGTATAGTCAAGAAAACTTTGGAGACACAAAACGGTACTGCTTCTACAGGAAAAAACATGTGCAAAGGAAGCTATAAAGTAGTGATGATGAAAGAAGGCTTCAAAACAATTGAATTTGAAACCAGTGTTGATTGCAACCAAGACATAACAATTGATAAAAAGCTCGAAAAAAATTCTATATGCTGCGATGCTCAAATCAAAATTTCAGTCCAAGATGCCGACGATGAAAAAGCATTGAACGGGGCAAAAGTCAGGCTTTGGAAAGATGGCAAAGTTGTACGCGAAGGCACTGTCGAAAACGGCTACGTTTGGTTCAAAGAATTGTGCGAAGGCAAATACGGTATTGACATTATGCACGAAGGCTATAATGGAATGGAATTCCAATATGAAATTAGCTGTAAAAATGAAAATTATTTAGTAAAGAAATTAAGCAAGAAATAATTTTTTTTATCTTGTAAAACTTTTGAGTGCCATTACGTCTATACTAATGGCACTCATTTTTTTTATTTTGTGAGTAAAGATGAATAAAAACATTAGAATTATAATAACTTATGCAATTGTTGCATTATCATTACAATTAAATCCTTCAATTGAGCTACATTCCGCCAATAGCAAGTCATACATAATCAAATATAACGGTAACTTGGAACAAAGGATTTCAAGTGTTAATTTCGATTTAGAAGTTAGGAAAGTATTTCGGGACGAAATGGTAAATGCCGAAAAAATCTCAGACCAATTAATGAATTCAGAAGCCAAAAACTTGCTAAGGGTGCTTGGTAATTACTACGAAGTAAAAATTAAAACTAGCGAAATTGATAAATTTAATGAATTATTCCAAAATGATGAAAGCCTCATTAGTATCACCCCGAATCATATTTATTCAATAAATAATGTAGTCAAAACAAATGACTCTCTATTTCTACAGCAATGGAATTTGAAGCAAGTCAATGCACTAAAAGCATGGGCAAAGGCTGACGGAAAGGGTGTAATCGTTGGAGTAATTGATACTGGGATTGACTTTGAACATCCAGATTTAATTGGCGGCTTGTGGATTAATACTCTAGAGGACATAAACGGGAACGGACGATTTGATGCATGGAGTGTTAATGAAGTTCGCGACGGAGTTTCAGGTGATTTAGACGGAATTGATAACGACGGAAACGGATTTGTTGATGATGTGATTGGCTATGATTTTGTTGACCAAGATGTGGTTAATTTTGGCGATTATAGAGACCCTGACCCTATTCCCGAAGATGAAGGCGACCATGGTACAAGTGTATCGGGTATAATTGCAGCATCTACTAATAATGAAATCGGAATAGCAAGTGTGGCGCCGGGTGCACGTTTACTGACCTCGAAAGCGTTCGATATATCGGGTAATGCGGAAGCAGATGATATTGCCAAAGCAATCATCTATGCAGTTTTGAATGGTGCTAAAGTACTAAATTTCAGCTTTGGTGAGCGTTACGAATCGCCTATTATGTATGATGCAATCAAATTCGCATATAATTCAGGTTGCGTGATGGTTACTTCAGCCGGAAATACAGGATGGTTTGGCGAGCATTATCCTTCGATATATCCCGAAGTTATTAACGTCGGAGGAACGAATTCGATGGGTGGCAGATACGGAAGGAGCAACTATGGCTCATTCTTGGATTTAGTCGCACCTGGTGAACAAGTCATGACTACAATAGCAGGTGGCGATTATGCTAATGTTTCAGGTACTTCGATAGCTGCTCCACACGTTTCGGCAATTGTTGCCATGCTATTAGAAATTGACCCGACTTTGAAACCGAGCGAAATTCATGGTATTTTAGCAGCATCGTCTTATGACATTGGAGCTGAAGGCTGGGATGTGTTTTTCGGTTCAGGCATTTTAGATGCTTACGAAGCAGTTAATTTCGTTGGCTCTTCAGTATTTATGATTGATTCCCCTAAAAATGAAGCAGAATTTTACAGTAATAGAACTCCAATTCTTGAAATTTATGGTTCAGTAGCTACTCCACTTTTTGATAGCTATGTAATAAAAATCGGCAGAGGAATACTTCCGGAAGTTTGGACAGAAGTTCATACTGAAAATCGCCAGAAAATCAACGAAAAACTCGGCTCAATTGATATTAGCAATTTGATGACCGGAAAATATAATGTATCCTTATTTGTAAATCTCAAAAATAAAAAAACCATCGAACGCAGGATGACACTGAATATCACAAATGAAAACGATCCTGCAAAATTTGAATATCTCAATGTCGTATCGGCTTATGCCAATGATAAAAGAGTGATTTTAATCGGCGCTAAAACGTCCAAAAAAGGCACAATGACCTTGAAATACAGAGCCAATGAAAATGATGACTATACATATCTGAAGCAATCTAAACATAAAAGCATTTTTCATTCAATCGAAATCTTTTCAGGTTTGACACCCGGGCAAAAATATCAAGCAATTGCTGAAGTAATAACAAATTCCGGTGATACTTTAACTCGCGAATTTGAAATCTCAGTTGAAAATGATGTTTGGACAACTGAGAAATTCGACCCAAAGCCCTATTCAATACACAGGTCATATATAAATAACAATCATTTCGATTTATATGGCGACGGCAATCCTGTATTTGTTGTCAATGATATGTCGAGTTTGAATATCGGAACAACGAAAATATATCAGTATCAATCCGGGCAACTCGTGCTGAGAGACACTTCAGTCGCTGCTTGGATTCCTGTGGGCATGGGTGATTCTAACGGCGATGGTATTCCTGAAATTTTTGCAACTGCCCAATTTAATTCAGTTTCGGAGCAAGGTAATTCATTAGGAGATAATCCATTTACAAAACAAGTTTTCAAAAATCCTATCGGAACAACATTTTGGGGCGAACAAATGTATGACCTTGATGGCAATGGAAAAAAGGATTTAATCGGATACCGTTACGAAGTCGAAAATCGCCACTATCTTGTGTATGAACATCAAAATGGCGAGTACAAAATAAAAACTACAGCAGAATTGCCTGAAAATCTGAGAAACGTGCCAATCACAAGAAATTCTGCAATTGCGGATTTGGACGGAGACGGCTATTTGGAATTATGCTTTGTGAATACGAATAGCAATGTACTGATTTATCAATATCAAAACGGTCAATTTAATATAGAATGGGTTGATTCTACTAAAAAATCAAATTCAAATCAATTTCTGACATCTGCGGATATTGATGGTGATGGTATCCCTGAAATCATCCATATGTTTGCTGAATCAGAAGTCTTATTCCAAAATAATGAAGCGCCGTCGAATATTTGGACTGCACGAGTCTTAAAATCGAATTCTCAGAACAGTTACGAGGAAATTTGGAAGGAACATTTTTACGGTGTCAAACAAGGTTTCGTCAGAACGCTATTTAGCTACAGAAACGGCGTTTCGAGTGGAGATTTAGATGGAGAATCAGGCGATGAAATCATTTTCTCACCATTTCCAAATCTTTATGTTTACAGATATAACAAAGAAAGCAAAGAATTTGAAAAATTTTGGTGGTACCCGTCAACTTTGTCCAATTCAGCATTAATCGCAGATATTGACGGAAACGGCATGAACGAAATCGGATTCACTACATTCAATTCGATGCGATTTTTCGAGTATCGCAAAGGATTTGATGGACCCGGAGTACCAACTAATTTCAAGGGTGTGGCAATTGATGCCGTAAGCGGTAAATTGACATGGGATATGATGCCGGATGCTGAAATGTATTTGGTATATCAATTAGTTCAAGATGGTAATAACGTGAATGCAGTATTGATTAAAGAAACCACTTTTCATGAGCTTGAAATTCAGGGATTGACTCCCGGTGGCACTTACGAATTTGTCTTGCGAAGCTTCAATTCTACTATGCCTGACAAGTTGAGTGATTACTCAGATGTTGCTTTTATCACTGCAATTGCACCGGCAAAATTCAAAAGTACCGAAAGCATCGAAAAGAATGTTTTAGAGGTTGTTTTTAGCGGGTTTTTACCTTACAATCACCTTGAAGCCGGAATATTCATCTTATTCGATGATGAAGGAAAATACTTAACTACAAGTTCGAGCGTTGTTACAAGAAATGATTCAGTTGCTATCGTAACATTTCCACTAAATTTTGAAGAGAATAAAAACTACAAACTTTTTATAAATCAGTTTCGGGACAGATTTGATAATTTAGTGAATGCTGATTCTGCATTTTTTACATATTCGGCAATACCGAGCGATAATGAAATGTTTTTGATTAAACTCGAATTTTTATCCGAAACATTATTGCAGTTAGAGTTTTCGGAGCCTGTTGAATCGGAAAGCTCTTCAAATAGGTCAAATTATGTGATGAAGCCTTTCGGAGAAGTCCTTTTTGCTGAACGTAGCAATACTGATTCTACATTAGTTTTACTCAATATCAGTCAAAGTCTCAGAGAAAGAGGTTCGAGAGGATTTGACTATACAATATCAGCCTATAACATCAACTCTACAAACGGAACCCCAATTACAAAGGGTCCGGGTAATACACTTGGTTTCGTAATTTCATCCGATGACCTTTTAGATACTTATGTTTTCCCACATCCGATTGTTCTTTCCGAAGAACCAAATATATTTTTCGCAAATTTAACTCAATTTTCAACAGTCAAAATCATGAGTCTTGACGGTGTAGAAATAATCAGTTTGTTCGAAAACAACGGGAATGGTGGCGTTGAATGGGACGGCAGAGACAGACATGGTTCACTCATTCCGCCCGGTATTTATACATATGAAGTGAGTGGCAAAAACTCCGATGGAATAGAAGTATTTGCGAAAAAGAACAAATTCGTTGTATTGCCATGAGAAAAGTAGGAACATTGCATAGGAATTTGCTTTTTTTATCCCTTTGCTTTGTTTTGCCTATTTTGTTATATGTAATAGTATATTTTTATTATGTTACCGCTTACACTCACGGAAGTTTCACGGAACTTTCTTTTGAGTCTCAATATTATTCCGGAATTTATAAGTATCGAATATTAAGCTATGGCTTGATGGAAATGCTATTTGATTTTTTACGAGATTGGCAATCACAATTGGGTGAAATCAGCAGAATCGGAATTATTACTCAACAGCTTGATGCCGAGCCACATGTCTATTTATCTTATTTCTTGCTGAATACTTTTTTTGGTATTCTAACAATGATAATGCTATTTATCTATAGGGTAAGTCAATTGTCTCTTGAATATTCAGTCAAAAATTTGATAAATGAGATGCTTTTAGTGAATTTATTGATTGCAATTTCTCACTATGTAATTGTATCGTACGATAATATTTCATATTATCTTCAAATCATTGGGTTTATGTTCATTTTAAGCCATTTAAGAAAGCATGATAACACAATGTTCATCGCTTATTTGATTGTGATAATTATTAGTACTTTGAATCGCGAATCATCCGCTCTCTTGTTGTCCATGCACGCAGCTGTATTAGTATTGTCGGATGGCTCGAAAAAGAGGATAGTCGAGCTTGTCTTCAGTACTTTGATTTTCGTGACGACGTATTTATCTTTGAGATTTTATCTCGGTTTTGAGCAATCTGTGATTCAAGAAATCACGTATATTTCAAATATTTTTAGCATCTACAATATTATTGGGATTGCTTTTTTTGCTGCAATAACATATCTTTTACTCATGAGGAATGAGTCAGAATTGGAAAAAAGAGCCGGACTTGCTTTTTTGATATTTGCTCTGCCCTATTTGCTTTTATGCTTTTTAGGCGGATATTTAATCGAAATCCGATTATGGATTCCAATTTTTTTGGGGCTGATTTTAATTGGCAATATGAATATTTCAAACAATCTTAGACAAGATTCACTTCTCGTTCCAACTTGATACCAAATTTAGCATGTACAGATTTGATAATTAATTCAGATAATTCAAATACTTCTCTGCCAATAGCACCACCGTAATTAACGAGTACCAGAGCGTGTTTATCTGACACACCGGCGCCACTATCAGCCATTTTGTATCCTTTCAATCCGACTAAATCAATCAACTGCCCTGCGTAAATTTTCACTTTATCGCCATTAATGAATCCACCGATTTCTGGGAAATTAGACTTCAATAATTCGTAGCTTTCAAGACAAATTTCCGGATTTTTGAAAAAGCTTCCCGCATTTGGAGTATTTTCGGGATAAGGGATTTTCCTGCGTCGGATATCACAAATTGCCTCGAACATTTCGGTAGGTTTAATATCCTCAAACTTAACTTCTGCAAATCTATCACTCAAATCCTTATATGAAATATTAGGAGAAAATTCATTTGATAATTGATATTTGACAGAAGTGATAATATAACGATTTTTGTTTCTTTTGAAAAAGGAATCACGGTAAGCAAATTGGCAATCATCATGAGCAAAAGTTGTAAATTGTCCGTATTTGACATCAAATGCTCGCAATGATTCAAAACACGATTCTTGCTCAACACCATAAGCTCCGATGTTCTGAATTGGTGCCGCGCCTACAGTTCCCGGAATGAGAGCTAAATTCTCCATACCGTATGCTTGATAGCGGATGCAATTTTCCAGAAATTCGTGCCAATTCTCACCGGCACCTGCTATGATGCTTTTTGAATCTGCAAAATCTTCAAATTCTAAACCTTTTATTTCAATTTTTAGAATATGTTTCTTCACATTATCATCAACAAAGACGACATTAGAACCACCACCAAGAACAATGAATTCATTTGATTCAAAGAAATCACTCTTATATAAGTCCATCAAATCAGATTCAGATTCGATAACCAGCAAAGTTGACGCAATTGCATTAATTGCAAATGTATTAAAACTTTCAAGCGAAATATTTTTATATTCAATCATAAAATAATATGCGGTACAGTTGAACTATACCGCAAATGTATCAAAAATTTCGTGATAATCATTATTTAATATTCGGACCAAGCATATCAGCAGGATTCACAAGTCTGTCAAATTCTTCATCACTCAAGATTGCAAGCTCGATTGCAGATTCTTTCAATGTTTTTCCATGATGATGAGCATGTTTGGCAATTTTTGCGGCATTGTCATACCCGATATGAGGATTGAGTGCAGTTACGAGCATCAGAGTATTATTCACAAAATGACTAATTTGAGCCCTATTCGGTTCAATGCCAATTGCACAATGTTCGTTGAACATAACGCATGTATCAGCAAGTAAACGTGCACTTTGCAAGAAATTAAAAATCATGACGGGCTTGAAAACGTTCAATTCGAAATTGCCTTGTGTACCAGCGAAATTGATTGTAGCGTCATTGCCCATTACTTGAGCAACGACCATCGTCATTGCTTCAGATTGAGTAGGATTGACCTTTCCGGGCATAATTGACGAGCCGGGCTCGTTTTCGGGAATTGTTAATTCTCCAATGCCACATCTTGGACCTGAAGCCAACCAACGAATATCATTAGCGATTTTCATCAGCGATGCTGCTAATGTTTTCAATGCTCCGTGAGCGAACACTAAAGCATCGTGTGCTGCGAGAGATTCAAATTTATTTGGAGCTGTTATGAATGGCAATCCCGTTAGAGCAGCTATGGTTTCAGCTGATTTGACTGCGAATTTGGGATGAGCATTAAGTCCGGTACCAACGGCTGTGCCTCCGAGTGCCAATTCGAGCAATCCGGGCATGACTAAGCGGATTCGCTCAATTCCATTTTCTAATTGCTTTACATAGCCTGAAAATTCTTGACCTAAAGTGAGAGGTACTGCATCCATCAAATGCGTTCTGCCGACTTTGATGATATTGTCGAATTCGGTTGCTTTTTGATTTAAGGTATCCATCAACAATTTCACTGAGGGAATTAATTTATTATTTAAAATTTCGGCTGCGGCTATGTGCATTGCAGTTGGGAAAGTATCATTGGAACTTTGCGATTTATTTACGTCGTCATTCGGATGAATTGGGCTTTTACTTCCCATTTCTCCACCGGCAATTTCGATAGCACGATTGGAAATCACCTCATTTGCATTCATATTTGATTGTGTGCCCGAACCTGTTTGCCAGATTGAAAGCGGGAAATGTGCATCTAAAGTGCCGTCAATAACTTCATCTGCCGCTTGAATGATAAGCTCCAATTTTTCGGTACTCAAAGTACCAAGTTCGTGATTTGTCATAGCAGCGGCTTTTTTCAAAATGCCAATAGCTCGAATAATTTCGCGTGGCATTTTTTCTGTTCCAATATCAAAATGTATCAAAGACCTTGCCGATTGTGCTCCCCAATAGACGTCGGAAGGAACTTCAATTTCGCCCATAGAATCTTTTTCGATTCGCATATTCATTAGTTTTTCTCCAAATGTTTTTCAATTTTCGTTTTGTGAACTTTCTAAAGTATTAAAGTAATAAAATTTCATCAAAATCTGTTTCGATTTTGTTATTTAAATTGCTAAATTCTGATGAATCAATTATGTGAGTAAAGCACCAATCATCATTATCGTCAGTTGCAAGATTGGTAAAAATTAGGCGACAAGTTATACTTTTGACATTCTTGTATCGGCGCCAAATGAGATAAGAATAAAATTCTAGTTGAGGAATATAGCTTAGTGCGACTTCTTCAATTTGTTCATTCGTTATCGCATTGGATTTCCAATCCCAAATTTCGATTTGGTCGCTGTTTCGTTCAAAAAGTAAATCTAAAATCCCAACTAAGGATGAATTCCTAAATGGCATATTGAGTACGATTTCCTGTTCGGAATTCAACAAATTAGCGGCATGATTTCTGAAGAATTTTGTTGAAGCAACTTTCAGGATAATTTTCAAAACTTGTGCAATAATTTCAGATTTTGTAATGCCAAATTTCTCCGAAGAGTCTATACATTGTTTTTGCAAAAATGATTTATTTACACTTCCATCTTGCTCTACCCATAATTTCAGATGCTCAAATACATGATGCACAATCAAACCAAACTGAGTGCCTGGAGTGTCATCTTTTGTATCATTCAATTCAAGAACAGCATTTCCATTATAATGTGAATCTGACAATCCAAGTATATATCTATCTAAAAAGGCTTTTTTGTCATTACGGAATAGTGCATATTTAGATGCAGAGATAAAATTGACTTGCTCCAAACTATCAGGAATGAATTGCCCAAGAAGTAGTTTAATTTGCTCATCATTACCGAGATTCAAATATTTATAAGTCCGAGTTTCGGGTGTATCACCTTGGAAATGAAAATTAATGTTGAATTTGAATGGAACGGATTCTACTTGAACGCGGCCATCAGAATAAATGCTCAGTCGAGATGAAAGAGTTCTTATTTCGACTGGAACATTTAATCTTTGCATAGCAATGAGAGATGCAGGATTAAAGACTTGGTTAGCGTCTCGAAGTAATTCTGAAAATTCCTTGAGTGATGCCATACCGTCTTTATTGAGTTTCAATTCGGTTGAAAGAATTAGATGGTCTTTAGCTCTTGTGCACGCGACATAAAGTAATCTTTTAAGTTCGGCAGTTTCGGCTTGTTTGTTCTTTTGCTTAACGTATAATTGTGCAGGAATACTCGTTTTTAGCGGAATATTCGAATCTTTCGCAACATGCTTGAAGCTCATCTTGACACCGCAATCCTTATTTGTATCCAAGATTGAATTTTTGCCTGCTCTCTCGTTCATATTGTATAAAAACACAATTGGGAATTCCAATCCTTTAGAAGCGTGACAAGTCATTAATTTAACGGCATTGGCTGATGTATTGAATGATGCTTCTTTCTCGCCGGATATTTCCGATAGGATTTCAAATTGTTTGATAAAATCGTGCAACATCGAAAATCCTCGTCTTTCAAATGCAATCGAGAATTTGATTAATTGTTGCAAATTTGCCTTGATTTGCTGAATGGCAGGTTGCCCGTACCAACTACCAATATATGCAGTTTCGGAAATTATCTTATTTATCAATCTCGGAAGTGGCAATTCTACCGAAATTTCAAGAAAACTATTGATAATACCATATGCTCGACGAGTTCTTTCGTTAGAATTCAAGTCTGAATTTGAAACAAAATGCTCCATTTTTTCATACAAAGTATCTAATTGATTCAAGCGAGAGATACGTAAAATCGTCGAATCTGCTATCCCAAACATTGGTGACCTGAGAATAGAAGCCAAAGCTAAATCATCAGCCGGATTATTGATAAATGTCAGAAATGACATCACATCTATTACTTCTTGAGCGTCGTAAAAACCACGTCCCGAGCTGATTACATATGGCAAATTATGTTGCATCAAAGCGTTTGCAATTTTCTGAATGCTTTTCTTTTTTCTGCATAGAATTGCTATATCGCCCAGACAAGGCAATCTCTCCCCTGTTTCTTCATCTAGAACCGTTAAGTCTGTCTCGCCATTTACAATTTTAAGAATGAAATTTACTACCAAATCTTCTTCTTTATTTTGAGCATCTGATTCATTTCCCAAAACATTTGTCAAATCATCTACAATCGGGTTTGTATCATCGTTTTCATCAATGGCAACCAAACAATGGACGCTCCCGAAATGATTACCTAATGTCTCGCTCTCAATCACACTTTGCTTTAACTCCTCTACCATTCTGCCCGCAACAAATGGCGAATATGTTACTTCGTATTCAGACGATTTCAAATGCCCTTCGTCTCCCATCAAGCTACTGAAAATTATATTGTTGAAAGCAGTCAAAACCGGACGAAGTCGGAATGTAACTGTCAAATTTTGTTTGCCAATTTTATCACGCTCATCGCAGACTTCTTTTGTCAATTCTGAGTTTAACTTTACAATGTCCTCAGTAGCTGTACCGAATACTTTCACATCTGCTGAACGGAAACCGTAAATACTTTGTTTGGGGTCGCCGACTATGAAGAGTTTGTTTTGTGGAAGAACAGATTCGTCAATTTCAAGGATGTGTTTAATGATTTCATATTGAAGTGCATTAGTATCTTGAAACTCATCCACCATCAGATATTTGATACGACTTGCAATTTTTTTCCGAGCATCGAAAGCATTTCTTTGCAATAAATCGAGTGTAAAGAGCATCGAATCGTCGAAATCATATTTTGCTTCATCGTGCTGCTTATTCATTAAGGCTTCGAGTGCAATTTCAGAAATATTAATCAAAGTACGGACATCATTGAAATATTTACCGTTTAAATCCCAATTCTCGTAATATTCCTTCCTGAATTCACTAATTAACTTAGTATCAATTTCGGGAAAAAAATCAACAAGGAACGCCATGTACTTTGTGAAAAAGTTGCTCCTGCTCAATTTAATCGAAGCTAATTTATCGTAAATTTCAACATAATCACTCAATTGTAACTCTCCGCCGACAATTCTCAACAAAGCTACATTTACAACATCTTCGGCTTCCGGTTTTATCTTATAATAATCATAGTCAAGGCTTGAAGTAAAATCTTTTAATCCGCTGAAAAATTTGGCTAAGGCAGAGCTAAAAAAATCGTTCAAATCCTCAACGAGTAAGGAATTTTCCCGCATATAAAGTTGTTTAACTTCGCGAAATTTCTCCTTAGAATTGAGCATCAACACTACATTGTCATTAATTGAATTCATTCCATATCGGGCGATTAGTTCAAACTCTTTCGGGTAATTATCAGGTTCAGCATAGATGTTTTCGATAACTTCGTCAATCGCCGATTTTTTGTACAAGAAAGCTTCATATTCATCAAGTTCAGAGTAATTAGGTGAAATATCGGCTTCGATTGGAAATTCTCTAAGAAGGGAATAGCAAAAGCTATGAATGGTCATTACCGGAGCAACGCTCATTTTTTCGCAAATGATTTTCAAATCATGAAGATTTGTATTGTATTCCCTTTTTATATCATCGTTAAATTCATCAATCAGCTTTTCGATTTTGATGATTATGCGTGAGCGCATTTCTTGTGCTGCTAATTTGGTAAAAGTGATAGCAACAACAGAATTGATATTTCGATTTCCATTAGCAAATTCGTTCAAAACTAATCGTAGGTATCGTTCTATAAGAACTGAAGTTTTGCCGGAACCTGCATTTGCATTAACTGAGATATGAATATTTGAATCAAAGGCATTAAGCTGTTCATCTGTGAAGCGATTCATGTAATATCTATTAATAAATGATAAAAAAACTAAGTAATATTTGGTTAAGTCAATAAAAATGCGTATTTTTGAAGTCTAATGATCGCGGGATAGAGCAATTGGTAGCTCGTCGGGCTCATAACCCGAAGGTTCTAGGTTCGAGTCCTAGTCCCGCTACAAACTAAAACAAGGGGCATTTCTGCCCCTTTTTTATTTGTTAAGCCTACCTTAATAAATTTCATGTACATATCTTATTTCATTTTTGGGTGGTCGAACGTAAGTACTGTCAATATTTCGTTCGGGTAGTTCCAAAGGTGGTGGTATGACATCTTTGTAAGGGATTTGACCTAACAAATGAGCGATACAATTGAGTCTCCCCTTCTTTTTGTCGTTGCAATCAACATTATACCACGGCGATTCGGGTATATCGGTTAATCGAATCATAATATCTTTGGCTCTTGAATACTCCTCCCATTTGTCCCATGAAGCAATATCAATATCGGATAACTTCCATCTTCGGCTTGGGTCGGTGGACCTGTCTCTGAACCGTTTTTCTTGTTCATCTTCATCAACAGTAATCCAATATTTTATAAGAATAATACCGGAACGAACTAACATTTTCTCAAACTCGGGGCATGACCTCATAAATTCATCATATTCGTGTTGGTCGCAGAAGCCCATAACGCGCTCTACCCCTGCACGATTATACCAGCTACGGTCAAAAATCACAATTTCACCGGCTGCCGGCAAATGCGTGATATATCGTTGGAAATACCATTGAGTGAGTTCTCTCTCCGTTGGCTTGGTTAGTGCTACTACACTTGCACCACGCGGGTTGAGAGGCTCTTGAATACGTTTGATAATGCCACCTTTTCCTGCGGCATCACGCCCTTCAAACAGTACACATACCTTAAGCCCCTCCTTTTTAATCCAATATTGCAACTTAACAAGTTCTAATTGAAGCCTTGCTAACTCGCTCTCATAGAACTTCTTGTCTAAACCATTGTTCTTAGAATTTTTTTTGTCCTTTGCCATACAAACACTCCAAATTAATTATTCAAAGCAGAAAGAGAAAAATTACTTTACAAACATAAGAAAATTCAAATTTAATCACAAAAACGACTTATTGAGTCGTAATAATAAATTGTTTATATTTGCATTGTTTTGTGTGAGTTTTTTACAAATTTGTTAGTTATAGTATAATTTAGGCTTCATAGTGAAAAACAGGCGTATTAGATTAAAATGGATTATAATATTGGTTTTATTGCTGTTTATCGTAACAGGTGGTTCATTATTGCTGATGCTATATCTTACTTTCGGCGACCAGTTTACAAGACCTGAAAATATCTCATCTCTATATTCAAACTTAAAGCTCGATTCATCAGACGATGAGGAAAATAATGTAAAGACATTTGACTCAACATTCTTAAAATCTATCATGCCTGACTCAGATACAGCGATTAAAATCATCAGATTAAGCAGTGACCCGGGTTATAAACCTGAAATTGAATTCGATGATAAAGCCGGGAAGTATGTGCGAAAAGTATATAACGGAAAACGAATCAATATTGCAATAACTGGAGTGGATTCGAGACTTGGACAACGTTTCAAGCATGCAGATGCAAATCACGTGATTTCAATTTTAGCTGATAGCGGCAAAATTGAAATTATTTCTATTCCTCGAGATACCTATGCAGATGCCGGATTTGATGATACAACCGGATTCAACAAACTCACGACGATGCGAGCCAAAGGTAGAAACGCTTATTTGAATGAAGTGGCTTCAATTGCAGGTTTAGATAAAATTCATTATTTTGGCGAATTTGGGTTTTCTCAAGCGATGGGCATAATCGAGTGGTTTGGACATGATAAACCAAAGTCAACTTTGAAAATTTTACGCTCCAGACAAGCTCTTGGTGGCGATGATTATCAAAGAGTTTATAACCAAGCTCAATTCATGCGACAAATGATACTGAACAATTTCTCAAAGTTAAACGGTATTGCAGGTGAAGTAATCATCAGAGGCGCATTATCAATGATAGAATCCAATATGAATACGGCTAAATTTAAAGAAGTGCTCAAGATTCTTAAATCAAGCGGTTTTAGTGGAAATCCAGAAGATATAAGTATCAAAATCCGACCTTCTTTCCCTATTGAATTCAAAGTTTATGATTTTACTGACCCATTAACGCTTTTACATCTGACATCAAAAATTGATGCAGCTCACTCCAAATCTAAAAAAGATACGAGCCATAGCAATCAGGACAAAGACCCTGAATATATTTACAAAGTTTTGAAACAAAGAATTCATAAGATTGTTGGTGATACTATCAAAAATCCTTCACAAGTTATAAATAATTTGAAAATATATTTTGAACAAAAAGCTTGGTTTCAGATTGAAGATTCAACTGATAGACATGAGATTCGGACTGTAATTAGCGACAATTTACAAACAGCTTATAAAATGATGAAAGATAGTGCTAGTGCTATGGATATAAAAAATATTATCAAAAATGAAGACGATTTATTCAAATTAAAGAATAATCAATGAAAACAATCGTTTTAGTCAGACATGCTAAATCAAGTTGGGACAATCCTGATTGGAGTGATTTTGAACGACCTTTGAATAAACGCGGTTTACGGGATGCTCCTTATTTGGCTGAAGTTTTAAAATCAAAAGTATTAAAGCCGAATTTGGTGATTTCTTCACCGGCAATTCGTGCTAAAACGACAGCAACAATTTTTGCAAATGCTTTTGAATATGAAGAAAAAGACATAAAATTCGACATAGGACTTTATGAAAAAGGGCAAAAGTATGTATCCAAGATTATTTCCCAAATAGATAACCAGGTCAGTTCAGTATTCTTTTTTGGGCATAACCCTGATATAACTTCGTTAGCCGGCTTTTTGACCGGTGATTATTTTGAGAATGTACCTACATGCGGAATCGTCTGCATTGATTTTAATGTTCAAAATTGGGAACAAGCCCTGAATGATAATGGCACACTTAGATTCTTTATCTTCCCGAAATTATTTTTCCACAAAGAAAACTTGTCAGATTGATATTGTACTTTATCTTGCAACGCTCAATTTGAAATACTCCGTTGAGTTTCCAGAAGTTGCAACGAGCAAATAGTTGCCTGAATTTAACTTTATTCCTGATAAATTTTGCAAATTGATATCTAAAGTTAACTGAGCACTTTCGGCAATTGCATCATATAAAATTGCAAGGACATTGCCTTCGATGTCGTATAACTTAACAACTGTACGTTTGCCAATCAAAGTGCCGAATTCAATATTTACTAAATCTGATGTAGGATTAGGGAATACTTTCAACTTATTGAGGCTCAGATTCTGCTCTTTTTCAATTGATGTAGTTGATAGATGCGATATTTCGAAATCCCAAATACCTCTGCCATAAGTAGCAAATCGAGCCACTTTTTTATCGTCCAAATAATTTACCGACCAATAATTTTGGTCAGGGCTTTCTAAACCGCCAATATGATACCATTTATTGTGGCTTTTGATGTATATATATGGTCCGGACGAGGTTGCTGCAAAGAGCACTTCTTCGTCTGCAGATGAAGCCAAATCATATACCATAGTAGGAGGCATTCCATTATTTACAGCGTCGAAAGTAGCTCCATTATCATGAGAAACGTAAACAGGAGAAGATGAATACCCGCTACCGGAAAGATATACGGTGCCAAGATTGATTCTTGAGGGTAAAATCTTTGTACCGTGAAGGTAATTATATCCCGGACCTGTAAAAGCATTTGTTTCAGTCCAACTACCACCTCTGTTAGTTGAATAATAAAATTTACCCAATCTTGTTGTAACATACATATAATCAATATCTATATCAGAAATGCCAATGGCAGTGACATCATTTTGTCCATTGTTTTGGTCAAATTTATAAGGTAATTCACCTGCCGAAATTCCTCCTCCGGGGAGATATTCTAGACGCCAAAGAGTAGAAAAATTCCCTGACCCGCCCGGAGCTATGTATGCAAGACGCGGAAATCCCGGTACTGCGACTATTGGTGGCATCCAAACTCTGTTATTACCTGATTGTGGAAAGTTCCAAGTATAGTGAATCTCTGATTTTGCTGCATCAGGATATATCATTGCAAAGCCGGGATAAACTGTCCATATACTTTTTCCATAATCGCCGGAAGTGATGTTTCCATAGTCGCCACTTATTGTTTGCTTGAAATCAAGTATAGCATCTCGAAAAGGTTCACTGCGTTGAAATCCTTGGTCTTGACTTCCGGCATAAATTAAATGATTCGGAGTGTTATAAGTATAAATTGAATAGTATTGCGAGACGTTTAGTTTGTTAAGTGAAATGTTTTTGATATTATCAGAATCCCCATAGGTACGATAAATTCCGCCATCAGTAGAAATCAAAATAATCTCTTCGCCTTCGGGTGAAATAAAGGATTTGATTTCGGGTATATCTGCATGGAGTTTGTTAAGTGGGTCACCGTAATAATCGTACCATTCGTTTATTAGTGCCCAAGAACTACCGCCATTATTACTTTTGAAACAATTTACTCCTCCTATGAACATTACATTAGGGTCTAAATTTGAAACTCCGAAGCTATTCCACATGAACATATCAGTAGGTGTCAGTCCGGCATCTTCCCAAGATTTACCGCTATTAGTCGTTTTGGTAACGAATCGAAAAGATTCATTGTCAATTTTGAAAGCTAAAAATACCGAAGTTTTACCATTACTCACAGCACCCTTGGCATAATAACGCGGGTTTCCAAGAAATTCGTACCCTATAAATAATGATTGTAATTTGATTTTGTCAGTCTCAGCAACTGCATTGATAACAAATGATGAATCGCGATGAAATAAGTATAAGTTTGGGTCGCCGTAATCACTTCCCCAAATATCAATCGGTTCACGGCGATTATGAATTCGGAACGAAACGAATGATTCACCATAATCAGTTGAAAAGTATATGCTTGTTTTTTGACCGTTAATATTTTCGTTAGCAAGCAAGTACAATATGTCAGATTCATCGCCTTCGACAGCACCTTGTGATGACTTCACATTTGTTGATATCCCTCGAATAATATTTCCTGTGGATTCAACTGTTTGAAGCCCATTTGATTTTTGCCAGATTATTCCCTCATCATCAGAATAATATACATTACGATGGTCGAATACAATTATCCGATTTTTGTCGCCAACTTTTCGAATTCTAATATCCCTGATGTTGAATTGGAATGAATTATTGAGGCAAGTCCAATCTTCACCGTCGAGCGAACCACGCCAAACGTTTCCACCGGATGAAGCAGCATATATTAGCCCACGAGTAAAATCAATATCGGCACAATGAATTCTACCGGATTGGTTATTGCTACCTCTTTCTTTCCACTTTCCAACAACATTCCCGTTAGCTGCAACTGTATTCAAGAACATATTCGGGTCTTTATAACCAAGTTCTTGTCGTAATTTGTTATTTTCATTCCGCCGATATTCTCGCACTTCACGTTCGATGATTTTCCAATAAACTCCGGGTTCTGCACGGTGCATGGTTTCGAGCCATTCTCGTCTTTGCTTGTGAAAATCGGGATTTGATTCACTTCGTCTTACTTTGTCCGGTACAATTGACTGTGAAAATGATTCAATGCTTACAAAAGAAAATAATAGAATTAAATAGATAGCCTTTTTCATAATAATAATCCAAATTTATTGAGAACCATATTGTTATAACACATTAAAGGTGCAAAAAATTACAAAGAGAATGAATATTTTTTTTCAAACCAAAAAATTCTCATCTCCAACAAGTTTGACAGCCGGAATATCTGTAAAGTAAGTCCTTAGATACAGCATTTGGAGAGTTTGGTCTAATGCCGAACGTACTTCATCGTTCCATTTCGTTATTACCGAGCCGCTCCGCACATATTGTCCGGTGTTCTCATCAATATGCTCATGTACGGGGTATTCGGTAGGTAATTCATCAGCGGCTGATGATTTGATAAAATCGATAAATTCGGGGATGATTTCCTCATTTCGCCCTACCCAAAAGGCAATCGGCAAAGGAAATTCAAATGAGTCAAACCAATCCTCACTTAAATCGAGTGAGCTTTTATCTGGGAAATCACCAATGCGTAAGATGGCGGACAACTCTTGCGGGATTTCGGTTGAGCTACCGGAATACTCAACGAATTGAGGTTCAATATCGTATCTTTCGGAAAACAAGATTTTGGCGATTACAGACAAATAATCGTTAATATGCAAAGCACCAACTTTTGATAAGTTCTTTTCACCTTGTCGGAAAAGAATACTTGATTTTCCGTTAAAACCCACAAATGCCAGACATTTTTCAGGTATTATTCTTAGGTCAGCTTTATTCATGCACATGCCGTAAACTAATGGACTGACAAGAGCCAAATCGGCGTGATTACTAGTTATTGCTTTAAGCATATTTTTTTCGTCAACTAACTTTAATTCAAAGTCGAAGTGCTCTGAAGCAGATTTTGCATTTGCTGTAATGATGTCACAAATGTCGTTATTTGATATATATATTTTTTTTTTCATTTTTTTTCATTTTATCTGACACAAAATTGAGTTTTATGTGTTATTATAGATATGCCATTGACGAATTGAAGAATAAAGTGCAATTCCGGATGCAATTGAGACGTTGAGTGAATGTTTAACGCCATACATTGGAATCTCGATGGAGAAATCGCAAAGCTCAAGCACAGCATTGTCAACACCTGTCAATTCGTTGCCGGCAATGATACATAGTGGGAAGTTTTCTCGCTCGAGCTTGTCATAGTTTATTGCATTGTCAGTGATTTCGAGTGCGGCAATATGAAAGCCCTTGTTTCTTTGATATTCGATTGCATCGGATATATTTGGAAAATATTTCCATGGCACTGTATCAACAGCACCGAGAGCAGTTTTTTCGATTTCCTTTCGGGGCGGGTAAGGAGTGAATCCTGTAAGAATGAGTTCTGAGACGAATCCTGAATCGCAAGTCCTGAACATGGAGCCGACATTATAGAGGCTACGGACATTCGACAGAATGATTGAAATGGGATGACGTTCAAATTGATTAAGAACAGATTCTTTTTTTCGGATTTTTAGTAGTTCGCTATGAGAAAGTTTTCGCATCTTTATAAGTTTTTGCTTCTATTGTTTTATGTATATAGCACTTGTGTAATAAAAAGAAATTAAAACGTGGTTATTTATTACAGTACAAATTTAATAATTTAGTATTTAAGTCAGTTCAAATAAATGGGGTCAGTAATGAATTGTCGTAAAAAATTTTTCTTAGGGTTAAGCATTGTCATCGTGATAATGATATCAGGGCTGAATATTTCATTCGGTGCTGATGAAGAGAACGGTAGAAAGTTTTATATGACTTTTCTACCTAACTATCACAACAATAAATGGCAAAGCGAATCGCAATTAAAGTATGGAGACTCACTTTATGTGATAATTTATGCAGACATGGAACCAACAAACGGCACTATCACTTACACAGATGAAAACAGAGTAAAGCATTTCCATTCGTTTACGATTTCAGACCCCGACAAACCTCATATTTTTTCAGTACCTTACAATGATTTTGAATTGGTTGGTTATAATGACGCCGGTTTGATAAGAAGTACTTCAGATAATGAAAGTATCAGTTTGAAAACATTTTATATCGAAACCGACAAAAACGTACTTGTATTAGGGCATAATCAATCAATAATGACAAGTGAATCTTTCAGTGTATTGCCCTTAGAGCTATTAGCTGAAGACTATATGGTAATGGCTTACAATTCTGACGGAATTTCTGGAACTCCTGAAAGTCCAAATGCCACATCAGTTACACCTTCTCAATTTGCTATTATTGCAACTGAAAATAATACTGTTGTAGATATTATCCCGAGTGCTCCAACCTATGTCAATCGTTTAACACCACAAAGAGTTACAATGAACAGAGGTGAAGTTTATTTAGTACAAGCATATGGATTTGAACAATACAGCCGTGCCGATTTGACCGGAACCGAAGTTCGTTCCGATAAGCCTATTGCAATTATTGCAGGTCATCAAAGAGCAAGAGTACCGAGTGATTTACCTCAGTCAATAGTTTCACGCGATATGCTGATGGAGCAAGTGCCCCCAATTAAATACTGGAATATGTCATTTCCGGTTATCCCATTACCTAATCCGGTAGCGCAATTTGATTCACGCAATTTGAGTGATAAATTACGAGTTCTGGCTGCATTTGACGGTACAGAATTACTCGTGGGCGATGTTATGATAGCTCAATTAAACAAAGGTGAGTTTTTTGAAACTGATATTATTGAGCCATTCATGTTGAATGCTACGGCGCCTGTTTTGCCAATGATATACCGCAGATCGGCACAACTAGCCCAAAACGGGAATTCGGTTGGTGACCCGTTGATGCAAATAGTACCGTCAATTGACCAATTTAGCAATCGCCAAAAATTTTATTCCCTCGAAGTTAAAGAGCCCAGATTTTCATGGGGCAATCCGGTTACCCATCAAAGAGTTTACTCAGAGCATTTTGCTGTTATCATTAGTCCGAATGATAACTTTGCCAATATAACTATGAATGGAACTGTTGTCAATCCTGCTTCATTCAGACCAATTTTAGAAAGCGAACTGTCATATTCGATTCTGGCAGTCAATCCGGGAACAAACTTGTTAAATTCAATTGCAAATGTGGGGCTATTTGTTTGTGGTTATGGCTATGCTAATTCTTACGGATATTTTACTGGTACATTACGAGCAAGAGACGATTGGGAGCCTCCCTTGCTTCAATCCTCATCAGATTGTTTCGAGATAGAAGGGGTTGTTACTGACAAAGGTGTTAGAGAAGTCCGAGTACAAGATGGGTCGGCAATCAATGTAGATGTTGAAATTCCTACTTTCACTGAAGGCGATACTACAGTTTCTTTCAAAGCAAAAATAATCAACCCATTTTTAGATGGACATTTTAAGTTGATTGCTTCCGATATGATTTGGCAACAAGTTAGAAAAGATTTGAGCATTCCGGGATTCACTATTGCTGTAAATGGAACTCAATATTCAGAAGACACGATTGAAGTCAAAAAGAAAATTCGTTCAGATATCAAGTATTGTATGGATTACACATTATACAATTATGGTTCTTTCCCACAAGATGTATATATGAAACCATTTGTAAGTGATAATTTTGAAACCGACTTTCCGAGCACTGTTAACTTAGAACCCGGTGAAAGTTTCACATTTGAAGTATGCTTTAATAGTGAGATTGACGTCGTAGAAGTGGAATCTTTAGTTTTGTATAATGATTGTTTAGAAAGACAGTTTGCTACATTGGCATTTGAATCGAAAGAAGACCAAAATGACCCAATCATACTTGCAACTCCTGACCCTTGCAATAAATTTGTCGGTTTGAAAATTACTGATGATGATGATTGGGAATGGGGATTGATGGATGTAATTTTTGAAAATGTTAAAAATGTTGAAATTGAAGTTACCGAGCCCGGAGTATATTCTCAGGAAATTATGGTAACTGTAATTGACCCTTACCAAGATGCATATTTTATGCTTTCTGTTAAAGATTCATCAGGCAAAGTTGCAAATTATGAAGCCATATTGCCAGGATTTACACTCGAATTTGAAGAGTTAACACTATCAGGCTCTTCCGACCGGTACGAAGAATACGAGTTCTCGAATACGACAATTGGAGGCTTAAACTGTACTCAATTCAAGGTTAATAATTATGGTAGATTTGACATAAACTTAGACAATTTATTTATGTTGAATAATAGCCTATTTACTGTACCTCAAGCACAAATGCCATTGTTCATAAAGTCGGGAACGAGCAGAGAATTGACTCTTTGTTATCGCCCATCCGAATCTGATGGCGAAATTGATTTTGATACACTGAAATTGACATATAACTGCATTGACCGTTTTGTTCCTGTATCGGGTTTAGCATTAAGTATCGAATTTAACGAAGATACAAGATGCAATGTCCCATTGACGATTACAACTTCAAGTGTTCCGACAACTACATATTTATCGAGCAGTTCACCAAATCCAACACAAGGAGTTGCCAAAATCGAATTTGGATTGCAAGAAGATTCTTATGTTGAAATCAAAGTTTACTCAACATTAGGACAGCAAGTATTGAACCTTGTAAATAGCGAGCTAAAAGCGGGGCATTTTGAAATGGATTTAGATTTGAATAATCAACCAAGCGGAATATATATTTATACTTTGCAAACGGATTCGATAATAATCACAAAAACATTGCTAATAAATCGCTAATCTCACTTTGCGTGAAACTTATTTGCCCTTTCAGACGTTATATAAGAGAAAGAAAATGTATAATTACGGAGTTTTCAGATGAAACAAAAAATCATGGGGTGGTTGTTAGCAATAATACTTGGCGTTACTATAGGTATTATCGTAACACCAATGGTATCAAACGACAATGTTTACAGTCAATTAGAAAAATACAAAAAAGTATTTGGGTTGACAGTAAAAAATTACGTAGATGATGTAGATACTCAAAAACTCACAGAAGCCGCAATTAAGGGCATGTTGAACGACCTTGACCCCCATTCGGTTTATATAAATGCTGAAGATATGAGAGCTGTCCAAGAAGATTTCCAAGGCAGTTTCGAAGGAATTGGTGTCCAATTCGATATGATTAATGATACAATTACAATCATTACTCCCATTTCCGGCGGACCGAGCGAGTTACTTGGTATTTTAGCCGGAGACAAAATCGTCGCAATTGATGGCGAAAATGCCGTAGCGATGAATAGAGACGACGTCCCCAAAAAATTGAAAGGACCCAAAGGAAGCAAAGTTTCTGTAGATATTATTCGAGGTTCGCAAACAAAACCACTCAACTTTGTCATTGTTCGCGATAAAATTCCGCTCTATACAGTTGACGCTTCATTCTTATTTGAAAACTCAGATGTAGGGTTCATTCGTGTAAATAGATTTGCTGCTACCACTCACCAAGAATTAAGAGAAGCATTGACAAATTTGAAAGATGAAGGTATGAAGAAACTCATACTGGATTTGCGTGGAAATCCCGGCGGATTCTTACAACAAGCTTATTATATGGCAGGAGAGTTCCTCAAAGCAGGCGATACAATTGTTTACACACAAGGCAGACGCCCTGAATTTGACGAAATGATGCGTGCAGAACGCACCGGACAATTCAGCAATTTGCCTATTATCGTGTTGATTAATCATGGTTCGGCATCAGCAAGCGAAATCGTTTCCGGTGCAATCCAAGATTTGGACAGAGGATTGGTAGTCGGAACTACATCATTTGGCAAAGGACTCGTCCAACGTCAATATGATATAGGTGACGGTTCCGCATTCAGATTGACCGTTTCAAAATATTTTACACCTTCAGGCAGAAGTATTCAACGCCCTTATGAAGACAAAATAAACTATCGCAGACTTTTCGGCAGGCTTGAACTCGAAGAAGGTGCCAATATCGAACACGCTTTGGAAACCGTTCGCAAAGAATTCAAGGACCAAAAAATAACAGGTAAAGATAGCAGCAATTATGTTAATATGGAAGAGCTTCCAATTCATTACACCAAAAGCGGCAGAACTGTCCTCGGTGGTGGTGGAATCACTCCTGATTACATTATCAAATCTGATACATTGACTGATTTATCGGTTCAGCTTAGAATCAAGCGCATATTTTACGAATTTGTGAACAACAATTTACGTAATGGTGAAGATGTGAAAAAGACTTATGGCAAAGATTTCAAGGCATTCGCAAATGATTTCAAAATGTCGGCAAAGATGCACGCTGACTTCAGAAAACTTGCTGAAAGCAAGGAAATCGAATGGAATGAAGAACAATTCAAGATTGATGAAGACTTCATCAACGCTGAAATAAAGGGAACTCTTGCGAGCATCGTTTGGGGCACAAAAGAACGTTCACAATTATTCTATTCAACAATTGACCGCCAAGTCAAAAAGGCTTTAACACTATTCCCCGAAGCGGAAAAAATCGCAAAATTGAAATAAGGCATACAGCATAAATAAGAAAAGGCAAGCGATAGCTTGCCTTTTTTTGTTGAATTAATCAATATAATAATTTTTCATTCGTTGAAACTATTGACTATTACATGGAGAATTTATGAAAACATATTCGGCAGTCATTGAAAGATGCAAAGAAACAGGGTATTATGTCGGTTATATCCCGGGTTTTGTGGGAGCGCATTCACAAGCCGAGACGATTGAAGAATTAAGAGATAATTTGATAGAAGTGATACAATTACTTCTCGAAAACGGTGAACCCGACTTAGAGAGCGAGTTCATTGGTACTCAAAATTTAGTCATTACATGATATGCCGAAGTACCCTATTCTTAGACCACAAAAGATAATAAGGATATTGAAATTGCTCGGATTTGACGAAATCCGCCAAAAAGGTTCTCACAAGCAATTCAAACATTTCGATGGAAGATTTACTACACTGCCGTTCCATAAAGGTAAAGATATTTCACCAATTTTACTCGTCAAATTCTAAATGATATCAAAGTTGATTTGGATGAATTCAAGAAATTAATGTAATCATAAATTTCAGATTTGATTGTCTGAACTATGATTAGTATGATTGTCTGAACTATGATTAGTATGATTGTCTGAACTATGATTTGTGTGATTAATGTGATTGATGTGATAAAACTGAATACACAAACACCACATTATAAAATCATAAAAATCATTCAAATCACAAAAATCATTGTTCACACTTTCACAAACATCTGCGTCCTATTGCCAATACGGACATAATACACCCCACGAGAAAGATTCGATACATCAATGCGTTGTAGATGTCCAACATCTCCAAGATGTTGGACATCTGCAAATTCAATCACGCATTCGCCAAGTGTATTGAAGATTTTGATTTCCGAACCTTCGGAAGGTTAAGAATGCATGTCTTTCAACTTAAATTCCCCTCTTGAGGGGTGGATGCGCCAGCAGACGGGGTGGATGGCATTTCCTAAATATTCATTTCCCGCGAATAAATTCATGGGCTTTATTTTGCGGACAGTACGCTGTTGCTGTCCCTACAGGATTCAGATACGCTGTTGCTGTCCCTACAAAATTTTCAGATGGACTCCACCTCGCAGGTGGAGCCCATCTAATCATTAACTTATTCCCAGTTTTTGTTTCAGCTTTAATCGGGTGTAGGGAATTAAGCCACCGGCTTCGACGATGGCTCGGCGAGCTTCGGGTAATGGAATTATCGGATGTGTTGTTCCGCGTGTTTGGTTCACGACTTTGTCATCGTGAATTTCCAAAACGTCACCGGCGACGGCTTCAATATCCGGACAAATGATGGTTCGCAAACCAAGATTGATAGCATTTTGCAAAAAAATACGTGCAAAATCTTTGGCGATGATAATCACATTGTGCCCGACTAAGGTAGAAGCGGCTTGTTCACGCGATGAACCGCACCCGAAATTATTTCCGGCAACGATGATGGATTGCTCGTCGGTGGATTTGCCATTGAGCAACTGATTGAGGTCTTTCATGTCATCGAAGGCATATTGCGGCGTTTCGGTTGGTAATACAGTCGCCATGTACCTTCCCGGATATATTATATCGGTAGAAATATCATCTTCCAATTTATAAATTACTTTGAGCATTTTAATATCCTCCTTTGATTGGATTTGTGATTACACCCGTAATTGCAGATACTGCCGCTACAGCAGGCGATGACAAGTAAACTTCGGCAACGGGATTGCCCATTCTGCCTTTGAAATTGCGATTTGTAGTAGCAAGTGCTACTTCGCCGTCACCCAAGGCACCTTGGTGAACGCCCAGACATGGTCCGCAACCGGAATTCATGACGACGGCGCCTGCGTTCATCAAATCCGCAACATAGCCCAATTCCAAAGCTTCGCGATAGATACGTGATGATGCCGGAAATACCAGCATACGCACGTTCTTGGATACTTTTTGTCCGCGGAGCAAATCTGCAGCGATTTTTATATCGTCTAATCTGCCGTTTGTGCATGAACCGATTACTACTTGGTGAATCCTTGTCCCTTCTACTTCGCTGACAGATTTGACGTTGTCAACTGTGTGGGGGCAAGCGATTTGAGGTTCAAGTTTGGACACATCAATATGTACTGTTTGGCAATACTCGGCATCATTGTCCGGCAATACGGGCTCAAATGCTCCTGTAAATCCGGCAACTTCTCTCAAATATCGCAAAGTTTCGTTATCGGCAGGAATGATACCCGACGTGGCACCTGCTTCGACGCTCATATTGCTGATTGTCAGTCGTCCGGATGTATCCATAGCCGAAATTGTCGAGCCGTGAAATTCCAGAACTTTGAAATTTGCTCCTTGGGCGGATATTTTACCAATTAAATGCAAAATGATGTCCTTTGCAGAAACGAATTTTTGCATTTCGCCATCAATTATGACTTTGATTGTATCGGGTACTTCTACGTTGAGAACGTGACCCAAAGCCCAAACTGAAGCCATTTCTGTGGCTCCGATGCCAAATGAAAATGCTCCAAGGGCGCCATGAGTTGTAGTGTGGCTGTCAGTCCCGACAACGACATATCCGGGCAAAACGTAGCCCATTTCAGGTAGGATTTGGTGGCAAATACCACCTTCGTCGCCGCGGATGTCATGAAATTTTGCAATGCCTTGTTCGGCAACAAATTCACGGATTTTTTTCTGATTTGTGGCAGTTTTCTTGCTTTCGGCAGGCACTCTGTGGTCTAAGATAATAGAGATTCTATTCGGGTCCCAAACTTTTGGTTCTGCATTGAGCCCCGAGTAAATTTCGAAGAATTGATTCATTACCAAAGCGGCATTTTCGTGCGACATCGCTAAATCTACTTGCGGTTCGATTACATCGCCGACATTGACTTGTGATTGTCCAACAGCTTTGGCAAGTATTTTCCTCACAACTGTTTGTTTCATAATAACTCCATTTTTTTTCAAATCCGTATTTTAACGGACATTAAACATAATACTTCGGAATTTAACCGAAGCACTATACAAAATTAAGGAATTAAAGCATACGTTGTATCAAGCAGGAGAACTTTCAAGTAGTGGTTTTTCAAGTACAAATTGTACTTTCTCTTGTAGAACTACTTCAGTGAAAGGTTTGGAGATAAATGCCTCCGCACCGTTAGCGAGAGCGAAGCGGAGTAGTTCTTTGTCGATGTTAGCAGAAATTATAACAACCGGAATTGCTTCGGTGATTTCGATTTTCTTGAGCAATTTCAACATAACATCTCCCCTGATTTCAGGCAGAATATAGTCCAAAAGTATAACATCGGGTCTGTTATTTATAGCCATTACTAAGCCATCAAAAGGATTGAGAGCCGAAAAAACGGTAATGTCTTGTTTTTCCAGATAATGAATTACAGCTTTATGAACCCAGTTATCGTCGTCAATCAGTAAAACTGACTTAGAATTGTTCCCGGATAGATCCTCAAACATAACATAATCCTATACCTTATTGAATGGAATTCTGAAAGTAATCAAATTGCCATCTTCAACGCCCAAAGAATCAACAGTGAGTTTGGCACCCATTATATTAAAATATGCATTAATTTTTGAAATCTTGAGCAATATGTCATCTTTATCATATTTAAGGGCTTCTATTGTATTTTCAGAATTCAATTTATACATGCCAATCATTTCCGAAACTAATTTGTTTGCACTACCTAGAATTTGAACTTCGACAATTCGCTCATAATTATTTTCTTGAGCTTGGATAATAATTTCAGTTTTTTCTATACCGGTAGAAAGGATGTCGAACGCACTATACATTGCAATTGTAATAGTTTCAATATTTCCAAAAACCTTGACTTTCTTAGTGTCGTCATCAATTATGAATTTAACGTTATGATTAACATCCTTATCCATTGTATAATGACTTTGAGCGGCATTATAAATATCAGCTAACTTTGATGATTCAAATGAAACTGTGCCCTTATCTTGAATCACAGTTGCTTCAATCATATCAGACACGAAAGTAAAAATCTCTTCGCTCGATTCTTCAGCCAATTTCACATACGAATCGCGTTCTTCTTCAGTTTCGTATATTTTCCCGGTAACCATTTGCAAAAATCCTAATATACCTGTCAGAGAATTACGTAATTGGAAACTCATTTTTCTCATGAAAAAGTTCTTCGATTCTATCGCTTCTCGAGCAAAAAGTTCAGCAAGTTTCAATTGCTTTTGTTGGAGCATAGTTTGTTCTTCGGCGAGCTTTTCTATGGTAACATCACGCCCGATACAATAAATCAAATTGTCTTTAGGTGATATAGTGAACGACCAATTGACCCATCTGAATTTCTCAGTCTGAGATTTCATTTTCAAATAAGTTCTTTCAGTTACTTCGTGGTCAGCTTTTATATTCAATATTTTGTTGAATTCGCGGAGATTTTCGTCATCATAGACGTAATCATCGAATGAAGTACCTATAACTTCGATTTCATCCACTCCGAAAATATCCTTAGCTGCGGGATTCATACTAATCCAATTTCTGTCAAATTTCATGACAGCGATAATGTCTTTAGAAGTTTCGACTATTCTGCGTTGTGACCTTGTCATGCGGTCTGCTAATTCAAGTGCTCGAGAACGCGATGTGACCACAGCATATACAAAACCAAAAAAGGCAAAGCTGATAAGTATAGAGATTATTAATGAAGCTAAAGGCATATTGGCAGTTAATTGACCACCAAAAGTAGGTGTAGTGTAAAATCTGATTGTGATTTCTCTATCGCCTATCAATATAGTTTCATCTTTCTTAATCATAGGTTTATAGTCTGAATCTATCAAATCTGCATTTGTAGATGAATAAATCGTAAATAATTCGCCGTTTTCGTCTTTATCATAAATTTTGTAAGCAATTGTTGTGTCAATCGGTGTATATGTAGTACCTACTAAAAATTCGTTCAAAAGAGCTGTTTCGAAAAACTTTTGAGCATTAAGTTCTACTGCAACCACACCTGCAAAATTATTTCTCCTGTCATTCAAATCCTCTCTTTCAGTGCCATATTTGTATATAGGAGTAATGAGATATATACCCAAAGTATCGGGGCGAGTATTGTAAAACCCTGTCGAAGTAGCTTTGTTATTATCACGAGCATATTCAATAGCATTGAACATTTGCTTTTCAGGAGCTAAATCGAACCCGATTCTGTGGATATTTCGGCTATATGGAATAGAATGATTGATAAGATAATACAAATCACTTTCGTTATTGCTTTGTACTTCAAAGTCATAATAGCCTTGCGAGCGAACATAGAAAACGAACTCACTCAAAGATCTTTTTGGTACTTGAGCTATATATGAAATCCCGGATATCGAAGTATAAGTTCTTGTGGGAATTGTAGCATAAAGCTCGAAATAATCGCGAACAACATCTATAATCAAATCATACAATCCGCTCATAGAAAAGAGAACTTCTAAATTTCTCAGATTTACTGTTTCAATACGAGATATTACGTTAGTAGTGGATTTATTGAATTCACTTTGCAATTCACCTTCAATTTGATTACTAACAATATCCCGAACAAAAAAGCTCAGAACCAATAAAATAATAAGAATCAGATATGCAGGATAAGTTTTCTTTATTGAATGTATGCCTGCTCCTTTATGGGCAGCATCCCTTAAAATCTTATCATACGATACCGTTTGTTTTTCGTCGCTCATACTTTATTCCATTTAAAATTACGAATTAAAAACTCTTCCGATTTCAGTTACAAAAGTATTAACATCTACCGGTTTTGTCATATAATGTTTAAAACCAAAGTTAAGAAATTTCTCCTTGTCATCATAATCAGAATAACCGGTAACTGCAATTGCAGGTACATCCTTATTGAGAGGGGATTGTCTCACCAAATTTAAAACTTCGTTCCCCGAAATATCAGGTAAAAGTATATCAGTTATTATGCCAAAACATTTGTTAGTCTTTAACCATTCAACTGCAGTTTGCCCATTTGGAAAATCAACAACCTCGTACCCTGCTTTTCTTAATAATGTAGAGAACAACATTCGGATTGGGTTGTTATCTTCAATAACACATATTTTTGATTTCGACATATCTGCCTCTATTATTGTCTATGTTTTAAAATAAACTATTTTGAACTAATAACTATTTCTATTCTTCTGTTTTGTCGTCTTCCAGCTTCAGTATTGTTCGGAGCAACCGGACTAAGCGAACCGCTGAAAGTGGAAAGTACTTTACCACCGGGCACTCCTCTTGCAATCAAATACTGCCGAGCATTGTTGGCTCTTGCCCGAGAACGTTCCGTATTTTCCGATAATGAACCTTGGTTGTCGGAATGACCGACAATTCTGACTTCAGCATTCGGATTTGCTAATAAATAATTTGCGACGGCATCTAAATATTCTTTCACATCTTTTGACAATCCTGTTGATGTTGAAGTTGGGAATCTGAATTGATTTGCTTGCCCAACTGTCACATTTATCAAAGGCGTTTCAGGAGTTGTAACCTTTGGGCGTTCAGTTTCTTTCAATTCAGATGGACGTAATTCGCCTAATAAAACAGGGTTTCGGACTAAATCAATAGTTGCTGATGGCAAAGCTTCAGCAGGGATATATTTGGCAAATTCTATTCCACGTGAATCTTGAACTGAAGCAAAATATGCCGGAGGCGGCTCAAAAAGAGGGTCATATTTTAAGGTATCATAAAGGATTTTGTCTTTGCCAAGTTTTATTGCAAGTCCGGCTTTTCCATATACCACATTCCATTTGCTATCATTATCACCGATTGATGAACTTGCGATATGCAAAGAAACAAATGGCGTCATCATCAAACGACCCCAATTGATTATATCAGCAGAAAAAATGTCATACCCAATTCCGATGTGAAAACCGATACCGGCTTTGAGATTGTTGATGGCAACAGTTTGGTCTTGAGAAATATCGCCTGTGTTTATGAACTTTTTCCGCTGTTTGAAATCATCACCTACCATCAAATCAAGATCAAATCCGATTAAGCCATGCAAGCCCGGAAGTGGGAAATTATATCGCCCGTAAAGGTTTAAATTCACGAATGAATTTGCCCCTACAACTTCATATTTTGTATCTAACGAATCTTGAATTGGTCTGGTTTCGGAAGTAAATGTTCGTTTGTCTAAGAAATTGACGCCGAAGCCGGCTCCCCAAACTTCATTGACTGGAATCCATTCGGCAGTTAGCCCAATGAAATATCCTAATCCTGAGCCTGATGAATAATTCAATATCGAATTGAAAGGATTTTCGATTTCACCCGGGAATTGAAACAGATTTAAATCACCAAAATACAATAAAGCACTTGGTCCGCCGCGAGCACCAAACCACCAATCTCCATAACTTCTATTTAGGGCAATTGTATCTCGGTTTTTATCAATATGCATGGTCTTGAATTCACCTTTCGGGGCTTGCCCCGAAGCATCAATATTAAATAAAACTATGAGTATGAGTATAATTATAGTGCTTTTCATATTTGATTATTTGCTCACTTGAAACTTATAATTCATTTCGTTCTGCTTCCATTTTATAATTACGAAGTAGGTGCCATTCTCAAAATCCGACAAATCTATGTAGTAATCATACGAACCATGATTCAAATGACCATTATGAATAATATACCGTTCGGCACCGTTTATATCAATCAACTTAATTTCATACTGGCCAGTTTCTAACAAATCAAATTCTAATTTTGCTGATTCTTTAGTGGGATTCGGTGAAAGTGCAATTCCGTTTCTTTCGTTGCCGACATAGACTCTTCTGACATATTCTCCCTCGCAATCATACACTATCACAATCAATCCATTTATATAACGAATTGTAGGGATTTCTAATCCGACAATTTCGAAATTTAAAATTCTGACTGAATCTCTATCAATATACGAATATAATGCAAGAGAATTAAAATCGAAAATCTGTTCGTCTCCAAGTTTGAAAGCTCCTGCAAAAGTAATTGTATCATACCTATGTCCGGGTTGTGAACTTATACCTATTTCCGGTTCCATTAATAAAATCGGTAATTCCAATGTCAAATTGAAATCAAAATTATCTAAACCTGATTGCTCCAGTGCTTTTGAAATATTGCTAAATACTGGCAATTCAAAAACTCGACCAGCCGTAACAACTTTATCGGGCACATGAATATATAAATCGTTTTCCAAATCATAATTTGCCGAAGTTTCATGCATATAGATTTCATCATTACTCCAAACTTTGAATGAATTATCGCGTCCGGCAGAAGCAATTGTGTCCAAATTAGGGGTGATATCGAGGCTCAATACCGAACCTCCGTGGTTTAAAGTAATTTGATTCAATTCTGTCATATTCCGAACACCATACTGCCTAATAAAATTATCTAATGAACCGGAAATCACTCTGCTTGCGTCAATTGACATTCTTACGGCTCGAATATGTTGGGTGTGGGAATTGAACAAAGCCAATTGATTATCTTGTTCATAATCCCACAAGCGTACTGTACGGTCAACACCACATGAAACTATCCTCGAATAACTACTATCTGTGTCAGCAGACCAAACAACGGTGTTTGTATTATTATTTCCGTGTGTCCCCTTACTTTCTATTGTTCCTGACTCTATATCTACTATATGAGTATAACCTTCGTAATCGGTATATAGTAGTTTTGAACCATCGTAACCGAATTTTACAGAATAAATTATAGATGAAGTGCCTGTTTCATAAATTTCTACCAATTCACCATTAGGGTAAAAAGTATAGACTTTACCATTCTCAGTTCCGACCGCTATTAATGCATTGAAATCTGAATAGCTGACATTTCTGAAAGTGGTGACGTAATCTCGAGCATAGACCTCCTCACGAATGTCATTCAGCAAATCATAAAGAATCAAAACACTATCTGTGACTGCAACAAAACCATCCGAAAGGAAGAAAACTGCTTGTTTCAATACTCCGGGCTCAATTAAAAACTCATCAATCATAGTGCGGCTCGGAATGTCCCAAATTTTTACTTTGTTGTCTTTTCCGGTCGTAATCAATCTATTTCCATCATCAGAAAAGTCTATTGAACTTACTTCATCAATATGAGCATCGGGTTGGTGCCAAATAAGGAAAGGCATTTCTTGTTCGTAACTTTTGACTACTATATCCAATTCATCGGTATTCAAATATGGAACTAACCATTGATATGGCGGAGCAACGATATTTGATGCTACGAGGTATTGATTCCCTGCGTATGAGTAGTAAATATCCACAGGATTAGATTGCTCCATAGTCCAAACGATATTGACGGTCTCGCCTGATAGGAGTTTTGAGCCCGGTATGGGTTCAACGATAGTAATTTCATTCTGAGCTTTAGCCGGCAAAATGAAAATAATTAAGAAACAACAAAATATCGTTGATTTAATAAACATAAATTTAGGTACGAATTATCTTACGCCATCTTTGACGAGCTGGACTTTGACTACTGCACGGGATATTTCAATAGTTGGGTCATTAATGGGGTAAGCAATCAAAACTATATTGTAAAGCCCTTGTGAAGCAAGTTCAGGGGCATTAAAAATTGTATAATGTTCACCCATTGGCATAAGCAACTTATCAAATTTTTCACCTGTTTCGGGATGAGTTAGAAATTTGACTTGCTTACCTAACAAATCACTTACAAAAGCTGTCAAGTAAACGTCATCATCAAGTTTGTAATTTATTTTAGTCGAAATATTAAAAGGATTTGGAGTAGCATTTGCCTGCACAATTACAGCATGAGGCACAGGTACATCACGAATAGAAAGCAAAGAGTCAAATTCAAAGCCCTCATCGTTTATTAATCGTCCCCACAAAGCATAGGAATACTCGCCACCACGGTATTGAACTTGGTCATCGAAATCACCATAGATAAAACCCGTAGGCGAAATACCTTGACTCAGAAAGTCAGCGATGTAATGGTCGTAATCTACAAAAGTTCCGATTGTATCAGTATATAACACTTGAGCATCGCTAAATTTGTATCCACGCAAAACAGTATAACCCACAGCGTTTATCTCTCGTCTGGTTGACCATCCGTATTGAAGATTTGTTTGTCCGGCATAACGTACCCAGAAATCTTCTAATTCAAATCCCCAAGGACGTCTATCATCATAGCCTATAGAGAAAGTATTATTCCTTCCATCGTGAATATCGATATTATCATCACTATAATACCAAGTGACATTGCTTTCGATTGAATCTATCTCGATTTTGTAGGCTACTGCTTGATAGTAATTTTGGGGAGTTAGCCAATCAATTCGATTCGGAATCGGATCCCCACCGGTTTTGATAAGTCTGAACTGACCCAAAAGCAAAGAAGTGTCGGTAGGCACATCCACACAATCAATATAATTTTCGGGTCCCAGAATTGTAATACTAAACCGTTCGTCAAATTTTTGATACTCGATTAAATACTCTTTTTTGGGCAATCCGGCACCCGAAATTACTGTTTCCGGTAAGTCAGTCTGATACAATTGAATTTCAAATTCATTCGAATCAATTGTTATTCCTTGCGGAAAAGTAAACTGAAATGTTCCATTGACAAATTTTAGCCACTTTTCCGAATTTCTCTGAATCCGAAGTTGGAACTCAAGAGTATGCGAATTTACTAAATAAGTATTATTTACATTTACATAAGCAAGTGTATCTAAAGCATAAATGTTAATTTTGCAATTTACAAGAAAAATCATAATAATTATGAATATTTTTATATCTTTCATGCAAGACTTCTTCCGATTAGCATAGTTCTTATCATTGTCTTCTATTATTCCAACTGATGTTAAAGTCACGAGTATTGATTAAACCGTCCATGTTGTAATCTGCGTTGAAAAAGCCATATTTTGTAAAACCAATCCATGAACCTTCGTGGTCGTAATTCATTGTATAAATTTGAGTGACGTTGAAGATGCCATTCATTAAAGACACGTCTTCGTTCAGGAAACCACCCTTCAGAGCGTAAATTCTTTCCCCTAAGTCGTTTACTTCAACAATTTTCAAAGATGCTGATGTACCTTCAATCAAACCCGGCTGACTAAAATCATACAAAAAACTGTTATTTTGCGGAAATATCGCTAAAGGCTCTGCTGTTATAATAGGAGAGTGATTTCTATGACGAATAACAAGGTGATAATTTCCGCCACCGGAATCAATTCCATCTTGACGAGTAATTCTTATGTTCGAATCTCCATGAATATCAAACAATCTGCCATCCGGATGCAAATATACTGTCTTATAGAAGCTTGCTTGCTCATTTCTTTGCTTTCTAAATTCGAGAACAACGAAATCAACTGCCGAATCAGGGATTTGAGTTATCAAAGTTGGGTCGAATTTTGTATCGAGATTAATCGGATAAGCATCATAATTTGTCTGTGCCAGCAATCCCCTATTATTCAGTTCTGTATGCATTCTGCCTTGACTACCCTTCAGGTAAGCCCCTTCGAGATACATCCGAGCGTTTAGAATAATTGAAATCATTCCCGGCAAACCAATTGCAAATTCGCCAAATTGCGAAATTGATTTCACATCGCTATATGCCCAATTTGTTGCGAAATCAATCGTAGGTTCTTCGGAATCGAAATCAAACCAATTATTACCAATCCAAAGTTGCAAAAGCAGTTCAGGAACAGGTAAATTGCCTGTTTCGTGAAACTGTGCAGCTTGCAAATGTCTCCAACCAAAACCGAAACTTGCAGCCATGCCTTGGTCTATAGGATTGTTCGATAAATCGAAACCTTGTAAATTAATTATTCTCTGCACTTTTTCATCGCCACCGGGATACGGTTGATAAGTCAATGGTCTGACAGTGCTCACAAGTCTTGTAATTCCTGCCATATCAGATTGATTAGCAAAAAGCAACCATGTATGGTGGTTGTTTAACAAAATAGTATCGCCAATGACTAAATTTGTGCGTTCAAAGTTACCTGCAATTTCAGCCGCATCATTATATTCGGCAAAAACAGGATTTTTTGTTGAAGTCAGAGAAAGTGTATCATCAAGAGTATTGACGACAGCACCTACAAACAATGAATCATTGACAGTAATATTCCGAGATAGTTCGGTTTCGCCCGTATTTTGGACATACAAATCTTTTAGAACAGTTTTATTAGAAGGTGTTTCGGGTCCTGTGACTAAATCACCTGTGCCGATATAGCGAATGTTTACAGATGCTTCGAATTGTGGCTCTACAGCGAGTGAAGCTCCGACATTTCGGACAATCAAAGATGTATCTTTCATTGTAAAATTGTTTTCCTGTGTATTCCGAAGCTCACCTCTGTTGAGTTTGAGTTCTTCATCAATCAAGAAACCACCACTAATAACGTTGACACCATACGGATTATCTATCATTAATTTCGAAAATGAACCGTTGCCCATCAAATCTTGGGGTTTATTTTCGGCATTAAGGATGATATATCGTGGTCCTGTATATTTCGCATTATTTTTAACAGTTGACTTTGCTTGTACGTCCTCAGGTTCATAACCTATCCACCGTGTAGTAAGATGAGCGCTATCAATAACTATCAAAGAATCAAGAACCACCAAAGGTTTAATCAAATTATTGGCATCTCTCAAATCATGAACGATTTTTTTTGCTTGATTTCCGATAACTAGCTGATTGAAAACGATATTCGGAATCACTTGCTGGGAAGATTCTACCTTTTGCAAAAATTCCACTCTACCACCAAGTGTATCCGGGAAGCTTTTTACCTGTCCATTTTTTACTCTTATAATGCCGGAGTTTTTGAGAGCACCGCCGGTATTGTCAATAGAGTTTTGGGCATTAGCTCCCAAGCCTGCAATTAATAGCAAGATGAAGGTGATGGTGGTATATAGTGTAATTTTTTTCATTTTATTTTTAAACTAAAAGACTATCTTTACAAGACGATTTAGAAAACTTAGCCCTCAAAATTTGTTTCTTAACACCCCCTAACCCCCTCTTAAAAGAGGGGGAATTGGGAGGGATTAATATTATTCGCCGACTTCGATTACGCCTTCGTTGTTGATTGTACCCGTGTTTTCAATTTGGTATGTTCCAAAGCCCGGAGTACCGGCACCAAGTGAGTTAATCAACCAAAGACCATTAAAGTTAGCCTTTGCAGCAGAGGCTTTAGCAATTGCATAAGGGAATGCTGCACCAGGAGCATTTGTATTGTTGTTCAAGAATGATGAACCACTAGCAAATGAAGTACTGAAAATATAACTTGCAGGGTTATCTTCATTACCAATAACAAGTGAAGCATTAGCATATCCACTGGCAATATTTATAGTTCTTGCTGCTGCATCTGTACCATAATGGTCAGATTCGGCTAATGTGTTGTTAGCAGCTGTGTTATCAGCGCCACCGATAGTTCCGGCAAAAGGACCATCAATACCGACATAAACCATATGTCTTAGCTCAGTATCGTCAAGTGAAGAAGGTTGCGTACCTTCGTCCCAAGTGTTCGGGTTTGTCCAACGACCATCGTCAACAGTGTAGAAAGTTGTAGGTCCGGCGCGAAGAATCACGTCGTTGCCACTTGCAAATCTGTCAATGTCGTTAGGTAATGCCTGAGCAGCAGCTCTTAAGATACCTGCTAATGATACTTGACCTAAGTCAGCACCGGCAGCAGCAGTTCTGTTATAAACTTGACCTGTACCGATTTTTTCATCGTCTGGTCCATTACCTTCATGGAATCTGATTGATGCTTGTGTATTTGGTGCAGCCCAAGCTCCTGGACCTTCACTAAACAAATAACCAACTGCTAATTCCATGTCGAAATCATTGGCAGCGTTATGAGTAAGATTTACACTTCTGTTTACGTCTCTCGCACCATCCCAAGCTCCCATTGAGGAACCTTGACCTGGACGCATTTCAATAGTTGCTAATGTTGGGTTGTTTGCATCTGCATCTAAATCAATAGTTGTGTTTCTGTTGTTGAAAGTATATGAACCTGCCGCAGCATCCATAGTACGAGCCATTGAACCTACGACTTCTTCGTTACCGGGACCGCCACCATAAATTGCAGTACCAGCAACAGCTTGCATAGTAAGAGTACCAGTGTTAGTGAACATATCGAAATTGCCGCCTGTAAGAGCAAAGTTATTACAAAGGAACACGTCGTTTGCATAATTTGAAGCAGCATCACCGCGTTTAGCACCGCCTGTCAAAACCAAGTTACCATAAGGATTTGAGGTTAAAGTCGGCATTACTAATTGTGGGTTTTGAGTACCGTCATAAGTAACAGTTGACAAACAAGCAAAAAACAAGTTAAGACCATTACCGCTATTGATGATATCGCCTGTGATTGTTAAATTAGTGTTATCAGCAAAATCCAAGATTGAATCGTCACCGCCAAGTGTCAATGTAGAAGTAGCTCCAATAGTAACTTCGCCTGCACCTGTCGCAGCAGAAATTGTACCTGAATTGACATCTACATCACCATTGAAATCTACAGGACCTGTACCAACAATCAATTCAGCATTTACATCGTTGAATTCAACATCACCATCTAAAGTCGAAGTGCCTGTACCTGTATATAATTCGCCGACAACAGCTAATGTTGTTCCTGCATCAGAGTCAATGTTTACTGCAGTCCCAACGTCGTCAGCACCAAGTATAGTTTTAGTACCGCCGCCGGTCAAAGCAAGAATATTGTAGTCAGTTCCACTTGAACCGGTCGTTTCGGGGAAGATATTCTGAGGGTCTGAACTGCCGTAAGTGAATGTACCGGCATATGTTCTGTCACCACCTGTCGCATAGTAAGGGTATGTAGCTAAATCATCATAACCCGGTAAAAATGTAGCACAAGCACCACCCATTACAAATACTCCATCTTCTACGTTTTTAGTAGAAGAACCCGAAGTATAAAGCAAAGAATAGTACAAACCTTGAACAGTTTGTGCACCACCATTGCCTGCCCAATCTACAACACCCGGTATAACATTTGCGGATGAACCTAAGTTTGCAGTATTGATATTCTGGATTGCACTTGAGTTACTTTTCATGCGGATAACTGCACCGCAAGTAGCATTGTAATCAGCAGTAGCTCCATCACTAATAAAGTTCTGGGCTGTAGCATCGCTTAAAGCGAAGAAACTAATAAAACATACAGCAAGTGCTGATGTTTTGAGTAAAAGTTTAAAATTCATATAAACTCCATATAAAAAATAAGAAAAAATAAGATTTCAGATTTATTAAAACTTCTCATTGCTATTTCAAATATAATCATTCCAATAAATACTAAATTAAGTACAAATACTTAATTATAATACAATTTACAAAAATTTTGTCAATTGTTGCTATAATACACAATATATTACTAATAAATCTAATGCCAAATTATTGTCCTAAGTGAATAATACCTTGATTTACGATAGTAGCACTATTAATTACGTTGCCCAATATGTACAAACCATCGGCTTGTAAGTTATTCAGAGTTGATGAATTACGAACACTCATATTCCCTCTGACTAATAATTGACTATTAACAGTCTTATTTCCGGGATTTGTTACAAAAACGCCACCAAGCCCACCCGTATATAATACAACATCTTGAAGCAAAGTAATCGGTAAATCGCTAATTGTCTGGTCAGTTCCGTTGAAATCAATCCAACTATCAACCGGTAAATTGTAAGATAAGTAATTGTTCAAAGCTGTTTCGAGTGAATTAGTCCCACCCACACGTAAGATAGTATTGCTTTCCTGCCAATAGCGTGAATTCCCAGCCGAATTGGCGGTCTTTGCTTGTAAGTCCAAAATTCCTAAAATAATTGAAAGCGAATCTCGAGTGATAACATCATTTGTCATAGTGACGATATTTAGCCCCGGCAGTCCTGAATTAATAACAGTCAGACTTCTGACGCTATCGGGTAATCCATTTCCGGTGACTTGATTAGTTGCGGCTTGGTAGTAAAATTTCCCGTTTTTGCTAAATGAGCGAGCAATAACGGATTGGACATTTCCTTGTGGATTGCCAAGACTTGTAATGCCGTCAGGAGAACCGATATATAATGAAGAGAAATTCTCCATAGTGAAATGGTCTGCTGAAATAATATTATTGCCTGTGACTAAAGTACCGGTGTTTGTAATTCCTGTACCGAGAGCAATACCACTTTCAAATCCGGGCAATATCGGGTCGTTGATGTCAAGATTGACCACATGATTGCCGATGCCCGCATTTCCACCACCAATTATAGCCGAATCTTGGAGCATATTCGGGAAAATTCCTGGTCCTGAAATTGGTCCTGCATGTGCTGGATTATAAGTCCAAGTGTTTTCGTCTGTCCAATTTCCTGTTTGACGGCTATAGAAGATGCGACGGAAATAATCCACACTGCCCGTAGTCCAATCACCACGGAATTCATTATAATTATAACCCGCATCAGTTTGGAAGAAGTTTCCGGCAATATTGATAGTCGGAGGATTGAACGGGAAAGCCCAAACACCCGGAACACGTTCGCGAGTAGGACGCCATCTTCCAATTCTTACAAAATTGGATTCATTATTATAAATATCGTCGTCAACATAATTGAATGTCCATTGACCATTGATTTGCGCACTGACACTATCAATTGTCCAATAACGTTCGATGAAAGATGAATAAGGGCTGCCTGATGAACCGCGATGCGCTTGCAAAGCCAATACACCCGGAGAAGTTCTGACACCAATACGTCCTGCAGTACCGACTCCTCCCACAAAAACAGCTGGGGCATAGTAAGTATCAGAACCAACAGGGAAAGTATATGTCAGCGATGGATTTATTGCTCTAATCAAAAATCCGCTTTCGATACTGGTTCTAACAAATCTATCCGAGCCAAAATTCAGAATCGAGGACAATGCCGGATTTTGTATCGTAAGGTGGACGCTATCATTCAATGAGAAAAATGTATTTGGATTTGCAAAATTCAATTGATTGGCAATGTATACATGAGTTCGAGTGGGACTATTCAGAACAGGACGACGCACAATTACATCGCCACCGAGAATATTGACATTGTTGAAGTTAATGCCGGAATTATTCCGAATAACTATATATTTATTATTCAAGCCACCAAAATTCACAGATGAACTTGTTGGTGTCAGTTTTCCATCGTTTACTACAGAGTCAATTGCTGCAACACCATATAAAGTTAGATTTCTGTTGCCAGCATTGAATGTGCCTTGTCTAATCAAGAGTGTATCTTGCACTCTGACGACAGGTCCACCCGGTACAGACATAAACACCGTTTTGTTCACAGCACCCGGGTTATCAAAAATCAGCGATTTGACCGAATCAGGAATACCCGTTCCGGTATTTTGAGAGCCAAAAGAGCTATTATAATGATAACGACTGACACCAAAATTACGGACATTTGTTTGCACAGCCCCCGAGAAACCTGACGGAGATGGCGTAATGCCATTCAAGTGCATCAAACCAATCGTACAGCTATCTTCAAGTATAAAACTTGTTCCGCGAATGTAATTAAAATTGCCGACTATATAAAGCGAGCCCGGAAGTCCGTTAAAACGTTCGACTATTACCGAACGAACAGTATCTTGGAAACCATCCGGCAAAGTTACTGTTTTGCCATTTCCGATGCGAACAATATCAGTAGCTTCATTTGGAGTCCGAGTTGCAGGAGTCAACGTGGTATAACCGCTCATAGACCAAGTATTTATGTTGTTCCAACTACCATCGTTATAGCTCCAAAAAGTAACACCTGAAGGCTCGCCGAGGGCAAAATCACCAAAAGTTGTATTACTTATTGATTTAGAACTTGTATCAGTTTTTGCAGATGTAAATAAATCAGACCAAACACCTGCTGATGGAGGATAAGGCGGATTATACAAATATTGCTCATAAAATAGTGGGTCTCCCCCATTTATATCCTGCGGATTCTTGAAAAATAAAGTAGCATTGAAAGTCCTAGCGCCTAAAGCAAATGCACCACCCGTGTTAATATTCCAATACTTCTGAACGTTAGTTGAAGTATTGAATGAAGAACTTGCTGTATCTGGATGAGCGTATTCGTAAGCTCTGACGCCAACAAGTCCGACAGTCCCACCTGCACCGACAGTTTCAAAAATCACCGGACGATAACTATCCAAAGTATCTGCCCCAACAGGGAACAAAACTTCGGCATTTCCGGTCGCAAGTTGGCGATATAGTCTGCCAAAAACGTGTCCCTTCCCTACTCTGAAAACTTGCGGATTACTACCAACCATAGGGCTTAGCTCGACGTATCTGTTTGGAGCCGAAGCATCTATGAAAGATTGGTTAGTAGTTGAAAATTCGAGAGAGTTGCGAACAACTAAATCAGAACTCCCAAGTGCCGATAATAGCACATTTCCGGAATTTTTAATCAATCTAATATTGTAAATTTCAAGGGGTGTAGATTGTGAAAGCAAAGTCTGGTCTGCAGAACCGTTTAGAGAAATGAGCCAAGCGTCCGAAGTTGGTCCAGGAGGCACACCAACGAAATTACCATAATTACTTAAGTTTCCAGCAAGATTGACAGTACTTCCATTGAGGTTGAAAGAGTGATTTTGGTCAATAGTCCAATCATTCTTTATCGTAAAGTTTACTTCGTTAATTTGTGTAGATACAGCATTTAACGGATTATTGGCAAATAAAAGATTGTAAACAGGCATAGTACCGGACAATTTCACGATTGTATTATTCGGAGTTAGAGCACTATCGCCGGACTGAATGATACCACCTATCATTCCTGTTCCGTTTTGTGCTCTTACCCTGTAATCAGCAACGGAGGTAGTTGTACCACCAGCATTGGCAATAACAATCCTGCCATCAGACATGGAGAAAGAGGAACTTGAATTGCTTATATCAAAACCAATATATGTTGATGTATTGCCGACAGTATTGACAAAAAATTCATTGCTTCCTGCAAGATTGAAATCAATTTCGGATGAAGTCAAATCTCTTGCAAAAGCACCTGCAACTCTTACAGTGCCAAAGTTTTGGTCGAAAATGGTACCTGTTCTATAAAGGAAATGTTCGTTCGGACTATCACCGACCCACAAATCACCATTGTCAAGTACAATAGTAGTTGACGAGTTTGATGTCAATGTCGAACGAGTACGAATAGAGCCATTAGAAATGTGAATCCCTGTGTTGTTACCCATATTAATCGGGTTTCCATTGGTAGAAATATACAAATCAGTCGGGAATCTATGAGAAAGAACTCCAGAATTTAACCTAACGCTATAATTTGCAGTTGTATCGCTTGCTACGGCAAAATTTGGAGAGGAAATCAACAAGGTATCGAGTAATCCCCCGTCTTTTTCAAGTATAATATTGCCAAGTCTGCCCCAATTCCCGGTACCGGAAATCAAAGAATTCTCATCGCCAACAAATTTTATGGTCGTAGAATTATCATTGTCATTCCGCAGAGAAATGCTTGAGGTCGAATTGTTTATTATATTGCCGGTGATTTGGATAGTATCTCTTCTTCCACCGACTGGCGTTGTTCCCGTAATCATACCATCTTCGTCAAGGAACATCTCCCTCATTTCCAAAATTTTCGCGGCGGGCGAATCGCTAAATTGCAAAATCCCTTGACCCGGATTGGGGTTTGAGCCTCCAACCCTCAATGAATCAATTGATATATGAAGCGAATCCCTAAATGCGATTAAATGACCATCAATATTGACTGTATCGTTGTTGTATAACATTCCCGGGAAATATGATGCAGCCGGTCCGTTATGTTTGAGAGCCTGTTCGTTCGACCAACTCAATTTGTTGTTCCAATCGCCATTAATACGGCTATAAAAAATTCTGCCATTGAAATAAATCAGCGGCTCTCCGGCAGTCCAATCACCATCTAAGGTGTCAACATTTGTGACAATAATTTTGTTATTGATTGAATCAACGTACGGATTGTTTCCAAGGTTAATTTCCCACATTGCACGGCGACGCCCGGGCAAATAAATAGATTCATTGCCAACAACTTCAATTTGGTTGTATGAAAGATTCAAACTATCGGCGGTCACATTTGTTACTTGGTTGGTCGAAATAGTCCAATAATGATATAAGGAGCTATCCATCAAACGCAAAGGATGTCTGTCATCAACTTGCTTTACAGTAATCGAAGCATTAGCTCCATAATTGGCAGTAGCTTGAATAAATGCCGGATTGAAAAGTGGCTCCACTCCAATCGGGAAATAGAAACTTCTCGAAACACCTGTTCCGTTTGTGAATCTTTTAGTTATGCTACCTGAAGTTGATGAACCTGTTGTTGCCAACATTCTACCAGCGTTAAAAGCCCCTGCACCGGGAGTAACGGTAGCTGTTTGGTTTACAGTAAGATTAATATTATCTGCAATATGGAAATGATTTGCAGAATCCAAAATTAGCGAATTTGAAATAATTGCATTTTGTTGAAGATTTATATCAGTGCCGTTTTTGCGGGAATTTATAATATTAAATGTGGTAACGGCGTTACCGCGAATTTTACTATCGGTAGCACCTCTGAAAATTATTGAGCCTGTTCCTGCATTGAAACCGTTTGTGGTATCATTGATGAAATCACCCAGAAGAGTAATATTTCTCGTTCCGTTAAGGTGTTGCCCGGACACGATTTTCAATGAATCAACAATGCTGAAATCTTTTTCAGGTGCAACTGTACTGTTTGGCTGCTTGGAATGAACCGAATAAGATGCCACCCAATCAGGCAAACCATTACCCGAAACTTGAGCAACAGTAGTGCTTGGGTTTATAATTTTTATAGTATAATCTTCAAATTCACCTGTTCCGTTGCTTGTAGCATTGAAATCAGTATTGTTTTCCCGCAATCCAACTCTCATGAAAGTTGAACTATTATCTGTGCCAATTGGTACAGTAAAAGAAACAGATACCAATGTTGTGTCAGTTGAATTCTGGCTCATTATCATTTCAGGCGCTGCATTTGCATAAGCACCGTCGTAATTATAATCAATCCAGGCACGGTATCTACGGTTAGTACTTACATTGCTTGGATTTATCTGCAAAGTATAAGTTTGTCCGGCAACTAATACTGCGGGATGCTCGGGATATATATTTACACAACCCGAAGACCTTAATAACGAATTACCGGAAAAATTATCAATAATTACATTCGCAAAAGCATCAATAATTCTTACTCTTTCTATATAATGAGTAGTACCATCTCTATTTGGAAAAGCAACTGCTTGCAAAAGATTCATATGATTGCCAACAGCGCTATATACTATATTAATACTATCTTTGACACTCGGGTAAGTATATTGTCCCATAAGGTTGCCGCTTTTGGTACCACTTGTAGCAATACCATATTGTGAACCTACGGTAAGTTTAGAACCAGCTTTAGCTTCAAAGTTATTAAATCTCAGAACGAAAGCATCAAGATCCAAAGCACCTGTAGCTTCAACATTGACTGAAGGACCTGCCCAAGCATTTAAAATGCTAACCGAAGAAAGTCTGTTCGTCCCAATATTTGAATTGAGCTTGATACTACGGTTGTTACCAATATAAACATTGTCATACTGGCGATGCGGGAATCCGCGTACCGATGGGTCAGGGTCTGTAGCCGCTTCGTTAATAGCACTTTGATATGAAACTGTCGACCAATTGTTAGGGTTAGTCCAATCGCCATCATTAATACTATAGAAAATATAAAAATTAATCAAACCTGCTTGATTACCAACTACAAAGTCACCGAGCAAAATATCTGAACCGATTGGTTCTGTATTACCAAATGCAAGATTAACATTATTAGCTTGAGTATATCCAATACCACCTGAATTAGCTCCCGTATAGTTGAACTGAGGAGTATTAGCTAAATTTCTTGTGTCTGTACAAGCAAAAGGCTGTCCGTCATTTGCACCGCCATTGCTTGCATACATTTCTTGCCAATCAACTGTATTAGTCCATTCACGAATGAATGACATTTCAGTACAAGCATAATCATCAACGTTAGTATCATCACCGGGTACGGCGTATGAAGCACGAACATTATAATTTCTTGTGCCACGAGCAAAAGTGGAACCGCTGGGTAGAGTAAATCTCCAATATTTAGGTCCAACCACACGGGCAGGAGAAATTGATGGATTGTACATATTCAAATGATACGGATGAGGTCCTAACTCGACTTTTGCCCCTAAATATCCTGCAGCACTTCCGGAACCGGATGCAAAATCAATATAAAACGGCGAATAAATAGCAGTATCCCCAATTTCAAATTCTACTGCCGGTGCATCATCGGAAGCAATATATTTCCTCATTTCACCATTAACCCAACCGCGATTATTACCGGCATTGGAAACCGTTGCTCCTGAATTAATCTGCACATAGGCGCCTGGTCTTTTACGAGCATCGAGCAATGTTTTGTTTGCTACTGTTGTAGTAAAATTCAAATTATTCAATACATTCAATGCGGTATTATCCCATAATGTTACACTACCTGTGTTTTCGACTTTGGATAAGACCAAATTATAGAATTCCAATGGAGATGTCGATAAGTTGGTAATTGTATCGCTTCCGACTCCAGTAAAAGTAACTGTTCTCGTTCCTGGATTGAATGTAGTGCCATTGTCTCTACGGATATTACCTTGAATCTCTAAATCAAAATTTGAACCAAAGACAAGAGAACCTGCGTCAACATAAAGGCTATCCCGTACAATAATACTTTTTGCAGGTGAGGCACTTATTGTAACCGCATTTCCTGATTTGTCTATCACAAGTGTTGCTATAGTATCGGGTAAATTATTTACAACTTGGGTTTGAGTATTCCCACCATAAAAAATGAAATGGGAACGACCGTGATTGCCGAAATTATACTGTCTGACGCTTGTTCTGATGTTACCCAAAGCCCCGGTTGAACGTAGCCCATCTGCTTCTGAAGTTCCAACTATACCATCTTTTGCAATTTTGAATGCTCCGGTACCTTGGATTAAATTAGTCCCCAAAAGCGCCTTGCCACTCGAATCAACTCGAACGAACGCTTGTTCATTGCCTGTACTGTCAACATTTACGTTCAAATTAAGTGTAATTGTATTTCCATTCCCTATGTTAGCAATAAAGTGATTTGATATTTCGCCCGGATATGAAGCCGAAGCAGAGCCACCATAAGATTGAGTTGACCAATTCGATGGCAAATCCCAATTGCCGTTAGCTCTTGTGAAATATTCAACCAACACAGGTTCACCAATAATGTATGTACCAAATGATTTCAACTTGCTAATTTTCGTCGAATTAGAAAGTCTTTGGGACATTACCGGATATGTAGTAAACGTATAGGGACGAACCCAAGAGGAGCCTGTATAATATAAGATGTCAAAATTTGCTGTATCGGCATTATTTCGGATGTCACCATTTGGTGATGCTCCGGGAATAAATGTAATATCAACGCTAAACTCTCGATTAGTGCCTAATACAAAAGCTCCGGCAGCGGGTTTATTAATATAAAATTGACGAGCTACGTGTTTATCAGGTTTGATAAGGCTATTTGCCGGGGTTAATCCGGTTGGAGTGCCATCAACCCATGCAATTGGAGAAGTCGTAGTTGTAACAGTATCACTATAAACTCCCATAAGTCCTGATACACCACCGGTACCGGTAAAATCTAAAGTGACGGGAGTATAACTTGCATTATATCCAACTTCATAAACTCTATTTTGAGCACCTGTTCCTACAATTTTACGTAATTCACCATCCACGAAACCGTTTCCGGGTCGTGTCAGGGTGCCGAGTACCGTTACAAAACGATAATCTGTACCGATATGAGGTCGCAAATTTCCATTTTGGAGTATCAAATTATTATTGACAATGATTCCATTGCCAGCAGCGCCAACAGTTTGGGAATTAACTCCTGCGTTGTTGTTTATTGTCAGATTATAAAAATCCTGGTCGCCAATCGTTTTGGAAATTGTTTGCAATGAATTGTTGTTGAAACGAACATTGGAATTATCATAAATAAATGTTCCCTTATAATTCATCCAGTTTCCATACAATGAAAGATTGAAATTGCCCAGCTTAAAATTAGCAGCGCTATCAATACGCAAATTCCCTTGAATTTTGATATTATCTAACGGAGCAACAATACCGGCTCCTGCGAATACAACATTATTGAACGGATTATCACTTGTATCACGAGAAGTGATATTATTTGTATTAAGAGTTACAGTTGACCTAAAAATCAGTGTTCCTGAACCCGGAATAAATGTACTGCCGTTTTGATTTGACCAATCTCCTTGCACTTCAAGATTGAAATTATTTGCATCGAATTGAACGCCATGATTTAATGTAATATCATTCAAAACCTTGAACGTAGGCGAGCCGATAGCTGATAATTGTTTTGTTCCGGCGCTATCAAGGATTAGATTGTAATATTGGAGATTGACAGTTGTATCAGCAGGTGATGCCGGGCGAGTAGGGATAGTTTGAGTCCCGCCATTCTTGTTAAATCTAACTGTCGAACCATCAGTCAAAAAAGCATATGCATTACTTGCAAAATTCAAATTCGAAATATCTAAACTATTCCTAATAATCATTTGCCCTGAATTAGGAAAAGTTACGTTACCACTGCGAGTATTTCCGGCAATTTTCAAATCAAAGTACTGCTGCACGCCCGGCGTAGTAGTTGTGGTTGGAATTGTTGTGTTTCCTGTACCATCAAAACTAACCCTCCCAACTGTAAACGAAGGTGAAACATAGTTTGTAGGGAAAGTGGAACGAACAACTAATTCGCCACCACCCATACGTAATAGTCTGCCGGCTGAATTACCATTTATGGTTGATGAAGCTAAGTCTAGCGTACCATCGTGTATAATTAATGAGTCAGTAATCGAGAAATTCTTGCTAAGTTCAAGTGTATCGCCTGCCGCTTTTTTGACAACAATTGAGCGAACTGTGGTTGGAATTCCGGTACCTGTAAATTGCTTGCCATTACCGATAAATTCGTAAACAGCATTTTGGCTGAAAACACGTGTAGAAGTTTGGAATTGCCCTGAGTTTGAGGGATTTGCAAAGACACCTTCACTATGTCCAATTCCAATAGTCGTATTGAGTTCTATAACTACAGAATCGCCAACAATTTCATAATCACCATTTATATTGAGTTTACCGGGGTTACGTCCTTCTGTACCGTTTTCTAAGGATAAAGTCCCAACGGGAGCAATAGCCGAATCAATATTTATAACATTATGTTGAATGCGAATTTTATCTGATTGTTTATTTGGAGCAGTCGCAGATGCAACATCACCAAAGTAAACTTTAGACCAAGTATTTGGGTCATGCCAATCGCCATCAGCACGGCTATAATAAGTAGCTTGAGCAACAACAACTTCGCCGGCTACCCAATCACCGTCTATAGAATCAACTTTTTGGGAGTAGAAAAATTTATTGTTGAAATCCACAATATCATTATCGGCGCCGGGATTAATCTTCCAAAAACCAAATGGATTATCGTATGCAGGAGAGAAGAACAAAACAACATAACTGCCCTCGTTGCCCTCTACTTCTGATGCATTATAATAGAATTGAACTGTAGTACCGTCATTATTCAAATCAATATCTTCAGTCTCGATATTCCAATATTTAGTTAATGATTTGTCCTCAATTTCAACCATAGGATGTTCTTGCGGGACTGGCTTAACAGCAATTCGCGGATTTGTGCTAAACGAAGCGCCACCAGTCAGAATGTTAATTTCAGCAGGTGTATAAACACCGGGAGTACCAACGGGAAACAAAACATCAACAGGTAAAGTTTGCGAACTTGGCAATTGCCTGACTAAACGCCCGCCTAAAAGTGGGTCGCCATCACTACCAATGTTGATTATACACCTAAGGCTGTCGAATGAAGCCAAATCATAATCATTCATTGCATTGGCATATATTTGAGCCGTCGGAGTAATGATAAGCTCTGAGTTCACTAATTGAACTGAACCCGAGAGTAATCTCAAATTGTCATTAATACTTAAATTCGTGTTGGGGTCAAGCGTTAAGTTATTTGTTCCACTTTTATCAACTACAATTCTATCAATCGAATAGTTTGCCGAACCACCGATGCTATCAAGTGCATTTTGGAAAAAAGTTAACAAACCGTTTGTATTTTGAGTATAAGTTCCGTAATTGAAGAATCTTCCACTGATGAAAAGGTCAGATTTGATGCCGTTTTCATGAATCAGCGAAGAACCGGATTCGATTGTTACACCTCCATTGAGTGTGACAATAGCATTTTCGGACATGAAAACATTGGTTCCACCTGACTTGATTGTCATTATTTGCGAATAAGAAAAAGGACTAAATACAATATAACATATCAAAATTGCGAGCAATTTTGGATAAATATTACTTGTTATATGTGTTCTGTTTTTAATCATAATTTTGCAAATTCTACTTAATATGAAGCAATTATCCACCAATTTGAACCATCTGATATAATAATTCTAGCCCCATCTAAATTCATCCATTTACTACCTGCACCATCTATAAGTTCATTATTTTGAGCTATTAAATTTAATTTATAAGCGCTATTTACAGCTTTTTTAAAATATATAACTCTGCCGTTGTTAGAAGCAGCAGAAGGTAAATTAATATTTTTATCTGCACCTGTGAAAGATGCAACAATTACTTGCTCACTTGAACCAACATCATAAGTAGTAGTACCTGTAAGATGTGTAACCGATAAAGTATTTGAAGATGAAACAGTACCCCAACTAAGGTTGCCACTACCGTCATTTTTCAAATAACTGTCGGCGGCACCTTGAGAAGCCGGTAAGTTGTAGCTTATATCTGAGTTTTGTGTACGAGCTTTGAAAGCCGTGAAATTGCTACCATCGGCAGATGGTTCAAAAAATCTTAATTCAGATGCTGGACCCGAACTTAAAAGTGAGATATTGCCGGTTACTTCCTGGTCATCATTAACTATAGCTCCGAATTGAGTCCATGATGAACCATTATAATACTTAACATCATTGCTTGTATTATCGAAATAGATAGTTCCCTTAGTGGTAATATTGGGAGCCGTTGCTTGCGGTTGCAAAATAAGGGCAATCGGGTCAATATTACCATCAACGATTAAATCTTGAGTGATTCTAACGTCGCCGTTAATCAATACTTGGATTGAATCATTTGGTGCAGTAGCAGTATTGATACTCAATTTGCCATTAGCGAATAAACGCACACGTTCGGTATCATTAGTAGCAAAAATCATATCTAAGGATTCGAGTTGGCGTATTTCGGCAACTCCTGAACTACTGATACCGATATCAAAACCATCGCTTGCAGTAGTACCCGTTGTCGTACCGGCTGTAAATTTGTGATATCCTTCAGTTGCGTCACCACCGTCTTGGTGTATCAATGACGTTGGTGTGCTAATCCCAACACCAACATTAGTGCCGTCATTACTTAAATTACTCGAAACAACCCAGTTAGTGCCATTGTGTCGCAAAGTTTGCTTATCTGTGCCAGGAGGTAATGAACCTGCTGGAGCATCTACCCAAATAGGTGCAGCAGCACCTGTTGTTTGCAAAAGCTGTCCTGAAATTCCGGGAGTAAGCTGTACCCAATCAGTACCATCATAATACATCATCGAACCCGTTGTGTTGCCGGAAATCTGGATTTTTTCACCGTCAACAGCATTGTCAATTATTTTCGCAGTGGTAATTGCATCATTGGCAATGGTCAATGCTCCTGTATTGCTGATTGTGGCATCACCGCTCATTGCGACACCTGTAGCGACATTTGAAGCATCACCGACAAAAATGTTAGTGTTTGTAAGTGCATTTGTCATTTTTGCATCAAGTTGTGTTTGGATATTGCTCGTTACGCCATTCAAATATTGAAATTCGGTGTTGTCAATGCTACCGTCGGCAAGTTTTGTTGCGTCAATTCCTGTGGCAAGTTTAGCATTGGTTACTTGTGTATTGCCAATTTTCGCAGTTGTAATTGCATCATTTGCAATAGTCAATACTCCGGCATTACTGATTGTGGCATCGCCACTCATTGCTACACCTGTAGCGACATTTGAAGCATCACCGACAAAAATGTTAGTGTTTGCAAGTGCATTTGTCATTTTTGCATCTAGTTGAGTTTGGATATTGCTTGTAGCCCCATCCAAATATTGAAATTCAGTATTTGTAACGCTGCCATCGGCAAGTTTTGTTGCGTCAATTCCTGTGGCAAGTTTAGCATTGGTTACTTGTGTATTGCCAATTTTCGCAGTTGTAATTGCATCATTTGCAATGGTCAATGCTCCTGTATTGCTGATTGTGGCATCGCCACTCATTGCTACACCTGTAGCGACATTTGAAGCATCACCGACAAAAATGTTAGTGTTTGCAAGTGCATTTGTCATTTTTGCATCTAGTTGAGTTTGGATATTGCTTGTAGCCCCATCCAAATATTGAAATTCAGTATTTGTAACGCTGCCATCGGCTAGTTTTGTTGCGTCAATTCCTGTGGCAAGTTTAGCGTTGGTGACTTGTGTATTGCCAATTTTCGCAGTGGTAATTGCATCATTGGCAATGGTCAATGCTCCTGTATTGCTGATTGTGGCATCACCACTCATTGCTACACCTGTAGCGACATTTGAAGCATCACCGACAAAAATGTTAGTGTTTGCAAGTGCATTTGTCATTTTTGCATCAAGTTGAGTTTGGATATTGCTTGTAGCCCCATCCAAATATTGAAATTCTGTATTTGTAACGCTGCCATCGGCAAGTTTTGTTGCTTCTATTCCTGTGGCAAGTTTAGCATTGGTGACTTGTGTATTGCCAATTTTCGCAGTTGTAATTGCATCATTGGCAATGGTCAATGCTCCTATATTGCTGATTGTGGCATCACCACTCATTGCTACACCTGTAGCAATGTTCGAAGCATTACCGACGAAGATATTAGTATTGGTCAATGTTCCTGAAACTTTGGAATCAAGTTGGGTTTGGATACTACTCGTTACGCCGTCTAAATATTGAAACTCAATATTTGTAACACTACCATCAGCAAGTTTTGTTGCGTCAATTCCTGTGGCAAGTTTAGCATTGGTGACTTGTGTATTGCCAATTTTCGCAGTTGTAATTGCATCATTGGCAATGGTCAATGCTCCTATATTGCTGATTGTGGCATCACCACTCATTGCTACACCTGTAGCAATGTTCGAAGCATTACCGACGAAGATATTAGTATTGGTCAATGTTCCTGAAACTTTGGAATCAAGTTGGGTTTGGATACTACTCGTTACGCCGTCTAAATATTGAAACTCAATATTTGTAACACTACCATCGGCAAGTTTTGTTGCGTCAATTCCTGTGGCAAGTTTAGCATTGGTTACTTGAGTATCGCCTATTTTAGCAGTAGTAATTGCATCATTGACAATGGTCAATGCACCTGTATTGCTGATTGTGGCATCACCACTCATAGCTACACCTGCAGCAATGTTCGAAGCATTACCGACGAAGATTCGAGAATTATCAAGTGAAATAATTCCATTTGTTAAAATTGGAACCCAAGTTGCTCCTGTATAATATTCAAAACGATTGTTAGTTGTATTGTATATCATAAGCCCTGTAGCGGGTGCTCCAATAGCATCTCTATTTACAGTAGTAAGTCTTGGTACTAACAAGCCTTTATCAGTAGAGACAAGGTCGAGTAACGCAGTTACTTCAGGCGTCGTTGTACCTATACCTACATTCTCTTGTGCCTGTGCATTATAATGCAAGACTAATAGCACAATCAAAAGGATAAATTTTGTAGTTTTGTTTTTCATAATATTCAAACTTAATTTAACAACACCTTTCATTTAGCAAAGACTAAAACACTCATTTAACAAAAGTAGCAATTTGTTCAATCTAATCTATCAGTAATACTACTTAAGAAATACATAATTATCTCAAATTTCTACCAACAGCAAATTTAACTAATGAAGCGGCACTTTTTATGCCAAGTTTTTGCATTATATTGTATCTATGAGATTCGACTGTACGAATACTCAAATCAAGATTTTTGGCTATTTCTGCACTCGTAAGCCCTTCTGCAACCAGATTCAGCACATCCTGCTCTCGTTTTGTAATTGTGACTTGTTTGGCATCTTCTATATTAGATGGCATAACTTTGTTTTGGATGATTTGAATGATTGATTTGCTGAAAACTCTTTCGCCTTGTGTAACGAGTTTGATTGATTCAATCAAATCTCTAGCAGAAATATCTTTTGTCAAATATCCGTCTGCACCGGCTGCTAAAGCTAACTCAAGATGTTCAGCATCTTCGAAAGCAGTCAACATGATAACATAAGTAGTCGGGGAAACTTTTTTAATTTCGTTAATAGCTTGAATTCCTGTCATCTTAGGCATCAGAATGTCCAATAATGCAACTATCGGCTTGTGATAATCCGCAAGTCTAATCGCATCTTCCCCATTGGCTCCATCATCAAGAATCTTAATTGTCTTGTCAATTGACAATAATCTTCTTATTCCGGCACGAACAACCTCATGGTCGTCTGCTATTATTGCAGTTATAGGGTTATCAATATCAAATAGCATAGTTTTCCTTTTATTTAAAGTGCATCAGAAGGCATACGCCAATCAGCTCGCGGCGATAAATTAACAGAACCGATTTTGATTCCATCCGGTATAACGTTACGTTTAAATTGGTTTTTATAAAATCTTTCAAAATATACTGAATACCACTTCTCAATTTCATCAATTCGATACAAGCCATTAAAGGCAATTTCGGCAATAGATATAATTTTGGTTTGAGCAAAACCAAAACGAACTGTATAGTAAAGAAAAAAGTCATGAAGTATAAATGGACCGATAATCTTTTCGGTCTCTTGCGAGATGATGTTACCCTCTCCTAAGGGCAATAACTCAGGGCTGATTGGTGTATTTATAATATCACTTAGTACAATTTGCAAATATTTGTCTAATGTAGAGTTGACGTACCAAGCGATTAAATACTTTACTAAAGTTTTGGGAATGCCTGAGTTTACATTGTACATAGACATGTGGTCTGCGTTGAATGTATTCCACCCCAAAGCTATTTCCGACAAATCACCAGTCCCGATAACGATGCCATTCATTTTGTTTGCCATGTCCATCAAAATCATCGTGCGTTGGCGGGCTTGAGCATTCTCGAAAGTTACATCATGAACATTTAAATCATGCCCAATATCTTGAAAATGCTGCAACACAGAATTATTTATATCAATAATCTTGAGAGTACAACCAAATGATTCGGCGAGTTTGATAGCATTAGACTTAGTGGCTTCGGAAGTACCCATCCCGGGCATTGTAATAGCTATGATTCCCTTTCTGTCAAGAGCAATTTTGTCAAAAGCCAATGCAGTAGCAATTAGAGCCAAAGTAGAATCCAATCCGCCGGAAAGTCCAATAATTACACTTTTTGACTTAATTTGCAAAAGTCTCCTTGCCAAAGCAGTTGATTGTATATTCAATATTTCTTCGCAAACATTTGAACGTTCTTTGTCATTATCGGGTACGAAAGGAGTTGCAGAATAATGCCTCAGAATGGACTCAGCTTCTTGTTCGTTCCAATCAAATTTGATTGTACGGAATTGAGTGTTCGGCATTGAACCACCAAAAGAGTTATTGCGTTGCCTGTCGTGTCGGAGCATTTGCAAATCTATGTCAGCGATACAATATTCAGTTTCAAAGCTGAAGCGTTTAGTTTCTGTGAGAATCTTACCGTTTTCAGCTATCATACAATTGCCTGAAAACAATGTATCGGAAGTTGATTCCCAAGGACCGCATGATGAATACACATATGCTGAAATGGTTTTTGCGGAATGATTTTGGACGAGTTCTTTTCTGTATTTATACTTACCGAGATATTCGTTACTCGCCGAAAGATTGAATAGAATTTCAGCACCTGCTAAAGCCAAATCGTTACTTGGTGGAGCGACTGCCCACAAATCTTCGCAAATTTCAATTCCAAATCTTAATTTGCCGTCAAATGATTCGAAAATCAAGTCAGCACCAAAAGGAATCGTTTCGTTTTGGATTATAATAGTATCACTTACGCGGTCGAACTCTGAACTGAACCAGCGTTCTTCGTAGTATTCGGCTGAATTGCAAATATAGCTCTTGGGCACTATGCCGAGAATTTTACCGCATTGGATTACAATAGCACAGTTGAAAAGTTTACCGTTTGAACTGAGTGGCGCTCCGATTATAAACACAGTGCTTAATTTTGTTGAAAAATCTTTTAGTGTGGCAATTGATTGTATAGTCAAATTGGAAAGTCTATCGGAAAAGAAGAGGTCTGCACATGTATAGGCAGTGACACAAAGTTCGGGGAATAATACGAAATGTGGCGTTAAAGGCTCTGTCCCAGCAATAAAATCCATCATCACAGTACTGTTATAAACAGGGTCTGCGATTTTTAATTTTGGAGCTACAGCAATGATTCTGCAATATCCCAAATTATTTATATTTTTACTCATAAACTTATACTAAAATTTAATGATTTTTTTTCAACTTACAAAATTAAAAGTTCTTATATCGACGATTCCAACGAAAAAATAATGAAAATTTGTATTAATTCTTCAAAAATCTTCGGAAAAGCTAAAACTACAATCTTATTACTCATTCACTATATAATATAACACATTTTTTCTAATATTCACAGGATTATATTTCAATTCGAATGGCATTATTATTGTAGTAGTTTTCTCCTTAATATAAAATGAGATTAAAAATGAAAGCGTTAAACATTTTAATATCGGGAACAAGTTTTTGGAATCCGGGGGATGACTTTATAAGAGATGGAGTGATTGAGATACTCAAACGCCTCTATAAGGATAATCATCTCAATTTCATGTTCTATAATTTCAATGAGGATTTCCTGCCGTACAGCAAATTCAAGGGCGTTCATAACATGGTTTCCCCCGGCGATGTTGGCAAGTTAGCACCACATTTGGATTTGATTGTCATAGCCGGATTGCCGGTTGGGAGAGAAATCAAAGACCTTTACCTAGAAATTCTCAAGCACAATTTGACTGATAAAGTGATTTTGTTAGCCGCCGGATACGAGAATTTTTATATAGACCGCCATATCGTCGAATATCCCGAAATTGAAATATTCAAAAGGGCTAAAATTATAACTAGTAGAACTGCTAAGAGACCACCAATCTTCGACGAACACAATTTGAACTTTCATCATATCAACTGCCCGGCGCTACTTTCGGTACCTGAAGTGAAGAAAATATTGCCCGGCAAAAAAATTGAACATATCGGGATGTCAATACAAATTCCGTATGAAATGGGCATTATTAACCAAGCTACCGGAAAGGAAATGTTTGAGTTGAATATGCGAATTATGCAATCCCTATATGGAAAATATAAAATCACACTCGTGGCTCATCACAAAACTGAATACTTCAGTTTCCTCAATTTCCTGAAAAACAGGGAGCTTGATATAGAAATAATTTTCAGTTCGTTTTATCAAGATTTGCACGATGTTTATCGTGGATTTGACTTAGTGATTTCAACCCGCTTGCATGCCTGTTTGTATGGATTAGGTCATGGAATACCCGGAATTGTAATCAACGAGACCGGCAGACATACTCATTGTCTCGATGGGTTTATTCATGTGCCTTGGGTGAATAAATATGAATCATTTGAGCGAGAGTTTGAAAAAATGCTAACTTTGGATTTATCACAAGTAAGTAAAGATGTGGAGCAATTCAAAATTGATTTAGTTGGGAAATATTTGACTACATTAGCTCCTGTTCTGAATTTACCCGAGAATATTGCATTGCCTTGCAAACCTGAAAATGACAAATTGAACATTGGTTGCGGAAATGATTACAAAGAAGGATTTGTAAATATTGATGGAAATACAAAGTTAGAGCGTGTGGATTATGTTTTCGACATAAACCAGAAAAGCCTGAAAGAACATTTTCAAAAAGAATCATTTTCTTACATCTTAGCACAAGACTTTATCGAACATCATTTTCATTGGGAAGCACTCGAATTACTTGCATGCTTCCATTCCCTACTCAAACCGGACGGTTTAATTGATTTGCGTTTACCAAATGTTGAATCTTTGTTTGATTCCGATATGAAAATCGATGACAAAATTAAGTGGCTATACGGCGGTCAGGATATTGGCTCACCTGTAGAAGGTTCAGAAAATGATGAAGGAAGAAAATCACACCCTCAGTACTATTGTCACAAATATGGATGGACGGGCGATAGCATCGTCAGAGCTTTGGAATCCCTTGATTATTCAAATATCACTGTTACCCAAACCGGAGTCAATATGCAAGTTACTGCATATAAAAGCGGTGATTTTGATGTTTCATTATTCGATGAAATGATGAATCTGGGTAGCATTAAAAAAAAAACAATTTAGTTGAAATTCCAAAAAAAACTTCAAAAAGTGAATTTGCTACCGAAAGCATAAGTACTGAAGTTGTAAACAATATATTGATTCTCCGAACTGACTCAATCGGAGATGCAATTTTAGCTTCCGGAATGTTGGAGTACATTAAATCGCATTACAAAAATCCCGAAATCACGATTCTGTCGCAAAATCATCTAAGTAACTTCTACGAACAATGCCCTTTTGTAGATTACATAATCACATTTGATAAAAATCAATTTCTTACGGATTCCGTCTACAGAATTGATTTCTTGAATTCATTTACCGAACGAGAATTTGATTTGGTATTGAACACAGTCTTTTCACGAGATGTAGTTTGCGATACGATTGCAAAAGCGATTCCCGCAAGACAAAAAATCGCATTTGATGGCGATAATTCCAACTTAGAGGAAAAAATCAGGCTTCAAAGCAATTTAATTTATGACCGAATAGTAAAAAGTCCGAGCACTTTCATACCCGAAATAAAGCGGAACGAACACTTTTTGCAATCATTAGGTATTCAGGACGTAACGCTCGAACCATGGATTTGGCTAAGTAAGGAAGACATCCAATTTAGCGAAAATTTTATCGAAAATCTTGACAGCGATTCAACCAAAATCGTAGCATTATATGGCTGTGCACAATATTCTATAAAAGATTACCCGCAACTTAGTCAAGTGTTAAAATTAATCAATCTGCGAAATTCATATCATTTCGTATGCCTCGGCTCCGAAAAAGATTGGGAAAAGCATGAAGAGATTTGCAAAGCATCTAATGTAAAATATTCAAATCTTTGCGGTAAGACGACGATTAGACAAGCTGCTGCGATTATTTACAAATCTGTCGCTGCAATTGGTGTGGACACTGCTCACGCACATATCGCGTCAGCTTTGGGAATTCCAAATTTAGCGATACTCGGCGGAGGTCATTTCGGAAGGTTTTACCCCTATGACCGGACTCAAACCGCGATTATCAATGCTCTGGAATGCTATCATTGTAATTGGGATTGCAAGTTTGATAAAACACATTGCTTGACTGATATTGAAGCAGATGATATAGCAGATGCCTTTTTTGAAATGTTGAAATCATCTGATAAACCACGAATCTATTTGTCCAATGCTTCGAGTTGCGATGATAAAACCCTCGCTGAAATACGTTCATTCGCTGAACAGTATTCAATAAACATTGTTAAAAAGCGAATTCAAATAGGCGGAACTGCCGATACGGGCAAGCATTTGAAGTTTTCGGTTATAACTCCCACATTGAATCAGGCAAAATATATTGAAAAAACTATTCTCAGCGTATTAGCTCAAGATTATCCAAATTTTGAGCATATCGTTATTGATGGTGGTTCGATAGACGGAACTCAGGAAATTTTACGAAACTATCCGCATTTGAAATGGATTTCCGAAAAGGATTCGGGGCAAACAAACGCCCTGAACAAGGGTTTGAAAATGGCAAGTGGTGATATTATCGCTTGGCTAAATTCCGATGATTATTATTTTGACGGAGTTTTCGCTGAAGTGGCCCAATTTTTTAATAAAAATCCAAATGAGCGCATCGTTCATGGAAATGCAAAACTTGGAATTGAAGCAGCAAATCAAACGATTGATTTGAAACATTTTGATTACGATTTTGACGAGATTTTGCAGTATTGGTACGGAGTGACTATGCCTACTCAACCGGCAGTATTTTTCAAACGTGAATTGATTGATGAAAACGGATATTTTGACGAAACTTTGAGATATGCAATGGATTTTGAGTATTGGTGCAGGATTTCTCGGCGAAACAAATTCAATCATATTGACAAATTTTTTAGCTATTATTTGTTGCACAGTACATCAAAAAGTGGTGAATCAGGTGATTGGTCACAGTTCTATCCGGAATGGCATCAAGTTTATACCAAGTACAAACCGTTCTCTCTAAAGATTCCTCAGCAAACGCTTTTGACAATATTTATTCCATTTTCATCAAAATTTGTCACACAAGATAATATAAAGGATTTGACAAAATCCGTTTCACAATTGGGCAATCAACGTATGCGAGATGCTGAAGTGGTCATTTGTACAGATATTGATGAGCAGCAATTGCAACATTTGAAAAACATTTCGGCGGTCGAAGTAAGAATTATTAAAAATAGTGATTTTTCAAAAGACAATTTGTTAAAGATAATTCTTGAAAAAACATCTGGAGTTTTAATTCATTGCCCCGATTTCAATTTTGAATACATCGTTGATTGGTACGGGCAATTAGTTCACAAATTTCTCGAATCACCAGATGAATACAATGTGCTATCAGACAAAAATGTAGCTATGAATGAATCGCAATATTTCAGCCGAAATGAACTATTATTGCCGAATCAACTTGTCAAACGTAGCTTTTTGCTTCGGCATCTTGGATTAGAACTCGACAAATCAAATCCATTAGTTAAAGACGATTTCTTGATTTTCTCTGTGATAATACCTACATATAATAGAATTGATATACTCGAAAAGTGTCTTACATCACTATCTCAGCAGGACTTCCCTACCGATAAGTTTGAAGTGATAATTTCGGATGATGGCTCGACTGATGCAACCGAAATTAGAGTAAAGAATTTCAAATCGAACTATAAAATTGTATATCTCAAGCAAGCTAATTCAGGTCCTGCAACAGCAAGGAATAATGCCATTAAACATGCAATAGGGAAATATTTGTTAATCTTGAATGATGATGCAATTCTTGAAAATGACGTCTTATCGGGACATTATCGCCATCAAAAAACAAGCGGAACAAATATAGCAGTAATGGGGACATTTGATTACCCACAGCCCGAAATGGAAAAGATTTTCACTTATTTGGCAGTTAAATCCGATTTCATATTTCCGGCTTCAAAGCTTGTGACAGGCGGTCTGTATAACTATCTCTACTTTTGGACTTGCAACATTTCAGTTGAAAGGGAATTGGTCATCAAAGCAGGGATGTTTGATGAAAACTTCCGAGAACCAATGGCAGAAGATATCGAATTAGGCTTACGTATGCAAAGATTAGGTGTTAAAGTGTTATTTGACGGAACAATCAAAGCTACTCATTTGCATGAAATCAACATAGAAATGTTTATTAAAAGGCAAAAAATGTGGGGACGCAATCACTTCAAATTGCTTAGGAAATATCCGCCTTCTAATAACCCCGAAATATTGGAATTAGTCTTAGAAAATGTTGATATTGCAATGATTCGGAATATCGAGAATATAATAGAAACCAAGAGTTATGAAATACAAAAAATTGTAGAATTAATGCGAAGATTTGATACCGAACCTTTCATTGATGGAAGAAATTTCAAGTTGAACGGTGTAATTCACAGCAAGGAACAATTCATAGAAGCAATGATAAATCTATTGAGTAAAGTGAATATTTATTACTACCAAATGGGAATTTACGAAGAGTACAAGCGGCTGAATCCTGCAATATTTGAATCAAAAACTGAAATTTCAGACTTTAAATATAAAATAAGTGTTATTATCCCCACTTTTAATAGAATCAAAACTCTTAAGAAATGTATTGAAGCTTTAGAAAATCAAACTTTAGCTAAGAATATATATGAAGTCATAATAATTGATGACGGCTCAACAGACGAAACTGAACGCGTGATGTCAGATTTTCAAACAGCTTTGAATTTCTCGTATATCAGGCAAAGCAATTCAGGTCCGGGAGCGGCTCGCAACAAAGGCATTAAAGCTGCTCAGGGCAAATACGTATTGATAATTAATGATGATACAATAGCAAGTGATAGCTTGTTAGAAGAGCATCTGCTCTATCAGCAAAGGTATTCAGGAAAGAAGTTTGCGATTCTTGGCACCTTTGATTACGTCGAATCCGCTTTAGAACATCCTTTCACTTATTTTTTGTCGAAATACCCTTTGATTTTCGATTATTCTGTGATGGAAAGCGGGAAAGTGTACGGATATAAACATTTCATAACGTGCAATATCAGCATAGAGCGAAAAGCACTGCTTGATGCCGGATTATTTGACGAAGACTTCAGTGAGCCTATGTGTGAAGACACAGAATTAGGCTATCGTTTGCAAAAAATGGGTTATTCGGTGCTTTACTTACCAGATTTGAAGTCCAAACATGACCACATTCTAACTGTAGAAAATTTCAGGAACCGTCAGCTCATGAATGGTAGAAACACTGTCTTATTAGTAAAGAAACATCCCGAAATATTAGAACTTGAGCATAAAATATTCGGATTTCGTAATTTAGGCGATAAGACAATTGCTCAAGCAAAAGAATACATTGTTGAGAATATCTCGACGGAAACTGAAATACTTCGTGAAGTTCAAAAAGTAGAAAAGTTTATAGTTAAAAATAACGGAGTTGTCTTCGAAGGCAACACATTAGACCTGACTACCGAAGACTTAATCAACTATATGCTATCGAAAGCAACTGTACTTCATTTTGTAAACTTTTATAAAGGTTTATTAGAAGGAATAGAAAAATTTCAAAGCTTAAAATTGACAGAAAGCAAATCCGAAATTGAAATTCCAAAAGTAGTTGATAATATGAAATCTAAAAAGATATTATTCACTATGTTTGGTTGGGACGAAAGTGGCGGTGGCACAATGTTTCCAAAAGATACAGCCATAGCTCTGGCAAATCGCGGATATGATGTAACAGTGTTTTATGCAGGATTACGACATCCCCGAAATGAAACACCATACTTCGTGGAAAACAAAGTTATAAACGGAGTAAAATTAGTCGGTATTTTCAATCGCAAATATGATTTCATAATTCCTAATGAACCTCTGTTAGAAGTTCGAGATGAGCAAATTATGATTGAATTTGAAAATTTAGTACTTCGATTGAAACCGGACGTGGTACATTTCCAAAACTTTTTAGGATTGGGGTTTGCGATTACTGCTATACCTCGGAAATATGGAATCCGAAGCTTATATACTCCGCATAATTATCATCTCATTGACCCGCAGCTATATATGTTTGGCTCGGATGGACGAAAATGGGCTGACTTAGATTTTGAAAAAAATTCGGATTTGCCCAGAACATATCCAAATTTGACGAAGGAGTATCGAGAACGAAATAAAATCGCAATCGAACTAATCAATGACAATATTGATTTGACTTTGGCAATCTCTGGCAGAGTCAAAGACATCTTAGTTGAATCGGGTTTGAATTCTCAAAAGACTATTGTTGCTCATCAAATTCCAAAACTATTCAATGGCAAACATAATCAAGGCAAACAAACAACTTCAACTCCAGTCAAAATCGGTTACATCGGATCAATTATACCACACAAAGGAGTTCATATACTCGTTGACGCTGTGCAATCAATTAACCCTGAGAAAGTTATTGTTAAAATTTACGGCACAGGACCCGGCAAATACATTGAGCAAATCAAAAGAATCGACGAAAACAAAGTATGTGATTTCAAAGGCGAATACAAGCGAGAGAACCTAAGCCAAATAATGCAAGGACTGGATTTGGCTGTCATACCAAGCATTTGGGAAGAGGGTGCTGGATTGGTTATTCTCGAATGTCAATATTATGGAGTGCCGGTGATTTGCTCTCGCATTGGCGGAATGCCTGAATTTATCAACGAAAACGAAAATGGCATCACTTTCCAAGCTGAAAATGCCTCTGATTTGGCAAAAATACTTTCTGATTTAATCAAGTCACCAGGTAAAATTGACTTTATGAAAATGAACACAAAGCTCGAAAAAGGTTTCGATGATTTTATTGATTTTTTAGAGCAAAAGTATTTCGAGATTAGTCACGATAAGAAAAGCTTCCTAATAAAAGATATTTTTATCTGATTTAAAAAAAATTGAAGGAAACTGCAGTTCGATTAGCGATAAATTTCGTATTTTGCATAGTTGAAAGTTTAACTTTTTAAAAATTATTAGGAAACTCTATGAATAAGTATATACTAACATTATTGGCATTTGTATTTATTACAAATTCAATTTTAGCAGAGACAATCGAACATACAGTAATTTTAGGAAAAGATTACCAGAACGATGTGTGGTTCAGCTTAGAAAACGGAATTTTGCAACAAGAAAACAAGGACAATTGGGATTTGGCTTTCCAATCAGGTCAAAGGGCAGGAGTTCTTGTGAACGGACAAAAAGGAATGAAGATATGGGTCGTTCCGAATAGTAACGAGGATTCATTCAGTAATCCGGTGGATACAAACGGTATGAGTGCAACATGGGAAACGGCGGTTAATTCGGAGGAATCCTGGCACGTAGGAGCACTCAATCTTGGCAAAGACGGCTACATTACCGATGGCGATTTTGGTTGGGGATACTACGATTTGTCAACTCACTACATTGTAGGTTCCAAAGTATTTATCATCAAAGTTACAAACAATTCGTACAAAAAATTCATGATTGAAACGTTGGCAGCGAGCGAATATTCGATTCGTTACTCAAATTTGAATGGTACAGATGAGACAATAGCAGTCATCAAAAAGAAAGATTATACGGGACAAAATTACGCATACTTCTCGTTTGCAACAAATTCTGCCAAAAGCCGCGAGCCATTGTCACTTAATTGGGACTTGGTATTCGGTAAATACGAAAGTTTGATTCCAACCGGACCCGGTAAATTCATGGCTTATCCTGTGACCGGCGTTAAAAGTAATCTTAGCATTAGAGTTGCAGAATTGAAAGGCGTTGACCCAATTTCAGTTCTACCACCTGCTGCAAATGATGAAAAATATTCGGAAGTAATAACTACAATTGGCTCTGATTGGAAAACATTCAACCAAGCAAGCAATGAATATACACTACCAACTGATTTGGCTTACTTTGTTTACAGACATATGGAAGATGCACCTGAGTTAATCGTTTACAAGATTGTCTTTAAAGAATTTTCAGGATCGGCAGAAGGTATAATCAAATTCGACTTAACACCTTTTGGAATAACTTCCGTTGAAGATTTCCCGGGATTGTCATATGGCATTCATCCTAATGTAATTGGTCAAAATGAATCGGTTAATTTTGTAATGAATTATGACAACATGCTCGAAAACATCAAAGTTCAAATCATATCTATGGATGGTCGCGAAGTGATGAACAAACAGATTACTACTCAATCGGGTTTGAATGCGATTGATTTGGGAGCAATGAACGCACCATCAGGAATGTATTTAGTCGCCGTTACAATTGGAAATAAAGTCTATCACGATAAGATTATCGTAAGATAATTGTTTGGTCGGAAATATTAGAAAATGGGCTGTTCGAAAGGGCAGCTTTTTTTTTTGTTTTGTGTGACATATGGAAAAATGAAAAAATTTGAAAATTTATTTGGAAATGACAAAATTTTTATTATTTTGGAATTTAGGTTTTAACATTTTTATAAATTGTTATTTAGGAGTGGTTTATGAAAACAATGTACCCCCCCCCCCACGAGAACCTTATGGCTATTGACAGTAGCAATTTGCATACTATACTTAACTAATGTTACGTTAACAAAAGCACAACAAGTACCTGAAGAAGTTTTGAATATGACCACCCCTTCACCTGTTTTACTGACCAATATGATTCCGGTAACCCTTGGTCTGTAAAGAAGTATTACAAATTGTGTACAAATACTTGTAGTGAGCTTGAAAACAGTGAACTTGGAGAATGTTGTTATTGGATAGTCTATCATGATAGAACGATAACAAATGACGTTACACAGCAAAAATCTTACCAAGTCAATGTAGTCGCCGTTATTGCCGAAGGTGAAGATTGTGATGAAAGAACTAAAAGTGAAATTATTCATGCTTTTCATGTATGTTTATTCAAAAGTAAACCAATAGGATTCTTTCAATATGAAATAACCATGGAAGTCTCTCCAAATGTTTATATACCATCTTTTATATCAGGCTCGAAACCAATATATTTTTATTCTACCGGTGGCTGTTTCCAAAAAGATATTAATGGAAATGTAGTATTTGATGAAAATGGCGACCCCATTGCTTGTGATGAATTTGAATATTGTTGTTATCGTGATAAACAAGTTTCAATTTCAAATCATTCTATTACCGATATAGATTCCAATAATGAAACTTCAGTAAGTAGAATATATTATGGTCAGACACGCTATTGTCCTTCGTCATGTTCAAAGTTTTGTGAAAATGTAATTTATGAAAATATAACAGCTGTAGAAGAACCTGAGCCTCCTTTACATTGTAATGTGGCTTGTAATAGCGAATCTTTTATGTTAAATAATAGTTACGAAATGGAATTACCTTTTTGACCAGGATGTTCAGTAACAGTTTATTATAGACAAAGAATAACATATGCATGTCCTGAATTTGGTTTAGAATCAGCTAATGATTTATACTTAGATAGAATTGATTTCGTGGAAGGATCTTGCCCACCATGTAATACATTGCCATCAGAAATACATGCAGCTGTTGTGGACAATCTTTTAAAATACCATTTCCCAAATATCCCTGATCCAAATAAATGTAAAGATTATTATAGACTTTTTCAATCAGCATGTTGGCAGGATTATACAATTCCAGGTTATAGTTTAAATGATTTATATGTAATGCCAATACGAACATTTAGGAAGTGCCAGGGTGAAAATTGTTGCGTTCATCGCTATCGCCTCTGTCGAGATGGTAATGATAATATTACTTATGAGTTGCTTGAAGTGATAAGTACAGAAGTTAACTGTGAAGCAACAACTTCCTTTGGCTGTTTCTTCATTTGCAATAGTCCCGAATAAAAAGTGAGGTAAGTATGAATTCCAATTTTTTTAAAATTTTCTGTATCTTAATGATTTTTTTTACATACAAAAGCATCGCTCAAACCGGAAAATGGGAAGTGGTTGCAGATATGTATATCAAAAGTAGTGGTGATAGTTATTGGGCTTGTCAGATGATTGACATTGTATCACCAAACGGGAAAGACATTATGGTTATAGGTAATGTTAATTTTAATAGTCCCCACATATTGCAAAGTTCTGATTCGGGCAAAAGCTATAATTATACTTTAAAAATTCCACCAAGCGTTTATGAATCAAGAGCAAACGCAATTAGCTATCCTGATACTTCGCTTGCTATAATTGTTTGCGATTCCGGATACTATTACCGAACCACTGATAATGGCATAAATTGGAATAAGCATCAGTTTGAAAATAAAACAAGGACATATTTAATAAAATTTTGGGATAAAAATAATGGAATTATTTTTCAGAATGATGGATTAGTTCGTAGAACAACAAACGGAGGCGAAACTTGGTTTGATTTCCCTAAAGTACCTGTAGTCAACATTCCTAACGCATCATATCTCATCTTATTTGATAAATATTCGGCTTATTTTACTGAAGCAGATACAAAAACTGATTCAGTTTACTATTTTCATAAAACTACGGATTTCGGTGCAACATGGGAATCATACCCGGGACCGGAATATCCGCCAGGGGGAAGCCTCCATTTTGTAAATGAAAATCTGGGATTTCAGTATGGAGGAATAAGCAGGGGACAATTTAAAGGTGATAGGAAATTTATTCGTAAAACTACTGATGGGGGCAGAAGTTGGAAATTTGTTTTTGATCATGAGGTATCCCCTCACGACCCTATTGTTTCTCTACACTTCGCCGATTCTTTATATGGAATTGCTACTACTTTAGCGTATGTATATCAAACAACGGACGGTGGAGAAACTTGGGAATGGGACCCGAGTTTCACAACTGCTGAATTTTACGAGCGAATTAGCACCGTTATCATGCTTGACCAAAACAGTGCTGCAGCATTAGCAATGAATACTTGGAGAAATATTTACAGGTACTCAAGACTTGGAGTTTCGGACATTGACGATTTCGATTTAAATTCTGAAAATCAATTTTCAATTTATCCCAACCCGGCAACGGAATATATTGAAATAGCCATTGACATCAACCCTACGGTTAACTGTAAGGTTGATGAAGGTTCAGAAATCAAAATCTTCAACACACTTGGTGAATGTGTTCTTAACGAATCAATTCATCCGATGACTCCAAGTCATCGGATGAATGTAGGACATCTCCCTCGTGGTGTGTATTATGTCCGTATCGGCAAACAAACGCAAATATTTGTGAAGATTTAAACATCGTAGGGACAGAACAGCGTTCTGTCCCTACATATATATATGTTTTGTCAGTTGTAACAACTGACAGGACGAGAATACAGCATTTAGACAGCTATTTTTTTTACTTTAATAATGTTTTATAAAATGGAGAAAAATTATGAAAAAATATTTAATACTTGTAGTTATCATGTGTTATACTTTTGTACATGTAATTGCTTCAAACCCTGAATGGGTGAAAATTAATGATTTGAGAACGTATAATGTTACATTTTTGGACGGAAACATTTGGTATGGGAACGAAAAAAATGGTTTGACAAAGATAAATCTTGAATCCGGAACAAGTACAATTTTTAACTCTTCGAACTCGCCTATTCCTAATGGTGTAAGTCTTTTTGCATTTGATGAATTTAAAAATATCTGGCTCCCTCGAGATTCTTTTTTCTTGGTGTATGACAATCAAAATTGGACAAAAGTAAATTATGACTTTTACAATTTGATTGAAAATGATTACGATTTTTTTGTTCAATCTTTTGCAATTGACAAATATAATAATAAATGGCTCGGTAGTGCATATACCGGTCTATTTAAATTTAATGATACAGAGTGGAAAAGATATAGTGCTACAAATTCTGAATTGACAGGCAATTGGGTGAGAAGGTTATTTCCCGAGGGGAAGGATTTGTGGATAAATTCCAATGATTATTTAAATCGTATGGATATTATGACTGAGGAAATTACTCCATTTCTTAAACTGCCGGGTGATGAAGAAATTCCAATTTGGATGCCTGAAATATTTTGCAAGGATACAGAAGGGAAGATTTGGATTTTCAATCGTTCGACTTATTTTCTAAATTACGATGGCGAGAATTGGAATACTCTTTGGATTGATGAAGATATACCCATCAAAAATCCTTATCTGATGTCAATGGCAATTGATAAAAACAATAAGATTTGGGGTGGCGTCTCGGCAGCTACTGATAATAGTGGGATAATAATGTATGATGGCACGGACTGGAATTTCTTTAAGTATGATGTAGAAAAATTTTGGGCATATTCAATTGCCGTAGATGATGATAATCATAAATGGTTTGGTACAGCAATTGGGCTTTATGTCTATCGTGAAGGTGGCGTCAGCAATGATATTCTATCTCTCACTAGCGTAGAAGATTCGGAAGTTTCAAAGTCAAATGGGATTATACTTTCTCCAAATCCAGCAACGGAGTATATAGAAATCAATGCTACTATCAACCCTACGGTTAACCGTAGGGTTGATGAAGGTTCGGAAATCAAAATCTTCAATACACTTGGGGAATGTGTATTGACTGTAGAGACAATTCATGAATTGTCTCTACAACGCATTGACATTTCGCATCTCCCTCGTGGTGTGTACTACCTGCGTATCGGTAGTCAAACGCAGATGTTTGTGAAGATATAGTCGTAATTCAATGGGCTGCTCGAAAGAACAGCCCATTTTTTTTACATATAACGATGAATTTCGCCGACATGCTGCCGGAACGTGGGTTTGTATTGCACAGGTTCACGCCCGAAGCAAACGCCCATAGCCTCGTAAAAGGCAATTTCCTTGAGCTCAACATTTCGTTGTTTGATAGCTTCTTGTGTCGGAATATAAATGATTTCCTCTGCTTCTACCCCAACAATAGTAACTCCCCAAATGCCTTTGTGCATAGCCAGAACAGCGCCACCGCCAATTTGCTTACCGAAAGTCACATCATATGCACTTGTAGCACCGGCACGAACCAAATGCCCGAGTTGGATTTCACGAATTTCAGGATGTTGATAAATATCATCTACATAGATTCCTTCTCGTTTTAAAATCAATTCCCAATAGGAATCCTTTTTCATACGGTCTTCGAGATGCTGACGAATATATTTGCCGACTCCGGATAACTTCTTATGCCCGAATGAATCCAAATTATCGGAAGCATCGGCAAAAAATTCACCTTTTGAGTTTTTTACACCCTCAGCAGCAACAATGATATATGTAGAACCCTTTACGTCACTCGACATCAATCTGTTGACATATGTTTGTTTGAAATGGTCATAAACAATGTCATAATCCACGTGAATCTCGGGAATGAGTATGCAATCAGCATCGGCACCAAGTCCACCTCTGAAAGCAGTATGACCCGAGTATCTGCCGAATACTTCAATTACCAAAGCACGACTATGTGTAATGCCTGTGGTACGCAATTCATCAGTGAATTTTGCAATTCGATTAATTGTCGAATCGCCACCGACAGAATAAGATTGCAAGTCCAAATCCATTGTTTTTGGCACATGAATACATTTGATACCATGCTCAATCAAATCCACCACTACACCACCCGTATCGTCGCCACCGGCAATAATCAATCCATCAATATTGTGCTTTTTCAAACCTTCTTTGATTATTTCGTACTTGTGTACATTATTGATTTTACTGATTTTCACACGTGAGTGTCCGGCTTCCGAACCTGCGACTCCCGAATGAATTTTGTCGGCACGAGCAAAATCTATAACTACAGGCGTGATGTTCGATAAATTATACAAACCGGCATAGCCATGAGGTATCAAGCACGATTCGATACCCAAATGATATGCTATGCGTGCAGCACCGGAAATAACGGCATTCAAACCGCCACAATCACCACCACTTGTAATGATGCCAATTCTTTTTATGTCAGACATTTATTCTCCCAATTTTTATTTTAATGCACAAAAAGTAACTGTGCAAGTATAAATATTGGAAGTAAGACGATTATAGAGAATTTTATCATATAAGAAAAGAAATCGGGCATCTTAATTCCTTGACTTTCTGCAATTGCCTTAACCATAAAGTTAGGACCATTGCCGATATAGGTCATCGCTCCAAAAAATACCGCTGCAGTCGAAATTGCTATCATAATGCTTTCGGGTATGCCTGCTACAGCTCCTGCAAGTAAAGAGCTTGGGTTAAGTTCAACCAAACCTACCTGCAAATAATAAAATGTGACTGCTGTTGGGGTATTGTCCAAGAATGCACTCAAAAATCCTGTTGCGTAGTAAAATTGCGCAGCGGTAACAATCCCGAGGTCATTTGCATGAATCTTAAGATATTCGAGAGCCGGCACCATAGTTATGAATATACCGATGAACAGATATGCAACTTCAAGGATTGGTTCCCAATTGAAATGGTTTTTCTCGCGTACAATTTTGGTAGTAAATATTAATGAGAGCGCTGCCATCAATAACAAAAATCCTTCACGTAAAAAACCGTAATATATACTGTCTTTGATGAATTCCATTGTGTTAGTGTTAATAAATGCAACACCACAAATTACACCAAACAAGAAGATGAAATTAAGTTTGCCTGAGATTTTGATTGGTTTCTTATCTAACGAATCGCGTTTCAAATCTTCGGGTTTTTCCTTACTATAGTAGTATCTATCTACGAAATAATATACAATCAAAATTAAAGAATTAACAAAAATCCACTCTTTGAATAGATTCAAGAACCAGAAAAATTCGGCTCCACGAAGGTACATCATGAAAAGTGGCGGGTCGCCTAAGGGAGTTAATAGACCACCGCAGTTAGCTACAGTAGCAATAAAAAACAAAACGGTATGAACTTTAAACTTGCGTTGCGAGTTAGTTTGCAAGACCGGGCGAATCAACAACATTGCCGCACCTGTTGTCCCCATCAAAGAAGCGAGAAACGCACCGAGTCCTAACATCAATGTATTTATATGGGGCTTTGCTTCAATATCACCTTCGACATAGATTCCACCTGTAATTACAAATAATGAACCGAGCAAAATAATAAATGGCACATAATCAAAAAATACGATGTGAGACAATTCATGCGAGAATCCTGTTAGCAGGAGATAAATCGCTGTAGGAATACCCAAAACTAAAGCTACAATCAACTTGTTTTTGTTTGATTCCCAAAAGTGATGTGCCACAAGTGGCAGTACTGCAATAGCTCCAAGCATTAGTACGAATGGTAGTAGCGAATACAGTGGTATGTCATGAGCAAGTTCCATTTTCAACCTTTTTACAAATTTGTTAAATTCCCAAACTCAAAATTATGCAATTTTACAACTCAATACAAGATAATAAATGAAATTTGTTAATTTTTGATAATTCAAAATTAAAATTCGGTATGGCTAATTTTAATTTTTAGGAAATTTACTTTGATAATATGCATGCTTATGATTAAAATTATGTAATTTTTTATTAATTTAGCATAATGAAAAAAATCTAAATCGGCAAATATGAAGAAAATAAACCCTTGGGGTAAAGAAAACCAAAACATTACATTGATTTTTCAGGGATTATTCAAGAAACCTACAGAACAAGAAGAAGAGATACTGCGTCAAGTAAAATTAGACATTTTGAACTATATTATCCGGCTTGGGATAATAGTCGGCGCATTATCATTGCTTTCGGGTATCATTCTATCCTTCGAAATAGCAGACCCTTCTTATGGTGTGTTCATATTTTTAATCTATTTGACATTACTAAGCTTATTACTTATAAAAAAAGAGAAATACATACTCAAATCTAATATTTTGTTGATTGGTCTTTTCACTTTATCGGTTTATTTACTTTTCAAATTTGGACCGGATTCTGCTGCTACATTATGGATGCTGACATTTCTCATTTCGACTACGATACTAAAAGGTGGTAAAGGAGCCATCATTGCATTCGGATTAGTTATCTTCGTCTTGATAGCTTATAGTATCACATCCGATTATGAACTTCTAGATTTGAATCAAACAAAAACACTAACTACTCTTGAAATTTTAACGATTTCATTCGACCTGATATTACTTTCGGCAATTATTTCAGTTAGTCTTTTGCTGCTAATCAAAGGATTGACAAGTGCTTTGATACTTTCCAAAGAAAGCAAAGACAAGTTAACAGAGCAGATGGAGATTGGTAAATTAGCTATAGACAGTTTGAGAGAGGAAATAGCCGATAGAATAGTGGTAGAGAAAGAACTGACTTATAGCGAAAGGCGATTGCAAAATGTGCAATCAATAGCTAAAATTGCGAGTTGGGAATTAGATTTGAACAAAACGCTATACTGGGGGACAGAAGAGTATTTTAAAATAATCGGAATGGAGCCCGATACAGGAAGTATATCGTATTCGGAATTCAAGCAATTGTGCCATGAAGAAGACAGACCACTACATTCTAAAGCGATTGATTCGTTGCAGAACGGAGGTGAAGATTTTGATATTAGGTACCGAATTTTCAGAGCATCTGACGGTGAAATGAGATGGATTCGTTCGATAGGTGAAATTGTTAAAGATTCTTATGGCTACCCACTACGAATAACGGGAACAATGCAAGACATAACAAAAGATATGCTTTTGCAACAAGAAATTATCCAAAGCGAAGCACAATTTAGAGCCCTATTTAACCAAGCTTCAGTTGCAATTCTATTGTTAGACAAGATGCAATTTATAGATTGCAACCCCAAAGCAGAGCAACTTTTTGGCTTCAGCCGTGATGTAATTGTAGGGCTAACTCCTGATAAGCTATCCCCAAAATTTCAAGGCGAGGGACTAAATTCTTTGAAAATTGCCCAAGAATATGTTACTCGAGCATTGGATGGCGAATCACTTACATTTGAATGGAAACATCTCAAAAATGGCAATGAGATGATTGATGTCGAAGTATCATTAAACAGAATCCCTATAAGAGACTCTTTCATATTGCAGGCTTTTTTGATTGATATTACTGATAGAAAGCAATATGAACGAAGAATTATTGAAATAAACAAAGAACTTGAAAATCGTGTCGCCGAGAGAACTAAGCAATTAGAAACAGCTCTTAATGAATTAAGTTACGAAAATGAAGAACGGAAACGCACGCAAATTGAATTGGTCAGAACTCAGGACGATTTGCTTGCTGTTTTGACTAAGGAAAAGAGCCTAAATGAGCTTAAAAGCCGATTCATAGCAATGGTATCTCATGAATATCGAACACCATTGACTGTGATACTATCCTCAACATACATTTTGGACAAACTTTATGAGATGAATGATGAGATTTCCTTCAAGAAAAATTTGGAACTGATTCGCCATTCAATCCAATCGCTGACAAAGTTGCTTGATGACGTCTTAGTATTTGAAAAACCTACTACGAAGGATTGGCAAGTTACTTATAATACTATTGAGCTTTGTAGTTTTATAGGTTCGATAATAGATGAAATTAAGATGACAATCGGGAAAAACAGGATAGTCAATGTCAAATGTGCAAACAAGAAGATTTTGATTGAATGTGACCAAATCTCATTAAGGAACATTATCAGCAATCTTGTTGCAAATGCTTTGAAATACTCAAGTGAAGATACAAGCGTAGATATCAGCATTTTTGACAATCAAACCTCAGTAAATATGCAAATCAAAGATTATGGAATCGGCATACCTGCAAATGAGATGGAAAGTGTATTCGACCCCTTCCATAGGTCGCGAAATGTAGGAAATAAACCCGGCACAGGATTAGGACTTGCAATTGTTAAGAAGTATGTTGAATTGATAAATGGCACTATCACATTTGAGAGTGAAGAAGGCAAAGGAACAACATTCATTCTTAAGTTCGATAAGTAAAAATCAGTAGGAATTGACAGACGAATCAAAAGACAAAGCCCACGAATTCATTAGTGGGTTGTGGATTTTAATGTTAATTTGTACTTGCGATGGTTCAATATTCTGACAATTAACACTTACAATTGCCATCAAAAATATAATCAGATTTTTCATGATTTCCTCCTTACCTACCAACTACAAATTTATTTGTGTAATGATGACCGCTTATTTTAAGTTTTACTATGTAAACACCGGCAGGTAACGGCAATTCTATTTGTATTTTGTCTCGTATTAATAAGTTATTGCTTTGGTATAGTACATTGCCAAGCATATCAATAATCGAGACTTCGTTAATGATTGGTATGTTTTCTTTTAATTGGATGGTTATTTGGTTCTCTTGATAAGTCAAATCAAATATATTTGGTTCTTGATCTTCTACACTTGTTGCAAGCAATCTATCCAAATCCAAACATACAAATGACTTACCCAGTAGGATGAGTGTGTTATAATTTTTATTATATCTTATAGTCCCACCGTAAAAATCAATATCATCAAAAAATATTTGACCAGTGAGTAAATCAATCACTTTTGTACTCCTCGTGTTGCCTATTTGATACGTCGTTACCACCGTATTTCCTTCACCAATAAAACAAAAAGACTTGATATTATCTTTTGAGTTAAATTCCTTTATTAATGTCGTTTTAAATGTTCCTGGCTCTATTGAATAGAACTTAGCTCCTCTTATTCCCCCGACTTCACGAGTAAATCCTAAATATTTATCACCAGCACTAAAATTTATTTCCTTTGTAGGACCTTCTTGTTGGTCATCCGTACTAATTAATTTTGGAGTCAATGTTTCAGTATCCCATAGATGGAAATACTGAATATGTTCATTGCTTTGATATTTTCTTAACCAACTCCCGGACGCAAAATGGCTTCCGTTTGATGAAATACCTATTGAACTAATAAAGAAGTCACCAGACCCTGGAGATTTCATTGAAAAATATCGGGATTCACCAGTTTCAATATTATATATTGCCAATGATGAATCCAATACTCCCGTTCCTAATACTAATAATTTTTCATTGTCAGGGAAAAACTTGACAGTCCCTCCAGTTATTTGTCTTAATACAACAAAAGTCTCATATTCAATTATATTTGTTAAGCCACCTGAAGATAGCGCAATAAGCCTACCATCGTTGGATATTTCTACATAACCAACTAAGGGTTGTGGTATAAAACGTAAGATTTTCCCTGTTTGCCCATCAATTTCATACGCTATTCCTGATTGACTGGCGATTATATTGCCGTTTGGGTGAACACAAAATTGCTCAATCCTGTTAGAATCTGCCTCCCAGATGATAAAATCTTCAATTGATTGTGCTTTTGCTAGTCTTGTCTGAAAAAACGACAATAAAACTGTCGTCACGATTAAAAACAATGCTCTTTTCATAAAAATTCTCCTTGAAATACATTTTCCGTATATATTCTAAGACACATGAAAGTGGTATTTATCTCAAAATTAGGGAAAAATTTGGGAAATGAGAAAAAAAAAAAGCGACTGCCTTATGAGACAGCCGCATGAATTTTAAAGTTTATAGACTTTATTTTGGATTCGATTTTGTAGCTTTTGTATCGCAACAATCTTTGCCGGACATCTTAGATGTTTTGTCTTTGTTGTCGCAAGCTTTGCCTGTAGTTTTGCAACATTCTTTTTCACCGCTTTTGTTACATTCCTTAGCATTTGCTAAGTCAGCTTTGTAACCCATGTCTGCAATAAGTTTTTTGATTTTAGAATCATCAGTCTTATCAGTATCGTATTTAACGGTTACGATTTTTGATTCTACGTCAGCTTTAGTTTCAATTACACCACCGACTTTTTTCAATCCTTTTTGAATCTTTGATGCACATGAGCCACAATGCAAATTGGTTTGGAAGCTTGTTTCTTTGATTTCACCTGCATATGATACACTCACAACAAATAAAATAGCTAAGAATATTGAGCTTATGGACTTAATTTTTTTAAGCATATAAATACCCCTTTGATAATATAGATAAAAAATAACAAACAAAAATAACTAATTTTTTAATAACTCCAATGCCTTTTCAAGTAGTAATTCCGTATAATTCAGAAATTTATTGTTATTACGCAGCAAAAGCACATCAGGTTCGACACTATTACCGTTTAATAATTTGTATGTCGAATTATATGCTTTCATGCCTGTCATGGATAGACTTGTGCCGCCAATTAGTCTTGTAGAGAAGGTTTCGCCGATTAATCCGGCTGATGGTGCACCGAGCAAAATACCAAGTTGAGATTCTTTGATAATATTAGCAACAGCTTCTGAATAACCAATTGTAGATTCGTCAATCAAAAAGATTAGCTTTGTGTCTGTGTATTTCTTCCTGCCTGTAATTCCGCCTGAATATATAATTTTAGATTGAAGTTGTTTTTCAGGTTTGGTATAAACGGGTATTTCCCACCTTACGCCGTCCAAATCTTTATCTGAAAAAAGGCTTAAGACATGTTCGCTCATACTCATGTGCCCTCTCATATCGAAAACAAATGCCTTAGCTTCAGGAATTTGGTCCGTAACACGTTTGAAAGTTTTATCACTCACCTGGGTCATATCTACATAATAAACTAAAGAGTCCAACTCAACAATGGGTTCCGGTCGCGGTTCGTAAATATCATGAAGTAGAGTATTCCTGGTGACAGCTACCTCGCGAGATTCGCCATTTTTATTTTTCAAAGTGAGTGTACTCTTAGAGTCCTTCACTCCTACCCTAATATTTGCAAGTGCTCGCAATATTGCAAAATTTTGATTGACAGCATAGTGTTTGATTTCATATTTTTTGATCAAATCATTAATCTGAACACCATCAACATGAGTAAGGACATCTCCTGCTGTGATGTCTAATGAATTGTCTATTACAGAAGTGACAATCACGTCTTGCTCAAATTTGTGGAAAACAAGTGGGAGTCCGTATTTCAAGTCGTAAAACTGATTCCATACCGTAACTCGTGGGTCAGTCAAAATCTGAACCATATTGTTCATAATATTTGAAAAATCTTGGTAAGAATTAACAGTACTAACAGAAATTAACGATTGAATCAACATATTCTCGAGTTCAGCTTCGGCAATAGTTTTTAATGAAAAATGTTTGATTATATTCCAAAGCTGAATCACAGCTGCTAATCTTGTGCTTTTGTCATTAATAGTGGGGTTGTAGCCGAATGGTTTGCCCGGAATTTCCAATTTTTTGATAAAATCGTCAGCTATGAATTCTTTTTGAATTGGGATAACAAGTGGAAATGCAATGTCGTATTGTTCATTTATAGGAAAGATTGCTAATTCTCCCATATCCGGGAATTTAATCATTGTTTCAAGGTCCGAAGCGATTCTGAGCGAGAAAGAGCCACCGAATTTGACATTTAGCTCTCTGCCTGCATTATAACCTGCGCTCAGAACAGCCGGTTCGATTTCCCATGAATTCAATGTATTCCCTGCCCCGGATTGCTCAAAATCACCGTTTGGAACGATAAATTCCTTTTCGAGCTTCTCGCCGTCATAAACTTGAACTTTAATATCATCAAAATAGGCAGCACCTTCGCCTAAGAATACTAAAGCTAAACGCAAATTGTAAACATTTTCGGGCATATTGATTTCGACACTATACTTTTTCCATTCATTTTCTAAAGCCGGAGTTTCGGAATTGGTTGCAAAAGTATAATCTTGGGAATTTATGATGTCTGTCTTGCACCAAATTTGAGCGTTGCTTCCGGGAGATTTGCCATCCACTTTAATCATTGCCGAGACAACAACTTTTTTGTTGTCATATTTTATCATGTCAATATTTTGAAAGACAGAACCTTCTCGACTTCTTGTGGTTGAGTAAACATTTCTGAGTATTGAATAAAATGCCGGACTATTCTTGACGACAGGTCCGCCTGCAATTTCAGCAACATACGCTATTCTGTCCTGAAGAGTCGTCGGTTTTAGATATGAATAGTTTATTTGCTCATTTTTCTTGAGTATATTTGCTTCCGGTGCAATATCCTTTAGCAAACCCTTCATGTCTGAAATGAAATTATCAGGTTTGTCGAGAATACGTGAAATTGAATAGAGCATCAGTCTCTCTTGGTCAAGTGAACGGAAATTTTGCGAAGGATAGAAATGATGTAGATAGCCATAGAGTTTTGCAAAAGTCACAAGTGCCGGGATAGCTTTATCGGATAATTGTTGAGGTGGTAAATCAGAAGAACCTTCAGGATTGATTATATCAATGCTTACAGCGTCAGCCCAAAGTCTTGCTTTTCCATTCAACAAAAAACCGAATCTCAATTCATCTGCATCGTTAGGAATAAACGCCATTATTTCCTTTTTGTGCCATACATTTTCTGTAATTTGGTCATTTTCGCCATATTCTGTGACAATAACTTCTTTCTTTTCATCTCTAACCACAATCCATAATTCTCCTTTGGCATCAGGCTCGCCTATATCACATTTGACCCATGCTGAAAAGCGAATCGTCTTATTCCGAAAAGGGAAGGCATCAACGGATTGGTATAAAGTTGACATATTCGGGCTTCCCTCGACGATAGCTGTATCGGCATTATAGTGCGGATTGTCAATCGCAACACTAAATCTACCTTCGTAAACAGTCTTATGTTCAATAAAGGCAATGTAACCAGCTGTGGCAAGTTTTGATGGGAATACCCATCCATCGGGAACGAAACCGGGTCTGCCCTGCTCAAAATTGAGATTATCAGGTTGGTAAAGAATGTTTGAATAAACATTGACAGCTGCTAATAGAATCGTAATAATTATAATTTTCTTCACAATTTTTTTCCTTAATTTCACTTTCTCAATAAATAATGACACATGAAACAATAAAATGTTTACAAAAAACTACTTATTTGTTTAAAGTAATACAAAAATAAGATAAATTTGAATTATGAAAATATACACTAAAACTGGCGATGATGGAACGACGGGCTTATTTAACGGTAAACGTGTCGCCAAATATGATTTACGCGTAGAATCATACGGCACTGTTGATGAGCTGAATAGTATCATTGGTCTTGCAAATTCGGGCGATGTTCCCCAACCAATCAAAAATGATTTGACAAGAATCAGCAATCTTTTATTTGTACTTGGCACCGATTTGGCTACCCCAACTGAACCTCCGCCAAAATTCAAAGTGGACAGAATCAACAAAAATGACATAGAATTGTTAGAAAATTTGATAGATAGCTACGTTGAAAAATTACCCGTATTGAAGAGCTTCATTTTGCCGGGTGGCTCGGAAACTTCAGCCAGATTGCATGTAGCTCGAACCGTAGCAAGGCGAGCCGAGCGTTTGGTAGTGCATTTAGCAACTTTAGAGCAGGTATCAAACGAAGTGATATTGTTTCTGAATCGCTTGTCTGACTATTTATTTACTGCTGCACGTTTTGCAAACTTTTTGCTTGATGTTCCTAATGTAGAACGAGAAATAAGATAAATTTTATCTGAGTAAAATGTAGATATACCCAACATAGAGTAGAAGTAGCACTATCCCCTCTTTTCGGTCTATGATAAATCCTGTACGAGCAAGAGGAAGTAAAATAACTGCAAACATCAACATGATTGACAAATCAATATAAGTAATATTACCAAAGCTAATCGGGCTGATGACAGCTGCTATGCCGAGAATAGCAAGAATATTGAAAATATTTGAGCCAACAATATTACCCAAACTTATATCACTTTCGCCTTTGATTGAGGCAACAACACTTGTAGCCAACTCAGGCAAACTGGTCCCGATAGCTACTATAGTTAGCCCGATAACAGACTCGCTGACATTGAAAAAACGTGCTATTTCGATAGCATGCTCAACAAATAAATCTGCTCCGACGATAAGTAAAGCTAAGCCCCCAATTATAAATGCAATATTCATCCACATTGGCTTTGACTTTTTTACAATTGAATCTATCTCAGTATCTACTTCAAGATTACCTTTCTTTGATGTCATGAAAATAAGTAACCACAAATAAACGACTAACAACAATATGAGTATAACACCTTCTACCCTGCCTATTTGACCGTCAATCAACATAATCAATGGCAAAACTGAAACTGCACACATAATGAAGATATCTTTGCGTACAATTTGAAGACTTACATTAATAGGTTTGATTAGCGCTGTTATACCGACAATCAATCCAATATTGCATATATTAGAACCGATGACATTTCCCAAAGTTATGTCACTATTTCCTGCAAGATTTGCATTTACACTTACGACTAACTCAGGACTGCTTGTACCAAATGCGACTATTGTCAAACCAACAATCAGTGGCTTAATGCCCATTTTGAAGGCAATCCGTGCAGAACCGCCTACTAAACCATCAGCTCCGAAATACAAAAGTGCCGAAGCAAGCAAAAGCATCAAAAATGAGAGTATCATATTTATATTTTTACATTTAGAAAATTAGTCAAAGCGAAAATACTTCAATTTCAGCATTTTTTTTAAGAAAATTTACTTTTTCATTATGTTGTTTGAAAAAATAGTGATATGTTGTTATTTTGAAAATGATAGAAAATTATGAAACAAGTGGTTTTTGACACAAAAAAATTTGATTCTTTGCTTTGTTTGAACTCCGAACTGCCGGATTATGTGTTTGAATTATATCCGCATATTCCGATTATTGCGGCTGATGGAGCAGTTTTCGAACTGAAAAAGCATGGTTTGAAAGCAACAAAGGTAATTGGAGACTTAGATTCCGGTAATCGTGTGGAAATAGAAAAATTATATGATTCAGCAGATATTATAGAAATTGCTGACCAAGAAACGAATGATTTTGAGAAATGCTTGAAATGGCTGGAGCATTCAGGAATGAAAAACATTTTGATATTAGGTCTTCATGGCGGATTGCTCGAACATACTTTGAATAATTGGAGCATTTTGATGCGTTACGGGCGGAAACTAAATCTGTGCAACTACGAACTTGGCAGATATGCAATTCCGATTTATGATTCTATAAAAATGAATTGCGTTCAAAATGAAGTTGTTTCGTTAATACCTAATGGAATTGTTAGACTAACAACTCGAAATTTGAAATGGGAATTGAGTGATGAAATTTTGCAATTTAGTGAACGAGAAGGTGCCAGAAACGTTACTTTAGGTGAAAATTTTGAAATTACAGTTTCCGAAGGCTCTTTTCTTATGTTTGTTGATTCGAGATTGCCATTGAGTCCGATTTTTTTATAAATTGTATATCTATTAGGAGTAGTATGATGGAAAAAGATATTAATAAACTTAAAAGTGAGTATCTATCTAAGGAAGTAGAGCTAATAAGTTACGGACGCTACGGAATTGCTATGATAATATTCCCGACTCAAGGCGACTCTTGCCATGATGCGGAGAATATAGGTTTCGTTCATACTTTGAAGGATTATATTAATTCCGGCAGAGTCAAAGTATATTCGGTTTCATCTGTAAATTTGCAATCTTGGCTCGACTCTAATAAAACTGATGAGGAGAGAAGTCGCCGACACTACGAATACAACAGATTTTTAGAAGAAGAGTTAGTCCCCTACATCTACGAAACATGTGGTGGACCTGTCCCAATGATGACAATGGGAGCAGCAATAGGTTCATATCATGCGGCAAATACTTTTTTCAGACGACCCGATATTTTCATGGGAACAATTGCTCTAAGTGGTTTTTACGATATACGCAAATTGACAAAAGGTTTCTTCGATGAGAATTGTTATTTCAATTCGCCGGTGGATTATCTACCTAATTTGAACGATAATTACTGGATGTCTTATCTTCTCAATCGTAAGCATATTTATTTAGCTTCGGGAAGCGGACGATATGAAACTCCCGAACAGACTAAATCATTCTCGGACATTCTAAATGCAAAAGGTATCAGACATAGATGTGATTTGTGGGATACTAAGTGGGACCATGACTCAAAAACGTGGAATGAACAATTGAAACATATTACTAACTCATTTTTATAAGCAAGATATGAGCATTCTTACACTTCCATTCGGTAATAAACCAAAATCAGAGGAAAATAGCAATCATAAAATCGGATTAGATTCTAATTCCGATTTGACATTTTTGCTGAAAGAATGTAAGATTCACCTCAATAAATTTAACGAACAAAAGATCCGCAAAGCATTCATGATGTGTTTAGACGCTCATGAAAATCAAATGCGCCAATCAGGTGAACCCTACTATACTCATCCTCTTGAAGTAGCACGAATAGTTTTGAAAGAAATTCCTCTCGATGAAACTTCTGTTATTGCGGCTTTATTGCATGATGTTCCCGACCAAGGCGATGTTTTCCATATCAAAGACATCAGATTGGAATTTGGCTCGACCGTCGCTAATATAGTTGAAAATATATATAGAATTGGTCATATCGAAAACAATAATCTGCCTGTTGACAATCAAGCTGAAAACTACAGAAAATTATTGATTTCATTATTCCGTGACGTCAGGATTATACTAATCAAATTAGCAGATAGACTTCATAATATGCGAACTTTGGAGTATCTTTCCGATGAAAGCAGGGTCAAATTATCCAAAGAAACTATGGATATATATGCACCTTTTGCTAATAGATTCGGTTTACGAAATTTGAAGTGGGAATTAGAAGATTTGGCATTCAAATATCTGAATCAAGAAGCATACGAAGAAATCAGGGCTGAGTTGAATTTGTCTCGAGAAGAACGTGAGGAGTATATTAAACAATTCATCAAACCAATCGAAGAAAGATTGGCTCAAGAGGAATTACTCAAAAAGCTAAAAATAAAATTTACAATTGACGGAAGACCAAAGCACCTATACTCGATTTACAACAAAATGAGAGCAAGAAGTAAAAGCATAAATGAGCTATATGACCTATTCGCAGTTAGAGTGAATTTGGATAGTAAAGACCCCTTTTTGTGTCACTATGTTTACGGGATAGTCGCAAGTATTTACAAGCCTGTACCAGAGACTTTTAAAGACTATATCAATAATCCGAAACGGAACGGATACCAGTCTATTCATTCGGCTGTTGTAGGGTTGAATAATAAAATTGTCGAAATTCAAGTACGAAATATCTCAATGCATGATATTGCTGAAAAGGGTTTGGCGGCTCATTTCGTATATAAAAATCAGGTTGGGCAGAATAGCATTCTCGAAAAGAAGCAAATAATGGAATGGGTGCAAGTAGTCAGAAGCATCTTCGAGAATGCCGGCATGAGCACTAACGAAGATGTAATTAACAATGTCCGGAATAATTTTCTGCTTGATGAGATTTATGTCTATACTCCAAACAATGAGTTTAGAACGTTACCAAAAGATTCGACGCCTCTTGATTTCGCTTTCGACATCCACACTCAAATCGGATATAGCTATATTGGCGCAAAAGTAAACGGCAAAATTGTCCCAATCGAACACAAACTCGAAAGTGGAGATATAGTTGAAATTCTGACATCGGAGCAACCACAACCAAAATCAGATTGGTTGCAGTATTTAGTGACTCCAAAAGCCAAATCGGCAATAATTAAATATCTTAAGGATGAGGAAAAACGCAATATCATCGCAGGGCGAAAGATTTGGAATGACAAATTGCAAGAATATGCAATTCGAATTCCGGATGATGAGATTGACAAAGTCGCAATATCACTTCAGTTTCCAACGAAAGAAGATTTGTTTTTGGCAATAGCTAAGAAAAAAATTGATTTTGAAAGAACGATGGAATTTGTAAAATATAAGCTGAAAGACGGTTTTAAAATTGGGAACGAGCTACGAAAAATAGTCGAAAAAACAAGCTCAACATTGCTTTCGTCCGATAACTACTTGCATTTTGCAGCCAAACTTGATGCATTAGACTTTGAACGAAATGACAGAGGATTGTATGAACTGACAATCAATGTTTCAGTAAGTGATAAGATTCAGATACTCGAAGAGATGAATTCTAAGATGATTTCGGTCAATGATATAGAATTAAAATCACTTTCATACCAATCCGAAGGAAATATTTTGAAAGAGCGTATAGAGCTGTTAGTCCCTGATAAGAAGCACATCAAGATGATTTTCGAGAACATATGGAGTGTACACGGAGTAATTTTAGTTCAAATAGATAAAAATAAAAATTGAAGTTAAGAACTTTTTTATTTATTTTTGAAAAGATGATGTACGTATAATATAAAGTAAACGATTGTGAATTTGACATTAATACTGTTTATGGTATTGGGAACCTTAGCAATAGGTTCGGCAATCATAACTATTGCAAGCAGACATCCTGTTCGTTCTGCAATGGCTTTGGTCTTGCATTTCTTCATGTTGTCGGGCTTGTATCTGACACTTAATGCACAATTTTTGGCAGCAATACAAATCTTGGTTTATGCAGGTGCCATAATGGTACTTGTAGTATTTGTAATCATGTTGCTCAATCTTTCAAACGAAGAAAAGTTGAAATTGAAGGTTTCGTCTCGCTACGTTCTCGGTTGGGTGTTTGGTTCGGCTCTTGCATTCTTGTTAATGACATTGTATATCACTCATTCAAGTCTAAGTCAATTCAACGCAGAAACAGCCGTTGCAATAGGCACGGTCAATAACTTGGGTAACGAGTTGTTTACCAATTATATAGTCCCTATTGAGTTAATTGGCGTATTGCTTACAGGAACAATAGTTGGAGCAATAGTATTAGCAAAAAAGAAGTTAGAAAATTAAAAAGTAAAAATTATGCAAGCAATACCCCTTGAATATTACCTCGTTTTATCGGCAATCATTTTTTCGATTGGTACGATTGGCGTCATTACGCGTCGCAACGCAATTATCATTTTTATGTCAATCGAATTGATGCTGAATTCGGTCAATCTTACCTTTGTCGGCTTTGCCGCAAATTTGGGCGATGCCTCTGGACAAGTATTTGTATTTTTCGTCATGTCGGTGGCTGCCGCCGAAGCCGCAATCGGTTTAGCAATCGTCATCGCCCTCTTCAGAATCAAACAAACTGTAAACGTTGACGAAATCAACATCTTGAAGTGGTAAGAGGGAAAGGGAAGGTTTTGAAAGAAGTCGTTTAAGCACATAACCCACGGTTGAAACCGTGGGCTATGTTTTTTTTTACGCCATTCTATTCTTTTACAAACGGTACGAAGCGATTGCCGATTTTTACAAAATAGGCGCCGTGTTGTAAATCGGATACATTTACTCTAACTTTATCGCCTACGGAGAGGCTTGAAGTGAAGTTTTGAATTTCTGCTCCCAGAACATTAAATATTTGCACTTCTATATCTGTGTTTTCAGCCATACGGTTAACAGTAGGGTTGATATCGTGTAGATGGATTACGAGATAATCTGACGTAGGATTGGGATAAATCATCAAACTATTTGCAATTACATCATTAACTGATGCCTCGAGCAAGCATTGAACTTCGAGACTTATGGCATGTGCTGAACACATTTGTTCCGAACCGTCTTTTTCCATTATTGCTCCCCACATTGGGTCACCAAATTCAACTCCGGGAAGGCCTCCATTCAAAAATAAAGCAATCATAAAAACATCAGGCTCGAGAGCATAGAAATCCGAAAACGCTTTCGAAGAACTCAATGCACCGGCAGCTTTGTCGCTATTTTCCCATTCAAAATCATCCAAAGATTGTTCCAACGCAATAGGAAGACCGCTTTCGAGTATTTCTTCTGCCGGAATTTCTTCAATAAAATAGCCTCCGAGCATTGGTTTGAACAAGGTGTAAGCGCGAAAATCTGTTCGAGCTTCATTTGTGAATATATAAATCCACATATCACCTTTGCCGGTCATAAGATCGAATCTCATTTCGAGAACTGTTTCAAAAAGTTCAATATCTTGATTTAACGATGCAACAAAAATCAACTCAGGGTCGACAATTCCGTCAACCACGGCTCTTTCGCGAGCTGTCGGAAGTGGTTCAGTAGCCAATTTCTTTTGTAAAAATTGACTTTCGGCGGTGTATGTGAAAAAGAGAGCTAATAAACTAAGAATTATAATATTTTTCATAAAAGTACCTAATTAATGTTAACTATATTTGTAAAATGTATATTACATTACGCAGAAATTACGAAAAAGTTATATAGTGAAAAAAATTATTTTAAAGAAGACTAAGTTTGATGATGTAGGAATACAAAAATCATACAAAATCAATTATGAGCAGGACTTGAATCTCAGTCAATATGATGCAGTAATGCATAGTAAGGGTCCGGCGTTAGTAATTGCCGGAGCGGGCACAGGCAAAACACGCACATTGATTTATCGAGTTTCGCGATTGATTGAAGATGGTATCCCTCCTGAATCTATTCTCTTATTGACTTTCACGCGCAAGGCATCGCAAGAAATGCTTTCCCGTGCAGCACTTCTTCTTGATGGACGAGCAGAAAGCGTTTCCGGAGGTACTTTTCATTCCTTTGCATCGCTAATTTTGCGTCAATATGCTCAGGTTATGGGATATGCTTCAAATTTCACAATCCTGGACCAAAGCGATTCGCAAGATGTGATTAATTTGTTGCGTCATGAATTTGCAGGGAAGAATGAAAAACGCAGATTCCCGACTAAAGCTACTATCAGCAAGATTTGGAGTCTCGCAGTAAACACGCAATCACAAGTTGATGAATTAATTGAAGAGCAATTTCCATGGTATTTAAATGAAACGGATAAAATCAAGGAACTAATTTTTAAATATGTTGAGTACAAAAAACGTTATCAACTGATGGATTACGATGATTTATTGTTGAATTTGCTTTTCTTGATGAAAAATCACCCCGATATTCTTGAAAAAATCAACAAAAAATATACTCAAGTCATGGTTGATGAATATCAAGATACGAACAGGCTACAACATGAGATAATACTATATTTGGCAGGGAAAAACAAAAATGTGCTTGCAGTGGGCGATGATGCCCAATCAATTTACAGCTTCCGTGGAGCAAATTACCAAAATATAATGTTCTTCCCGGATTCATTTGAGGAGTGCAAGATTTACAAAATCGAAGAAAATTACCGAAGCATTCAGCCGATTTTGAATTTCAGCAATACGTTAATGAGTTCTGCAATATTCAAATATGAGAAAAATTTGTTCTCGAAACGAGAATCTACAGAGATGCCTAAAATAATATCATCGCAAACTGAGAGAATGCAATCAAAGTTTCTCGTTCAACAAATATTGGAACACCGCGAAGAAAATATTCCCCTCGAAGATATGGCGATTTTGTTCAGGTCGTCATTTCATGCTTTTGATTTGGAAATCGAGCTTGAAAAAGCAAATATCCCATTCCGAAAATTCGGTGGTTTGAAGTTCATGGAGGTAGCCCACGTAAAGGATATTATTGCTTATCTGCGAATATTGGCAAATCCGATTGATGCGGTAAGTTGGCAACGAGTGTTGAAAATATTGCCGGGAGTTGGACCAATGACAGTTGATAAGGTGCTCGAACAAATTTCTGACAATCAAGTCAATACAAACGATTATACGCAATTAGACAGTAGCTTGCGCTCATTCGAACATATACATAAATTATTCAAAAATCTTGGCGAAGTATCAAAATCGAAATTGAGCATAGCCGATAAAACTGCATTGTTGACCGAATATTACAGACCCTACCTACAAGAGAAGTATGATGATTGGCAAAAGCGCTGGAAAGACCTCGAAACGTTGATTTCAATTTCTGAGCGGTACCGTTCCTTGGATAATTTCTTGAATGAATTATCGCTCGACCCACCAAATGAATCAGTATCGGAGTTGACACCCGAATCGAAAGAAGAAGAGTATCTCACACTTTCAACAATTCATTCAGCCAAAGGGCTCGAGTGGCGCGTAGTATTTTTGATTTGGGCATTGGAAGGGAAATTTCCTTCATCAAAATCAACCGATTCTCTCGACCAAATGGAGGAAGAACGAAGATTATTTTACGTAGCTTGCACTCGAGCAAAGGATTATTTGTATGTCACTTACCCTACAAATATTTTCGACCGTGAATCGGGATTTGTATTGAGCGAACCGTCTCGTTTTCTCGAAAATATTACCGATGAATTTGCCGAAAGATATGTAATTACTGAGGAGGAAGAGGAGGAATGAGCCGTAAACGAGTACTTTTCCTGACAACTCGATTCCCTTATCCCCCGATCGGTGGCGATAAGCTAAAAGCATTCAATTTGCTTAAAATCATGTCAAAACATTATGATGTAAAGTTAATTGCATGGAGTTACTTTAAATTGCCTAAAGATTCCTATCTGGAACTAATCAAATCACTCGGAGTTGAAGTTGAAGTTTTAAGGTTAAATCCCTTTAAAGCAGCTTTAAATTGTGGATTGAAACTATTTTCGGGATTGCCATTCGAGATTTCATTCTATAACTTGAGCGAATTTCGTAAAGCAGTTGAAACAAGCGTGAAATATGATAAGATTGATGTTGTTGTTGCTTTCTTCATGCGTTCAGGGGAATTTGTAAAGAACATGCAAATCAAAAAACTATTAGTCGCAGAGGATTGCAGAACATTGTATCAAAAGCGTTCGTATGAGCAAACTGATAAATTTTTGCAAAAAATCGTCCGATACCACGAATGGAAAAAGCTACACAAGTATGAGAAAAGTATGATGGACAAATTTGATGCTGTCAGTTTTGTAACCGAGCATGATATTTCGAGTATCAAAAATATTAATCCGCATGGGAACTATAAATTACTTACAAATGGGACTGACGTTGAGCATTACAAAGATTCCTCAAAGCGTGAACCTTACACATTGCTTTTCGCCGGTAAAATGAATGTTCATTCTAATCAAATTTCTGCAATTCAACTCGCAAAAGAAATTTTGCCGGTAGTTGCAAAAGCAGTCCCTGAAGTTAAATTGATTATTGCCGGAGCAGACATGAATGCAGAAATAAGAAATTTAGCTTCGGACAAAATTGAAATCATCGAAAATGTCAGTGATATGCTTCCGCAATATCAACGAGCCACCATTTTTGTTAATCCGCACCGAGGAGGCTCCGGAATTCAAAATAAACTTTTGGAAGCATTAGCCTGCGGTTGCTCCGTGATAACGACTATAACAGGCATTCAGGGAATCAATGGCATTGATGGCGAACATTTAATTATTGCTAATGACAGCACTGATTTTGCCCGGAAAATCATCAAACTGCTTGGTGATGAGGATTTACGAGCCAAAATTGGCACACAAGCAAGGAAATTGATTCTCGAAACTCACACCTGGGATGTGGTTGAATTACAATTATTATCAATTATGAATGGAATATTGAATGAATAAAGCGGTTTTTTTTGATAGAGACGGGATTATAAATAAGCGTCTAATTGACGAATATGTAACTAAAATTGAAGAATTTGAATTGCACGAAGAAATCATCGAAATATTAAAATATGTGAAAATGAAGGGGTATTTGGCAATAGTTATCACAAATCAACAAGGCATTGGCAAAGGTTTGATGACCGAAGATGATTTAGTAATAGTTCATGATTATATGCAATATCTTTTGCAAGAGCAAGCCGGAGAAAGCTTTGATGCTATTTTTTATTGTCCTGAGCTTGACAATAGTGGCAGTCCGCGAAGAAAACCGAATCCCGGAATGATACTTGAAGCACTCGATTTGTTTGACATAGCCCCGGCGCAATCGATAATGATAGGTGATAGCATTTCGGATGCCCAAGCAGCGATAAATGCCGGTATCAAGTGTATTTTAATCGGTGATTTTGAGTTCCAACATGCCGATGTCACAATTTTGCCTGATTTGAAAAACTTACTTGTAAATATTAATCATTCAATTACGTGATTTTCATTTTAAGTTTGATAAGATTGCAAAAATGTTTGAATGGGCAATAGATTTTCTGAGTTCTGTTCCTTGGTATTGGGTACTTATAATAGCCTTCATGACGACACTAATAGAGAATGTTTTCCCGCCGGCCCCGGGCGATTCAATTGTAGTATTTACCGGTACACTAATCGGAATCGGTGTAGTGGGTTTTGTACCATTGCTATTAGTTTCGACACTTGGTTCAACTGTCGGCTTCGCAATTATGTTTTATTTTGGTTCAACCTTCGACCGGAAAGTTATTGAATCGGGGAAATTTAAGTTTATTTCCCGAGAAGCATTGATTAAAGTAGAAAAGTGGTTTCAAATATATGGTTATCGACTAATTGTTGCAAATAGATTCTTATCAGGCACTCGTGCTGTAATTTCATTTTTTGCAGGTATGTCAAAACTAAACTTTACAAAAACGATTATTCTTTCCGGATTGAGCTCTTTGATTTGGAATTCGATTTTGTTGTATTTTGGTTTTGCATTTGGTGATAATTGGGAAAATATTGACCGTTACCTTTCGATTTATGGCAAGATTATATTCCCCGTGGCAGGGTTGATTATAGTCTTTTTCATAGTTCGTTGGTTTATAAATAATAAAAACGGTTCCAATGGTGCAAATAAAAAAGAGCCCCAAGAAATATCTTGAGACTCTATGAAAGATAAAATTATTTAGATTATCTTGTAATGTTAAATGGGCTGATATATGCCTTATCGCCGATTTTGAAGATTGCAAAATATTTACCTGATGCAAAGTTGCTGATTGAGCGTTCAATATTCAATTTATTGCCACTAATCATGCCGAGATTTTCACTCATAAGCAATTTGCCATTGATGTCGCGAATTTCAAATTTTGCATTTTGATTACCCTCGATGTCGAGCGTAATTTGAATAAAATCTTGCGTAGGATTTGGCGAAATTTTCATCATATTTCCAGAGTAAATATTATTGACATTGCCGCCTATCATAGTAGTGAAACTACGTACATCAGACCATTCGGAAACGTTTACACCATCTGATGATAGTACTCTCCAATAGTATGTTGTATATGGTTCAAAATCATTTACAGTTATCTGGTTGGTTTCAGTTTCATCTGTTACAAAAGTGAAATCGAAATTCTCATCTTCAGCAATTTGGATGACCCAAACGGATGCGCTTTCGTCATCATCCCAAGAGAATGTGATTGCATTTAATGGCAAGTCTTGACTTCCATCAGCAGGCTCAAGCAATGTCGGCGGGTTGAGCACAATTGCTCCACCTTCGATAACGAAATACCATGTGGCAGACCATTCTGACCAAGCTTCACCATTATGAACTGCTACATGCCAGAAGTAATTGCCGGCTTCTAACTCATAATCGAATTCGAGCGTATTTGTCAAGCGAGGATTTTCACTATAGATTACATCCGTAAAATTTGCATCTTTAGCTACTTCAATTTTCCAAGAATAATCTACACCTGTTGCATCTTCCCAAATGAGAGTTGGCATTTTTGACGCTACTACTTCACCATTTGTCGGACTAATCAGTATCGGTGGGTCCGGAACTGTAACTTCATCAGGAATTTTTGTTTTGAAGTTCCAAATCGAAGAGAACTCTGATATCTCTTCACCTCTAATTGACCTGACTCTCCAATAATATGTCGTTCCAATTTCTAGTTCAAAAACATTTTGTGATGTTGTGGAGATTGTGGCTTCAAAATCCATAGTGCTAAAGCCAGGATTAGATGAAACTTGCAAATGATATTGGATTTCTTCTGCCGCTTGAAACTCATCACTTTCATTGCCAATACTGCTCGTAACAGGTTCTTCCCATTGCAAAAGAACAGGAATTTCGATGTCAACAGAATTATTTGCCGGTGATTTCAAGGTTGGTGGTAATAATTCAATCGTTCCTTCACCAAATTCGGAATAAGTTACGTTATTAGTATAAACCGGAGCTCCCGGGAAACCAATATAGGACACTACAATATTGCTAATTGTCAAAATTGGCTGAATTGAGGTTGATGCATGCCAAGCATAATTTGTCATTTCAGTTTTGATTATCATAGGAGGGAAACCTTCCATGATTTGAACAGTATCGTAAATTGTGGATTTGTAATGAAGTCTATAAACATTGCCATATTCTTTGCCGGGCATTTTTAGAGTACCGTATGCATCGTATTCGACCATAGTTTCACCGTATCGCTGCATTTCCATATCCCCATCTTCGGTTTCAACATAAATCTTAGATTTATAGCTTGATGTAAGTTTTTCGTTGTATGCAAATGGAAATTTAAAATGTTGGTCATAAGGAGAATCAATGATTTCGTACAATTCAAAAGCACCGATGCCAAGTCTGAAAAATCCGCCTGAAGTTTGGCGGTAAAAAACTGCTGCGGTGTCATTCATTTGTGCAATTGTCGCTAATGGAAATTTGTCAGCCTGAGGAGCAAATTCAGGTTCTATAAACTCCAGAAGGGTCATATAGTCAGAACCACTCAAACGAGTTAAAGAAGAAAAATCCCAATTAATATTAGCACCTTTATTGCCTGCTACAACCCCTGTTGTATCGCAATCATACAGTACATATTTATCTCCTACTTTGGGCATCATCTCTCTAATTATAGTTGGCTGAGATAATAAATGAATAGAAGAGAAAACGAATACAAGAAAAAGTAAACTAATTCTTAACATAATACCTCCGAGATTAAAAATAATATTTTCAAAAGTAAAGATAGTTTTGACAAAGAAAAAATATATTTTGCTCTAAATTTTGAAACTTTTCATAACTCTATACGAATATCTATAAAAATGGCTTCATTATTGTAACTTTATTTATATTGTAAACGTCTTTTGGATATAGAATTATAACGATTAGATTAAATTTTTGATTTATATCGTAAGAGTTAGGATGAGAAGATATTTTGATAGTGGTGCGAAACAGGCATAAATGTTTTTCGGGTTTCTTTCGTCTTACAAAATGATTTGATTTACATGAAGCAGAATATTTGTTGATAAAAAGGCAGAAAATTATTTTGTACTTTAGAAAATAATACTTAAGTTTGAAACATGAGAAGTACAATTTTAGTGATTCTTATAGCAATGGGACTGATAACAATCGGATTTGCTTCCGATAGTATATTGCAGTCCTTTACAGCCGAATCATCAGGCGATAATGTTACCGTCAAGTGGACAACTACTGACGAATCTATCATCAAACGTTTTGAAATAGAGCGTTCTGTTGGCGACCAAAATTATAAACGAATCCATTCCGTAATAGCAAAGGGTTCTCCTAGTAATTACAGTTTCCGTGATGATGAAGCATTCATGAAAGATGATGTAGATTACACACCTGATTTGCAAACTCAAAACTTTTACAGTTACAGAATCAAAATCATCGCTAATGATAATACAGCCACATTTAGTGATGTAGCCTACGTTAAGCATAACACAAGTAGCATAAGACGCACTTGGGGTATGATTAAAGAGATGTTCAGGTAAGATTTCCACTATGACTCAATACTATTTATATCGTGTCATACTCTTGACATTTTTTTTCGTTTTGTCAATACCCAATACTTTAATTTCCAAAGACGTTTACCACAACAACAAATGCGGATTCCACCTAATCCATTCTGCAGATGGAAGAGAATCTTTAATGCGTCGTGTAAACACCAAAAATGGTGCACCTGACGTCGGGCAAAGAACCCATATTTCTCCGAAGGGTGTTTTCGTAATCCATTATGACATAACAGGGCTGAATGCTCCAGATTTGAAAGATTCAGATATGAATGGAGTACCTGATTATATTGATTCAGTAGCTTATTACATGGACAAAGCTTATGAATTGCAAGTTGAACAATTGGGCTACGTCTCCCCTACTCCTGATGGCGGAAGGCGTGGCACTCAAGAATACGATATATACATTTGGGATTTAGGAAATAGTGACGATGACCCTTGGCATCCGAACTATCATGCCGGTGGATTATACGGCTATACATTTTTTAACGAAGATATTGACTATGTCCCATCGTCGGGTTTCGATAAGTTTTATTCCTACATCGTACTTGATAATGATTATAGCCCAACGGATTCTATCCGCCCACAAAATCAAACGAGCAGAGCCAGACAGGCTTATAGCACATTTGGGATGGAGGGGCTGAAAATTACTGCTACGCATGAGTTCCAACATGCAATACAACTAATATATGGCAGAAGCTCTCCTGCATCAATTGGTATTATGGAAATGTGTGCCGTATCAATGGAAATAAGACAATACCCTGAAATAAAAGATTATATTCAGTACGTTCGACATATTTTTAATAACTTGTCATCGTACCCGTTTGGAGTTGATAGTCCCGATATGGGCTATGGTTACTCACTTTTTGCAAAATATTTGATTCTAAACCATGGCGATGATGTTTTGAAAAGACTTTGGGAGTTAGTTGGCAAAAAGATTGAAGTCTATTCTGCTTTGGATAGCACTCTCAAGGAACTGAACACAAGTTTGAATAATGAATTGAGCAAATTTTCCGAATGGGCATATCATACCGGTAGCCGCTCAATTGAAGGTAAATACTTCCCAAATGCCATGAGTTTGCCGGAAATTAAATTCTTTGGAACTCAAATCTATTCAAGCCCATCAGTGTCTGATTCGAGAACCTTAGACCCATTGGAAATCCGTTCACTACGGTATATTTTCAAAAATGGTAAAGACATAACCAATGACACTGTCGATGTAGTGCTTGTAAATTTGGATTTGAATTCCGCAAAAAACCAATTCAGAATAAAAAGGGAATATTTTGTCGGTATTTCCGAATTGCATCAATCAGGTTGGGATATGGTACCAAATCTGAATTATTATTATACTGTTGAATCAGCTCATGAATTCCTTCAATCAAAGATTTATGTCCGTAAAGGCGACGTTTTAATCGAGATTGATTATGCTTTCCCTAATTCATTTAACCCCGAAAATGACGAAGCACTGCACTTCCCGGCTCCCGAAGGTTCTAACTTGTACGAAAATTTGGAAGTTATCATTTACAATACAGACATGGTAGCACTCAAAACCGAGAAATTACCTGTCGGCTCATTTAACGGACGAAAAGTGCTAAGTTGGACCAACTTTCCGCACGATTTGGCAAATGGCGTTTATATTTACGGGATTTATCATAATGATGATATGAGTATTGGCAAATTTACGGTTTTGAAGAAATGATTATGAGAGATTTCCTCTTCAAAACAGATTCAATAGCCAAGTCCTATACGGGCAAAAATTTCATTTACAACAATTTTTCGATTGAAATCCGCCCCGGTGATGTCATTGCCATTACAGGCGAAAACGGCTCGGGCAAATCCACATTGCTGAAAACTATGGCAGGAATCATCAATGCAAGTCGCGGAAAAATCAATTTCACGAAAAACGGAACTGAAATCGTCCAAGATGAACATAATCTTCATTTCGGATTTGTCGCTCCTTATGTAAATTTGTATGAAGAATTCACACCTTTGGAACAATTTGAGATATTTTGCAAATTGAAGGGGATTTCGATTGATATTGAAATATTTGAAAATCTGATGCTCGAATTCAACTTGCATAAACATGCACATAAGGAAATCAGGAATTTTTCATCGGGAATGAAGCAAAGAATGAAATTCATATTAGCTCTGGCTCATGATACAGATTTACTATTTCTTGACGAGCCGACATCGAATTTGGACACTGCCGGTATTGAAATCGTCGGCGAATTAATAAAGCGAAAATCATCCCAAGCTTGTGGCATTGTGATTGCTACAAATGAGGACAGAGAAAAGCGACTTTGCAATGCTTTTTTCGATTTGATGGATTATCAATAATGCAAGGAATCATTATGCGTTCATTTCTAATATTTTTTACTGCAATTGTAATCATATCTTGCTCCGAGTCAAATGATTTGAGAAGCAATCAAATTGACAAACCGTCTCATTTTGAATTTCTATCAACGGTAGAATTCCCGACAGAACTTTCATTTTGTGGCGAAAAAGTGCCCTTAGATGACCCCGAAGTTCGCGAAAGAGCTGAAAGGGAATTTTATATGCTGCTGCAGCAACCCGGGCAAATCATACTTTATTTGAAGCGTTCGGGTAGATTTTTTCCAATATTCGAAAAAATTATCAACGAAAATGGTATGCCTGATGATTTGAAATACTTAGCTGTTGCTGAAAGTGCCCTTTATCAAGCTAAATCAAGCGTTGGAGCAATAGGATTGTGGCAATTTATGGCAGCGACTGCCAAGACAATGGGGTTGCAAGTGGACGATAACGTTGACGAAAGAAGACATCCGGAGAAAAGCACTCGAGCAGCAATGAAATATTTGAAAGAAGGATATAAAAGCCACAAATCTTGGATGTTGACTGTTGCAGGTTATAATATGGGACACACAGGTGTACAAGATAATTTGAATTTCCAGAGTACCGATAATTATTTTGATTTGCATTTGAATGAGGAAACTTCTCGATTCATTTTCAGAATTGCGATTATTAAACATTTTATGGAAAATTCTCAAAAATATGGTTTCAATTTACAAAAGTCCGATTTGTACCCACCTGATGAATATGATATAGTTAAGGTGGATAGAGCCATTCCGGACTTATCGGCATGGGCAAAAAGCATGGGATATAATTATAAACAAGTCAAAATGCTAAACCCTTGGATTTTGAAACGTTCGTTACCAAATCCACCCAAGGGCAATGTTTTTGAAGTAGCTGTACCAAAATCGTAAGGATATAATGGAAAACAAAAAAATCTATATAGGTACAATTACCGGAATCAGAGGCTATGGCGGTGAAATGAAAGTCAGCCACTTAGATATTGACGACGTCCATTTACCGCCAGAAACAGAGGTTTATATAGGTTATTCGCCCAATTTTTCAGTTACTTACAAAATTGTCAAATGGCGACAAACCAAAAAACAAGCCAAATTGGAATTAAAGGGAGTTGATTCCGATGAAAAAGCTATGCAATTCATGGAAGCGGGCATTTTCATCGAAGAAGATAAATTACGCACGATATCGCCTGAAATTCAAATCACATCCGATTTTATTAATATGAAAGTGATTGATGCCACTTCCGGCGAGGAATTGGGCGATGTTATTGATTATTGGCAATTACCGGCAAATGACGTGATTGTGGTGAGCGGAATCAAAAATGATTTCAATGTACCAAACGTGCCTGAATTTGTCGAAAAAATTGATTACACAAATAAGAAAATATTTATAAACGTGATTCCGGGTTTGGTAGATTGATATGCCATTAATTCGAATAGATATAATCTCGGCTGTACCGGAAATAATGGAATCGGCAATTAGCGCAAGCATCATCAAAATTGCTCGCGAAAAAGAAATTGCTGAAATCAATCTCCATAATTTACATGATTATGCGACCGACAAATACCGCCATATTGACGATTATCCTTTCGGTGGTGGTGCAGGTATGGTGATTCAATGCGAACCTGTTTTTAGTTGCATTGAAAAGTTGAAATCTGAGAGGAGGTATGACGAAATCATATACATGGCAGCCGATGGCGTTCGATTGAACCAAAGCCATTGCAATGAATTATCATTGAAAGGCAATATAATCATACTTGCAGGGCATTACAAAGGCGTTGACCAAAGGGTTCGAGATGCTTTAATTACTCGCGAATTTTCCATTGGCGATTTTGTTCTGAGCGGTGGCGAGCTTCCGGCGATTGTGCTTGCAGATTCGATTGTTCGATTGCTTCCCGGAGTGATTGGAGATTGCGAATCGGCACTGCATGACTCATTCCAGAGCGGATTGCTCGAAGCTCCGATTTACACAAGACCGGCAGAATTTCGCGGTATGAGAGTTCCCGATGTGCTACTTGGCGGGCATCCGCTTCATATCGAAGAGTGGCGAAACGAACAATCATTGAAAAAAACAGCCGAAAGACGCCCCGATTTGCTCCAAGATAATATTTAATCCCTTTTTTCGACTACTAAATAATATTTTTTTACATAAATCGGTAATTTTCGATGATTAAATTTATTATTTCACTGACTATTTTGCTTTTTATCGCATCAGAACTATTCGCTGAACCCACTAGATTACTAAGATACCCCAATACTTCCGAAACAGACATTGCATTTGTTTATGGCGGCGACATCTACACTGTGCCCCTATTAGGCGGTATAGCCCGCAGATTGACAAGCTCCGAAGGAATTGAACGCTATCCGCGTTTTTCACAAAATGGCTCAGAAATTGCTTTCACTGCAGAATATGACGGAAGCAATGAAGTTTACGTAATGCCGTCCAGCGGGGGAATTCCGCAACGGTTAACTTACAGTCATACTGAAGCAAACGTTGCGGAGCGGCAAGGTCCCGACATTATTATCATGCAATGGACTCCGGACGGTGAAAGTATTTTGTATCGTTCTCGTCAAAATAGTTGGAATATCCTTGTCGGTCAATTATACACAGTCGGCAAAGCGGGTGGCTTGCCCGTTCAGTTGCCTTTGCCTCGTGGCGGATTCGCCTCAATGAACTCCTCCGGCACAAAGTTGGCTTACAACAGGATTTTCCGTGAATATAGAACATGGAAACGCTATAGTGGCGGTCAAGCTGACGAAATCTGGATTTATGGCCTTTCCACCGGGCAAAGCGAAAACATTACTAACAATGACTTCCAAGATATTATTCCAATTTGGCATGGTGATAAAATTTATTATCTTTCGGATAGAGATTTTACTATGAATTTATTTTGTTATGATTTGAATACAAAAGAAACTCGAAAAATCACGAATTTTAATTATTATGATGTCAAATTCCCTTCAAAAGGGAAAAATCATATCGCATTTGAAAATGGCGGAAATATTTATTTAATGGATTTAGCGACTGAAAATGTCCGCCAAATCAACATCGAAGTTAAAGAGGATTTCCCTCAATTACGTTCATCATTAGTGCCCGTCAAAGATAGGATTACAAATGTGGATATTTCTCCAAGCGGTGCGCGTGCACTATTCACAGGGAGAGGCGATTTATTCACCGTCCCTGCTTCCAAGGGTAATATTAGAAATCTTACTAATACACCGAGCATACACGAAAGAAATTCGGTGTGGTCGCCGGATGGCTCACTCATTGCCTTCATCAGTGACAAAAGCGGTACAGACGAAATTTATATCGTAAAGCCGGATGGTACAGGCGAAATACAATTGACTAATAATGGAAATTTTTATCGTTATCTATTGAAATGGTCACCGGACAGCAAAAAATTAATTTCGTCCGATAATACTCGCAATTTATATTATATTGATATCGTAAGCAAAAAGCAGACAAATATAGCAAAATCAAGATTTTGGAGTTTTTCCGATTTTGATTGGTCGCCTGATAATCAATGGATTGCTTACACAAATTATACAGACCGCCGAACAGGAATGATTTATATTTATTCTCTTAAAGATAATACAAGCTATCCCGTTACAAATGAATTCTTTAACAGCTACGGAGTAGAATTTTCTCCCGGGGGACGTTTCCTATTTTTTATTTCTGACAGAAATTTCAAACCATCATTTGGGGCTTTCGAATATAATTTTCAATATTCAGATATGTCTAAAATATATGGAGTTACATTGCAAGACACAACCCTAAATCCGTTTGCAGTTTTTGAAAGTGACGAAGAAATGGGCGATGAGAAAAAAACTACCAAGAAAAAAGATAAAATAAGTTCCGAAAATCCTATTAAAATTGATTTTAACGGTATTGAAAGAAGAATATTCGAATTTCCCGTTGCACCCGGAAATTATTCAAGTCTGACTCCTACATCAAATCATCGAATGTATTTTGTTCGAAGTGCTACCGGACAAAAGCCTAAGTTCTATTATTATGATGCAGTTAAGCAAGAGGAAAAAGAAGTCGGAGAATTTTCGCAGTATGTTATTAGTAATGATGAAAATTCAATATTGTTCAAATCAGGAGATGATTATTATATTTCATCACTAAAAGAAAATATTAATACTAAGGAAGGTAAATTAGATTTTAAAGATTTGCAGGTAATGCTTGACCGCCGTGCCGAATGGAAGCAGATATTCAATGAATCATGGCGCCACATGAAGCACTTTTTCTATGACCCGAATATGCACGGATATAATTGGGATTCATTGAAAATTAAATATGAGCAGCTTCTCCCCTACGTCGCTCACCGTACTGATTTGACTTACATCATAGGAGAAATGATTGGCGAACTCGATGCCGGACACGCTTATGTGAGTGGTGGTGATATGCCGAAAGTGGCTGCAGTTCCAATCGGATTATTAGGTGCAGATTATGAATTCGACAAATCTTCAGGATTTTACCGAATTAAAAAGATTTACGAAGGAATGAACTGGGAAGAAAACTTGCGTTCACCTTTGACTGAACCCGGGCTGAACATTAATAACGGCGATTATATCGTTGCAATTAATGGAGTTACGCTCAATCAAACTCGCACGCCATTTTCAGAATTAATAAATAAAGCTGATAAATTCGTCGAAATTGAGATTAATTCCAAAGCCTCTCGTGATGGAGCCAGAAAATTAAATATTAAAACGCTAAAATCCGAGAAAGATTTGCGTTATTATGATTGGGTGGAAACAAATCGCCGCAAAGTTGACTCTGCGACAGGCGGAAGAATAGGCTACGTCCACATTCCCGACATGTCGCCATTTAATGGTTTGAATTGGTTTGTACGCTATTTCTACCCGCAGACGAAAAAAGAGGGAATGATAATTGACGACCGCTATAACGGCGGTGGCAACGTTTCTCCAATGATAATCGAAAGATTGCGACGCGAATTGGCAATCGTGAAATACGGTCGTAACCAGGATGAAATATTAACAAATCCTGATGCAATCATGACCGGACCAATGGTATGCTTGATAAACGAGCAGTCCATGTCTGACGGCGACCTCTTCCCCTTCCAGTTCAAGCGTCTGAATTTAGGACCAGTCATCGGCAAACGCAGCTGGGGTGGCGTAGTTGGAATATACGGCTCATTGCCTCTACTTGATGGCAGCGACGTCCGCAAACCCGAGGTAGCAAACTTCAGCCCCGACCGCAAATGGGTGCTCGAAGATGTCGGTATGGTGCCGGATATAGTAGTAGACAACGACCCTTGGAAAGAATATCAGGGAACTGATGAGCAACTCAATCGAGGAATTGAGATAATTCTCGATTTGCTCAGAACTGACACCAAGCCTAAGGTTCCGGCTTTACCGCAATTCCCTGATAAAAAGAAAGATTTTGGGAAATAATTATTTAATTTAATTAATTGCTCATTAGTCTAAACTTCGTTATGCTTTTAAAGTATAACGAAGTTTTTAATTAGGTACGAAGCGAACTTCTCGCCCCACAAATTCTCGAGAATCGAACAAATAAATTATGATATTAATATCATTTATCGAGTATTAATTTGATTATTGAACCTCTTTTACCATCTGAAATATGCACTAAATATACCCCATTAGGAAAGCCTTTCAAGTCAATATTTGCAGTTGATGTGTTATGATTCCTTGAATAAATTGTTTGTCCATTCAAATTCATAACTCGTACTTGATAACTTGATATATCTGTAGATATTGCAATTGCTCCCATACTTGGATTGGGGTGAATTTTGGCATATATAGCATCGAATTCGTGATTAATGTGAGATGTTTCGTCAAATTCTATAATAAAATACAACTGAGAACTACCACTTAAATCATTCCATTCGCCAGAAATTCCAAGCATCGTAGTACCAAGGGGCCATCCTGCAAGCGCAAGACCCGCATAATGTTGACTTCCGCCATAATTATCCGGTTCTTTAATGGTTCCTGTACTTTTACCTCCCCAATTATGGTAAGCGTTATCAACTGCATTCCCATCACCTTTACCAGAAGTTCCTTCACCTGACCAAAATTGGATTCCCATACCTTCATTTTTGCCGTCCCATATCCATTTTCCTTCTTCATTTTGGTCGGTAGCACCTATCCATACATAACCAATGCCACCACCTGTTAGCAGTTGTGTATAATTCCAGGGAATTTTGGCGCCATTAACAATGGCATCGAAAAGAGCATTTTGCTCTTCGGAGGAATTGATAATAGTTAGATATCCGCCCCGTTCTACTGAACAGTCCACGGCATCAGCCCACGTCATTGCTTTTAGTACGATTTCGTATGATTTACCATCGAATGTGAATGAATAAAGAGTATTCTCGTCGGCACACTGAGAAAAGATATTGTGTGTAATAAGAAAAATCAACATGATCGATAATAATGCAGTCTTCATTTTATTTTTTCCATAATATGATAAAATATTGTAACTAATTCAAGTACTATAACACAAAATTGTTAAAAATGTTACATAAGCAAAAATAACAGTTTTACAATATAAAATCAAACAAATACAATAATTATGCAAATAAATTGTTAAGATTGCAAAACTGAATAAATGGATTAATACACTCGCACAATGCCGATATTTATTAAGAAAAAAAAATGGGGCAATAAATTGCCCCATTTTTAATTTTTAAAAAAGCGATTAGTTTTTGTTCACGTCGTTATCTGTATCAATGTCGCCACCGAAAGGTGTATTGATAGTGGGTTTGAGCAAAGTTTTCTCATCAATTTGGCTCACACCTTTTGTGAATTCAAATTTCAGCTTGTCTGCTCCGGCTTCATAATCAGCAGTAATAACTGCACCGAAACCAAGATTTTCTACTAAAATTATTTCGGCTATTTCGTCCTCGAGGAATTTCTGTATAGCACGTTTCAATGGGCGTGCTCCATATTTTTCGTCGAAGCCTTTCTCGACAAGGAATTCTTTAGCATCGAGAGTCAACTCGAATTTCATCTTGTTAGCCTTAAGCCTGTTCATCAGAGCATCTGTTTGAATGTCAATAATGCTCAAAATATCTTTCTTAGTCAACTGATGGAAGATAATGAAATCGTCAATCCTGTTGATAAACTCAGGGTTGAATAACCGCTTGATAGATTCTTCGATGGTTGACTTGATATGAGCATAATCATCAACACCTTTGTTGCTCGAGAATCCTATGTTCCCGCCGGCTTTGACGTCGCGAGTTCCGACATTTGATGTCATGATAATAATTGTGTTTTTGAAATCTACTTTGCGACCGAGTCCATCAGTCAGAACACCATCATCGAATACTTGCAAAAGAATGTTGAACACATCGGGATGCGCCTTTTCAATTTCATCAAGCAAAATTATGCTGTAAGGCTTTCTACGAACTTTTTCAGTCAATTGTCCGCCTTCTTCGTAACCGACATATCCCGGAGGCGCTCCGACAAATCTCGAGACCGAGAATTTTTCCATATATTCACTCATATCAATACGTATGAGCGAATCTTCTGAATCGAACATAACTTTCGCCAATGCTTTAGCAAGTTCAGTCTTGCCAACACCTGTTGGACCTAAGAACATGAATGAGCCGATTGGACGTTTGGGGTCTTTCAATCCTGCACGTGCACGACGAATAGCTTTTGAAAGAGATTTGAGTGCTTCTTCTTGTCCGACAACATATTTTGTCAAATCATCAGATAAGTTCATCAGTTTTTGCGATTCAGATTCGGCGATTCTATTTACGGGGACACCTGTCACCATAGCAACAATGTCTGCAACGTCTTCTTCGGTGACCGGAAAAACCTGCTCGCCGGATTTGCTGTCCCATTCTATTTTGGCTAGTTCGAGGTCGTTCTGTAATTTTTTCTCCATATCTCGCAATCTGGCAGCTTCCTCGAAATTCTGCTTTTTGACTACGTTATTTTTTTCTGAGCGAATGTCAATGATTTTTTCTTCAAATTCCAAAATTTCTTTTGGAACAACTATGTTCGCTAAATGCACTTTAGCACCGGCTTCGTCGAGAATATCAATTGCTTTATCGGGGAACATGCGGTCAGTGATGTATCTTTCGGAGAATCGTACGCAGGCTTCGATAGCATCATTAGTGTATACTACGCTGTGATGCTCTTCATATTTATCTTTGATATTATTCAATATTTGCAAAGTCTCGTCTGATGACGGCGGGTCAACCAAGATTTTTTGGAATCTACGGTCTAAAGCACCATCTTTTTCTATATATTGACGATATTCGTCCAAGGTAGTCGCGCCGATGCATTGAATGTCGCCGCGAGATAATGCGGGTTTGAACATATTCGAAGCATCAAGCGAACCACTTGCACCACCGGCACCGACAATTGTGTGAATTTCATCAATAAATAAAATTACATCTTTTGCTTTTTCCAATTCATTGATAACGGCTTTCATGCGCTCTTCAAACTGCCCGCGATATTTAGTACCTGCAACAAGTGAAGCAAGGTCAAGAGTCACAATCCGTTTGTCGAACAAGGCACGAGACACTTTTTTCTGAACGATTTTAAGAGCCAAACCTTCTACAATCGCAGTTTTACCTACGCCGGGTTCTCCAATTAAGACAGGGTTGTTCTTCTTGCGACGTGAAAGCACTTGCGAAACGCGCTCGATTTCTTTTAATCTGCCAATCACGGGGTCAAGTTTACCTTCTAAAGCGAGTTTAGTCAAATCTCGTCCGAAATTGTCAATCACAGGAGTTTTAGCTTTCTCTTTCGCGTTCTTAGAGATAGGAGCAGCTCCTTGCATCGGACGCATTGATGAGGGTTGCCCGCTCATAATGCCATCTAATTCTCTTCTTGCCACATCATAATTGACAGTAAATTGCGATAATATTTGGGCAGCAATATTTTCTTCGTCTCTCAAAAGCGAGAGTAACAAATGCTCTGTCCCAATAGTTTCAGATTTGAATAATTTTGCTTCGAGATAAGTAATTTTGAGTACTTTTTCAGCTTGTTTAGTTAAAGGAATATTGCCAATAGTAATTGTATTACTTGATTGTCTGACAGTATCTTCAATAGCTTTTTTCAATTTAAACAAATCTGTACCCAATCCTTTCAGAATCCGTACAGCCATGCCGTCGCCTTCGCGAATGATACCCAACAAAAGATGCTCGGTACCTATGTAATCATGCCCGAGACGAATTGCTTCCTCTCGACTGAGTCTTATTACATCATTTACTCTATTTGAAAAATTTCCTTCCATAATCCTTTCAATTTGGTTATAAACTGTATTAATTGACGCTCAAAGTCAATGAATATTTGTTCGCTTAGTGTTAGTGTGTAAAAGTAAAGATTATTGCTTCTTGAGGGCTTCTCTGTGGAATTCTACCAGCATATTAAATGCTTGAACAGGGGTTAGATGGTCAATCTTTATCGCTGCAATTCGCTGACGCATTTCATCATCGCGAAATTCAAATATCGCCAATTGGTCTTCGCTGTGTTTGGGTTTTGTAGTTTTGATAGATTTCATATCGGGCTTGCTTTTGCGTTCATTGCCATGCTTTTCTTCGTCCAGCGTTGCCATAATTTCATCAGCACGAGATATCACTTCATAGGGCATGCCTGCCATTTTAGCGACATGAATGCCAAAACTGTAATCACTTGCTCCCGATACGACGTTGTGGGAGAATATTATGTCGGAACCTGTTTCGATGACTTCGACTTTGAAATTTTTGATTCCGTTATAACGTTCAGATAAATCGTTCAATTCGTGATAATGAGTAGCGAATAGAGTCTTTGCATTGATTTTGTTATGAATATGCTCGGCGATAGACCAAGCGATGGAAATACCATCAAATGTTGCAGTGCCCCGACCGACTTCGTCAAGCAAAATCAAACTTCTTTCTGTGGCATTATTCATAATGTTTGCGGCTTCCTGCATTTCAACCAAAAATGTACTTTCTCCGGCAGTTATATTATCTTGCGCCCCGATTCGGGTAAAAATCTTATCCACAACTCCAATTTTGGCTGAATCAGCTGCGACATATCCGCCAATTTGGGCAAGCAAAACGTTTACTGCCACTTGTCGTAAATAGCAAGACTTTCCGGACATATTCGGACCAGTGATAATATGAATCATATTATCTTTAGTATTCATTTCTGTAGAATTTGGAGTGAAATGTTCGCCGTCTTTGAGCAATTTCTCTACGACCGGATGACGAGCATTGATTAACTCCAGAACAGTGTCATCAGTGATTTCCGGAATGACGTAATTATTTATTTTTGCAATTTCAGCAAGTGATTGCAAACAGTCTATAGTTGCAATTACAATTGCATTATGTTGAATTTCTTTTGTACTTTCTGCAATTTTATTTATTAATTGATTAAATAATGAATTTTCAATCTCAGATATTTTTTCTTCAGCATTTAATATTTTTGTTTCAAATTCTTTTAATTCGTCGGTTATGTAACGTTCAGCATTTCGCAAGGTTTGTTTACGTGAATAATTTTCCGGGATTTTGTTAACGTGAGTATTTGTAATTTCGATATAATATCCAAAAACGCTCGTGAAGCCAACTTTAAGCGAAGGTATTTCGGTGCGGCGCTTTTCTTTTTCTTGATAATCATCGAGCCATTTTTTCGCAGAATATTTAGCGGTGAGGTACGAATCTAAATCTTCGTCATAACCATCTCTGAAAACTCTGCCGGTGCCTAATTGCGCCGTCGGGTCATCAATAAAAGAATTTTGGATTAGCTCGACAACGTTATCTGTATTAAGAAAATTATTAATTAAATTAATTATTTCAGCATTCGTACTGCTTTTTAATATTTCGCTAATCAATGGAATTTTTGCGAGACTATTTTTGAGCGAAACAACATCTCTCGGGTTAGCTCTTGCGGTGCAAATTTTGGTAATCAACCTTTCTATATCACCGATTTCTTGCATCAATTTTTGCAAATCTTTCCGAATATTATCATTATCGTAAAAGTAAGTGACAGAATTTTGTCTTTTCAGAATATCTTCTCTATTTACCAACGGCATACTCAGCCATTTGCGAATCATTCTGCTGCCTTGCGGAGTGATTGTTTTATCTATTACTGAAACCAAAGATGACGAATTATTATCAGTTTGGGAAAATAGTATTTCCAAATTTCGTCGCGTGGATTTATCCAACTGCATATATTTTTCGACATTATAGCGATTAATGGTGCTGATATGCCCGATAACGCTATTTTGAGTTTCGCTTACATAATTCAATAATGCTCCGGCAGCCGAAATTCCGTAATTCAATTCATCAATTCCAAAGCCTTTAAGCGAATTAATTTTGAAATGTCGGAGTAAAATATCGAGAGTAAAATTATATTCAAAAATCCAATGCTCAACTTTAGTCATTACCGTTTTAAAATTCATTGCAGTTAATTCTGTGGCGAAATAGTCCTTTTGCTCTTTACTCACGAGAATTTCAGCCGGATTGAGGCTTACTAAAACATCGTTTAATTTAGTGGACTCAATTTCTGTGACCGAAAACTCTCCCGTTGAGATATCTGTAATTGCAATTCCGATTTGCTTGATATATGACTTTAAGTCTTTAGCATATAAGGATATAATATAATTATTACTTTTAGTTTCCAATAATTTATCATACAATGCAACTCCCGGAGTGACAACTTCGACCACGCCACGTTTGACTATTCCTTTGGCTTTTTTGGGGTCCTCGAGTTGCTCACACACGGCTACACGATGTCCTGCTTTCACAATTTTGGGCAAATAAGCGTCGAGTTGGTGATACGGAAAACCTGCTAAAGGTGTATCAGCCCCTGCACCGTTATTGCGCTTAGTTAATGTAATACCGCAAACCTGTGCTGTAATTACAGCATCATCACCAAATGTTTCAAAAAAATCACCAAGTCTAAATAATAAAATAGTATTTGGATATTTTTGCTTAATTTGATTATACTGTCTTCCTAAAGGAGTTTGGCTTTCTTTCATCATTTTTTAACTCGGAATTTGAACTGAATTCATACGTCCTGATATCCAACCGACTCTTTTATTTATATAATTCGTAGGTTTGGCAGGAGACCATCTATGAGGATTTGGCAAAACAGATGCCAACAAAGCGGCTTCTCTTCGGCTCAAATCAATTGCAGATTTACCGAAAAACTTTTTAGATGCGGCTTCTGCACCATAAACACCATCGCCCCATTCAACTACATTGACATATACTTCGATAATTCTTTTTTTATCCCAAATTGCTTCGATTAAATATGTAAAATATGCTTCAAAAGCTTTTCTTACATAATTACGTGAATGATTTAGAAAGGTGTTTTTCGCAGTTTGCATTGTGACAGTACTGGCACCACGCTTTTTTTTGCCTTTATGACGCTTATTATAAGTTTGCGAATCTTTCACAGCTTTCCAATCAATACCAAAATGTGTCATAAATCTTGCATCTTCGGCTGCGATTATTGCTCTAATCAAATTTGGCGATACTTCATCATAATCAACCCATTGACGCTCTATAAATTGCAATCTGCCCTCTTTAATGGCTTCAACTGCACGAATGAGCATTGTCGGAGTCATCGGAGGGTTAACGTATTTGTAAATAAATACAATACCTACTGAAAAAATCATAAATAACAAACAGCAATATATTATTATTTTAAAGAATTTACCTATCATAACCCACCGGAGCTACAGAATTTGAAATAGAATGTGAAAATGTAACTTCAAAATTGACGGTATCAGGAGGATTCAAGCGGAATTTATCGAAGATAATGCGAAAACTCTTTTCCCCATTTGGGAAAAGGTCTCCATATCCGCGTTCTACTCGTTGAATTTCATTTCCGTCTGTATAAGCCGTTGAAATTAAAATCACAAAATAAGCGGGAATTTCACCGACGTTCTTCAAAGTAACATCAGCGAAATAATGCCCACTTTCTACAAATCCGAATTTCTTTTCCGAAACAATTACTTTCGGGTCTTTTTTCGGTTCACACGAGCAAATAATTAATATAATTATAAATATATATATTAATTTATTACTCATTTAGCAAATTCTTCTAAGAAAATTGCACTTGCTTTAATTCCGCCATAGAAATTATCGATTGAAAAACTTTCGTTAGGAGAATGAATATTATCCGACGGCAATCCGATTCCCATCAAAATTGTTGGTGCATTTAGCTCCGAACCGAACAATTCGACAATTGGAATCGAGCCACCTTCACGCATCATGATTGGGTCTTTGCCGAAAGCTCTGTTCATAGCACGTTTTGCAGCATTCAATCCTTCGCTTTCCAACTCAATCATCACGGGATTACCACCATGCAATGGAGTTATATCCAATTTCACAGTTGGTGGGGTGATTGCCTTCAAATGTTTAGTGATTTTTGCTGTAATATCTTCGTGATTTTGATAAGGCACAAGTCTCATGGAAATTTTGGCAGATGCTTTTGAAGGTAGAATTGTCTTAGCGCCTTCACCAGTATAGCCGCCGTAAATACCATTCAAATCTAAAGTTGGGCGAGCCCAAGTACGTTCTAATGTGGTGAACCCAAATTCACCGTTGCCATCTGCAACACCCAATTCTTCAGTATATTCCTCGTAATTGAAAGGTAACTTTGCGAATCCCTCTCTCTCTTCGCTTGTAAGAGGCTTTACGTCATCGTAGAAGCCGGGAATTGTGATTCGTCCGTACTTATCTTTAAGTGAGGAAACAATGTCGCAAAGTACGTTTAGCGGATTATCCACAGCGCCGCCATAAGTCCCTGAATGCAAGTCGCGATTGGGTCCTGTCACAGTTATTTCGATATAAGAAAGCCCACGCAATGAATAACAAATCGAAGGCAGCCCTTCTGCAAACCATTCTGTGTCCGACACCATCACGGTATCGCATTTGAGCATATCTCTATGCTCGCGAATGAAAACATCAAGATTATTGCTGCCACATTCTTCTTCGCCTTCAATCATAAATTTGATATTTACAGGCAATTTCCCGTTTGTTTTTTGATAAGCCTCGACAGCTTTGATATGTGCGAAAACTTGACCTTTGTCGTCAGAACTGCCACGAGCATAAATTTTTCCGCCATTCACCACAGGCTCGAAAGGTGGTGAATTCCATAATTCGACCGGGTCAACCGGTTGAACGTCATAGTGACCGTAAATCAAAACTGTCTTAGCATCGGCACCTGCACGCAAATCTTCGGCATAAACCACAGGATGTCCCGCTGTTTCGTATAGCTCCACTTTCGGCATTCCAATATCATTTAGCTGCTTGACGAGCCAAGTTGCTGCTTTACGAGTGTCAGGATTATGTTCTGATTGGCTACTGACGCTAGGTATTTTCAAAAAATCTACCAATTCTGTGAAGAATCTGTCTTTGTTTGATTCGATAAACTGAATGTAATCGCTCATTTTCTTTTCCTCTTATTCATAATTCACAAATATTTCATTTTGGATTTGACGAATCAGTACTTCTAATCTTTAAAAATTCTTTTAATTAAAAAAGTAAATTTTTGTGGTTTTAATATGGGTGAATAACAAAAATTTGCTACCAATTTTTTTCAATTTAAGATCCGAGCAGCTAAACATTCCTAAAATTTTATTTAGTTACAACTGCATTGTTAAAAGTGATGATATTAGCTTAAACTTGTTTAAATATTGACAATACAATCACAATAATATCAAAATATTCACTATTTTTGTATTAAGTTAATTTAACTTGTTTGAACAATTTTTGGATAAATTATGAATATATTAGTCTTAAACTGTGGAAGTTCATCTCTCAAATTTCAAATCATTGAGACAGACTTAGAGTTAATTGAAAAGCATGCAGATGTATGTTTAGTCAAAGGTTTAGTCGAAAGAATCGGCTCCCAAGCACTTATTTCCATCAAAGTAGAAGGAAAACAAGCGTTCAAGCAAGCTGCTCCACTTCGCGACCATAAGCAAGCCATCAATTATGTCATCAATTGGATAATTTCCGACGAATCACAAATTCCGGGCATTAATTCAATCAACGACATTCATGCGGTCGGACATAGAACAGTTCACGGTGGTGAAGCATTCCATCATTCGGTACGAATTGATAACGATGTTATCAAAAGCCTCGAAGATAACATAGACTTAGCTCCACTTCACAATCCGGCTAATATTAAAGGTATCAAGGCAGCGAAAGATGTTTTTGGTCCGGGAACGCCGCAAGTAGCAATTTTCGATACTTCGTTTCACCAAACTATGCCGGAAACAAGCTATTTGTATGCTATTCCATACCAATATTATAGAAGATACAAAATTAGAAAATACGGATTCCACGGCACATCGCACAGATATGTATCTTATAGATACAGAAAAATTGAAGGTCTTACAAAAGACGAAACGAATATAATTACTTTACATCTCGGAAATGGTGCATCTTGTTGCGCCATCAAAAATGGCAAATCTATTGATACATCAATGGGGTTCACTCCACTCGAAGGGCTTATGATGGGAACTCGCTGCGGTGACGTTGACCCTTCGGTCATTGAATTTATTGCGCACAAAGAACAATCTTCCTTGGATGAAATTTTCAATATGTTGAACAAACGCTCAGGTTTATTAGGTATTTCCGGCTTAACACACGATATGCGTGATTTGCTCGAAGAAGAAGAAGAACACCAAGACAGACGTGCTACGCTTGCTGTCAAGATGTTCAGCCAACGAATAAAAAAATACATCGGTGCTTATTTGGCTCAGATGAACGGTGCAGATGCGATTTGCTTTACAGGCGGTATCGGCGAAAATGCTACAGAAGTTCGTTCAAGAGCATGCCAAGATTTGGAATGGTTCGGTATTAAAATTGATGAAAAATTGAACAACCAAATGATTCGTGGAAAAGAAGGTATCATCAGCACTGCAGATAGCCGTATCAAAGTATATGTATTGCCGACAAACGAAGAATTAGTAATAGCTCGCGATACAGTTAGAGTTGTTTTAAATGCTCAATTACCATAATATAAAGGTGAAACAATGTCTAAAAACCCATTTATTGATGAAATCAGAACCAAAGCTAAATCTAAGAATGCACTTGTAGCTTTTCCTGATGCCGAAGATATTCGTTCAATCAAGTCAAGTCGCTTCTTAGCAAATGAAAAAATCGCTCGTCCGGTATTGGTAGGTAATCCCGACAATATTCGGAAAGTTGCTTCTGAACAAGGTGTGAATATTGATGATATTTTGATTTATGATTCGATGAAAGGCGAACATCGAAATGATTTTGCTACTTTGCTTTACGAAAAACGCAAACACAAAGGAATGACTCAAGAACAAGCCTACGAGACAGTCGGCAATCCTCTTTATTATGCAGGATTCTTGCTCGAAACAGGTGTCGTCAATGTTGTTGTGGGTGGAAATGTTTCCAGCACGGGTGATGTAATGCGAGCTTCAATCTTTACTGTTGGCGTTGCTGAAGGTATCTCAATTGTTAGCTCATTTTTTATTATGACTTTCCCCGATAAGATGTATTGCTTCGCTGATTGCGCGGTCAATCCAGACCCAACAGCACCACAGCTTTGTGATATAGCTATCAGTTCCGCAACTAATTTTCAAAAAATTACAGGCATTGAACCGAAAATCGCAATGTTGTCATTTTCGACAAATGGCAGCGCAGAACATGATTTAGTTTCTAAAGTTCAGTCTGCAACAGCAATGTTGAAAGAAAAAGCTCCTCATTTGCAAAGCGATGGCGAAATGCAATTAGATGCAGCAATTATTCCTTCAATCGGCGAACGGAAATTTCCGGGCTCGACTGTTGCAGGAAAAGCGAATGTACTTGTATTCCCAGATTTAAATTCAGGCAATATTGGTTACAAACTTACCGAACGATTAGCCGGTGCAGAAGCCGTTGGTCCAATCGTTCAAGGCTTGCGTAAACCTTATTGCGATTTATCACGCGGTTGCTCGGTGGACGACATGGTAAACGTAGCTGCAATCTGTAGCTTGATGTAGAAACAAACTTGTAAAAATACAAAAATGGGGCAATTCATCATTGCCCCATTTTTTTTTATTTCAATCCCTTACGCTATAGTAACATCCGGACTTAGATAAACATCTTGAATTGTGTTCAACAGCTTAACTCCCTCTTCCATTGGACGTTGGAATGCCTTTCTACCCGAAATTAGACCTTGTCCGCCTGCACGTTTGTTAATCACAGCAGTAACGGTAGCTTCAGCGAAGTCGTTCGTGCCTGATGCACCACCACTGTTTATGAGTCCGATTTTGCCCATATAGCAATTTGCAACTTGGTAGCGACATAAATCAATCGGGTGGTCTGATGAAAGTTCGGTATAGATTCGTTTGTCAAATTTCCCATAAGATGAATTGCCCATATTGAGAGCTTCAAATCCTCCGTTGTTTTCGGGTAATTTCTGTTTGATGATGTCCGCTTGAATCGTCACGCCCAAATGGTTGGCTTGTCCTGTCAAATCCCCAGACACATGGTAATCTTTGTCCTTTTTGAATTCATTATTACGAACATAGCACCACAAAATCGTCGGCATACCAAGTTCGTGAGCTAATTGGAATGCTTCGGCTATCTCAACAATTTGCCGAGAGCTTTCATCGGAACCAAAATAAATCGTAGCACCAATTGCAGCTGCACCCATATCATAAGCCTGTTCTACTCTGCCGAACAGGACTTGGTCAAATTTGTTTGGGTATGTCATCAATTCGTTATGATTAATTTTGACAATAAAAGGGATTTTGTTAGCGTATTTGCGTGCTACAATACCAAGAACTCCAAAAGTCGAAGCAACGGCATTACAACCGCCTTCAATAGCTAATTTTACAATGTTTTCAGCATCAAAATAAATTGGGTTTTTGGCAAAACTTGCTCCTGCAGAATGCTCAATACCTTGGTCAACAGGCAAAATGGACATGTATCCCGTGCCTGCCAAACGACCATGATTATAAATCCATTGCAAATTGCCGATTGTGCGGTTATTACGGTCAGAATTAAAGAAAATTCTGTCCACAAAGTCGGAACCCGGTAGATTTAAAAGCTCTTTGGAAATTTTTGGTGTCGAAAAATTCAACAAATAATCGGATTTTTCGCCTAAGTACTCAATAATTTTGCTCATATGTTACTCCGCTTTAATATTTTTCTGAAAGTTTTACAATAATTATACTAATACGTTTATCATTTATATTTTGATATATTAGTATTTGCTAAATTACGAAAATTTTAAGAATAACAAACAGGTACTTTGGTAATGAAAACAAAAGCAATGTATTTTATTTTAATCTCACTAATAATTTTCATCGCAAATATCGCAACATCTGCTCAAGAAGACAGATGCCGAGACTTCATGTTAACTGATGGTTCGGAGCAACTTGTTGACCTTGGGATTGATTCAACAGGCAATTGGTGGGTTCTTACCGCTCCTTTCAGTTTCAAATACAGGATTACTATCAGCGATGTCGAATATGATGTGCTGGATTCGTTGACATTGCCTGTTTTCTCACATGACGGTAAAAATTGGGCATTTTTCGGTTATGATGTTGGAAGTTGGAAATTATTCACTCGTTATGAAGTTATAGAATTTGGTTCAGTTACTCCCGGAAGCATTATATTTTCAACTATTACAAATCTTTTGGTTTATTCTGTTTATCGCGGAGATATAGAATATGTAAATATTAACGGCAAAGAAATCCAAATTATGCACCGTTCCGGGAATTTATATATTAGTCCTTGGGGTGATAGATTTGCTTTTACTGCACTCAGAGGGATGTCTCATGTGGTCAATATCAACGGTCGTGACAGTGATTTTTTTGATGATATAATCCCGGCAGGGTTCAAAGAAAACGGGGAATTTGTTTATGCAGGGCGTCGTGGCAACGGTTGGCGAATTTATTACAACGAAACAGAAATTTCGACAGAATTTAAAGACGTATTGGAAATAGCTGTAAATCCTACCGGAAGAACTGTTGGGGCTTTGGTTCTTGGGTTTAGCTCAAAGTATCAGGGTGTAATGTTTTCAGATGAATATCGCGAACCACTTTATGGCATGATGTACGACAAAGTTTGGGGGCTGGCTGTTCATCCTAATCTTGCGCTAATTTCTTATGGTGCGACATTCAATTTGGCAAATTATGTAGTATTCAGCACAACAGAGTATAATGGGGGATTATCGCCGGGCACTCCCAGATTTACACACGATGGCGATGTTTTGTACTTCATCGGTTGCGATATGGAATGCTTTGTCAATGTTAATGGACGTAAATATGTCATTTATGGGGGATTGGACCCTTCCTATCCTATAGCATTGGATACCGAAGGCAAGGCTATAGCTTATGGAACTTCGGCGCATCTATCTATGGTATATCTCGAAACAGGCAATACACATGCCGGAATTATGGTTGATTACGCTACGAGGGCAATCTATAACAGAAACACAAACAGATTTGAATCGCTGGGAGTAATCAATAATCGTGTTTATTTGCTGACTTGCAAACCTTAATGTTTAATAATCTTGTGATTATAAACCAGATTGTCTTTGGTAAAAAGGTTTACAATATAAATTCCCGTTGGTAGCTTATCCAAATTAAAATTTCCATTGCTCCTACATTCAGCGACAAGATTGCCGTTTAAGCCAAATATAATTGCTTTGGCGATATTGTCAGTAAAAACTATTTGATTGCCTAAAATCCGTACAAAGTCATCTTCATGGGTATCATCAATGCTATTGATTGAATCATAAATACTAATTTTGAATATTACAGTTTGGACTTCATCAGGAAAACCGACTTCATTAAAATGAAAAGCTGCCTCAAGATAGCCAAATGATTGATTCGGATAGGCGTGAAAAATAAATTTGTGGTCAAAATTAGATTCATCACTTAGGTCGAATATATATGACATAATGTGCGAATCGAAATGAAATTCGCCCGGACATTGCACAGAAGTTTCCCAATTTAATGGGACCTCTGTCAAATACTCTTTTTGCCAAAATATTGATACAGGTTCGTCTGTCAGGCTTATTATCTCAGCATAATCATAGACATAATCGAAATCAGTCGTTTTTTTGATAATAATTTCGGTTGGTTCGACCTTGAATTTCGCCGCCTGAAGATTAGGTGTTAGAAATAATAAAGTAATCATAGTGTAAATCAATTTCATAGTGTAGCCTAATTATTAACAAAAACAATTAGAGGATTTTGTTTATGATTTATTTTATTTGAACCGTAAGGCTCGCAACGGGCTTATACTCACAGCAATAAAAGCGGGGATAATTGTAGCAGCAAGTGTAAGAACAAGAGATACGGCAATTACCAAGAGATAATGTTCAGGAACGATAGCTATTGGCAATGTATCTAAGAAATAAATTTCGCCCTGCAATCTTATAATTCCGTATGCATCTTGCAATTTACAAATTATAAATGCGATGCCGGTGCCTAAAAGAGTACCTGTTAGACCGATTGTAAATCCCTGATTGACAAAAGATGCCAACAATTCTCTTTTTCTCATCCCTAAAGCTCTCAAAATGCCAATTGAGTTTGTCTTTTCGAGTATAGTTATCAATAATGTAGTGATAATATTCAAAACGGCAACGAGTGAAATTAGTCCCAATACTAAAGGAATTGGTTCTTTTTGTAGCTCTATCCACGAAAAAAGTGAACCATGAAAATTGAAGATTGTAAAAGCAAAATACGGGTATCTCAAAAAAGACTCAAGCGTATCAACTAAAGCAGTTGATTGATGCATATCAGTCAACATTAATTTATATGAAGAAGCTGTTCCTTCGGGCATATCGAATAATTTTGCGGCTCGTTTCAATGGAATCAAGACCAAAACATCGTCGAATTGAACCATGCCACTTTTGTAGATGGATTTAATAGTAAAATTATCAGCTTTGATTCCGCCAAAGTTAAGAGCAGAATTATCCTTCATAGTAAAAATGACAATTTTATCCCCCATTTTGACGCCGAGTTTTTCGGACATTCGTTCGCTTATTATAGCTTCTTTGGCATTATCATCAGTAAATGAGTACGAACCTTGGGTTATGAATTTATCGAATCCTGTAACAGACTTTTCGGGTATGATTCCATTAATCGTAATTCCGTCTGTATGCAAAGTCGAACGAATCAAGCCTTCTCTTTCGAGAATTGGCTCAACCCCAGTGACTTGCTCGAAATTTTCTTTGATTTTTTCACTTGTTTCTTCATAATTTGGAAGTGGTTCACGATTGAACGATGTAACTATAATGTGCGAAGAAAATCTTTCGGCTGTATTATGCAGCTTCCTATCAAATCCTTCGAGAATTGAAAGAGATAAAATCAATGCTAAACACCCCAAAGTGACGCTTGCTAATGCTACAATCTTAGTAAATTTGAGAAATCTTTTCCTTCGGATACCTTGTGTAAGCCGAGAGGAAATCAGTCGCACTAATGTATGATTCATGATTTGTTTATTTTCCGGAATTGAATTTTTTTCATGAATTCTTGATTAGCTCTCGTGCTATAACAATTTGTTGGATTTCCGAAGTCCCTTCGTAAATTTCGGTTACTTTCGCATCACGCATCATACGTTCTACAATATATTCTCTAACGTAGCCATATCCGCCATGGATTTGGACAGCTTCTCGAGTGACTTCATTAGCAATTGTCGAAGCAAATAATTTAGCTTCAGAACTTTCTCTGATGTGGTCCATTTTGTTATCTCGTAACCATGCCGCTTTGAGCACAAGCGAGCGTGCAGCATTTATTTTCATAGACATTTGTGCTAATTTTGCTTGAATCAGTTGATGTTCGCAAATTGGAATGCCCATTGTTTTACGTTCTTTCGAATATTTCAGAGCGGCTTCAAATGCTCCCTGTGCTATTCCTACAGATTGAGAAGCGATGCCTATTCTGCCACCATTCAAGCCTCTCATAGCGATATAGAATCCTTCGCCGACTTTGCCGATTAGATTTTCGTTGGTCAATTTTACGTTTGTCAATCCGATTGAGCATGTGTCCGATGCCCTCATTCCCATTTTATCTTCTTTTTTTGCAGGTTCAAATCCGGGAGTATTTTTCGAAATAACGAAAGCAGCGATTCCTTTGTGCTTTAATTCTGGATTCGTTTGGGCAAAAACGATATAAGTATCAGCATTAGTACCGGAAGAAATCCAATTTTTCATACCGTTCAATACCCAATAATCGCCATCTTTGACAGCTGTGGTACTTTGTTGGCGAGCATCAGATCCCGCTTCGGGTTCGCTCAAACAATAAGCTCCGATATCCTTACCTTCTGCTAATGGGCGAAGGAATTTTTCTTTTTGCTCGTCATTTCCGTAATTTTCCAAAATCCAACAAACTAAAGAATTTTGGACAGAAATCACGATACTTGTAGCGGCATCAACTTTGGCAAATTCTTCTATTGCCAATGTATAACTAACGGCATCTAAACCGGAGCCGCCCCATTCAGGGCTAACCATCATTCCAAGAAAGCCGAGTTCGCCCAATTGGGATAATATTTCTCTGGGATAAGTAGCATTAATATCTCGTTCTATTGCTCCCGGTGCCATTTCTTCTTGGGCAAATTTTGCAGCGGCTTCTTTAATTTGCAGTTGAATATCACTAAACTCAAAACTAATCATTATTTTCTCCAATACTTTTCTTATATCGTCAACTTTTATAAATATGAAATTAATAAAAAAAACAAAACAAGCTATAAAATTTTAAAATCATTTTAGGTAAAGAATGCAACTTTTTACTGTTAAAACGTTCTTATATTATGTATGTTTGACCGAATTGGTATTTTTATTATATTTACATATTATCTACAAACAATATACAAGGAGTATATAAAATGAGAATCTTTTACGCAACAATTTTGATATTTGCGTTTACTTTTTCTTTATTGTTAGCCCAACCCAAACTTGAAATAGAGGGCGGAACTACTTACGATTGGGGCAGAGTGACACCTGAGCAAAATCCGCTCAAGGCAAGTATTAAGCTACATAACAAAGGCAATCAAACTCTTGAAATCAAGCGTGTGAAGCCTGGATGTGGTTGTACTACAGCGCCTCTTGATACTAATATTATTGCACCGGGCAAATATGCCACATTGGACGTTACACTCAATGTATCTACTTACGATGGACCGGTAACAAAAAGCATAAGTATCTTCACAAATGAAGCAGAAGAAAGAACCACGCTTATGATAAAAGCAGATGTAATGCGACCGATAACAGTTTTTCCGAAATTTTTGAGCTTTCCAAAGCTTTTTATTAATGAAGAAAGTGTCGGAAAGGTTGTAATCACTAACAATACCGATAAGCCGGTTAAAGTTAAAGAAGTTGAAGTTTCAGCAAGAGTAATTGCAGGTGCTGTTGATGGTGAAGCTACAATGAAAGTCAACGTCAAAGTCGGTGATATTCTGAACCCGAAAGTACCTTACACAGTCGAAGCAACAATTTTGCCTAAAGCTAATGGTAGATTATCTTCGAGCGTGAAAATCAAGACAGATTGTAAAGAGCACGAATTGATTGAAATTTCCGGATGGGGAAACATTGTTGACCCGAAAGAAGAACCTAAAACGGGGCTAAATAGATAGTTTTTTTGATTTGTAAACAAAAAAATGGGCGATGAAATTAATCATCGCCCTTTTTTTATCAATGTTTAGTTGAACCATTATACTGTAATTCAGCCAATCCGTTGTTAAACTCTTCTCCATTCTCAGGTGTGTTAGTTGTTACACTGAGCTCGACACCTCGACGCTGATAAGCGGGCATATCGAATTTTTTGAGTTGTTCTTCGCCTCGAGGACTCGAAGAAATCAAATTAGTTGGCATCACACCTGCTTTTTCATGGTAAAATCCTCTTGGGACTTTGGAAACAGGAAATTTTGGTGCTACCGGTGCTTTGGGAAATGGGATTTCTATTGGTTTAGCTTTTTCCTTAGGATTCAATTCAACTGCTGTTTCAACTTCAGGTACTGATGTTTCTTCTTGATTAAAACCTGTCGCAACAACTGTAACCATAATTTGTTCGTTCATGTTGGGATTTTGAACAACACCGTGAATCAAGTTTGTGTCTTCGCCGGCTTCTTGTTCTACTATGGAAACAGCACGAGCGATTTCATTCATAGTCAAATCATCGCCACCTGTAATATTCACAAGAACGCCTTTCGCACCTTTGATAGACACACCGTCAAGCAATGGCGAATTGAGTGCAGTTGCAGTAGCTTTTTCAGCTCTATTTTCACCTTTTGCAATACCGATACCCATAATAGCATCACCCATGCCGGACATAATTGCTTTAACGTCTGCAAAGTCAACGTTTACAGTACCATGACATGAAATTATTTCGGATATTCCTCTTGTTGCATTCAACAATACACCGTCAACGATTCTAAAAGCTTCTTTGAATGATGTGTTGTTGTCAATTATTTCAAGTAGTCTTTGGTTGGGGATAATGATTAGTGCATCAACACCTTCTTTCAATCTAAGAATGCCTTCTTTGGCACTTTTACCTCTTTTGTTGCCTTCCCAAAGGAACGGCTTAGTAACCACGCCTACAACCAATGCACCCATTTCTTTTGCAGTTTGAGCAATAACGGGAGCCGCTCCTGTACCTGTTCCGCCACCCATTCCGGCAGTCACAAATACCATGTCGCTGCCTTTGATAACTTCTTTCAATTCAGTGATGCTTTCTTCAGCAGCTTTTTGTCCGACAGTCCAATCGCCACCAGCACCTAATCCGCGTGTAGTGGCGTCACCTATTTGAATCTTGGTCTTTGCAAGATTGTGCTCAAGAGCTTGAGCGTCAGTGTTGACTGCAATAAAATCAACACTTTCGAGACCGCTCGAAATCATGTTATTGATAGCATTCCCACCACCGCCACCAACACCGATTACGCGAATCCTTGCTCCGGTCGAATTAGTAGTATCAATCCCAATTGGCATAATTTAATCCTATTAATATATAAAAAAATTAGAGTTCTTTCAAAAATCTTCCGATGTTGCTAATGCCTTTTTTCATTTGTTCCTTAACTTTGTTTATCCCTTTGTCTTCCGGCTCTGCGTCACTTTTTCCCTCTACTGTTTCATTAATTGAGCTTACTTCTGTTTCATTCTGTACCGATTCGTCTTCTAAAATAGTTGTATTTAGCGAGGAACCGCCATAATTGTGAATATCCCACAAAACAAGCCCTACAGATGTTGCATACATCGGATTTTCGATTTCCGGTACCAACCCTGAATAAGTAAATCCTGATGGAATACCGATCTTCACCGGCATTTGCAAAATATGTTGAGCTAATTCATCTGTTCCGCGCAATAAACTAGTACCACCTGTGATAACCACACCTGCACCAAGTTGGCTGCCGAATTGCGACTTCATAATTTCGGCTTGAATAAATTCAAATATCTCTTCCATCCGCGGTTGCAAAATATTGCAAAGGTAATTTTTTGTTATTTCTTTGGGAGCTCTGCCACCAACGCCGGGAACCATAATTACTTCGTCTTTTTCGATTGAAGCCCCGAAAGAATGTCCGTAATCTCGTTTGAGTCTTTCGGCTTGAGCTTGGATAATTCCAAGACCTTTGCGAACGTCGTCTGTGACTTGTTTTCCGGCTATTGCGAATACTGAAGTATAACGCACGAGATTTTCTTCAAAAATTGCAATGTCGGTTGTGCCACCGCCAATGTCAACCAATGCGACGCCGACTTCCTTTTCTTCAGGTGTCAGAACTGCCATAGCCGAAGCCAATGGCTCCAAAACTAAGTCTTTGATTTTAAGTCCGGCTCTTTCGACGCATTTGTAAAGATTTTGGATTGCAGTACTTAATCCGGTTACGATATGTACGTTTGCTTCCATCCTCACTCCACTCATCCCGACCGGGTCAATGATTCCGTCTTGCCCGTCGATTGTGAAATCTTGAGGTATAATGTGAATAATTTTTTTGTCTGCTGAAATCGAAATCTTACGTGTTTCTTCTAATAATCTGTCAACATCTTTTTTTGAAATTTCGTTGGTTGGAGCCGAAATGCCTACGATTCCGCGTGATTGGAATGATTCGATATGGTCACCAGCAATTCCGACAACAACTTCCTTAATCGTAATGCCAGATTGTTGTTCGGCATCTGCGATTACTCGCTTAATAGCTGCTACTGTTTTGTCAATATTTACTACAACACCGCGGTTCAATCCTTCGCTATCAGCAACACCCATCCCGAGTATTTTGATGATGCGACTGTCGGGGTCTTTTTGTGCAACAATCGCACAAATCTTGGTTGTGCCGATGTCCAATCCGACTGCAATATGCTGTTGTGTGTTTGTCATCAATCTAATCTCTTTTTATTTTGGATATAATACTCTATTTCAATAACCTGCTACGAGCCTATTGCTCCAACGCAAGTCTAAATATTTTACTTCCGACAACATCATTGTACGTTCGTTCTTAGCTGCAAATCTTACATATTTCTTAAGTTGTTCATCTAATTGGTATGAGGCATCTACAATTAATTTTACGCCGTAGTCGGTTGTGATAGTTTCAAAGCTTGTTCCTGATTTGAAATTGATTCGTGAAATGATTATGTCATAATCAGTTTGGCTGATTTCATCAACTATCTTCAATGCCATTTTGAGTGCTTTCATGTTCAACCTGCCACTTTCGTATAAATTGCCTAAGATTGGTATATTATCAACATTTTCAAGTGGTACGTAGGGAAAAGTGAAGCCGGAATCATCGCTGTAAGCAAGGTTGCCGTCTGCTTTGATTAATATTGCTGTAGGTTGGCGTTCAAAAACTTGAACATGGATTTTGCCTTTGCCGTCGTGTGTGATTTTCGTTTTTATGATGTATGGATTTTGCAAAAGCATTTTATCAATGTTTGCTATATCAATTTCGGAATAAGTCTTGCCGAGTACAGAGTCTTTGAGCATTATCATGATTTCCGATTCGCTCAATATATTGCTTCCTTCGACTTCGATTTTGCTGATTGATTGCTCGGAGTACCATTGGCGGGACATGTAAGTCAGTGCCACTATGCCAATCAGTATAACTGCAATAACAATCAAACCGATTGGTAAGGCTCTCAAAAAAGAACCACCTTTGGGGACTTCATTCTGTTTCTGTCGTTCCATGTCTATGCTTACACTTATAATATAAGTACACGACTAAGAGTCTGCACTACCCTGAATTAAAAACATACATGGAAGAAAATGTTGCATTTCTTCCTCTTTTTGTGAAAAATTTTCACTTGCTGCAATGGCAAAGATATAAGACTTTCACAACATTAACAAATATTTTTTTCATTTTTTTCATTTTTTTTCGATTTATTTTTAGTAAGTCCCATTTTAAAAGACATAATTTGTCATGATTATGATTGAATTATGGGTTAAGATATGTTCCAACACAAGGATTCACGAAATCATATAATATTTAGACAATATTTGTATTGCAACATATTTTTTTTTGATTTCGTCAATACAAGTTTTGATTTTAACATGTTCAGCAAAGATTACCGAAATCACTATAAGATAAACATCAAATTAGCCTACCCAATTATTATTGGGCAGGTAGGGCACATCATGACCGGCATTGCCGATTCAATCATGGTGGGACAGGTTGGAAGCGAATATCTTGCTGCGGCATCTTTTGCTCATAACATTTTTATTATGTTTTTTGTGTTCGGTGTCGGCGTATCCACCGGCTTGACGCCATTAGTCGGAGTTGCTAAAGGTCAAAATAATAGCCGTGAATGTGGAAGATTGCTATCAAATGGTACAATTCTCGGGATTTTTGCCGGAATGGCTCTCACAGCGATTATCTTAGCCGTTTACCCCTTCTTGAAATATATGGGGCAAACTGATGTTGTGCTCCAATTAGCGCAACCATACTACATTATTACAGCTTTTTCAATGTTCCCGGGAATGCTTTTTTTGACATTCAAGCAATTCACCGAAGGTCTTTCGCTTACCAAACCGGCAATGTTCTTCAGCATTTCAGGGAATTTGCTGAACATAGTTTTGAACTACTTTTTGATTTACGGTGTCTGGATTTTCCCGCGACTTGAGTTGGATGGCGCAGGTTATGCGACTTTGATAGCGCGCTTATACATGGGTTTGGCATTTGGATATTATGTGTTTTCAAATAAGCTTTTCAAAGGCTACATCAAGCATTTCGGTGATAAATTAATATCGCGGAAAAGAATTATTTCAATTTTGAAACTTGGCATCCCCATCGGATTTCAGCTTATTTTGGAAATCGCTTCATTTTCGTTTGGAGCGATTATGATTGGGTGGTTTGGTGCATACCCGTTGGCAGCACACCAAATCGCAATCAGTCTCGCTGCTACAACATATTTGGCGGCAGGTGGGCTTGCTTCGGCGGCTACGATTCGCCTCAGTACGTTGATTGGAGCCGGAAAGTTTGAGGAGATGCGCCGAGCGGGTTTTTCTACTTTTCTGATGGCGGCAATGTTTATGTTCGTTACGGCAATCCTCTTCATATTGCTGAGAAATCATCTGCCATTGATTTTTGTAAATGAGCGAGAAGTAATCGAACTTGCTTCCGGTTTAATCATCATTGCATCATTATTCCAAATGTTTGACGGTACACAAGTAGTAGGATTAGGTGCATTGCGGGGCTTGAAGGATGTCAAAATCCCGACTCTGACCGCACTGATGGCATATTGGTGCGTCGGCATACCAACCGGCTACACCTTAGCATTTGTCTTTGGCTATGGCGCTTACGGCGTCTGGATTGGCTACTTAGTTGGGCTTGGTACCGCCGCCGTGCTTCTATTCTTTAGATTCGTTAAGGTCTCAAGAGAGGTGGTGTAGAAACATATGTGACCGCCGCATCTTCCCTCTCCGAAGAGAATTCGAAAGAATTTTGAAAATTTCTTGAAATATTTTCAATTTTTGTTTGGAGGTTTCGAAAAACTTTTTTATATTAGATTAGTATAAACATTCAAAATGGAAATTTGATGTTGAAAATTTGTAACATAGGAATTTTTACATCGGTACATCGGTACATCGGTACATAATGACGAAACTCGAAATTCTTATTGTACTCTATTTCTTGAAACTTTTCCACAAACAAATACACTTGTAACACACAAGAATCTAAGACTAGAATTATCACCTCTACTCTCGCAAAGTTCATTGACATACCATAAATTATATCCGCTCACAAATAAGCGAGGTCCGATATGATTGCGAAATGAACACCTGGAGCACGGGGAGCTTCGGGAGAGAACTGAATACCCAACGCGGGAATTTCTACATGAATTTGATTTTTGTTTTAAAAATTAACAGTTTTTTAAATAATTTGAGAAAGAAAATGAATAAGTATATGTTTTTTATATTTTTTATAATTTTCGTTTTGTTTGGCTGCAAAGAAACCGAGCTGAATGATGTAATTAGTACACCTAATTTCAGTATTCTTAACAATGATTGTCAATTAGTTGGGGATTTGCATAATAACGCAGTGAATTATTATATTGAGAATCATTATGATTTTCCAAATAAGACTTATGTAGGTATTGATTCAACATTATATCTTACACAAGCAGGTTTCAATAATATAAAATCATCATTAACAAATTTTATGTTGACCGAGGGTTATAGTATTATTGAAATTAATAGCGCTTTTGCATTAATAGATTCTTTCAATGTTGCATTGAATTTGAAGGTCACCATAAACAACAATGTTTATTATCGTGGACTTTTTGAAGATTTACCTAGCTTTGCAGATAACCTAATTGATTATCTATCTGAAATTGGTATTGACTCAACAACAATTGATTTGATTAGCTTACCAATAAATCTTGCAGGTGAATTCGAGTCATCTGATAATGTAATGAGCATCATAAACAGTATTACAGTGCCATCAGGTGCCAGCGCAGAAACCATCAATAATATATGTCTTTTTAAATCTGTTGCGAATTCTTCACATGATTTATGGTATGATGAAGAAAGAGTAGAAGAACCAATCACAAGTATCCGTAAATGGTGGCAAAAAAATGCACCAAAGGATAAAGGTTCTTGGGTAATAATATGTGATGCTGTAGGTGCTTTATACCTTTCAAGTTATGGACCATTTTGGTCAATTGTAGCTAGTACTTATTCTTCTGTATACGCTAATGAAACTTTTGCTGATTAATAAAAATTAGAACTGGAAATTGTCAATATTTTGCTTTATTCAAGTTAGGAATGAATGTCAAATATTACAAAACTTTTCTTCCCGTCAGTTGTTAAAACTGACGGGAAGACTTACAATGAAATTCATTTTATTAATAAATGGGTATGGAATTTATATGAAGAAGAATAATGAAGATAGAATTACGTTAAAGAACTTAATCTTTGGAAATAATAGGTGTAATTTTAAAATTGGTTTATTAGATTTGATAATATCAGTGTCAATTGCTTTAGTATTTATCATTCTTAATGAAAGCACCAAGAATGTATTCAAATACTCACATCTGATATTAGCTTTATTAGTTTACTTTATAGGTAAACTTCTTTACTTAAGTTCAATCAAACAGCGGAAATCAAAACCTAAATGAGCTTTTGGGGTTCAATCTGTGGCTGTCTCATAAGGCAGATACTTTTAATATATGTTAAAAAAAGGAAAAAATAAAAGGTCTAAAATGGCGTCATACTATCCATAATCACAATAAGTTAGCGAAGAAATGAGACCAAAGTTTACATACGTTAATCAATCACAAACGTCTCTACTGCTTCCATCCCCTCTCCCCTACGCTATCTCAAAATAATTGTCGCTGCCGCGTAGTAGCTTCACCAATTTGGCGCGAACTTGCAAGTGCTGCGTTTTGTTCAATTTTGGGTCGTCGCGGAGCAAATATTCGATTGCTTTTTTAGCTTGGGCTATGATTTCGCCGTCTTCCGCGAGGCTTAGGTATTTGAACTCCGGCAGTCCCGATTGCTTGGTTCCCATTATGTCGCCGGGACCACGTAGCTTCATATCGGTTTCGGCAATTTCAAATCCGTCGGTGGTTTGCACCATAGTTTTCAATCTCGCAATCGCTGTTATTCGCTCGTCAGTCGAATCAGTCCCGCGTTTCATGCTGTATTGGTAGTTGTCCTTGGTCATCAGTATGCAATAGGATTCGCGAGTACCGCGCCCGACTCTGCCCCGAAGTTGGTGCAATTGCGACAATCCGAAGCGTTCGGCATTCTCGATCAACATTATATTTGCATTCGGAATATCTATGCCGACTTCAATCACAGTCGTCGCCACCAAAATGTCATATTCCTTTGCCAGAAATTTTTGCATAGCCTCCTCTTTTTCGCTCCAGTGCATTTGCCCATGCACCAATCCGCACTGCAATTCGGGGAAAATATCCTTCGATAAAAATTCAAAATGCTCAGTCGCCGATTTCAATTCCTCCATTTTCTCGGATTTTTCGACCAAAGGAAAAACGATGAATGTTTGACCGCCATCGCTTGCGTTTCGCCGGACAAAATCGTAAATTTCCTCCCTTTTGCTGTCGAATGATACATAGGTTTTGATTGGTATCCTGTTTTTGGGCATAGTCTTAATGATAGACACGTCCAAATCGCCGTAAACAGTCATAGTCAGCGTTCGCGGAATCGGTGTCGCCGACATCACCAAAACGTGGGGCATCACCTTCGATTCGGATGAATTTTTGCTCAGATTTATTAAATCGCCCCTTTGCTTGACGCCGAAACGGTGCTGCTCATCAATTACCAAATATGCCAAATTTTTGTACATGATATTTTCGCTAAACATGGCATGAGTGCCGATGATAAGATGTGCAGTGCCATCGGCAATTTTTTCGAGTGCATATTTGCGTTGTTTAGAGCTTTGCCCGCCCATAAGTCTGAAAATTTCCAGTCCAAGCGGCTCGAAAACTTTACTCAAGTTGCTGTAATGTTGCTCGGCTAAAATTTCTGTTGGAGCCATCAATCCGCATTGAAAACCTGCATCAATCGCCATCAGAATTGACAATGCGGCTACAATCGTTTTGCCCGAGCCGACATCACCTTGCAACAAACGATTCATAGCTTGCCCTGAGCGAAAATCAGCTGCTATTTCATTCAACACCTTCTTTTGGTCGGATGTCAATTTAAATGGCAAACTATCGTATAATTGTCGAGCTAATTTGCTCTTCCCTTCGATTAGATAAGCATTTTCGCTCGTTTTAGACTTGTGCTTGATGCTCTCGACTTTCATCAAAAAATAAAAAATCTCCTCGAATTTGATTCGCCACCTTGCCCGTTTAAGCAAATCTTCCGATTGCGGAAAATGCAGATTCAGCACAGTAGATTTGATATCAGGCATATTCAAGGTTTTTCGGATTGTGTCGGGCAATGATTCGGAAAGCCTGATAGTGTTCGATTCGAGCAGTTGATTGATGATATTACTGAGCATTTTGTTGGTGATGCCACCTTTTGTCATCTTCTCCGTAATTCGGTACTTCGGCAAAATCATCCCGCTCTCGTACATTCGCGCATCGTCGGATTCCAAAATGTCAATCTCGGGATGAGAAAAGTTCACGGAATTGTACTTGTCAATCTCAGCTTTCCCACTGACCGCGAGAATTTGCCCTTCCTGATAATGTTTGGAATAATATTGTACATAATTCCAAAAGAAAATGCTTGCATTGGTGCCACTTCCGTCGCTCAAAGTCAATTTCAAAAATTTGCGTTTTTTACCGAAAGAATTTTCGGACTTCTTGATAATTTTGGCTACGATTGTGGAAATTGACCGAAACCTTACGCTGCTTGTCAGTTCGACATCAATCATATCTTGACTGCCAAGCTCGCGAAATAGATTGCTGATTGTAGTCCGGGCGTTGCGGTCAATGTATGACACGGGGAAGTATGTGACCAAGTCGTCCGGTGTCAAAATTCCTGCTTCGGCAAGTATTTCGGCTCTTTTGGGTCCGACACCTTTTATATATTTAATTTCGTTTGCGTTCATCAAATTACATTTCGGTAAAAATACAATATTAAACGAAAAAATTACTCTAAGCAAATTTGTATATATTTTCGGTGATATTCAAATTTTTATTGATTTTTGGTGTAGATTTTCTTAAAATTGTAATATAATTTCGGATTTTTAATGGCAAAAGTATTAATTACAGGTGGAGCAGGATTTTTGGGCTCGCATCTGTGCGACAAATTTATAGCAGAAGGTTACGAAGTCGTATGTATGGACAATTTCGTGACGGGTTCACCAGACAACATAGCTCATTTGATGGGCAATCCCAATTTCAAATTCATACTCCACGATGTGACAAATTATGTATATGTAGAAGGCGAATTGGATTATATTTTGCATTTTGCGTCTCCAGCCTCACCGATAGATTACCTGAAGTTGCCCATTCAGACGCTCAAAGTAGGTTCGCTTGGCACTCACAAGGCTCTTGGATTGGCAAAAGCTAAAAATGCGAGAATCCTTTTGGCAAGCACAAGCGAAGTTTATGGCGACCCCTTGATTCACCCGCAACCAGAAGACTATTGGGGAAATGTGAATCCTGTGGGCTATCGCGGCGTTTATGACGAAGCAAAACGATTTGCCGAAGCGCTGACAATGGCTTATCACCGCTATCATGGCGTCGAAACACGTATAGTGCGAATTTTCAACACTTACGGTCCACGGATGAGGTTGCAAGATGGAAGAGCAATTCCCAATTTTATCAATCAAGCTCTAAAAAATAAAGATGTAACTGTTTATGGTGATGGGGCTCAAACACGCTCGGTTTGCTACGTGGACGATTTGGTTGACGGAATTTATCGCCTATTGCTGAGTGATGAAACAGACCCGGTAAACATCGGCAATCCGGCTGAACTAACAATGCTTGAATTAGCCAAAGAAATCATCGAACTGACAGGCTCGCAAAGTGAGATTACTTTCGAAGATTTACCTTCCGACGACCCAAAAGTTCGCCAACCGAATATAACACGCGCTCGTGAGATTTTGAATTGGGAGCCAAAGGTAGAGCGCAAAACCGGACTCATTCGTACAATCGCCGACTTCAAAAAGAGGTTACATATAGTATAATGAAGGAATTATATAGATTAATACCATATTTGAAGCGTTACAAACAAAAACTTATTTTGGGTCTGATTGTTGTAACAATTGCCAATCTTTGCGCCACATACGTGCCGAGATTGGTCGGTACTACGATTGACATGATTGTTGTCGGAAATTATGATATGAACAAAATACTGCTCAATATTTTGTACATATTGTTACTGACCGCTTTTTCCGGGTATTTCATGTTCCTTACGCGTAAGATGATAATTGTAGCATCGCGTGAAATCGAATACGATTTGCGCAAGGATTTGCTCAATTCGATTCAGAGCCAATCTATGAATTTCTTCCACAAAAACCCGACCGGGAATCTGATGGCTCACGCTACAAACGATATTCCGGCGGCGCGGGAATTTCTGGGTCCTGCAATAATGTATTCGGCAAATACCGTAACAACATTTGCATTTGCTTTGTACTTTATGCTTACTCTGAATCCCGAAATTACGATGATAGGTCTTATTCCGCTGCCATTCATAGCTTATGCAACATATTTGGTTGGCAAGAAAATTCATATCGCTTTTAAAGATGTGCAATCCAAATTTGCCGAACTCACTACTCAAGCACAAGAGAGTATTTCCGGCGTCCGAGTAATCAGGGCATATACACGTGAAATTTTCGAGCATACTCGATTTGCAGCTATGAGCAAAGAATATTTATTCAAAAATCTGCGGCTTGCAGGTATCGAAGCCATTTTTATGCCTTTGCTGATGGTGCTTGTGGGATTGTCTCATATTGCAGTGCTTGCTTATGGCGGTACTCTGGTTATCAACAATCAGGCTTCGCTTGGTGATTTAGTTCAGTTTTTTATTTATCTCGAACTTCTAGTCTGGCCCGTGGCAGCTATCGGTTGGGTTACGAACCTAATTCAACGGGGAGCGGCTTCCTCAGCGCGTCTTGGCAAGTTGCTCGAAGAGATTCCTGAGATTGCCGACAACGGCGAAACTGATAATTCGATAAAGAAAATAGAGGGCGAAATTGAGTTTGATTCGATTAATTACAAGTATCCGAGCACTGACAACATAGTTTTAGACGATATTTCGTTCCGAATTTCTAAGGGGAATACCTTGGGAATTGTGGGTTCGGTCGGTACCGGCAAATCAACTATTATAAATTTGCTTTTGCGGCTTTTTGAAACGAAAACGGGTGCAATTAAAATTGATGGGCATAATTTGAAAAGCATTCCTATTGATTTGCTGAGAAAGCATATTTCGGTCGTACCGCAAGAGCCATTCCTCTTTTCGGATACAATCAAGGGCAACATTAGTTTTGGCAATCCCGCGGCAACGATGGAAGAAATTATTGCCGTTGCCGAAAAATGCAAGTTGCACGAAGAAGTCCTGACTTTCCAAAATGGCTACGACACGATGCTCGGAGAGCGTGGCATCACACTATCGGGTGGACAGAAGCAACGAGTTTCGATAGCACGCGCCATGATTACCAATCCTTCGATATTGATACTCGATGATTCGCTCTCAGCCGTAGATTCGGCGACGGAATCGTTCGTATTGGGTAATCTGAAGGAATTCATGAAAGACCGCACTACAATTATTATCTCGCACCGGATTTCAACGGTAATGAATGCAGACAACATTATCTTGCTCGACAAAGGCAAAATCGCCGAATCGGGCAACCACGAGCAATTAGTCACATTAAACGGCAAATACGCCAACATATTCAGACTCCAACAATTAGCCAAAGAGATTGAGGAGTTGTAGGGGGATTTAATATAGCCAAAGATTCAACCGTGGATTTTTATTTTGCTAAAAGTTTCAGTTGGGTAGTGGCACTAACCAACTCGTTTTTTTCTTTCTTTAGCTTCGCTTTCAGGTATTTCCAATAGTTGCGGGTTTTGGTGTAATCATCTTGGTCGGTAAGCACAGCCACAATATCCAACACCGAAAACCACCACTTGGCGTTTTGCTCGTCCCAAACGGCACGAACTTCGCGGTCATCAAAAACACGTATGGATACTTTTGTGTTGCTCATGATTTTTTTATTCTATACTTTCACTCTGCGATAACCCGTCCAATTTATAATAATATTGTGATGAGGTTGTTCTGAAATGTTTTGATACAAATTATTTTCAAAACTCAAATCAATCAGGGGCATCCTATCTTTGGTTGACCATATTGAATGTATCCATATTTTATTGAATGAATGTGGCATAGCATCTCCCTTTTTTCAAACCATTAAATTGATTCAAGATTTCATTTGCATTATGTGACCCACGAATAAATTCGTGGGCTATGTTTTGTGATATGTTTTAAATTTCGTGTACTAATTGTTGTTCTTGATGAATTAAATAATTTCTTGTTTCTATGTCTCGTTCTGTTTCAAGTCGTTTTCGTATGTCGAGATATTTTGTGCTAAAAAGTATAAATTTTTCAGTTGTGATGAACTTGTCTAACCATTCTGAAAAGTCCACTAAATTGTCTTGTTTGCTTTTATAAAAAAATATATTTTCAGCGAATTCTTGCGTTTGAAGATTTGAGCCTTCCCATTTATTAATTTTTGTTACTTGTCTTCCAAAGAATGTGTCAAATATATTTGTATTGCTACAAAATGTTTGAAATGCTTTTTTCTCGGCTTCTTTTAGTCTACCGGTTTTGAAAAGTGTTATTGTCCACTCAAATAAAAATTCCGGGTAGCAGCTGTCGTCCGAAAAGTTTTTGTTAAACCAATTGAAGTAACGAAGCGCACCCGAAAAGTCATTTAGTTCAATATAAAGTTGTGGTGGAATATAGCGTAATCCACGTCCATCATTATATTCTCCACCCCAAAACTTTTTGTCAGCCGCAAGTGCAGCCTTAATTTTCTTGATTTTGTTTTTAATTCTCTCTTCTTGCTTCGGTGTCATAGTAACAACCAAATATTAGTGCTAAAAGTCCTATGAGTATTAATATCCTTATTTGTTTTTTCATAGCATTTTCTAATTATAGTTTCGTTTAAGTTGCTACTATACACCCTTCTCCCCCATTCCCCCATCACTTACCTACATCTACTCAATAAGTAATATGCAAATATATATATAATTTTTTGAGAAAAAAAAAGCTACCCTTGTGAGGTAGCTATTTTATTTTGCGGAGCGGAAATTATAGTCTGAAGTCAACTCCGGCAACGACTATTTGTGAATTATGGCAGTATGTATTTACCAAATTTTATTAACCATAAGTAAAAACCTGCTATTCCACCTAATAGTCCTGCCATTAAAAACGTAGTTCGTTGTCTTGGAGGAATAAATTTGAAAGTAATTATTGCCAAAACGAAAGCTCCGATAATTGCAGTTATTAAGATTATTGACCAAATTGGAAGGTCGAAATAATTTGCAATACGTATTTCGTCATAGCCTGTAGAAAACCGACCGTTTAAGAAATAGCCGGTAAGCCACATGCAAAAATTTGCCGTTTGTCTCAGCCAAAAAAGAGAAAGAAATATAATAAGCCATTGTCCTAGCGATAGTTTGTCTGTTTGATAGAGTTTTTTGCGATACCCAAAAAGAAGAACAAGACCAATTGTCCCAGTGAGCATAGTTTGTATAGGTCCACCAAGTGCCACTGCAATTCGACTACTTGGAAGTATAGGATGTTCAGGGTCTAAAGATTCCCAAAATGTGGCGCTATAATTTATTCGTGCTTCGAAGCCTTGATATTTGGCAACAATGTAGTGTCCGAATTCGTGAGATAAAGTTCCGATAATTGTTGCGGCGATAAAAGAAAAAAATAATCCTATGAAAAGTTTTTTGTCCATATTTTTCTGTCGTGTTCAGACCAGCAACACCCCATTCCCCCATCACTTACCTACATCTACTCAATAAGTAATTTGCAAATATATATAAATTTTTGAGAAAAAAAAAGCTACCCTTGTGGGGTAGCTATTTTATTTTGCGGGGGTGGAAATTATAGTCTGAAGTCCACACCGGCAACGAACATTTGGGGTAAGCCGACTTTGATTCCTTGCGGACGGCGGCTCGAAATATAGCGCTCGTCAGTGATGTTTTTCAATGAAACGAACAAGGTCAAGTTTGGATTGTCTAACCTGTGTTCGATTGTTGCGTTGATGATAAATCGCGAATCAATCACTCCTGCTCTACCATTTGCGGTAGGTTCGACGGTGTTTAGTTCATCGGTAAATTGTTTGTCGAGATATTTCCCGGTGATGTAGAAGCTTGTGCCGAATGGAGTGGCAACGAGCAAACTCGTACTGATGCTAAAGTTTGGTGCGTAGGGCAATTCATTGCCGTTGACGTTCACTTTTTCGTCGCCAACCGAGATGAATCTATCGGCATCGTAGGTGGATTTTCCGTAATTGAAAGTGGTGCTGAGATTGATTGTATAATCAGTTTTGAGCATTTGCGAAATATTGAAGCCAATTGCGGATTCAACGCCCCAATGTAAGGTCGAGCCACCGTTCACATAACCTGCGTCTGTTCCGGGACCGCCGGATGATTCGGAGATTGGAATAATTTGATTGCTGAAATTCAGTTGGTAACCTGTTACTTCGATGTTGACCAATCTGTCAAAATCGGCTCTGAATCCAATTTCTGAATTCCAACTGAGTTCGGCATCCAAATCAATTGCAGTGCCTGAGTTGTTGATTGCATCTTTGGTACGCGGTGGCGCAAATCCCTTATGAATACCAGCGAATAAACCAAGTCCGGGCTGTAAATTATAATTAACGCCAATTCCCGGGATAATCGCAGAAACATCGTTATTGCCAACTATATTTGTATCCTTCGATGAAACACGATTAATAACGCGTTCGTAATTGAATTGCTCAAATCGTGCACCCGGCGTAATTATCAAATTATCTGCAACAAAGAAACGGTTTTGGATGAAAGCACTTCCGGCATATCCTGTCCGAACTTCGTCAGCGACCAAATCACCCTTGATAGCTCCGGCTACTTTGCCATTGATAGTTTGCTCGAAGGCGCGCTCGTAGTGCATCCTCACTCCGGCAGTCATTTCGTTTTTCAAACCGCCTAAGTCATAATTGTAGTAAATTTGCGGTTGCACGCCCATAACTTCAAATTGTCTGTCGCGATTTCCTGTCGAATTTCGCATATAAAGAGCACCGCCGGAAATCGTAGTATCTCCGTAAACATCGCCTGTCCAGTCTGAAGGCTTCGAAGACGAGAAATTTTGCCTATTCCAGTTACGTGTCGTTGTGTAGCCGTAAAAATTTGTCACGAAAAACATATTATTGTTCACAATGTATTGATGTGATATTTGAGCCGAATAACGTCTAATCGCCAAATTATCGTCGGGAGCAACGTGAGTGAAAAAGTCGCCATTATCAAACATATTTTGAGTTATGCCCACATAAGTGGAATTTGATTCTTCGTCGTAGAATCCAAGTTTGAACTTAATGCTCGACCGTGAATTGAATGCTACATTGAATTTGAACATCAAATCATTGACGCCGAATTTGGTGACACCAATTTTATCTGCAGATTTGTGATTGTATTCAACTAAAAACCCGTGATCGGATGTAGTTGTTCCATAAGCAATTTTGGAATTGACAAATCCCCCACTCCCACCGTTGAATTTGAAACCAAGACCGGGTATGTCATCCGGCTCATTTGTGAGGAAATTGATGACTCCGCCAATAGTTTGAGGTCCGTGAATAATCGAACCGGAGCCTTTCAGGATTTCCACGCTCGACATTTTGTCCATCAATGGAGTGTAATACATTTCAGGTTCGCCGTATGGAGCGAGTGCAGTTGGCATTCCGTCTTCGAGAACAAGAATTGAACGACTTCTATCGGGGTCTAAACCGCGAATACTCATATTCATCCGAAGTCCAACGCCCTCTTCGTCCACGACGTTTACTCCGGGAATAGTCTCGAATGCTTGAGTACCGTTAAGTCCACGAGTCATTTGGAGAACTTTACTATTGATTATATTGACAGTGCCCGGCGTGTATTCAACTGAGCTTGATTTTACTCCCAAAATATTGACCGAGGGGAAATTGTACTTAGTTGTATCCTGAGCTTTTGTGACTATTGCAGAGACGAAAAGCAAGAAGACTATTAACAGAATCGAATTTATTGATTTTGACATTTGTACACCTTATTAAATAGTTACTTTAAACAAAATTGCATATCAGTTGCATACAAATATAAAGTTGTATGCTCCTAAATATGAAATATTTTGAAATTCTGTAACCAAAATGTTGCTTAGTAATAATACGGAGAATGGTCCCATTTTGTGGTATTTTTATCTGAAAAAGGATAGATTTGCTCGAAAACATTACGATTTTTGTTGCATATATGGAAATTTTTGTGCAATTTTGAATAATTATTAATTCAACTGTTAAAAGCAGGATACAAATATGAAAGATAAACCGGCAAGTAGGATACAAGATTACCTTGTTTTTGGTGAATTCGGCGGCGTCAATCCGTCCATTACTGATTCATCAACCTTTACCTTTATGAGCGCCGAGAAAATGGCAGAAATTTTCCAACAAGAAATCGAAGGTTGCTATTTATATTCTCGACATATGAATCCGATGAACAAATTTTTGTCGGATGCATTGGCATTATTAGAAAATACGGAATCGGCTCACGTCACGGCAAGTGGAATGGGCGCCATCAGCACAACATTGTTGCAAATTTGCCAACAGGGCGACGAAATCGTCTCCAGTCGCACAATATATGGCGGAACATTTGCTTTGATGAAAAACTTTTTCCCACGCTTGGGAATCAATACGAAATTTGTAAACATTTTGGATTCGGACGAAGTCGAAGCGGCAATAACACCGAATACTAAGGTTATTTATTGCGAAACAATGAGCAACCCAATGCTCGAGCTTGCTGATATTCCGGCTCTGAAAGAAATTGCATTGCGTCATGACTGCAAACTTGTAGTTGACAACACTTTTACTCCGATGCTAATTTCACCCAAAAATCTCGGAGCAGATATTGTAGTGCATAGTTTGACTAAATTCATAAATGGCGCCAGCGATGCAGTTGGTGGAGCAGTTTGCGCCGACCACGATTTCATTGCAAGCCTTAAAGATGTCAATTCCGGTGCTATAATGTTGCTTGGTCCCACATTGGACAGTTTGCGAGCAGCGAGCATTTTGAAAAATCTCCGCACTTTGCACGTCCGAATGAACCAACATTCCAAAAATGCGTCATTCATCGCACGCCAACTTGAGCGTATCGGAATCAAAGTTGTCTATCCCGGGCTTCGTTCACATCCGCAACATCAACTGATGAGACGTTTCCTTAATCCGGGTTTCGGATGGGGTGGCATGGTGACAATTGATGTCCAATCTGATGAAATTGCCAACAAATTATTGCCGCTCATGCAAAACAATTTGGTAGGTTATTTTGCTGTCAGTCTGGGCTTTTATAAGACTTTGTTCAGTTCGCCGAGCCATAGCACATCATCGGAAATACCGGAAGATATGCAACACGAAATTGGGATGTCGGGCAGTTTGATACGTTTCTCATTCGGTTTAGATTTTGAAATCGGGCGAACTTTTGAACGATTGGTAGAATGTTTGGCAGAAGTCGGTTTAGTAAACGAAGACTCACTTATGAAAGCGCATCAAATCGCAGATAATATGAATTAAACAATTATTAATATAATTAAAAACGGAGCTGTCTCAATTGGGCAACTCCGTTTTTTTAATATTATTTATTTCTTATATTTCAATTGCTTAAGGCAGTATTTTATGTATATAAAAAATGGGATTTCGGTTATTGAAATCCCATTATAAAAAGCAATAATTTTGTCCTTATCTTACAATTGAAATCGGAATTGTTTTAGTGATTCCGTCCATATTTATACGATAGAAATATAAACCGGAATTAATGCTCGATAGGTCATATTTCATGATTTTGCGACCTTGCGTTGCATACTCGTCGGTTAAATCCATGATTTTGATACCGAGCGAATTATAAAGTGAAACGTTAATATTAGCTGAACGAGTCAAATCAATTTGCAATTGCGAATTGTCACTTACCGGATTGGGGAATGTGAAAATTCTCGATTGAGTGATTATGTCGTTTTCAACTCCGGCAGGGCTATCGTTTAACTCGATATTGTCAATATACCAACCGTCAGCTTCGCGGAAGTTATTAGAAATCATTGTAAATCTGAAAATAATTGTGTCACCAATATATTGACTCATGTCTTTGGCAACCCTTTCCCATTGGCTATTAGCCAAATCATTCAAAATAAAATTCGGTGAACTTGCTGCATTCCAAAAATGGTAATAATTCCAAGTCTTTCCGAAATCATTTGTCCAAGAAACTGCTCCGACATCATACCAAAAAACATCATCAATAGTTTGGAACGCTGAATCAATCAAGGCTATGTGCTCAAACGAGAAAGTAGATTTGCCTGATTGGATTACAACAGGAGCAAACAAAAGGTTATCATCTCTTTTTGATAAATAGTTACCGGAAGGTGAATCGGTAAAAGAATTTGGAGGACTCGATGCTTTTGTAGTAGTCACACCCCAAGTACCTTCTTTATAATGAGGTGTAAGAGAACTTGCATTGTCGAAATTTTCAGATAAATCATTGAGAGGAGTGCCGGAGTATGCCAACATAAATTCTTGTGAATAATCACTTGATGTTTCTATTGAACCACGAACGGCAATAGCTTTAAATCGTAATTTGTAATATTTTTCTGTTGGTATATTGAGTAAGGCTGTAGAAATTTGTCCTGCAGCAAGATTATCTTCAAAAGTACCTAAAACTGCTTCGGAGTTATAATCAAGAACTACAAATTTGAGTTTGTCATTCAAGTCATTACCATCAATATTAGTAGAAGGGTTACGCCATGAAAGTATGATTCCATCTGTGTTTGGTCGCCAAGAAATATTAGTTGGAGGCATTGGTTTCGGATTACCGCCGGCAATAGCCGAAATGTAAGTCAAAGTACTCGTAAGCCCATTTGGCGTTTCAGTTTGCAAACTATATGAATAATTAACCCCCGAAACGACACCATTATCTATAAAAGAAGCCGCTTGAGACTTTGGAATTTCGCCTATTTTTACACCATCACGATAAATGTTAATTTTGAATTCTGTTAAGGGATCACCTAATAAATTATGTGTTGGATTGACCCAATTAATTTTAACAGCCACATTTGGTTCTATAACTACATCAGTAGTTGGATTTGTTGGTGGCTTGGGAGCAGGAGAAAGCAATGCTGTATAAATATCATTGTAATAAAAAAGTGCATTAGGATGTGGTGACATCCAGAACAATGGATAAATGCGGCTATTGTAAACACTTATACTTGTATAATCTCCCCAATAAACTCCACCAGTAGGTCCTTGTCCAAACACGCTGTTTGGATTCTCAAATGAATGAGAGAAAGGCGAAACCTTTATATGGCGCCAAGTATCGCCACCGTTCATAGAAATAGCGACGTAAGCATCAACCAGCTTATTCGATGGATGGTCTTGCGAAGAATAATACAATACAGCAATCATTCCCGTCACCGGGTCGCAAGAAATACTCGGGAAATACATATCATTACGAATTTGCGAATTATCAATTCTAATATTTTTTTGCCATGAACTTCCACTATTTGTTGATTTAGACAAATATATACCATAATTACCGCTAACTGCTTCACGTCCTGATTGAACGATATAAATATTGCCCTTATTAGTTGAATTTGAAATATCAACTGCAATTTGCGGTGGAGAAGAAACTCTCATGTTTCCTTTGTCGTTCAACTCGTATCTTCCATTTGAAGCGTTAAGATTTCCGATACTCGTTACTCTTTGGGCTTCAATCGGTGATGAAAACGATTGACCTCCATTTGTAGAACGAGCAAACATAGCATAAGCTAAGTTATTTGCCCCTCTATCAATCCAAGTCAAATAAACTTCGCCATTTGGTCCAACTGCCGGCACGGGCGCTTGTCCATTATCAGCAATTTTTGTATATGTAGAAAAACTTTCGCCACCATCGGTTGAACGAGAGAACACGATTCCATTGATTCCACGGAATACTCGCCATGATATATAAACATTATCTTTATATGGTGAATTAGGACTGAAGTCACAAGCTATTGAATATCTGTCGTGAAATGGGTTACCGGAAGCACTAAACGCATCAAATGTTATTGCATTGATACCATTTGGAGTACCGTTTTTAATCGCATCCCAAGTAGAGCCTCCGTCTGTTGATTTGACAACGAAAACACCATTTTGTCTGTCACCGTTTTCATCATCGCCGCCTTCCGTGCTTGCAAAACCATATACATAATATGCGTGACCTTTAGAATCGAATGCAATACCCGGGTCAAAAATTGTTGCTTGACTTCCTTTTGGAGTAATCCATTGTCCGGAATTTCTGGGGGTTGGGCTGTGTTTCCATGTTTTACCTCCATCATCAGTAACAAATGCAGACATTCTGAATCCGTCATGTCCGCTGATATATTCGTTATCATTTGCTGTCGCAATCACGTTGAGCGGGTTAAGCGGATTAACAGCTATCCATGTTTCTGTTTGAGCGTTTCGCCACATAGAAGATGTATTTACGATTTCAAATCCTTCACCGGACATAAACTTTTCAGGAGCTACGTAATTATCCTTTGGAATCGGGTGGTCCGGATTATGTCTTAATCTGTGGTATAGCGGTAGATTTTTAAATTGGGGATAATTGTGTAGATACTCGCTATCAATAAAATAAGGTACATAGTCTCTGCCAATCTGAGAAGAAGCATCAACTATGAACATAGGGAGAACAGCCAAAGCAAAAAGTAATAATCTTAATTTCATTTCAAATACCTAAATGTTTATAATTTACCAATACAAATTTAACAAATTTGAATCAATCTATAATACTATAAACCATAACGATTGATTTGGTTACAAATTTTTATACTTTTTGGTTGAAAACAATGCCACTTTTGTTGTTGGTGGTTTGACTGAAAATTCTTATCAGACCGTGCTTATCGTAGTAGAAGTCGCCAAGTTTGATGATGCTTTTTTCGACAACGACTTTTCGTTCCGAATATGATTCAGTTTGTTCGTCAATTGTGTTGTGATATGTTTTCTTGCTATTGTTCATAATACTACATGCAATATCGCTCTATTAAAGCATTGATATATAAGTACATTTACTTATGAGTAAAAAATAATTTTTAATCTTTACCAAAATTTATACGAGTTGATAAAATATAAATCGGAATAAATAGTCTGATATAAAAAGTTGAGTCAAATTATACAAAATATATAACAAGGGAGATGAAATGAGTGAGTTAATCAATAATTCTGAAAATCGTAAAAGCATTCTAAAAGAGCTGATTTTAAAACTACACAAGGGCGACAATCCCGAACAAGTTCGTTCCGAATTGGAAGCATCTTTGACCAATATCCCATACGGCGAAGTCGTCGAAGTTGAGCAAGAACTCGTAGCAGAAGGATTGCCCGTAGATGAAATTCAGAAGCTTTGCGATATACACAGCTTCGTACTGCAGGGCAGAATTGACCTTTCGGCTGTAAAAATTGTTTTGCCCGGGCATCCCGTTGACACCATGAAAAAGGAAAATCGAGAAATTGAGAAATTAATCTCCGAAATCCGTAAGCAAATAGCTGAAATCGCTCCAGAAATAGGCGTTGATGATTTGAAGAAGCAAATGATGGCTTTGAAAGGCAACTTCAATACTCTTATGGACATAGACAAACACTACAAACGCAAAGAATTTTTGATATTCCCCTATCTCGAAAAAATTGGCATCACAGCACCACCAAAAGTAATGTGGGGCAAGCACGACGAAATTCGTGAGCAACTCAAAGGAATTTTAGATTCGCTCGATGTGCTCGACGACGCAGGAGATTTCGCGATAATTAATAAAACGCTGATTGAGCCTGCCCTATTTGCAATTCTTGATATGATTGTGAAAGAGGAAAAAATCCTGTTGCCAATGACTTTGGACAAATTGACTGAAATTGATTGGTACGAAATTTACCAACAAACAGGCGAATACGGTTATTGCCTTTACGACCCAAAAATTGAATGGAAACCGAAAGTCTCGATAAACACAGAAAAACCCGAAAATGTAAAAGATGATTTCATCAATTTCCCTACAGGCAGATTGAATTACGAAGAAATGTTGGGCATCTTGAGCACACTACCCGTTGATATTACATTTGTGGACAAAGACGATAAAGTCAAATTCTTTTCCGAGGGCAAAGATAGAGTTTTCGACCGAAGCCGCGCGATTTTACTCCGCGATGTGCGATTGTGCCATCCCCCATCGAGCATGCACATAGTTGACAAAATTATCGAAGATTTCCGTTCAGGACGTGAAGATAAAACTGCGTTCTGGATTAATTTCCAAGGCAAATTCGTTTTCATCGAATATTATGCCGTTCGCGACAAAAATGGAGAATATCTCGGTACTCTCGAAGTTACTCAAGACCTTACAACACACCGCCAATTAGAGGGCGAACAACGTTTGTTAAGCTATGGAGATAAAAAGTAATGTCGAAACACACTATAACACCCAAAACCAAAGTCGCCGAGCTATTGGATAATTTTCCCGAACTTGAGGATGAACTTATATCAATTGCTCCCGAATTTGTGAAATTGAAAAATCCAATACTTCGCAAAACTGTTGCGAAAGTGGCTACTTTGGAGCAAGCCGCTCGAATAGCAGGATTGGAAATAAGCCAAGTAATCAACAGACTGCGAAAAAAAGCAGGAATAGAAGATATTATTGAAATAAAAGAAGGAAAAGCCATGCAATTTGATGAATTTGAAATTAGCGCAGATGCAATTCAGGAAAGCTTTGATGCACGTCCAATCATTGCAACAGGCGAACACCCAATGCACGACGTGATAGCCAAAATGAATACCTTAGAAAAAGGGAAAATACTCGAGCTAATCACCCCATTTGTGCCGATACCTCTAATCGAAATCGGCAAAAACCGCGGGCTGTCTGTTCGCTACGTCAAAGAAAGCGAAGATTTGGTACGGACATATTTTAAGAATTAGAATTTGTTCTATACTTTAGGCTGTTCAAATCTATCAATAATCGTTGTTCGGTACCTTGTATATTTTTATCATGTTTTGTTCGCGGATGTTGCCGCGTGATAATCCTGAAACGAACACAAGATTGTCATCGGGTTTGATAAAATCGAGTTTGAGCAAATCTTCGATATAAGAATCAGGTATGAGCATCTCATTTTCCACTTCTTGGACTAATACTGAGCTAACGCCCCATACAAAGTTGAGTCTTCGGTGAACGTGCAAATTGTCTGTGAGTCCTATTATTGGCACTCTTGGTCTGTATTTGGCTACGTTTTTGGCTGTCGTGGTCGAACTTGTAAATGTGACAATTGCTACGGCATTGATTTCGTCAGCTATTATACATGCGGCTTTGCCCAATGAATCGGACATATCGGTTGTATATGCCTCGAATATATGGTAGCCATTTTCCTTTTTATAATATTTGCTTTCAACATTTTTAATTATTTTACTCATATAATCAATAGCTTCGATTGGGTATCTGCCGACGCTTGTTTCGCCACTAAGCATGACACAATCCGTACCGTCAATAACAGCATTGGCAACATCACTTGCTTCGGCTCTCGATGGTCGCGGGTTTTTAATCATAGATTCGAGCATTTGAGTAGCTGTAATAACTGGTTTGCCATAATGATTGCATTTCCTGATTAACTCTTTTTGAATTATCGGTACTTGTTCGGGCAGCATCTCGAGACCCAAATCGCCACGCGCAACCATAATCGCATCAACTTCAGCTATGATATTATCAATATCCAAAACAGCATCGGGACGCTCAATTTTGGCGATAATCGGTACAATTCTGCCAAATATTTTCATCGTAGTTTTCAATTCGAGTATATCTCTAACTGAGCGTACAAAAGAAAGAGCCACTACGTCAATATCACTGCTCAGTCCGAATTTCAAATCTTCTAAATCTTTCTCGCTGAGCGAAGGTGCTGAAAATGAAATCCCCGGAGCAATAATTCCTTTATTATTCTTGAGTTCGCCACCTTTGACAATTGTTGTGGAGACATTGTTTCCATTAATTGAATTGACTTTCAGAATCAAATAGCCATCATCAAGCAATAGTGTTGCACCTTTGTGGAGGTCCGTGGGTAAATCTTTGTAAGATGTGGAAACTTTTTGCGAGTTCCCTAAACCGATATTTTCGGTAGTTATGATGAATTCATCACCGTCTTTGAGAATCACGCAGCCATTTTCGACTTGCTCCGTTCTAATTTTCGGACCTTGCAAATCTTGGAGAATTGCAATCTTTTTGCCTGCAATTTCCGAAGCTTGGCGAATTGTTTGAATCAATTCGCTGTGCTGTTCGTGTGTGCCATGCGAAAAATTCAGACGTGCGACGTCCATTCCGGTTTCTATCATCTTGACCAATATGTTAATATCCGAAGATGCCGGACCAATTGTGCAAACTATTTTTGTTTTTCTTAGATTCATTTTTAATTCAGTTTTTGATTAAACCATTCTGCTACGAGAATTTTCTCGGGATTGAAATGGTTTTTGTGAATAAATTCATTCATTTGTGTGTCGTATTCATAATCATTTTGCCATTCGTTTGCATATTGTGCTACTTGCTTTATAGCGTCGCAAATGAACTCGATTTCTGCATCGGTCATTGTTGGGTGAATTGACATTCTAACCCAACCGGGTTTCTCGGATAAATCGCCTTGGTTGATTTTGCAAGTTATGGAATGAGATTTGTCATAAGTAACATTCAACAAAAAATGTCCGTAAGTTCCGGCACATGAACACCCTCCACGCACTTGGATTCCGAATTTGTCATTAAGCAATCTGACAATCAGATTGTAATGAATATCAATGATGTAGAATGAAATGATGCCAAGTCTGTCTTGATTATCAGGAGCTAAAATTTTCAAATTTGTGATTTCGCCTAATTTGCTGAAAATTATGTGAAGCAATTCGTGCTCACGAGCCAAAATATTCTTGACTCCCATTTCTTCTTTTAGTTTGATAGCAAATGCCGTTTTTAGAGTTTGCAAAAAAGCAGGAGTTCCGCCATCCTCGCGAGTCTCGATATCTTCAATGTAATTGTGTTCTCCCCAAGGATTTGTCCATTCGACTGTTCCACCACCGGGTTGGTCGGGAATCTTGTTGTGGTAAAGTTTGGGGTCGAAAATTAAAATACCGGTCGAGCCTGGTCCGCCGAGGAATTTGTGTGGTGAAAAGTAAATCGCATCGAGCGAGCGATTGGGGTTGTCCTGACGCATCTTAATGTCAATATAGGGCGCTGAAGCAGCAAAATCTACAAAACAAAGTCCGCCTGCTTCGTGCATCATCTCAGCGATGTCATGAAAAGGAGTAAAAATTCCCGTAACGTTTGAGCAAGATGTGATGGCGGCAATCTTCGTTTTCCGAGCAGAGTATTTATCAAGCATTTCGGCTAAATGCCCAAGGTTCGGCAAACCGTCTTTGTCAGGTCGAATAATCTCGAGGTCGGCAATTGTTTCGAGCCAAGATGTCTGATTGGAATGATGTTCCATATGAGTGATAAAAACAATCGGCTTCTCCTCTAATGACTTATGAATCAAATCGCTGTAACTTTCGTGAACTCTAAAGCCGAGCATTCGCTGAAACTTGTTCACAACTCCGGTCATCCCGGAGTAAGCTGATATAATCACGTCTGTATCATAAGCCCCGACATGTCTTTTGATGTACTTCAACGCCTCTTTGTAAGCAATCGTCATAGTTGAACCGGTGAAGTTAGTTTCAGTATGTGTATTAGCAACGTATGGTGAAATTCGCTCCATGAAGAATTTTTCGATAGGCTTATAAATTCTGCCGCTTGCAGTCCAATCAGCATAAATGATTTGCTTCGTGCCGTACGGAGATTCAAACTGGGCATCGAAACCTGAAATATTATTTCTAAACTTTAAAAAATGCTCTTCTTGTTTTGTCATAATTTGCTCATAAATTTATATTCAAAATTACGGATTTATAAGCAAATACTGAAACAAAAACAAAAATTGTATTTGAAACCGACTTCCCTCTAAATCCAAACCACATCTAATTATGATTGAATATAAATTTATATTGCTTTGACTAACTTTTTATTTTGATTTACATGTGTACTTTGTTTATATTTATATAATTTTTTTATTAGACTTTCAAAATATATTTTTTACATTAGAATCAAGTGTTTTTTTAAATTTATATGGAGTGAATTTATGAAAAAGTTTTTTATTCTCTTGGTAGCAATGATTGTAAGCCTTCCTGTGTATTTATCGGCTAATCTGGGCAAAATTCTGGTCGAGAATCCTAATGGTACAACATCATTGCACATTACTTTTGCTGCGGCGATTACAGCTGCCCAACACGGTGCTTCTATCTATTTACCTGCAGGGTTTTGGGATGAAAGTGTTACCATTTCCAAGCGTTTGAATATTTATGGTGTGGGTCATTACCCTAATTCAAGCCCTATAACTCCCGGCACAAGCAAAATAAATTCTTTGACATTTTTAAACAATACCGATTCATCAACTATACAGGGCTTAATAATTGTAAACAACTTATACTATGGTAATGGAACAGCAGTTGCTGTTAGAAATCACTTTATTTTAAGATGTAATATTGGTAATTGTAATATTGGCATCTCGGGTACAACTGCAATATCCAATCATGTATTTAAAGAGTGCATCATTAATTCATTGTCAACTTCTAATCCAACAGTTCCCAATAACATCATTTTCACAAATTGCTTTTTCACTACTGTTGGTAATCTTCGCGGTTCGAACATTTATTTTACAAACTGTATTTTCGGAAGTAATAACTATTTTCAAAATGGTACCAGCAGAAATTTACTTATCGAAAATTCAATTTTCATGCGTACAAGTGCTGACCCATTTATTTATCTTGAATCAAGTATAATAAACAACTGCATCTTTTTTTCACCTTCAGTTACTTGGGGCTCGAATGCAGGTGTTGACAATATTTTGAATCAAAATTGTGCAGGAACTTTCGTATCCGGTGTCTGTACGAGCTTTTCTTACGCCGGAGATTATCATCTCAAAGCAGGTTCACCTGGCGAAGATGCCGGTACTGATGGAACGGACATCGGAGTTTATGGCGGAAGTTCGCCATTCAAAGACGGTGGGTTGCCGGTAATTCCGAGCATTAAAACATTTAGTGTATCGAAAAACCCTGTTGACGGTAAAATTCAAGTTCAAGCAACAGCAGTAAGCCAAACTGAATAATTAAATTTCATGGAGAACATTATATGAAACAGTTTGTTTTACTGTTTTTATTGGCAATTTTGCCCTCTACACTTGCGGCTAACCAAATAGTGAAGTATCATTATTGGTTCAATAACAATTATGCGGATAAAGAAGTCGTTGAAGTTACGCCAACTGATACTTTGGAACTTGATTTCGAGCTGCCAATTTCCGATTTGCCGCCGGGATTTCATTTCCTTCATATCATGTTTGAAGATGAATCGGGTAAATACAGTGCTCCGGAAGCTTCATATTTTCTCATACCACACGATATACCGGATTATGAAAATTCGAAAGTAGTTGGCTACGAATATTGGTTCAATGAAAATTTTGCAAACAGACAATATATTCAAACATCCGAAGAAGACACACTCGAATTGGATTTGGAGTTCGATATCAGCCAATTGACACATGGATTGAATTTCATTAATATTCGATATCGCAGCTCGGATAGCTTGTGGAGCGTACCCGAAACCAATTATTTCGTAATCCCAATTCAATTAGACTTTACTGTTGATTATCAAATTGTAGGTTATGAATTCTGGTTCAATTCAGATTTTGCTAATCGCCAATATACTGAAGTCGCTGAGACTGATACATTAGAATTGGATTTCGAATTGGAAGTTGGACATTTGCCCCAAGGTATGCACTTAGTATCGAAAAGATTCAAGACGTCGGACAGCACTTGGAGCGTTGCTGAAACAACATATTTCATAATTCCATTTGAATTTGAGGGCAATTCGGATTATGATATGGTAGGATATGAATACTGGTTCAATTCAGATTTCGAGAACCGTCATTACATTGAAGTTTCGGCTACTGATACAATTGAATTTGAGGAATTGATTGATATTGACAATTTACCAAATGGAATTCATTTGTTCAATTATCGTGTCCGGGCAGACGACGATAATTGGAGTATTCCGATAACGGATTACTTCAACAGCTCATTTCTTACAAATTTGGTAGGCTCATCTAATTATGTGAAAGGAATAAAGTATTGGTTCGATGGAGAAAGCGATAAAAACTATATTTATTATCATGATAGTCTCGTTTATGAATTAAATATCGAACAGGATATTGATGTGGATAATATTATCGGGAATCGTACAATTTTCATTCATGCAATTGACAGTTCCGGTTATCAGAGTTTGCCAATTACATTTGATTTCCGAAATAGTTTTACGTTTGAAATTGATAAAAATATAGTAACATTTGATATTCCGGAAATTAGCGGATATCAATATCAATGGAATTTCGGAGACGGGAATAGTTCAACTTTGCCAAATCCAACTCATGTATACAAAAAGGGCGGGACATTTGACGTTCGGCTCATTCTGACACGCGGCATTCCAAGTGTGAAAGATACCTTGATTGAGCAAGTAACTATAACGCTTGTAACAAACGAAATCCTGCTTTCACAAGGTTGGAACATGATCTCTACATACGTTATTCCTGACGTATTTGGACTCGAAACCATATTTACTGAAATTTCAGATAATACTGTGATTGTCAAAAATAATGCGGGGCAGATTTATTTTCCGGAATTTGGTATAAACGACATTGGAGATTGGGATATAACTCAGGGATATCAGGTATTTATGAGTCAACCTGAAACGCTCTCAATCTTGGGAGTACAAGTCATTCCCGAAAGTACTACAATAAACCTATCTGCAGGCTGGAATATGATAGCATATCTGCGGAATAGCCCCATGGATATTGAACTTGCATTGGCATCGCTTACTGACGACGACAATCTTATAATCGCAAAAGACAATTTCGGCAATGTTTACTACCCCGCATTTGAAATCAATATGATAGGCAATATGCTCCCCGGGCAGGGCTATCAGATTTTTATACTTAATAGCGATACATTGGTTTATCCGGAGAATTAGATTTTTTTAACTTCTTATAGATGGACTCCACTTACGAAGTGTAGTCCATCTTTTGTTTTTCACCTGCGAGGTGGAGTCCATCTGAGTAAAAAATTCACCTCACTTCGAAAAATACTTGCGTTTCTCGACCTTGCTCATGAAATCATTTGAGCTTTCGGTGTAAGATGGAGTTAGAGTTTGTTTCTCGGGGAAATCTTCAATATGAATGGTTTGTGTTGGGAATGCAAACCGAACTCCCAAATCGTGTGCTAAGCGAATGACTTCGGAGATTACCTCGTGGCGAGCTTCCAATTCCTTTGTCCAATCCGGTGTATCGAAGAAAATATAGAATAGCACAACAATAGCCGAATCTCCCAAATCATTAAGGTGTATTTGGTAAAAATCTTTGCGAGTATGCGGATGAACATCTACAATTCTGCGGAGCCCTTTGACGAATGCTTCTATCAAATCCGGTGGCGTGTCATAAGTTATCGAAATGCGTGAAACATATCTACGATATTGCCTCTTCCCCATATTATCAATTTTAATATCGGCAAGGTTGCCGTTTGGAATGGAAATCACGGAATTATAAAAAGTGCGGACTCGAGTAGAGCGGACACCCACTTCTTCCACCATTCCTTCCACTCCGTCGAATATTATCCAATCCCCTATCTCAAAAGGAGTATCCACAAAAATGGTAACTGAACCGAACAAATTTCGCACTGTATCTTTGGCGGCTAATGCAACAGCTAAACCTCCAATTGAGACACCGGCAAGCAGTGGTGTGATGTCAATTCCTAAATTTGTCAAAACGTAAAATACACCCAATATAAGAACAACAAATTTCATTGCAGTACGGGCAAAGGGTACAAGCTGATTATCTAATTTCGTTTCCGTCTTACTCGCCATCCGTTCGAGCAAATCGCCTATGAAATTAGTTACTCTCAAAATCATCAAAGTAATGATAACAGGTTGCATGACTTTGATAACGACTGCAATATAATACGAAAGTTTGTCAGGTAGCTGAAGCATAATCAGGAAAACATCAACTAAAAAGATAACAGCGAAAATGCTAAAAGGTCCGGAAATTGGTTTGACATACTTTTGGAAGAGGTTTTTACGCTGAAATTTGCTGAATATTCTGAAAAGCATAATTGAAAAAAAGAATTTCAAGATATAATAAACCAAGGTGCCAATGACGATGAAAATCGCAACACCGAGCCATTGCCATACTTTTAGTCCTATGAATTCATGTTGCCAATTACCTGACAAACTGCCGATGAATGACCTCATATCAATTATATGAGTCGAATCGTAAAGATCGGGAATTTTTCGGACAGTTTCACGAGAGTAAACCCACTTATCGCCTTTTTTAACTAAATAAATCTCCGGAAATTGGGGGAATGGTGCATACCTATGTTTGCCGGAAGCTGAATCTATATAATCGGGGTCGTCAGGTATATTTTCAAGATTAACGACTAAATTTTTAGATTTATAAATATGAAGTAACATTAAAGCAATTTCATCGGCTTCAGTTATAGAGAAACCGCTAATATCAAATGAGCTTGCCGATATTTCAGGCTCGTACATATCATCTTGCAAAAACCGAATATGAGTAAAAACTGCATCATACGGCGATTCCAAAGAGCTTCGTAACTCTTCAACAGGAGTGATATCTTGGGCATTGCTAAAAGTTATTTGGGAAAGAAATATAAGAAACACACAAAAAGATTGAAAAATCATGTTAATCTGATGAATATTTTGTTTTTTTTGTCTTGTTCTTGTAATCATACTTTATGTTCAAATCCTTTTTTTTTATTATTTTGCATAATTGCATTTACAAATTTATAAATATATTTGAAGAAAAGTAAAAACTAAATTGGAAATTGAAATGGCAATCAAGAAAGATACAATAGTTGAAATAGTAAGAAACCTTGCTCCTGAAGTAGAATTATACGAACATCATAACCAACTTTCATTGATTATTCCTAAGGAAAAACTAAGGGATGTGGCAAATGAACTTAAGAATAATCCGGATACTTCTTTTGAAATGTTGGTAGATGTAACAGCGATAGATTGGCTCAAACAACGCCCACATCGTTTTGAAGTGGTATATTTTCTATACTCACTTAAATATGCTGATAGATTGAGATTGAAAGTGCCGATAGGCGAAAAGGACATACATATTCCGTCAGTGGTTGAAATTTGGAAAAGTGCCGATTGGTATGAACGCGAAACTTACGATATGTATGGCATTATATTTGACGGTCATCCGGATTTGAGACGTTTCTATATGCCTGAAGATTATGTTGACCCCGAAACCGGCGAACCCATCTACCCACTACGTAAGGACTTCCCATTGATGGGTGTCCCTGAAACTTTACCTTTACCTCCTTATCCTGAAAAATATGGGGACTTGCAATAAATGAATATTTTATCATAAACATTTTGATAATTTAATATTTTTTTTGCATCTTTGTATAATGTATATATCGTTTTTTGAAAATAAACTGTTAAGTTATTTATTAAAATGATGAAATTTCATTAATTGGGGTTGTTAATAGTTGTATAGAATTTACATAATATTTTTGATGTTAATTTCTCTGTCTGTTGCTCGTTCAGAGCAACAGACTCTTGATAGTTTGAACTCAAGTATAGAAAAATCCATCACTTCAGGAAAATTCGATGATGAACTTTTTAAAACTATTGACTATGTTTCCAACTTCTACGAATTATCAGACCCCAAATCCGGCATCGGGTTTATTGAAAAGCTAATCAACAACAGTGCTTTTGCCGGCAGAAGTAATTATTATGGTATGATGTATTCGTGGCTGGGCAAGTATCATAGGGCAATGTTTTCACCCGAAAATGCTCTGAAATTTTTGCTTTTGAGTGAAAAATTTTTTAATGATGTGGACGATTCTCTTTCAATTTATAGAAACTACTCTGAAATTGGTCATATTTACTTTGATTATCGCCAATACAACAAGGCTATAAACTATTACATTCAGTCCTACCAAGGTTTTAATACAGATATTAATGATACATCAGTCGCTAACAGACCTAAAATCACAGGATTAGCTCAATCATTGACTAATATGGGTTTGGCTTACGAAAAAATGGGTAAAAATAAAAAAGCCGTTGAAGAATTTGAGCTTTCCCTCGAAATCAGAAGAAAATTAAATGACCCCTTGCAAATCAATAAAGCATATAGACATCTGGCTCGGAACCAAGGAATACTTCAAAATCATGGTAAAGCATTTCAGTACTATGACTCAATTTTTACGAACAAGAATATTGAAAAATCAGCTGACCCTTTGCAATTGACTTCGAACTCAATGATTAAAGCCGAGGCATATACAGAGAGAGCTTTATTATTTGTTTCATTGGGTGAACAACAAAAAGCAATTGAAGATATAGCTCAAGCAGAGATGATTTATGCACGAACATCCAATTTCGGTGCTTTAGTTAAAGCATTGGATAAATTTGCTCGCTCCTTAGCCGAGAAAAAATACAATGCAAAGGCTTTTGATTATTTGCAAAAGGCATATAAATTATCAAAAGAAAATTCGCTCACTTTCAATATAATGCAAATTTCACGCAAAATAAGCGAACTATACGAGAGTTCAGGCAATCAAGCAATGGCTTTTAAATACTTGCAAGTATATAGAGATATGAATGATTCGCTTTTCAGAAGTTATTTATCTCGTTCAATCGAGAACGCCGAACTGAATATCAGAATGAGTGAGAAAGTAAAGACAATTGAAGATTTGGAAAAAGAAGCCCGCTTGATAGAAGCAGAATTATCACAAAGAAATCTGCAATTATTATTAGTCATTCTACTTGCCACAGTTTTTATCGTGCTTACAATTTTCTACGTCCGACAAAATAGTATGCGCAAAAATTTTACGGAATTGCTCAAGGAAAAGAATAAAGATTTGACTGAAATTAATGATAAGTTGGTCATTTCCGAAAAGAAATTAGAACAAAATAACAAAGAGTTAATAAAAAAGAACATTCAATTAGAAAATTTGAATAATACTAAGGATAAGCTATTTTCTGTACTTTCTCACGATTTGCGAAATGCAGTCGGTTCATTCAAAAATCTTTCCGATTTGTTGCATGATAACTTCAGCGATTTGACTGAGAATGAAAAAAGAGATTTCGTTCTGATGATTCAAGATTCGTCTAAAAAGTTATTCTTGCTTTTGGAAAATTTGCTCACATGGTCAAGAAGTCAGCGCGGTCTGATTCATTTCTCTCCTGCAGCACATGAAATCCACAAATTAATCGAAAACAACGTTGAATTAGTACGCGAGCAAGTGACAACAAAAAAAATCACAATAATCAACGATGTTGATGATGATATTTTGGCTTATTTTGATTACAATATGATAGATACAGTTGTTCGCAATTTATTCTCAAATGCAATAAAATTTACCGAATCAGGTGGAATAATTCGCATCAGCAGTAGCTCAATTACCGGGCAAGAAGATAAAATATGTATAACTGTCGAGGATAATGGATTGGGAATGGATAAGAAAACTCTGAATCGGCTTTTCCGTATTACTCAACAGAAATCAAAGAAAGGTACTCAAGGTGAGTCTGGTTCAGGATTAGGTTTAATTATCTGCCGAGAATTTGTTGAGAAAAACGAAGGTAGGATTTGGGCAGAAAGTACTCTATACGAGTTTACCAAATTCCACTTCACACTTAAATTACATGACAATAATAAAAAAATAAGCCACCCTTTTGAGAGTGGCTCAGTTCTTCAAGTGCAATAGCAATTTAGTTTCAAGTATTAACTGGCAAATTAACCCTTATCTTGAGCATCAACAACTGTTATTGCTATCATATCAATTATTTGACTTATGTCATCACCACGTTGCAAAACGCTAATCGGTTTGTTGAGACCGAGTAGTACCGGTCCTAATACGTGTGCACCACCAATCCTATGAAGCAATTTGTAAGCAATATTTCCGGCTGCTAAATTTGGGAATACAAGTACGTTTGCTCCACCTTTCAATTTAGAGAATTGGAAAGTTGAATCAACAATAGAAGAAACCACTGCTGTGTCTGCTTGCATTTCACCATCAATCATTAATTCGGGGTCGCGTTGTTTAGTAATTCGTAATGCTTCACGCATTTTCTTGGGTATATCGCCCTCAGCAGAACCGAAATTACTATAAGAGAGCAATGCTACTCGCGGTGTGATATTGAAATGTTTGACAAAATTAGCAGCTTGCAAAGTTATATCGGATAAATGTTGTCCGGTAGGTTCGATGTTGACTGTAGTATCTGAAAGGAAATAAGTATTGGTTTTGGTTGATACCACGTACAATCCTGAAACAACAGAATATTCATCTTTCTTACCTACAACTTGTAATGCCGGTCGAATAGTTTGAGGATAGTGTGTAGTTAAACCTGAAACCATACCATCTGCATCGCCGAGATTGACCATCATTGCCCCAAAGTAGTTCGGTTGATTCAATAAAATCGATTTAGCTGCAACAATGGTTATACCTTTTCTTTGGCGAATTTTGTAGAATGCTTCAATATATTTATCAAAATCTGAATATTCTTTAGGATTGATAATTTCAATGCCTGTCAAATCATACCCATGTTCATCGCAAAATTCTTGAATAATGGCTTTGTCACCAAGTAAAATTGGCTTAGCTATATTCATTTCCAAACTCATTATCGCGGCTTGGATAATTTTAGCGTTTTCGCCTTCGGGGAAAACTATTCGCTTTGGTTGTCGTTTTGCTTTTTGGTAGATGTTGTGCATTATTTCAAATGAGCGCCCCATTCTGACTTCGAGTTCTTGACGATATTTATCGAAATCTTCGATGTTATGTCTTGCAACGCCTGTATCCATAGCGGCTTTCGCAACAGCAGGAGCGACCCTTGTCAAAACACGTGGGTCAAATGGTTTTGGGATTATATAATCAGGTCCGAATGACATTGTATCCACATTATAGACTCTTTTAACGCTATCGGGAACATCTTCTTTCGCTAGTTCGGCTAATGCATAAGCAGCAGCTTTTTTCATTTCTTCGTTGATAGCTTTGGCATGAACGTCCAATGCACCACGGAAAATGAACGGGAATCCAAGTACGTTATTAACTTGATTTGGATAATCCGACCTTCCTGTCGCCATAATTAAATCTTTTCTGGCAGAAATTGCAAGTTCGTAGGTAATTTCCGGGTCAGGATTTGCCATTGCAAAAACAATCGGATTGTTGCTCATCGAAAGAAGCATCTCTTGTGTAACGCAATCTGCTTGAGATAATCCGACAAAAACATCAGCGCCGACAAATGCTTCTTCGAGTGTACGAGCATCGGTTTCAATTGCAAATTCTTCTTTGTATTCGTTCATGCCTGAAGTTCTGCCTTTGTAAATCACACCTTTTGAATCGCACATCAGAACGTTTTTGGGATTTACACCAAGACTTATGTGGAATTTAGCGCATGCGACACCGGAAGCACCGGCTCCATTATAAACAACTTTTATATCTTCAAGCTTTTTGCCTACTATTTCGACTGCGTTCAACAATGCAGCACCACTGATGATGGCTGTACCGTGTTGGTCGTCATGAAATACAGGAATATCCAACTTTTTCTTCAGAGCTTCTTCGATTACAAAACATTCAGGTCCTTTGATATCTTCGAGATTGATACCACCAAAAGTTGGCGAAATGAGTTCTACAGTTCTAATGATTTCGTCTACATCTTTGGATTCAATTTCAATATCAAAAACATCGATGTCGGCAAATACTTTGAATAATACACCCTTGCCTTCCATAACAGGTTTTCCGCCCATAGCTCCCAAATCTCCTAATCCCAAAACTGCAGTACCATTAGATATTACAGCGACTAAGTTTCCTTTAGCTGTATATTTGAACACATCTTCCGGATTCTCAAAAATTGCTCGACAAGGTTCGGCTACTCCGGGTGAATATGCCAAAGACAAGTCTCGTTGTGTTGCTGTTGGTTTGGTTGTAATTACTTCAATTTTTCCCTTTCTACCCATGCTGTGGTAGTCAAGTGCTTCTTGACGATTGATTTTCATAGGATTTATTCCTTGTATGTGAATAAAATGTTAATTTATACTTTATTGTAAATTTTCATTTTTAAAGATATAAAATAATAAAAATATGTAACATAGAATCATAATAAGCGTTATTTGTTGTGAAAATCATGATTTAATATTAACGTATTAATAACTTAGTAGCGGCAAAAATAAACTCTCTTACATCAAGTCGTGATTTTAAAGCCAAATCCATAACTTCTTGGTGAGTCACTAATTGTGGAATTTCTTTCGCAGTATTTGTTATAAGCGAGCAGGCAATTGTATTCATTTCGAGTATATCGGCAGTAGCCAATTCCAAAACAGTTGACATTCCTACTGCATCTGCTCCCAGACGTCTGAACATTCTAATCTCTGAACGAGTTTCATAGTTTGGACCAATTACAGCCGCATATACCCCAAATTTCAAATTTATACCTATTGTTGTCAGGATTGCATTTAATTTTTTGTATATTCCCAAATTTTTCTCTTGTTTAGAAATGTTTTGCCTAAAGTTTATACTATCAAAAACTGATGATAAATCACGAGAAGTGAAATTTAAAGTATCACTGATAAGCATCAAATCTCCTGGCAAATATGCTTCATTGAGTGCTCCGGCTGCATTTGTAATAATATGATTTCGTAATCCGAGCAAATACGATACAATGATTTGCGATACAGTTTCAGAAACTTCAATACCCTCGTACAGATGAAATCTGCCGGAAAATACCATCGCTTTGACGCCATTGATGTTGATAAGCAAAAGGTCACCGGCATGTCCTTCTACACTTGTTGTGGGAAAGTTTGGTATCTCGTGATATGGAATAGAAAACAAGATATCATCAGGTAGAAATGATTGAGCAATACCCGAACCGGCAGTAATTGAAATTTCAGCATCACCGAATACAGTATTACTAAGGTATTCAGATGATTTGGTGTATTTAGTTACAATTTTGTTGTTCAATTTCAATGTCATAACACAACTGATATATTCTTCATTCTCATACTTTGGAAAAAATCAGATTTTAATAACAACGTTTCATCCTGATTCAAAAGTACGAGTTTTAAGATTATAATAGGCAATTGATGCAAAACATTTATAATTTCTTTGATTTTTGGTTCTATCTCTAAGTCAAGTTCGAACTCTTGCTTTTTATTAATGATGTTATCATTATTTGATAACAAATTTTCAAATAGTGCATATATATTGGTGGATTCATTTAATTTTGAAGACTTTTCCAAGTGTCTTATTTGCTTTGCAGTTTCGGGTTTGAATTTAAAAGTAAGATAGATTATCTTAATTTCGTTTTCAAGCACCATCGGCAATAGAATATTCATCGGAATTTCTTTATGCAAAGCAATTGTATTCCAATAGCTCATACTCACGAACAAAGTCCGAATTCTTTTGATTCTTTTTGCAAATTCATCTTGAATATTTGGATCAATGACCGATGATTTTTGAAAATCTGATTTGATTGCATCAATTGTTGCTTCGATATTACTGAGCTTTTGAAACATTACTTTCAGCTTTCCGGTGCTGATGTCATATTCGCTAAAATCTTTATATAATTTTCCGATAGAATTTATAATTCGAAAGCTACAGATGAATTTCAAATCAGCGTTTAAAGATTTTACACCACCCAAAAAACTTAGACCGTTCGCAAAAATGTCTTCATCAAATTCTATGTTTGATTCTTTCATCAACCAAAGAGTCTCGATAGCAGTTTCAAAATCAAAATCGCTGAGTAGATTGCCATTTATGCCGGTATAGGTTCGTAGAATACTATAAATTTCGTCACGTATTATAGTATGATTGAATTTTGAAGCAATCTCAGTTGCCTTAGCAAACTCTTGGGTTGGTGGCAAATCAAGAATTCGTAAGATTTCATCAATTCCCCTTCGATTATTATCAGCATAAATACTGACTGAGTAAACTCTCATGATTAGGTTGGGTTGAGTCTCCATAACATAGAAAAAAAGTTCGTCTCCTGCTTGCAATTTACCATGAATTTCGGCATGAAAATTACCGATAGGCAAACGTACTAATGCAGTCTGATATCCGGTAATTTTTACAATTCGCCCTTGGACTATCTCGCCTGCTCTGACTTTAGTAAATTGTGGTTTGCTTTTTTGAGGCTGAGAGTAAGGATAATAGGTATTGCCCGGCGATTTTCCCTGTCCGCCGATTCTGTTAACTTGCCCACTAATTATTGATGTTTCATCCATTTATCGTAACCTATTTCAAAATATATCGGACGTGCAAGCAAAAAATTTACCTATTATTTTAACAAGAAGTCAGAATCCATTTTTTATTTTTTAAAATTAGGTTTATATTTGATGTTTCCAAAAATATGGTTTTGATTAATGAAAGCATTAATAACAGGAATTACAGGTCAGGACGGCTCATATTTAGCAGAATTCCTTTTGTCGAAGGGATATGAGGTGCATGGAATCATTCGCAGAGCGAGCACATTCAATACTCACAGGATTGACCATATCTACACCGACCCCCACTCAAACAAGCCGAAACTGCACTTACACTATGGTGATTTGACAGATTCGGGGATTATAAATAACATTGTTTATAATATCAAACCGGACGAAGTCTATCATTTTGGTGCACAAAGTCATGTGAGAGTATCTTTCGATATGCCGGAATACACCGGTGATGTAACGGGTTTGGGGACTTTGCGTATTTTGGAAGCAATAAGAAATAGTGGAAATAAAATCAAGTTTTATCAAGCGTCATCATCAGAACTTTTTGGGTCGGCTCTTCATCCACAAAATGAACAAACAGCTTTCCAACCTCAATCTCCTTATGCAGCCGCAAAACTATACGCATATTGGATAACGGATAATTATCGTTCAGCATACGATATTTTTGCTTGCAACGGAATATTATTCAATCACGAGAGCCCGAGACGCGGAGAAACCTTTGTAACTCGCAAAATCACACGCGCAGTATCTGCAATCATTTCCGGTAAACAGGATAAGATGTATCTCGGAAATTTAGATGCCAAAAGAGATTGGGGTTTTGCACCGGAATTTATCGTAATGACTTGGATGATGCTCCAACAGCCCGAGCCGAATGATTTTGTAATAGGTACAGGAGAAAGCCATTCGGTTAGAGAGTTTGTCGAATCATCTTTTAGGTATTGTGGAATTGAAATTGAATGGTTTGGAGAAGGAGCTAACGAGAAAGCAAGAATCAAAAGCAATGATTTTCGATTGAGCGATAGTCCAAAAATCGGCAGTGTAGTAGTCGAGATAGACCCAAAATATTACAGACCTACCGAAGTTCATCATTTATTGGCTGATATTTCCAAAGCTAAGACCTTGTTGGGTTGGGAGCCAAAAGTCAAATTCAACGATTTGGTTAAAATTATGATGGACCACGACTTGATTCAAAACGGGCTGAATGCTATTGGGCAAGGCAAAGAGATAATGCTGGCAAACGAAATTAATTGGACTCGAAACACTTTTGCAACTGATGTGAGCAACTTAGATGACAGATAAAAATTCGAAAATCTATGTCGCAGGTAGCAAAGGTATGGTTGGCTCGGAAATCTCAAAATTATTGACTGCCAATGATTATACCAATATAATCAAAGGAGAATTTGAAAATCTTGACTTGCGGGACCAAACTCGCACAAATGAATATTTCCAATCAAACAAGCCGGATTATGTATTTCTGGCGGCTGCAAAAGTGGGCGGAATATTAGCAAATAGCACCTATAAAGCCGAATTCATTTACGATAACATAATGATAGCTGCCAATGTGATTCATGCCTCAAAAAATAATGGCGTCCGCAAATTGCTTAATCTCGGTTCATCGTGCATATATCCGAAATTTGCTCCACAACCTATTAATGAAGATGCGCTATTGACCGGACTTCTCGAATCAACAAACGAGCCTTATGCAATAGCTAAAATCGCTGCAATTAAACTTTGCCGTTACTACAACGAGCAATATGGCACTGATTTCATTTCCCTAATGCCGACAAATTTGTATGGCAATAATGACAATTTCAATCTCGAAAAATCGCACGTCCTGCCTGCTTTATTACGCAAAATACTACTTGCAAATGCGATTAGAGAAGGCGATACCGAATTTATAATCAAAGATGTGAAGCGGTATTCAATTGGATTTGGATTCGAGAATTCAAATGATATTGATGCAATAATTGCTAAATTGGAAGAATTGGGCGTAAGTAAAGATTATGTGTCTATTTGGGGAACGGGGAATGCCTTACGCGAGTTCATGCACGTAGAAGATATGGCTTCGGCTTGCATATTTTTGATGGAAAACTATTCATATAGTCAAATCGGCGAATTTATCAATGTCGGGACGAGCGAAGAAATAAGCATAAAAGATTTGGCATTAATGATTCAAAATATTGTCGGGTATTCAGGTGAAATAAGATTTGACACATCCAAACCGGACGGCACGCCTCGCAAATTAATTGATAGCTCCAAACTGAATTCTTTGGGATGGAAAAGTAAGATTTCTCTATATGACGGGATAAAAAGTGTAATAAAACACTATTTAAATTTGTAACTTTTTGGAATTTAATGTATTATTGTAAGTTGTATTAAAACAAATAATGGGAGACTTTTTAATGTCGTTAGCTACAAAAATATTTATTAAAGTTATTGCTTTGTTTTGGGCTTTTAGTGTTGTATCATATTCTGCAACCATACCTAATTTCTATAAGACCGGAGATGAAGTTCAAAAAAGTGAATTATCTTCAAACCCTAAAAGCATTGACCAAAAACATTACATGCCTTACTCGCTTCATGTTAAAATAAAATACCAACTCTCCGACATAACCATGCAAAAAGATATGGCATCGATACTGGGCTTTGATGTTATGCAATTGGTCGGTGATTTCCAAATTGATGCTCCATTTGCAAAATATGTGAACGGCGATTTGTTAGCTCCTGATATGTATGGAGTATCTCGAATCTATGAAATACATTATTCAGGAACCGTTAACCCCTTTGATATTTGTGAGTTAATCGAACAAAATCCGAATGTTGAATATGCCTCACCTATCTATATTCGATATTCAAACGGATTCACACCGGATGACCCAAGATTGGGCGAACAATACGCTTTGACATTGATGAAAGCAACTGAAGCGTGGGAAGTAACGAAAGGTTCTGACCAAATAGTAATAGCAATAGTTGATTCAGGAAGTGATTGGCAACATCCTGATTTAGCCGGCAATATTTGGATAAATAGTAGTGAAATAGAGGATAACGGAATAGATGATGACGGAAACGGAAAAATAGATGATATTCGTGGATGGGATTTTGTTGGTAATATAACCACTCAAGAGTATTATTCAGGCTTATTCAGAGAAAATAATAATCCCCGTAACCCAAACAATAATCACGGAACTTTGTCTGCAGGATGTGCATCAGCAGTTACAAATAATTCGATTGGAATTGCATCACTTGGATATTCTGCAAAAATCATGTCCCTAAAATGTGCTTCAGATAATGCTTCTGTACGTGGTATTTTAAGAGGTTACGAAGCAATTTTATATGCAGCTCGTTCGGGTGCAGATATAATCAATTGTAGCTGGGGCGGTCCGGGTAGAAGTGGTGCCGAACAAGATGTAATCAACCAAGCAACTGCTATGGGGGCATTAGTAGTCGCTTCTTCAGGCAATGACAACTCAAATAATGATGTTTTTAACTATTATCCCTGTAACTACATAAATGTCTTATCGGTAGGTGCGACAGATGCAAACGATAGAGTGTCCGGTTTCAGTAATTACGGACATAATGTCAACGTTTTTGCACCGGGTTCTCAAATATTATCAACAACAATAGGTACCGGTTATACTCGAGCTGACGGTACATCATTTTCGAGTCCTATCGTTGCGGGGCTTGCAGCATTGGTCAAATCAATTCATCCAACATGGTCGCCCATGCAAATTGCACGTCAGATAAGAAGCACCTCAGACAATGTATTGGCAACTCAAAATCCGGCTTCAAGGCCTTTGATTTATGGTAGAGCAAATGCCGAAAAAGCGGTGAAATACAATAATCCGGATTTTCCCGAATTAAAAATCCCGGGTTTCTATTGCGACGCAATGACTGTAAACGGCAATATTGGAGCAATAGTTAATTATGAAATGACTCAAGTAAAACTCAACATAACTAACTACCTCTCTCCTGCACCAAATTCTAAAATTATATTATCACCATACAGAGACATTGCAACTTTGAAAAACAACGAGATAGAAGCTGGAGATTTCGGACAGCTTGAAACTAAAGAAATAATTGTAGAATTGCAGTTAAAGGAAAATAATCCATGGTTTGATGGTTATGTGGACTTGTTGGTCACTTACCAAAGCGGCGATTATGTTGATTATCAAATGTTATCCATCCCTGTCAAAATTCAAAGCAGCAACAAATTCACGTTAACTCAAGCATTAAGCCATACTTTTTTGATAACATGGTACGGTGCCCATACTCCAAGTAAAAATGTATTTTGGTCTGTCGGTGTAGCCGAAGGTCAAGGAAGTATCTTATACAAAGTTGGAGGTTCCAGTCGGTTCAACGTTTTTACTTCCGAACCCGTTTATTGTGTTTATGGTTTGAGTGCTGATGTGGCATACGCCGGTAGTGGTCCGACTAATGGTGCGGCAAAAGTATTCAAAACAACTGATGGTGGAGCAAATTGGAGTACAACACTTGTAAACACCATCACACCATTTATCAATTCAATTCATTTTTATGACTCCCAAAATGCAATTTTCCTTGGCGACGCAATCGGTTCTTCGTGGGGAATTGCCTCTACAAGCAATGGAGGAGCTAATTGGACAAAATTAACCAATATACCGAACCCTGAGACAGGTGAATCAGGCTATGTAGAATCTGTGGCTTATCACGGAAACAGCATATGGTTTGGGACTTCTAAAGGTAGAGTATTCCGCTCAACAAATCGCGGTCAATCTTGGGATGTATCCGTATTACATGTCGGTGGTACAGTCTCAAAAATGGACTTCTTAGATGATAACAATGGATTTGTTGTCTATCAGGAAGTAGCTTCCGGTCAGGCAGGCGACCAATTTCTCGCTACAACAACTGACGGTGGTAAGACTTGGACTAAGAGAGTTCAGAATTTCACTTCAAATTCAATCATGCCAATATCAGTATATGCAATTAGAGCAGCAGACAAATTTGCTATAACTTCATTTAACGGGTCGGTCTTCACTTCTGATGACATGGGAATGACACTCAAACCCGAGCTTACAAAACAATCAACGAATTTGCAAGTCGGAACCGGTTATGGCGATGGCGCATCTGTGAGACTTTGGAGTGCCGGACGGATTTCTATTGGATTCCTTGACTTTGAAGTAACTCCGACAAATATTGAAAAGAAAATTGCTGTTCTGAATGAATCGCCTGTAAATTTTGGTTCAGTGGACACATCAACAAATGTTATTAAACGTGTTGATTTGCGAAATGAAGGCAATGTGAGATTAAATTTCACTTCCTTTGAAATTATTCCCGATGAAGGTGTGGATTCCGACGAATTCCGACTCGTATTTAACCGCCCCGAAGAACTTTCGCCGGGTGAAACAGTTGGAATAGCAGTAAGATTCCAACCTAAAGTTTACCAAACGAGAACAGCTACATTGAGAATTATTTCCGATTCTGACCCTGCAACTCTTGACGTTCCGCTTGTCGGGATTGGTTCGACCACATCTTCAGTAGAAGATTATGCAAATTACGAACTAAGCATTACGCCAAACCCAACTGACGAGCAATTAACTCTGACTCATAATTTATCAAATTTGACAGAAGTGCAAATCGTTGACATTAGCGGAAAAGTAATGATAAGCAACATAACCGGATTGCAATCAAATCGGCTTGAAATCAATGTATCATCTATGACTACGGGCATTTATTACATTCTTCTAAGAATGAAAAATGATGTAATAGTTACAAAAGCATTTGTAAAAAAATAAAGTAGTAGTATAAGTTCAAAATCCTGATCAATTTACCCTACAGCAGCTGTGGGGTAGATTATTAGGGAGCTCAGATAAAAACTCAACTATGGATTGAAACGTCAACATTAAAATATTTTGAAAATTTTTAAAAAAACTTTGAAAAATATTTTTTCTTTACATGATTTTTTATTAGTTTCGTCTATTACAGAAAAACGAAGGATACTATAGATTATATTTACTGCTTTAGTTTGGAAAAAAATTCCTAAATTGTAACAAAAATGTGTTGCAATTGTTAATGCAATGTTGTGCAAACTAACTTAGGGTATAATCATGGTAGTAAATAAATTTCTCTACTGCGTCTTCGTAATCATATTGCTTCATGTCACAATGACGTCCTATGCTCAAGAAGTCTCCTATCACAACAATTCAGTTGTCGTCAAGTATATCCCTGCTATTACAAATTCCAAATTCGTAACGAGCAATTCGGGCGATGTTTACTTATACCCTGAATTTGAATCTACAATTTTGAAAGAAAATCAATTTGGCCAACCACTTGACCAATATTTACCCGTGAAATTCATTGTACCGTCACCGGACGGATTCAGTTCAGAATTACTTGATTTGCACTACAGCCCTATTCGCGGATACGACATCATCCCTTTTGACATGAATTTCGACAAACTCAACGATTTCTCTGAACTTAGTATCGAACCTACATTTTATTCGAGTTATCAATTCCCCGAAAAATTTTATAAGTTGGAATACTTAGGTATTTCCTCCGACCACCACTTGGCACAATTGCAAATCCACCCCTATAAATATGAAGACGGAATTTTATATATGCTTGATTCCATTACAGTCAAAATAAATTTTGATTATACGAAATCGGGCAATACCATGATTAAGTCTAATGCTGCAAATGCGATAAACTACAGTCAAGCTGTTAATTGGGGCATCAAACCCGAAACTACATTTAAGGATGAACCGAGATTGATGAATGGTGAAATCATAAAAGATTTGAATCTAATATCAAGTGGTTCATGGCTCAAAGTATCTGTGTCTGAAGAAGGTATTTATAGAATTGATGCTAACCAAGTATCCGCATCTGGTGTGAACGTAGCCAACATTGATGTCAATACTCTGAAAATATTTAGCAAAGGTGGCAAAGAGCTTTCTGAACTTGTTTCCGATGCCTTGCTCAATGATATGGACGAACAAGCAATTCAAGTTGTAAACAAATCCGACGGAAAGTTGGATTATATTATCTTTTACGGTGCACCGACAGTCACTTTTCAAAAAGTTGGCAAAAAAATTCAACATTACAAGAATACTTATTCTAAAGAAAGCTATTATTTGTTGACTTGGGGCGGAAGAAATGGCAAAAGAGCCGAGTTTCCGGCTGATATAAGCGGTGAGATTGTTAATCGTCCCAAAAATTATGTCCATAGAGTTTTTGTTGACGAGGACTTGACAAATCCTTATAGTCCCGGTGCCGGCAGGATTTGGTTTGGCAGAACTTATTTTTCAAATCCATTCAATCCGGTATTATTACATAATTTAGACAAAAGCGGAGATATATTTTACAGATTTGCATTGGCGCATAAGTCTGATTCGCCTGGTGTTTTCAATATTTTTGACAACAATGAGAAGTTAGGTACCATTAATTTACGTTCACTACCAAATTATACAATGGCAAATCGTGATTTTGCCGAACTGACGATGAGTGCGTCCAAAATCGGAAACGACAATCGTAGCATAATCAGTTTGCAATATACAAATCCGAATTTAACAGGCTCAATAGCATATTTTGATTATTTTGAGATTCATTATCCCCGGAGTTTTTACGCAATTGACAATGAGTTGTCTTTCATAGCAGACACGAATTTAAGGGGCATAAGTGAATTTACAATCAACGGTTTTTCCGGGCAAACTATATATGGTTTTGATGTCACGACGCCATCTAATCCTAAGATAATTCGTAATACAGCCGTCACCGGTGGCATATTCAAATTTGTTACTGATTTATCGCAGGGGGAGTATCGCAAATACTACGTATCATCTAAAATAAAATCACCCAAAGTATCCCCTGCCGAACTTATTAATTTACGTGGCAACAAAGAAAATGCGGATGTAATAGTTTTGACACATCCTGATTTGATGATTTCTGCACAAGAATATAAAAAATATCGCGAAAGTGTATCAGATTTGAAAATTCATATTGTCCGCACAGACCATATTTATAATGAATTTTCATGTGGAATGCCGGATATAACTGCATTGCGTGATTACATTGCTTATGCTTGGTATAATTGGGAAGTTAAACCCCAATACCTTGTGTTGTGGGGAGACGGTCATTATGATATGAAAAACATAGCATCATCAAAGATTAATTATATTCCGGCTCATCAATCATTCGATTATTATTTGTCAAGTTTTAGTGAAATCCACAGTGCTTGGTCGTCAGATGACTTCTATGGTTTGATCGTCGGCAATGATGATTTGTTGGATTTGAGCATTGGAAGAATTACAGCCGAAAACAATGAAGACGGTTTGGCTTTTGTAGATAAATTGAAACATTACGAAAATAATTCTTCGTTAGACCAATGGCGCTCAAACTTGTTACTCATGGCAGATGACGGTCCAACACAGGGGAAAAATTACGAGGGGACTTTACATACTGACCAGTCTGAAATTTTGACAATGGACGTTCTAAACAAATATGCTCAAGATATGCAGTACGATAAAATATATTTGGTAGAATATCCTACTGAAAATATTCCAAATGGCAGATTGAAACCAAAAGTTAACCAAGATATGTTGACCAAAATCAATACTACAGGCGGATTGGTCTTGAATTGGATAGGACACGGTAACCCTCGGGTATGGGGTCACGAACAGATTTTAGATAGAGACGTAACTATACCGCAAATGACTAATTTGGACAAAATGTTCTTTTTAACGGCTGCTACATGTGATTTTGGAAGATTTGATAATCCCGAAACTAAAAGCGGTGGCGAAGATATGTTCTTAAGTCGCAAAGGTGCAGCAATTGCAGTTTTCACTTCGACTCGTATTGTTTATTCGCAACTCAATGCCAACCTATTATACAAATTATATCAGTTTTTGTTTACACGTAATCAGAACACAAATAGATATAACACATTGGGCGATGTTGTAAGACAATTGAAACAAGATTTTACCGGAGTAAACGATAAAAAATATTTCTTACTTGGCGACCCGACTATGAAGTTATTGATGCCTGAAAATCAGATTAATATTGATAAAATTAATGGAATTTTGTTAAGTGAAAACGGTGATGAACCAATAATAATACCGGCATTATCTAAAATCACAATAGAAGGAAGAATATTTCTGCCGGATGGCAAATCTGTTGATGAGAACTTTAACGGAACAGTTTTAGTAACATTACGTGACGGTGATTCCGAATACCAAATAGTTGAAGAATTTATGGGTATCAAACGCGACAAGTTCTATTTTACCAAGTTAGGACCTTCTTTGAATCGGAGTTCGTACAAGGTTGAAAACGGAAAATTTACTGCAGATTTTATAATCCCGAAAGACATTAGTTTTAGTGATAATCCCGGGCGCTTATTTGTTTATGCTTATTCGGAAGAGGGTGAATTTGCCAAAGGTTCTTATCACAATCTCAGAATAGATGGCTACGACCCTACAAGCGTTCATGATATTACAGGACCCGAAATATATTTGTATTTGGACTCGCGAGATTTTATCAAAGGCGATGTAGTGACATCGAATCCAAAATTGATTATTGATTTATTCGACGAATCCGGTATAAATTCAACAGGAATCGGTATCGGACATAAGATTGATGCATGGATAGATGATTCGCCTAATTCGATAGATTTGACAGAAAGGTTTACAACATCACTTACAGATTCACGTAGCGGCTCTATAGAGTCATTTTTATTTGGTTTAGCTCCGGGTAAACACACAGTCAAGGTCAGAGCTTGGGATGTATTCAATAATTTCACTATTGCCGAAACAAATTTCTATATCTCGCCAAATGGTGACGGTTCGGTAGGAAATGTAAAATTTAACTACCCCAACCCATTTTCCGAACAAACAACGATTGTCTTAAATCACAATATGTCACCACCTTTTGACGTAAATATGAAAATATTTTCTTTAACCGGTGTTACTCTTAGAGACATTAAAACGTCAGTCAATACGTATCATACATCTGAAATTGTCTGGGATGGAAAAGATAATCTCGGAAATCTTGTTTCGCAGGGAGTATATATTGTGCATATTGAAGTGCCAAACTCAAGTGGTGGCACGACAGTTGCAAGAACTAAAATAGTAAAAATAAATTAGTATTTGAAATGATAACAAAAAATATAATGAATAAAGTTTTTGGAGGATTAATTTGATGAAATCATCAATCAAAATGGCTTTGATGGCTGTTATAATAATGTCAACAACACTGCCAATGGAGTTGTACTCACAGGCTGGCGGCTCTGCTGTTCCTTTCCTTTTAATATCGCCTGATGCACGTTCGAGCGGACGTGGCGAAACCGGAACTGCAATAGCAGATGATATCAATGCCATATATTGGAATCCTGCCGGATTGGGGTTCTTAGATTATTTCGAGAATTATGATGCAGATTTTGGCGACGATGAGTTAATTCCATTTAGACAGGTTGCTTTGGCATTTTCGCCATGGTTGCCACAATTCAACGCTGATTTGTTTTATAGTTACGGTACTATAGGTCAGTATTTTGAAAGTCTTGACGGCACGGTTGCCTTTAATTTCATTTTCATGAATTTAGGCGAATTTACTCGTACTGCCTTTGATGGCACTACTTTAGGAAAGTTCATTTCCAATGAGTTTTCTTTCGGCTTTTCATATGGGACTATAGTAGCACCTGATTTGGGTGTTGGTTTCCAACTACGCTATATCCATTCGAATCTTACTCCTACATCTGTCCAAACCGGCGGAGAAGCTGGAACCGGAACAAGTGCATCATTCGACTTAGGTATTCTGTGGAAACCTCAAGATATTGAATTCCTCGGAATCCAAGACAAATTATCACTTGGATTGAATCTTAAAAATGTTGGACCAAAAATCACCTACATTAAAGAATCAGACCCGATACCGACAACTTTGAGACTTGGAACTGCATTCAAAGCATATAGTGATGAATTCAACGAATTAACCTTTGCATTCGATATGGCAAAAATGTTGGTCAAAAGAGACAGTCTCGGCTCTGATGCCCTACCGAAATCATTGATTTCAGGTTGGGAAAATCCAGGTGCAGAATGGGCATTTGGTGCTGAGTATTGGTACCAAAAAGTCGTTGCATTCAGATTAGGATATTTTCTCGAACCTGCTGCACAAGGTAATCGCCAATATTGGAACTTCGGTGCCGGCGTAAAATACGACATTTTCAAACTTGATTTCAGTTTCATCAACACAATCGAAGAAAATCACCCTCTTGCTAACACAATGAGATTCTCGATGCTTGTAGATTGGCGTTAATCATAGTCGGATTAAATCAAAATTTAAGGGTTGCATCATGCGACCCTTTTTTTATTTATTAAATATTATATCGTAACTTTGTTTTGTTAAAAACGTAATATTGTTGAATAATCATCACAAGATTTATATTTGTCAAGATTATTCAAATTCAACAAATAATTAAAGAGAAAAATATGCAAACAATACTTGGTGCAGGCGGAGCAATTGGTTTAGACCTTGCTGTAGAACTTACAAAATTCACTGATTTAGTCCGTTTAGTTGGCAGAAACCCAAAACACGTCGTTGGAGATGAAGAATTATTCACGGCAGACTTGCTAAACCAAAAACAAGTTAACGAAGCACTTGAAGGCTCAGAGATTGCTTATTTGGTAGCCGGATTGCCCTACAAAACGGCAGTATGGCAGCAAGATTGGCAACGAGTAATGAATAACGTAATCGAAGCGTGTATTCGCAATAAGTGTAAGCTCGTATTTTTTGATAACGTTTATATGTATGGTAAGGTTGACGGTGCTATGACAGAAGAAACTCCAATCAATCCCTGCAGTAAAAAAGGTGAAGTCAGAGCACATATTGCCGAGATGCTTATGAGCACAGCTGATACAGGCGAGATTGATGCTTTAATAGCACGGTCGGCTGATTTTTACGGAGCAAAAGCAATTAATACAGCTTCGTTTATGATGGTACTAGACAAATTCAAAAATGGTAAAAAAGCTTCTTGGATTATAAACGATAAAGTAATCCATTCCGCAACTTTCACACCCGATGCGGCAAAGGCTACTGCCATATTGGGAAATACGGCTGATGCTTATAATCAAGTCTGGCATATGCCAACCGACCCCGAACCAATCTCCGGAAAACAATTTGTCGAATACGCCGCCGAAGCTTTTGGCGTCGAAGCTCGATACAATGTCATGAGTATGTGGATGATGAAAATGGTTGGATGGTTCAATTCGGATGTAAAGGAAATCCTTGAAATGATGTACCAACAAGAATTTGACTATTATTTTGATAGTAGAAAATTCAACGATAGATTTTTTAAACCGACAAAATACCGAGCCGGATTGAAAATATGTGCCCAAGAGATGCTAAAAAAATAAATTTATTGAATTTATGCCAAATTATTAAAAATAATATTTGACCAATGCCAAGCTTTTCAGTATATTAGGGGTGTATGATATGACAAATTGGGTTGAACAAATAAAGTCTTATCATAAATGACTAATGTTGAATATTGTATGAGATTAAGATGGCTAAAATTGAATTATACAACTCGAGCGAGTTAAAAACTTGCTTCATTTGCGGGGATGATTTACATAAACTTGAAGCCCCAAAAGAAATACATTGCGATTTTTGCGGTAGAACCAAGACCTCATCAATGAATTGCGACAGTGGACACTATATCTGTGACTCTTGCATAGAAACACCGATTACAGAGCATGTAAAGCAAAAATGCTTGAGCTACAAAGGCGATAGCCCTATTGAATTGGCTGTTATGATTATGGATTCGCCAATTATCAAAATGCACGGTCCTGAGCATCACTTTATTGTTCCGGCTGTACTATTGACTTGCATTGCAAATAAAACAGGCAAACAAGACGAATTGAGCGATAAACTCGAAATTGCAGAACGTAGAGCCAAAGCGGAAACACCAAACGTTTGCAATTACAGTATAGGCACATGCGGTGCTGCTATTGGAACAGGTGTATTTTTGAGTATTTTTATGGATAGAGAAAATCAGCATGAAGATGCTTGGTCTATAACGAATCTGATTGTGGCAGAAAGTTTGAAATTGGTTGCAGAAAGCGACGGACCAAGATGTTGCAAACGTGACACATACATATCTCTTGAATCAGCGATTGGATTTTTGCATGATAGATTTGCTGTAGATTTGCCAATCAGCCAAGCACGATGTACTTTTTCAATGCGAAATCGTACATGCCAACATGAGGAATGTACATACTATAATATCGGATTCTCGTTAGTTTGATATTTATCGGGCTCTCAGAGACGATGCCGAGACTTGGTATGTAAAGTCAAAGAATGAATCTTGCGATTCGAGCAATTTGTGGTATGCCAAAAATCCAATCATTGCGGCATTATCCATGCAGTAACTCATTTTGGGCACAACTACGTTGATGCCCTTTTTGTTTGCTCTTTCACTCATTAGCGTCCTCAATCGCGAATTTGCTGATACACCTCCGGCAACAACAATATTATTCACTTTATGTTTCAGTGCTGCTTTTACGGTTTTCACGGTCAACACGTCGCATATTGCTTCTTGAACTGATGCACAGAAATCTGGCTTCGTTTCTTCAGGCAAACCATTGCTAAATTGCTTGTGAATAAAGTATCTAACAGAGGTTTTGAGCCCGCTAAAACTGAAATCAAGATTATCATCATGAATCATTGGTCTGGGGAAATTGAAAGTGTTCGGATTTCCTTCTTTGGCTAATTTGTCAATAAGCGGACCTCCGGGATAGGGCAATCCGATTAACTTAGCGATTTTATCGAAAGCTTCCCCTGCCGCATCGTCTTTTGTAGAACCAATGACTTCATAATTCATATACGATTTGACTAAGAAAATTGAAGTGTTCCCACCACTTACAACCAATGAAATGAACGGGAAATTCAGACTTTCATCTTGAAGGCAACCTGAATAAATGTGCCCTTCTATATGATTAATCGGAACAATCGGTTTGCCAAGACGTAAAGCTAACCCCTTAGCAAAATTTGAACCCACAATTAATGAACCGATTAATCCCGGCTCCTTTGTGACAGCGATAGCATCAATTTGCTCCATCTTGATGTCTGACTCTTCAATTGCACGGTTGACAATTTCAAACACTGAACGAAGATGCGCCCTTGAAGCAAGTTCGGGAATTACGCCACCGTATTTGGCATGGAAATACTGCGATGCTATGATATTTGTACAAACTCTTGTTCCGTCAAGGACTGAAGCCGATGTTTCGTCACATGAAGATTCTATTGCTAATATTTTCATTTTTCTTTGAGTAAATTGTTCAACATATTTAACGCATAAAATACAGCCCGATTCCTGATAGCATCACGATTTCCGGGAAAAATTTGTTTTGATGATAATAGACGCTCTCCATATGAGAGACCAAACCAAACTGTACCAACAGGTTTGGTATCAGTACCTCCATCTGGACCTGCAATTCCCGTAATTGAAATACCTATATCGGATTTGAAGATTTCACGTACATTTTTTGCCATTAATGTGGCGACTTCTTCGCTGACAGCCCCATAATCATTAATTATATCAGGAGCAATACCCAACAGTTGCGATTTGCATCCATTGGAATAAGTCATAAATCCACCTAAGAAAAATGACGAACTACCTGCTAATTTGGTCAATTCTCCGCCGAGTAAACCCGCAGTACAAGATTCGGCAACAGCAATCGTTTTGCCGTTCGTTCTAAACAACTTTGAAATATAATCAATAATCGGTTTTTCATCATACGATTGTATATATTTGCCGATTCTACTTTCGAGATAAGCAACAGCTTCATTGATTTTGGTTTCGGCAGAATCGAAATCCCGAGATTGCACAGTCAAGCGCAACCTTACACCACTTGCAGATGGTAAATAAGCAAGTCCCGTTACGTTTGGGATATTATCTGAATCGCCGATTAAATCAGCAAGATTGGATTCGAAAATGCCATAAGTACGAATCGTTTTGTGAAGTTCGATTTCCGAATTAGATTGTTCAAGAACAAATTGGATCCTATCTTTCAGCGAATTTTCATAAATGTGCTCCATTTCATAAGGCACTCCCGGCAGAGCCACAAGCATTTTGCCATTATGTTCGAATAGCAAACCAGGGGCTGTTCCTGCATAATTTGGCAATGCAATCGCTTTAGCAGGAATGAAAGCCTGTGCTCTATTTCTATCCGACACTTCCCTGCCCTTACTTTTGAAAAGATTTTCGATAAATTGATAAACAGTTTCATCCAAAATCATTTCACATTCAAAATATTGGCACAAAGCAGTTTTGGTAATGTCATCTTGAGTTGGACCCAATCCACCGGTAATGATGACCAAATCGCTAATATCGTTTAGTCTGCGGATCTCGGATACAATTTGCGACAAATTATCAGGGATGGATGAATTGGCAATTACCGAAATCCCTAATTGAGTTAATTTCGCTCCAATTGTAGCAGCGTTTGAGTTGACAATTTGGCCAATGCAAATCTCAGTTCCGATTGTAAGAATAGATGCTTTCATTCATTTCCAATATAAAAATGTAGTGACGAATTGTCTGAACTATGATTTGGGAGATTGTTGGGATTTATTTGATTAAGAAGCACTTAAATTCTTTTATTCATCCGATGACTTGGAAGATACAGATTTATTGAATTGATTAAAGCTGTGACTCATATTAAGGGGAGTCATCGGATGAATTAAAATGCCCGTCAGTTTGTTAATATAGACGAAACCTTCCGATGGTTTCGAACCTTCGGAAGGTTAGGAATTGAATTCATAAAATTCATAGTTCAGACAATTATAGTTTACATCTTCACAAACATTTGCGTTTGGTTGCCTATACGGAAGCAATACACACCGCGAGGGAGATGGGAAATGTCAATTCTAAACTTGTAGTTCCCTGAGACTGTCGAAGGAAAAGACAGAGTTGTTAATTATTCATCGGCACAAATGTGTCTGTGAAGTACTGAACCCCGCCTTTTGGGTAGCTGCTGTTAGTGGAATGTGCTTTATTCATTTTCAAAGTTAAAATGTTTTATTTGTTGCCCGGTAAGTGTTGAATATAGTTTTCTCGGACTTGTCAACATAAGACTTCCTTGTTTTGTAAACTCAATTTAAATCGGTTCGCCAAGGTAATTTTTTTTTCAACTTTACCATTTTCAACGTCTATATAACATTTGTCATTCCACTCACCATGTCGGTTGAGAATTTGGCGACAAGTCCATTATTTATGTCCAATACTTGAACATTCTTTTCCCATTCAGCAAAGACAATTCTGTTACCGTTTACTGTCGCTGGTACTGCTCTTATTTTTTCGAATTTCTGCGTTGTCATTGCATTACCCCTAACGTTTAGTATTAGAAAAGTAACCGACTGCGATTCACTATCCTTTGAAGTTACAAGAAAAGTTTAAGCGGGCAACAACACATGATATTTAGAACTTTGCTTTCTATAAATTATACAAATTGATATAGTCATGTGTATTATTCATTCAATTTTCTATACTGAATTATCATTTTGTTGGTATTGAAAAGGAAAAACACGAACCCTTTCCAACTGCACTTTCAACCCATATTTTACCATTATGGGCTTCAATGATTTTTTTCACAATTGCCAATCCTAAGCCTGTCGATTTTTCCCCAGCTGTTGGTTTTACTGTAGTTGTCTGATAACTTTTAAAAATTGATTTTAATTCATCTTCAGGTATTCCCTGTCCCTCATCAATTATGCTTGTAATGAGTTGATTGTTTTTCTTTTCAACTTTTATCCAAATTCTTTTTCCTAAAGAAGAAAATTTTATGGCATTACTAATTAAGTTATTAATAGACTGTTCTATTTTGTCTCTATCACATAAAACAGAATGATTATCTTCATTAGATTCAAAAATCAGGGTCTGCATTTTTTTATTTGCAAATATGATATTTTGAGATATACAGTTTTTTAGTAGTTCATTATATTCCCAAGTTTTAAAATTCAACTCAAGTATTCCTGATTCAATTTTTGATGCATCCAAAAAACTTTCCATCAAGCTCAACGAATAGGAACTCCGTTCATTAATAATCGAAATAAACTCTAAATGTTCCTCTACAGATAAATTGGAATATTCTGAAATTAAAAGCTCCGAGAAACTAAATATATTTCCAATTGGAACTCTCAAATCATGAGCTACAATTCCGATATATTTATTTTTTTCAATATTTAACTGTTTCAATTTTTCATTGGATTGTTCAAGTTCTGAAGTTCGCAATTTTACTTTTTCTTCCAGATTTTGGTTAGCATCATACAAATTGCGCATTAGTTTTCTGTTCTTTGTAATTAACTCATACTTTTCAAATGCTTCTTTAATAGTCGCTTCCAATTCGGTCGGGTTCCAAGGTTTAGTAATATACCTGAAAACCTGACCTTCGTTAATGGCTCCTATTACTGCTTCAATATCGGAATATCCAGTCAAAATTAATTTTAATGCATCGGGATATCTATCTTTAATTTTGTGAAAAAAATCGACACCGGTTAATCCCGGCATTCTTTGGTCTGAAATAACAACTTGTATATTTTCATTTTCCATCACCTCTATTGCCTCGTCAACATTATGAGCAGTATGAATTTTATATTTTCTCCTAAATTGGCGTGCTAACGATTTTGTAACTTCAATTTCGTCATCAACTATTAAAAGATTATAATCAGTGTTTTCAACCTGTTCTATCATCATATTTTTAAACTTTTGGGTAGTGAAACAATGAACTCTGCACCATGCCCCTCTTTCGATTTAACATCGATTGAGCCATCATGCAAATCAGTAATTATTTTATATGCTATACTCAATCCAAGACCTGTTCCGGAACCTACGGGTTTTGTTGTGAAAAAAGGGTCAAATATTTTGTCTTTAATATCCTGAGGGATTCCAATACCATTATCTTTTACTGAAATAAGTATATTCTCAGTGTTTTCTATCAGAGACATAGTAATTATACCATTATCATCAACTGCCTGAATTGCATTAATCAACAAATTCAAAATTGCCTGATTTAATTGCCCGGGATAACATTCTAAATACAGTTTATCAGGCGAAACAAATGTAAAATTCAAATTTCTATCTGCTATTTCTGATTTTAATATTGAAATAGTAGAATTAATACTATCAATTATATCAACTTTCTTTATTTCGGATTCATCAAGCCGAGAAAATTTGCGCAAATCTTCCACAATTACTTTTACCCTTTCAATCCCAATTTTCGTTTCCTTTATTATATCTTGAACATCCTCATTCAAGAAATCTATTTCATACTTTTTCTTTATTTCATCAATTAAAGGAATAAAATTATTGTCTATTCCATTCCGTATTTTGCTCTCTACCTCCTGAAATAAGTTCTTATAGTCATTGAAGTATGTATCTAATGAAAAAAGATTGCCGTAAACAAATGCAATCGGATTATTTAACTCGTGCGCCACACCTGCAACTAATTTTCCCATGGCGTTCATTTTTTCTGAATGGATAAGCATTTGCTGTGTTTCTTTCAAGTCTATCAATGTACGCTCTAATTTAAACTTCTCTTTTATCAGCTGTCTCTGAAGATTGCTCACCTCTTGATTAAGGTGGCTCATTTTCTTATTTTCTTCAAATAGATTAATAACATCAGCTTCTGCAAAGATAAAGAATGTTTCTTCGTCACGAAACACTTTAGCTTTAAGTACAAAACTATTGTTTGAATAATTTCCAATGGTTAACAGACTGTCAAAAATGAGTTTATTTTTATCTGGGGATAGTTGTTTTAATTTACTAAAGTTAGGATTTACTAAAAAATTTCTTGGCTGAAGTTCCTCTTTGGTTGTACCTAGAAATTCGCACATACTTTCATTTGCCTGCAAAAGTTTGCCATCTATGTCAAACAATCCCAATGCACTATTTTGGGAATCCAGTTTTAATTGCCGAACTGTTTCACTCCATATATTTACAAATTGGTCATCCATTCGATAACATATTCTTTTAATGAGAGGAGAGCGGAGCATCGATTGCATGTTCAGCTAATGCATTAAAAACAGGAATATTTACCTGCAACCATTTATAAAACGGCAAAATTTCTGTATAGGTTTTTTCGCTTAATTCAGTTTTGTAGATATTCATCCAGGCATTCAGTTGGGCAGCCCAGTAAGTTGAGCTGAAATTTCTGGAGCGATATGCCCTGAATACCCATAAAACAGTATCGACAAGTATTTCGGGTTCATAATTAATAAACACTGACTCCATAAACCGGGCATGATTTGAATGATTGTCTTTCATCATTTCGAGGTTTCCTTCACCAACCAAATCATTTATGTCAGGTCTTTTTAACATGTAATTGTTCATGTTATCAACCAGCATGTTTATTTTTTGCGAAAATTCACTGGTTGATTCTACAGAAGGCTGAACCAACTGTTTAGCTGTTTTTAATAGGTTTTCTTTTTTCATTTTTTCTTTATTAAAATTTTAAAATAAAATCTTCAAGTTGTTGTAAATCTGTCAAATAAGTAACTGTCGGAAATTCATCAAGAAAACTTGTCGAAAAATGCAATAAAGCTTGTCCACCAACTATTATAGGCAGCATTGGGTAAATTGAATTTATATCTGTTAGCATTCTTTTCAAATTTCCAAAATTAAAATAAACACTAAGCGAAATAGCCAGCACATCAGGCTTAATTTTATCGATAAATTTTATTAACTCAACAGTTGGAAATCCTCTTCCTAATAAAAAGCTTTCCCATTTGTTCAATTCAAAAACGTCAGCAACCATTTTTATACCTACTTGATGTTCTTCTTTATCTACACATGTCAATACAACTTTTTTGCCGTTATATTTGTTCGGAATAATATATGGATACAATTCGTTTAATATTCCTTCTGTTATAGCGGTAGCTAAATGCTCTGCAGCTACTGTGATTTTATTATATTCCCACAATCTACCAACTTCATACAATGCAATTTTAAGAACATTTTCATAAAGTTCATTGAAACTGTGCTTCTCTGCCAAATAATCTTTTACGATAGAAGAACACTCGCTCCTTCTCCCTTCTAAAAGAGATTTTAGATATCTTTCTGATGATTCGTATTCTACTAAAGTGCTCATAGCTCAATTATCATTTTATCCGCAAATTTTAAAAGCACAAAACCAAATTCGTTTTTCCACGCAATTCAGGATTCGCATTTTTAGCAATTGGCGCAATGAATATTTCTCTGTCATCATAAATCTTCTTTTTCAAGTTCATTTTTTTTCATTCTTAATTGATTTATTTCTGAGAACATCCTTCTTTTAGACTTCCATACAACTAATTCATTTACTAACTCTAAATAAATCAAGAGCAAATATACAAAAATAAATTTGTATCTGTCAAATAAAAATGAAGATTCTTCTCATACCAACATAAATTCGGAGTATTGCTTATGTACTAAGAATAATTGCTGCTATTTCACTAAATACTCAATATACGTCAACACTGCTGAACGTTTCGGGACTTGGCGAAGAAGAGGATTTAGGAGCACAAAACTGTCAATACATCACAAAAGGTGATGCGTGGTATAATGTTCATTTAAGCACTAAACCCGCTTTTTTGTCACAGCCATTTAGCGGTTCGGTGTTCTTTTTCGTCCTTTGGTTTGGCGGTCGTATTTGTCGTGCGGTTGGACAAACACACTCTTTGCCAAGCTTGGGTTTCAGCGTTGGCTTGTGCGGCTTTGGCAAAGTGTCTGCAATTGGGTCAGGAATTAATTTTTACTTTAAATTCGGGAGCTTCAACCAAATGAAAGGTCGCTGAAGCAAACTTTATCTCTCCATTTGTTGCTTCAATTGTATTTAAAATCTTTGTAAATAATTCTGTTTTAGTAAATCTTCTTCGTTTGTAATCGACAACGTAACGAAGTGTATATTCAACCCAATTATCATTAGCAATCAATGACACCATCGGTTCGGTTTGTGCATTTTCAAGCCGGTATTTATTTTGAAGGACATTCCATTTTTGTTTTGATTTCTCTGATAAATCACCAGAAACTTCTTTTCCAATTTTAAGTAAAATTTCACCAGTTTTATCGTAGTTGCTTCCGTATTGAATCGGTATTTTTATTTCGTCCCAAAGAAAAGGGAAATCGCCAGAGTAATTGTAAACAGGTTCTTTAAATACAAAACTGTTTGCAACTAAAACAATTCTGCCATTATATAAGTCGCCATCTACCCATTGTCCTGTTTCCATGATTGTAGTCCTTAGGACACCAATGTCCATAATATCACCTTTTATTCCACCTAATTGCACCCTATCGCCTGTTTTATAAAAACCACCGAACATTATCGCCAACCACCCTGCAAATGAAGCAATGACCTCTTGTAATGCAAATGCAATACCAGCACCCGCAACACCAAAAGCAACTGTTAATCCACCAAGTTTGTCGCTGTATACAATAGAAATCAAAATTATAGTAAGTATAAAGCCAATGAAACCACTAAACTTTTTAGCCCTATAGCGGTTGTCGTTATCTTTTATTTTTGACAAAAAGTTTCGTTGAATTGATTTTACTATTACCCATATAATAGCGATTCCAATAAAAATCGCTACAATTTTTCCAACGGTTGGATTAAACAGAAAATTTTTAATTAACTCTTCCATACTATTTTGTTGTTTTGTTGTTCTTATTTGAATCGTCAACTTTTACATAAAAACTTGGTGCTTTATAGTCCTTTGGCAAATAATCGGCTGGTATTGTTATCATATTTCCGTCTCTTGCTGCACGGTAATGTGGCGAAAGAATTTCAATACCCCTTTCGTTACAAACATCTTGAATATTTTGGTGCAGATTTGAATATATCAAAGCTTGTTTACCTGCATCTCTTATAAATGAATTAATTTGGTATGAAACATAAAAATCGTCAAGGCTGGTTTGTAGAACAAATGGTTTTGGTTCATCAAGAATCAAATCTGTCCTTAAGGCAGCATCAATTAATGCCTGATGCATATTTTTCCAAGGAACATCATAACCAATCGTTACAGTCGTGTGAATGATTAAACCTTTTTCCATTGCTTCGCTACTGTAATTAGTTGTATTGCCGTTAAGAACCGATGAGTTAGGGATGGTAATAACTTCATTTTTAATTGTTTTAACCCTTGTAACCAAAAGCGTTTTTTCAACGACATCACCTGTAACATCTCCAATTTTAATGCGGTCGCCTATTTTAAACGGTCGCATGTAAGTAATTACCAATCCGGCAATCATATTTGCAATTGCTGATGACGAACCTAATGAAAACAAAACCCCGATAAATACAGAAACTCCCTTGAATATATTCGAATCGGAACCGGGCAAATATGGGAATATTAAAACAAACATAAACGCATACAGTAGGAATTTTACAATACTGTAGGTTGGTATAGCCCAATCGGCATGAAACCCCGATATTTTAAGTTTCTCGGCTTCGATTTCGTGAAAAATATATCTTACAAAACGTATCACATACTTCATTACGAAGTAAATAACAAGAATGCTGAACAAGTTGGGCAGATATTCCCAAACAGCAATCAAAACGCCTTTGAAAGGAGACCAAATCAACTGAACTAGCGCATTAGCCCAATCACGGGAAAATGGGAATATACTGAAAATAATGGGCAAGGTAATATAAAGTAGAATAGCATAAACAAACCAACGGAATATCTTAACCAAAAAAAGAATAATCTGAACTTCTTGTTCTGCTGTCAAAAATGTATAATCCTTATACGATAAATCTTTTAGCCATTTGTCCTTCTTAGAGTTAATATATAACAAGAGTTTCGAATAGCCTTTGCCAATTAACCAGATTGTTGCCCAAGACATTGCAATAACAAGTAATACCAAGCCAATCCTGAGTAATATTTTCCACCAGATGTTCTCATTTTTTGCTTCAACTATGGAGCTTTTTATGGTTTCTTTTAATGATTGGGCTAATTCGTGCATGCTTTTGTCATACCAAATTGCATCGCTTTCCGAAATGCTTATTATTATAATTTCGCCATACACTATGTCGTAGGTATTTTCAGATTTTAAAACTAAGATAGAATCAGTTTTTAGAAAATCGTCTTCGTAAAGTTTTTCAATTTTACGGCTTATATTAATTGCTCTTTCTTTTGGGGTTGAAGCTCCAATTTTTGAAAATACCAAAAACAGTGTGTCATTCATTACACCAAACACAGGATAACCTTTGGCACTATTACGTAACGAGTCAATTTGTGCCTTTTTATTTTCAATTCTTCTTTTCTCGTTATCTTCAATTGATTTCAATTGTTGCAGTAGTTCTTCTTTTTGCAGATTGTCAGTTGTCTTTAGTTTTGATAATTGTGCCTCCAATTCTGCTTTTTTAATTGAATCTGCAACTCTTTGCTGTTCAACTTCTACAAGTCTTTGATTATATTCTTGCAGGGCAATGTTATTAATCGAATCAATTTTTTGAACCAAACTATCAGTCTGCGCAAAAGATGCAATGCTGTATGATAGCAATAGTATCGGTAGTAATTTTCTGATTAATGTTCTCATAGTTAAATTTTCAACTAAAAATGAAATAAAAGTGTGCCTGAAAAATACAACTCTTTGATAAGTTTAGGTCGGTCGGTCATCTTTGGAACGGTCGTCCTACCATTGCTTATAACGACCTAAAGTTATACGAAGTATTTAACGAAATATTTTATTAGCTCCTGTTCTGCGGTTTCGCTTAAGCGAACACGCTTGGCTCTCGGTCGTTAAGAAAGATGAGCGGAGCAAATCTTGCTGAACGGTTTGTGGCTAGAAGAAGTTGGCGGTTTAGAAGTACTTCATAGGCACCCAAGCATGCAGTTTGATAGAAGCACAAAGCTTCATTTAACCTTTGACTGTTACTTTTGGATAGGTGCTGTTATGCAGCGTTTTTCATGTCAAAATTTCCACCATTTTTTTTTACCGTTAGCTCTGTCAATGGAAATGATTTATTCTCTTCCTTGACTTTTTCAATTCAAGTTGAGCTGTCACCGGTTCGATTATATGTTGCCAACCACCTGAAAAGCTTGCTCTAATTTCACTTATACATTCTAGTGGATTGTGATTGAATGAGATGTTGGAACTAAGCGTCAAAAGTATAGATTCGAATAAAATACTTATCAAATTAGAGCAAAGTAAAGGAACAAAAGACCGCTATGTAATGCTATCGGAAAAGCTTTTGTCACTACTTCGATGATATTATAGAGAATACAGACCTAAAGATTATCTTTTTGAAGGTCAAAGCGGTGGCAAATATTCACACCTCGCTTGGTACAGTCAATATTTAATGAAGCACTTAGAAAAGCAAATATTAAGAAAAGTGCTTCAGTCTATACACTAAGACACAGTTTCGCTACACATTTGTTGGAATCAGGTACCGATATCAGAGTAATACAACAGCTATTAGGCGATATTTCAATTAAAACATCTCAGATATATACTCAAGTAAGTTCCAGAAATATTTCTCTGGTAAAGAGTCCGCTTGATAATTTGTAAAATTCTATCTCCACCCCAAAAAAAAGCCCGCTGCATAAGCGGACTTTCAGTGACCCCGGCAGGATTCGAACCTGCGGCCACTTGATTAAAAGTCAAGTGCTCTACCGACTGAGCTACGAGGTCGAACGATTTTTCAATCATTACAGACTACAAAAGTAATAATAATTTTTGAGATAGAAAAAGAAATGTTAATGAAAGATTTCTGTTTTGATTTTTTGAGAGATAGCTTTGACCTTTTCTACTATTCCGACGGTGTCTAAATCCAATTCTCTGAGCAATTCGGCTTGGGTTGCATGGTGGATAAATTTATCGGGGATGCCCATTATATGCAGATGTTTGTTGTTGATTTCGTTATTTATCATGAATTCTGCGATTGCTGTGCCGAAGCCCCCCATTGCTTGCCCGTCTTCAATTGTTATGACGTGGTCGAATCGCGCAAATGTGGATTTGATAAGCTCAGAGTCTAATGGTTTGACAAAACGCGGATTGATAACTTCTAAGCTGATTCCTGTTTCTGCAAGAATTTCGGCCGCTTTGAGTGCTTCGCCTACCATCGTCCCGACAGCCATGATGGCTACGTCGGTTCCGGATTTTGCTATTTCGCCTTTACCAAGAGGGAGCTCTCGCATTGGCATTAGTGCCATTCCCAATCCTTCGCCACGTGGGAATCTTATTGCAACAGGACCTTTTGTATAGGCAAAAACAGCTGAATAGAGCATATCTCGGAGTTCCTGTTCATCTTTTGGCGCCATAATCACCATATTTTGAACTGGGCGTAAGTAAGCTAAATCGAGCACTCCGTGATGAGTTGCACCATCTGCTCCGACTAATCCGGCACGGTCTATAGCAAATACTACGTGCAATCCTTGGATGGCACAATCATGAATCAAGTGGTCGAAAGCTCGTTGCAAAAAAGACGAATATATTGCACAAACTGGAATTAATCCTTGGCAAGCCATTCCGGCTGCGAATGTAACAGCATGACCTTCGGCTATGCCTACATCGAAATATCGGTCGGGGAATTCTTTTTCCATTTTGACAAGCCCTGTGCCTTCGCCCATTGCGGCAGTGATCCCGACAACACTTTTGTTCATTTTGCAAATTTCAGTCATTGCATTTCCGAAAAAAGCGCTGTATGAGGGTATGCCCGAGGTCTTTTTGGCTAATGCTTTGCCCGTTAGTTTGTCAACTGTGCCAATTGCATGAAGGTTCTGCGAATCAGCCTCTGCAGGAGCATATCCTTTGCCCTTTTGAGTGATTAGATGCAAAAATACAGGTCCTTTCAAATCCTTTGTCAATTGCAACATTTTGATTACTTTCTGAATATTGTTACCGTTGATTGGACCGAAATAATTGAACCCGAGAGTTTCGAATAATACTCCGGGAGTGATAATTGCTTTGACCCCATCTTCCAATCTTGACGCATATTTGCGTAAGCGGTCGCCGAGATTATCCATTCTACCAGCCATTTCCCAAATTCCTTGTCGAACGGAATTAACAGCGGGAGATGCAAAAAATTCGTTGAAATAATTTGAAAAGGCTGATACGTTTGGCTCAATCGAAATATTATTATCATTCAAGATAACTATCATATCGCGTTTTTGAACTCCGCAATTGTTCATTGCTTCGTATGCGAGACCGCCTGTCATTGCACCATCCCCAATAACGGAAACAACTTTAAAATTCTTGCCTTGAATATCTCGTGCGGTAGCAATTCCTAATGCTGCTGAAATACTTGTGCTGGCATGACCGGCACCAAAAGCATCAAATTCGCTTTCACTGCGCTTCAAAAAACCTGAAATTCCACCCTTGCGGCGTATTGTTTGCAACAAATCTCGCCGTCCGGTTAATATTTTGTGCGGGTATGCCTGATGGCCGGTATCAAAAACTATTTTATCTTCAGGAGTGTTGAATACATAATGCAAAGCAACGGTCAACTCGACAACGCCAAGTCCAGCACCGAAATGTCCGCCGACACGAGTAATAGTATCTATCATGAAATCTCTGACTTCGTCGGAAACATCACCTAAAACATTCTTGGGTAATTTTCGCAAGTCATATGGCGAATTAATGTCGTTTAGATATTTGTAATTTGTTTGTTCGGTCATCAAATTTTGATTTACATTTCACATAAAATAATGTGACGTAAAAGCATCGCTGATAATATAATTCACCAACAATTACTTTTACGCCACAAATTAAAAAAGCTAAAAATCTTAGTTCTTTGGCGTTATTACGTAAATTTGAACTGTACGACTTAATTGTCTGCCGGCTGTTTTGTTATTATCGTAAACAAGAACCGATTCACCAACTTCGTATTTTTCGTATTTTGCATCTCTTACTTTCGATTGCAATAGCTTCAATACGCTTTCTGCTCTTTTGCCTGCCAATTCCTTATTGTACTTTTCATCGCCAATACGGTCTGTATAACCATAAATTTGGACTGTAGAATTGAATTTTATATTGGGAACGATATTGTTCATGACGATACGTTTGTCTGATTCTGATACTTCAGGGCTATCAAAACCAAATACTACAAGCGAATACTTCGAAATTGTTCTGTCAGGGCGTTCTTCGGATTTTTTACGAGTAATTGAGAAATATTCAACAGGTATCGAACCACTGATAGATTTTTTATTGTCTTGGTTATCCCAAACGTGATAAGTATAATCAACCGGGATTTCTGAAGCAGCCAATTCATTTGGCATAATCCCCCACTGAATATCTTCCACTTTGCCTTGTCCGCTTAATCTTTTGATAATTCTTCCGGCTTGTTTAACTTCGAGTTCCCATCCACCAATTTCACTACTTGATTCGACTTTTGGTGAAAATTCTACAATAGTAGGTTCGGCGATGCGTTGTCTGTCGCTTTCGATTATGATTGGGTCAAGTAAAGTTGAATTTGTATTAATAGGGTAGATTTCTACACGACGATTTTCTTGAACTCCTTCAGGGTCGCGTGACGATGATGGCCTTGAAGGTAATCCTGTAGTTTCGACAGTAATTCTATTTGCTTCGATCCCATAATTAGTAACAAGGTAATTTTTAACAAATTCAGCACGTCTTTGAGCCAAACCTGTACCGGCTTTTTCGTTAACATTATCAATTGTGCCAACTAATTTGATTGAAGCGTTCTTATCTTTTTTCATTCTCGAACCAACTATATCCAAGGTAGAAGAGTTGATTTTCAAAGCATCAGGCTCGAGAGTTTCGGTTGAAAAATTACCCGATTCGCGAGTACCTGCTAAAGTTTGAGTTTTCGGGTCGGGAACATCGCTATTTTCGTTGAAGAATACATAAGGTAAAAGTGGGAATAATTCAGTGTATTGCGTTTCTTCTACAGAAATTTTTCGCAAATCACTTTTGTTGCCCTGTCTGTCAATGCCTTTGACTGTGTTCATGCCAACGTTGAAGAATTTATCGTCTTCTTCTTCATAAACATTATCAGGTTGTTTGCTTAGACCAAAAGTCAATGCTAAGCCCAAACGTAATTGCGGCACTTCCCATGTTTGGTAAGTTTCATCGCTACTAACTTCAGTAAATGGTAATCTGTATGAAATTTCCGGAGTAAGAAATATATTATCGGAAACCTCGAACATCCAGCCAACTCCCAAAGCCAAAGCTATTCTTGTTGCAGCATCAGTAATTTCAGCATCATTGACAATGTTTGGTTGCGGATTTACGCCATCATCAAAATCAACTGAAAATGATGGTGACATTGGAATACCGAATTCAAGTCCACCAAGAAGATACAATCCGGAACCTGAAATTAAATTGTGAATTTGAACACCCGGAGTAAATTCTACATAATTAATACTTGAAGTCAACGTATTAACAGATGCTGAGTCAACAATTTCGCCACCAGCCATATGATATCCCAATCTCCCGGTTATGATGAACATATGATTGACGGGAATATTTGCAATAAGCCCAAAATGCCCTCCGAGGCTTGTTTGATTATCCTTATAACGAATCGGTACAAATGGAGGATCTACTGAAACACCTGTCAAATCAGGCGAGTGCATATTAAAATTCAAACCACCGAATATGCCTATGTTAAAAGGAATTTCTTTTTCCTGAGAGAAAGTTCTTGACGTGAAAACAAAAGCAACCAAAAGCAACATTTGAAAAAATCTCTTCATTGTAAAACTCCCATAATTGAATAATGTAACTTATTTCAGAATATAACGTAGTAAACGTAAAAAAGTTTATGTGTGAAATTTATTTTAGCTAATAACGTTTTAAAAAACTTTGATAGAACATAAATGAAACTTATTTTTCTTATATCATTATTCTTTTTTTCTATTCATAGTTTTTCGAATGCTCGAGAAACTTCATTCTGGTTTTATGGTGGGATGTCCATTCCTGAACTGCAAACTAACAGAATTAATTCAGATGGGTTTCTGACATTGCTTGATACAAGCGGAACTATAGGCACACTTGTTTATCCCGACAAGAATTCGGGCTATTCCTTAGGGTTCAAACTTGGAATTGATTTATCTAAAAACGCAATTTTTTACGGAGGATTTTCATTCACTAAATTCCCGAAATCTAGTATTATGCTTATGAATCAAACGAGCACTGATACTTTGTCAATTTTCGAGCTTCAAAACACTATCATTCCGATTGCAGCAGGCATCAAATATTATGTGGTAAGGTCTTTCGGTGATTTCTATGCCGATGTTTCATTGGTATATAATTTTATTTCATTAGCGATAGATTATGAAAAATACAATCCAAAAGTGCCGTTAAGTGCTTTAGATACTCAATCGCGAATTGGATTCAATGCCGGGTTCGGAATCGAAATTCCTGTCGATATTTTTACACCATTTTTCGAGGTGAATTATTCTCAGATGAATTACATAGCTCGAAATGCAAATGAACCTGAACGGAATGCAGTAAATATCATTCTTGGGTTCAGATTTTAACTAAAATATTTCTTATGCCATATAGCTAACATCAGCAAAAGAAAAATCTCATTGTGCAGTTTGAATTTGCCACTCTTGTGCAAGACAAATAGTTTTTCTATAAAAACTTTATCAAAAACCTTTTCCTTAACGAAAAATGAATTCATAATCTCGTCTCTTGCGTAATCATACCATTCGTTTCGCAACCATTCCTTGACAGGTGCAGCAAAACCTTGTTTTTTACGATGAATAATGTTATCTGGAAGCACTCCTTTCAGAGCATTTTTCAACAAAATCTTGGTATCTTTCTGATTCGGGACTTTCATTTTGTCGGGCAAATTCATAGCGAATTCGACTAAACGGTGGTCTAAGAACGGGACTCTTGCTTCGAGACTGTGAGCCATAGTGATTTTATCAACTCGCATCAACAATATATCAGAGAGCCTATGGTAAAGTTCCAGATAAGTCATTCGTTGCAAGTAAGTCGAATTTGGATTCTCCTCGATTGCTGATTCATGCATGGATTTTGCAAATTGATAAGGAATTGCGCCTAAGTGCTGAAATTCTTCCTTTAATAATTGTTCGAGCATGGTAGGTGAAAATCTTGATGCTCCGCTCCAATAAAGCTCTTCACCGGATGTACCACGTCGAAAATATTCAGAAATAATGTATTGATTCATTCCATTTAATATTGGCTTCATACCCGAATAAATCATTTTTCTTGAAAAATTGGGCAGTCCCGTGTAGAATTTCCAATATGAATTATGGAAATTGTAATCCCGCAACATCCAATCATAGCCAATGAATTGTTCGTCGCTACCCTCGCCAACCTGAATGACGGTTGTCCCACTTTGGCGAGTCAATTTGCTCAAATAATAAAGCGGAATGCAAACAGGGTCTCCATTCGGTTCGTCCTCGTGCCAAGCCAATGTTTCCAAAACTTCGATTGAATCGCGTTGGTCTATAAGAATTTCATGATGATTAGTTTTGAATTGCTCTGCTATTTGATTGGCATATTGTAACTCATTGTATTTCTGCAAATCCTTGAACCCAACTGTAAATGTGTCCACAGGACGGTCCATTAATTCGCTCATTAAAGCGACATTAGCGCTCGAATCAATGCCACCACTCAGAAACACACCGAACGGGACATCACTCATCATTCGGTCTTTGATTGATTGGCGAAGTAAGGTAATGATATTTTCGTGGACATCGCTCTCAGACATGTTCCCAAGTTGCATTTTATTTCTCAAAGGCGACCAATACCGCCTAATTTCCAAATCTCCCGATTGATTCAATGATAACCAATGTGCAGCGGGCAATTTGTGAATATTCCGAAACAAAGTGGAGTGGGATGAACTCATTGAGTAATTCAGATAGTTTGGCAATTCGTCGAAATTGAATTCTCGCTTTACTTCAGTATGCTCGAGAATTGATTTGATTTCGGAGCCAAAAACGAAAATTCCATTTTTGAAATAATAATAGAATGGCTTGATACCGATTCTGTCTCTACTTGCAAACAATTTTTGCTCTTGATTATCCCAAATAGCAAAAGCCCACATACCAACAAATTTTTCGATAATATCAAATCCGAATCTTTCAAAGCCGTATAAAATAGTCTCAGTGTCGGTTTCGGAATGATATTGAAAGCCTGATTTGATTAACTCTTCTCGGACGATTCGGTGATTGTAAATTTCGCCGTTGAAAACGATTGTGTATCTGCCGTCACGAGTAGTCATAGGTTGATTGCCCGAATCACTCAAATCTATAATGGCAAGTCGGCGGAAACTCAATCCACAGCAATTACTTTCCGAAATGTACAAGCCATCGGAATCCGGTCCGCGATGAGCTATGACATCACTCATTTTTTTGAGCAAATCGCGATTTACTGAACTATTTGAATTAGTATCGAAAACTCCGGCTATACCACACATTTTATTTTCCGATATCGAATTTGGCATTTCGCATAGCCGTTAACATCTCGCGAACCGCTGCATCCAAGCCTACGAAAACAGCACGCGAAATAATTGAATGTCCGATGCTTAATTCATGTATTGTTGCAATTTTAGCGATTGCTTGGACATTAAGGTAATTCAAACCGTGTCCGGCAGCAACTTTCAACCCATTCGTAACAGCATATTTAGCAGCTTTATCAATTTTGGCTAATTCATGGGCTATGTCTTTTTCATTTCGAGCATTGGCGTAAATTCCTGTGTGCAATTCAACCATATCCGCTCCGCAAGCTACCGCAGCGTCTATTTGGTCATTGTCCGGTTCAACAAAAAAGCTGACCTCGATGCCTTTGTCGTGCATTTTTGATGTCAAATCCTTGTAGCGAGTGATTTCTGCGCCGACGTTCAATCCGCCTTCGGTGGTCAATTCTTCGCGTTTTTCGGGAACAATTGTCACAAGTTCAGGTTTTATTTCAAGGGCAATCCCGATTATATCTTCATGAGCTGCCATTTCCAAATCGAATTTTGTTTGGATGACTTGTTTGAGCAATCGAATATCGCGGTCATTGATATGGCGACGGTCTTCTCTGAGATGAGCTACAATTCCGTGGCAACCTGCGAGTTCGGCAATCATAGCTGCTGCAACCGGGTCGGGTTCCATTCCCCCACGAGCATTTCTGACTGTTGCAACGTGGTCAATATTTATGTTTAATGTCATCATTTTTTGAACCTCAATAAAGTATAATTTCAAAAATAAGCATAAATTTATAAAAAAAGAGCCAACCCAAAAGGTCGGCACCCATAATAAACTTTGAATTTTATAATTCCAATATCATGATTCTCCAATTGAAAGGAGCAAAATTAGAAAATATTTAATTCTTACTCAGAAATTATTTCGAATTCTACTCTGCGATTCTTCTGTCTGCCTTCTTCTGAGCTGTTGTCTGCGATTGGGTTTTTGCTCCCTAATCCTTTAATATTTATTCGTCTGGCGTCAATTCCGTTTTCGAGCAAATATTGCTTTACGGCTTTGGCGCGATTTTCCGAGAGTAATAGATTTCTCTGGTCATTGCCGATATTGTCAGTATGCCCCGTGATTAGTATCATCATTTGTGTATTTTTATTAAGAATATCTTTCAGCCTATTTAATTCTATAAAAGAATCATTAAGTAGCTCGAATTTGCCAAATTCGAAAAATATATTGTTTATCCTGATGATTTGACCTTTTTCGATGGGTACTAAGTACAAATCTACGTTCAATTCGCCATAGTCAAATACTTTACGTAAATCTAAATTTTGATTAACTGCCACAAATCCCTCAGCTACTGCATAATAGCCATATTTCTTGCCACTTGGCAATACTATTCTATAATCTCCTGTCAATGCGTTCGATGTTGCAAACCCTGCTTCGCTCCCATCGGGCAATGTCTCATACTTTATTGATGCTGAAACGGGCTGCTCGGTTTTTGAATTTAGAACTTTCCCCCGTACAAGATATACGGGGTCTGGAGTAATTTCTTTTGGTAATACAAGTCTGAAAATATCTTCGGTTCCAATTGAATTCTCGCTCGATACAAAATAGGCATATTTACCATCGGCACTAATTGTGTAATATGCATCCCAACCTTGTGTATTAATACCGGCACCAAGATTTACAGGGTCACTCCAATTAGTCCACGTGTCATCTAATCGCTTTGAAAAGAACATATCGTTATCACCCAAACCCGGATGCCCTCCGGTTGAGAAATATAGCGTTTTACCGTCGGAAGCCAAGTATGGAGACACTTCCTCAGCCGCTGTATTGATTTTGTCACCTAAGTTTTTCGGTTCAGACCAAGTGCCATCCACAAGCAGAAAACTGACATAAATATCCGTGAAACCGTATGAGTCATCTCTTTCGATTGCCAAAAACATAGTTTTGCCGTCGGAAGATATACTAAAACTGCCACTTCGGGAGCGATTGTAATAATTTCGGACTTTCAAGGATTCGGGCATTGACCATTGCGCCCCGTCGAATACACTTTTAGAGAACCCTGAAATATTTCCACCATCAGGTAAATATACATGTCCTAAGTATAGGACATTTCCATCGGGAGATAGTGCAAAAGCAAAATTAGTATTTTCATTATTAATGGGTGAGCCGATGTTTTCAGCTGATGCAAAATTGCCGTTGCTGTCTGATTTAGAGTACCATATATCTTGATGCCTCTGACTACCATAATTATCAGGGTGACCTTCGCGAGTGAAGTATAATGCTTTGCCATCTGAACTAATAATTGGAGCTAATTCACGCCATTTTGAGTTTACATTGGCACCTAAATTTTCCTTTGCAATCGGCATAGTTGTTGCATTTTCAGGTAAATTTACTTCAATTGGAATTGGCTCTATTGAACTTGAAATCGCTACAGCGTCAATTTGATAATCTTCCAAATAATTAAACAAATTAAGTTCGATTTTTAATTCTTTGCTTCGGAATTTCGCTGTATCAATGAAAAATCTGGACGGTTGTTTGCTGTTTTGCTTCGGCATTGGGGAATTATTATTATAGACTTGGTGTCCTCTGCCAATCGAATCGTAGATAACAATCTTGACAATTGCTCCGGGATTGAAATTCTCGTTAACAAGGATTTGTTTGATATAAATCGGATTCGCAAATTCAAGTCTTATCCATTCAGTCTTGCTCGAGGGATATTTGACTAACCATGCAGCAGGACTTTTGCCGAAATCAGGCATGACAGATGGTTTTCCCAAAATTACTCGTGCAGAGTACTCACGATTTCCAATTTGAGACGAAAAATCAACCACACGATTTGCCCATTGATAGTCTATAGAATGTGCAAAGACTGTACACATTATGAGAGTGGTTATTAGGATTGATACTATTCGCATAGGATTCATGACGTTGATATGATATTCACTATTGGATAGCTTAAATCTACCACCACCATTCATTCTTTGAAGTTCGGGTCATCAATTCCTTAATAGCAGCGAGTGGCTCGACATCATTGAATAAAATTTGGAAAATTTGTTCGGCAATCGGCATTTCAACATTATGTTTAATTCCCAAATGATAAGCGGATTCTGTAGTTTTCACACCTTCTGCAATCATTTTCATCTCTTCGATAATTTGATTAAGTTTTTTGCCGCGTCCAATCATTTCACCGACATAACGGTTACGACTGTGCTTACTGTTGCAAGTTACAATCAGGTCACCTAATCCCGATAATCCGGAAAAAGTTAGCGGATTAGCACCCATTGCAGTTCCGAGACGAGACATTTCGGCAAGTCCGCGAGTGATTAATGCAGCCTTAGTATTATCGCCCAATTCCAAACCATCAATTATTCCTGCGGCTAAAGCAATTACATTCTTGAGAGAACCGCCCATCTCGCATCCGACAACATCATTGCTCGAATAGACTCGAAACCTATCATTGCTGAAAATTTCCTGAATACTATTTGCAAAACCAATATTTTCCGATGCAGCGACTACAGTTGTTGGCATCTCCCGTGATACTTCTTCAGCATGGCTTGGACCTGTCAAGACAGTAAAATTATTGGCATCGGATTCAACTGTTTCATAGAAAATCTCTGAAATACGCTTCAAGGATTCTGTTTCAATTCCTTTTGAACCATTGACAATAGGTTTATTCTTAATGGGTAAAGAAAAATTCTTAATCGTAGAGCGGATATATTGTGTCGGGATTGTGTTCAGTATCAAATCGCAATCAACTAAACTGCTGGCATCATTAGTCGCACTAATTGATTGTGGTAAAATTACATTGGGTAAATAATCTTTGTTGACGTGGTAACGGTTAATTGTGTGTGCGAGATTGGTGTCATGAGTCCATAGAAAGGCATTGTGCCCGTTCCGATTAAGAACTATGCCTAAAGCAGTGCCCCATCCACCGGCACCGATAATACCAATTCTCGTAGGCTTCATTATTCACTTTCAGGTTTTTTGGTGCTTTGTTTACTTTCTTTATGTTTTAATCGAATCAGATGCAATTTTGAAAATTTATTCTCTGTACCTTCGAGCAATCTTTTAATATTAGCTCTGTGAGTATAAAACACCAACATCATTAATCCTAATGAAAAATATATTAATAGGTGATATCCTTCGATATTTGCACCAAATATATTATATCGTACAAGCATTGACGAGGGAATAGAAAATGCAGCAACTATCGAGCCTAATGAAACGTATCCCGAAAAAAGGACAGCAAGAATAAATGCGGCAGCGGCAATCGTAACATCTACAGGTACAAGCCCTATCAACATCCCTGCTGCTGTATTTACGCCTTTGCCACCTTTGAATCCGACAAAACAAGACCAAATATGACCACAAACTGCTGTAACACCGGCGATCATTTTGATGATTGTCAAATCCTCAAAAAATGTCGCATTAGGTATTGAAATACCTTTGCCCAGAATGCCTGCAATTACTGCTACTGCTAAATAACCTTTGGCAAGGTCAAATATTTGGACAAACAAACCCCATTTCCACCCTAAAGTACGGAAAGCGTTCGTTGAACCCATATTACCACTGCCTTTGATGCGCAAGTCAAAACCAAAAAATAGCTTACTTACAATAACACCGGTCGGAATTGAACCTACAAAGTAGCTCAAAACGATTATTACAGCAATACTCAGAACCTCATTCATGATTTATCTTATGTTAGTATAAATTATATTAATATAAATCTTAAGCAATACAAAATTACTGAAATTTTGTCACATAAAACTAAGACGTATTAAAACGTTTAGAAGTTTGAAAGATGGTACATTGCTATGGATGCCGCAACTGCAACATTTAGCGATTCGGTACTCCCTTTTCCTTCAATTTTGAATTCACCGTCAAGCATTGCCTTAGTCTGTTCGCTTAATCCATGGGATTCGCTTCCCAAGACTATACCGTAAAGTTTTTTAGGTTTGATGCTTTGCAAAGCCGCTTCGGCTTTTGACGAAGCACCATATATCTTATGTTTCGGGAAAGTCTCTTTCAAATACTCCGCAAATTCAGGCTCGTAAATCAAATGTGTCTTAAAAATCGCTCCCATAGTTCCGCGTACAGTTTTGGGATTGAAAATATCAGCACAATCCTTTCCAAGTATCACTTGTTTGTACCCAAACCAATCAGCAGTCCTGATGATTGTTCCAACGTTGCCCGGGTCAGAGATGCCGTCCAAAGCTATGAAAGGCTCATTTTTCAGTACCTCTCTGTGCTTAATATTTACTACTGCTAAGACATTTTGCGGCGTTTTCGTATCGCAAATCTGGTCGAATTGATGCTTAGGTGCAGTATAAATAGGTGTACCTTTTTCGGAGAATTGTTCGATGCAATCAATGATGTCAGATGAAGGCGCATCTTTGACAACAATAAGCTCCGGATGAAAATCGCTTGCAAGTAATTCGTTGGCTAACTTTTCGCCTTCGACTAAAAACAAACCGTTCTGGTCTCTAAATGGCTTTTGGTGCAATGACTTAATAAGTTTTTTAAGTCTTTGCGAAATTGGCATTGCGTAGTGCATCATTATTTTACTAAATTTGAAATTAAATTTATACAAATTAACAAAATATAAATTACAAAACATATTGCTAATAGCAATAAACTAAATTTAATTTCTAAAAAAAAAATTGAAATATGTTGATTTCTGAGTTACTGAAAAAGAAAAGAGAGGGATATAGTCTGACCGGAGAGGAAATCAGATACTTTATTCGTGGCTTAATAAATAATTATGTTTCCGATATTCAGGCGGCAGCCTTTTTGACCTCTGCTTGTATTCATGGATTGAATCGCTCCGAAACAGCCGCAATGACATTCGCAATGCGCGATTCGGGCATTAAATTTGACTTTTCGGATATAAAATTACCCAAAATTGATAAGCACTCAACCGGTGGAGTTGGTGATAAAATTTCATTATTACTTGTGCCAATTTGTATGTCTGCCGGAATTGCAGTACCGATGATTTCCGGTCGTGGACTTGGTCATACAGGCGGAACAGTTGACAAATTAGAGTCTATTACAGGATTCAATATGCAACTTGATTATGATGAATGTCGGAAATTACTACTCCAAAACAATGCTTTCATGACTTCGCAAACGCCACAAATTGCTCCTGCAGACGGAATTTTGTACCATATCCGAGATATAACCGGTAATGTCGAATCTGTCGGATTGATTACTGCATCTATTATGAGCAAGAAGTTAGTCGAAGATTTAGATGGTTTAGTGATTGACATGAAAACCGGAAACGGTGCATTCATGCAAGACATTGCCGAAGCAAAGCAACTTGCCGAATCAATGTTGGCTGTTGCATCGGACATAGGGCTTAAAATGAGAATTATATTCAGTTCGATGGAACAACCTCTTGGCAATGCTATTGGGAATTGGCTCGAAATCGAAGAAACGATTGAATCATTGAAAGGAAATATTCACCCGGATGTTGAAGAATTGACCTTGAAATTGGCTGATTCGATGGTCTTGGCTTCGGGTATAAATGATGATATTGAGGATATTCATGCCAGAAATAAGGAAATTCTAAGAAGCGGGCAAGCATACAAGAATTTCTTGAAAATGGTCGAATCGCAAGGCGGGAATTTAGAAATTTCGAGAAATAATTTTCTTAATACGCCGAAATTTGAGATTAAATCCGACGTTGACGGCTATGTAAGTCAAGTTGATACCATAAACGTCGGTATCGTCGGAATTATGCTCGGAGCCGGCAGACAGAACGTCTATGACAAGATTGACTATGCGGCAGGAATTGAACTTAGGAAAAAGATTGGCGACAAAGTGGCAAAAGATGAAACTATCGCCGTATTATATGCGTCAGACAGTACAAAATTTGCCGATGCTGCTGAATTATTGAAATATAGCATCGTAATTAAGGAGAACGATGAGATTTTGATACCAAAATTAATAATTGATGATTGGTATAATTAACGAGGAACAAAATGAAAATTGCACTTACCGGCGGAGCCGGATTTATAGCTTCTAATATTGCTGACGAATACATTGCTTTGGGTCATGAGGTACATATTTTTGATAATCTTTCCACCGGGAAATTGGAGAATGTCAATCCTAAAGCAAAATTTCACGAAACTGACATACGTACACCCGAAATTCGTAGAATATTCGAGCTTGAACAATTCGATATAGTAAATCACCATGCCGCTCAGATGGATGTCCGAGTTTCAGTTGGCAACCCTGCATATGACGCAGGTGTGAATATTATCGGCAGTATCAATGTTTACGAAGCGGCTTTAGCTACTGGTGTGAAAAAGATAATTTTCGCCTCAACCGGTGGAGCTGTTTACGGCGAAGCCGATATTCTCCCCACAAGCGAGGATTACCCGCCCAAGCCATGCTCTCCATACGGCATTTCCAAATATGCGAACGAAAAATATTTGTATTATTATTCCGAAATTCGTAAAATTGAAACTGCTATTTTGAGATACTCCAATGTTTACGGTCCTCGCCAAAACGCTCAAGGTGAAGCAGGTGTGGTAGCTATCTTCATCGGGAAGATGCTCCAAGGTGAGCAACCTTATATTTATGGCGATGGTCTCAATACTCGCGATTACGTTTTTGTGAGCGATGTGGTCAAAGCTAATGTGTTGGCACTCAGCGATGCCTACAAAGGGATTTACAACATCTGCACAGCAATTGAAGTAAACGTAAACGAAGTCTTTGACAAAATTAAAAGCATTACTGATGCCAAATGCGAGCGTGTACATCTCGAAGGCAAACAAGGCGAGCAAAGACGCAGCTGTTGCTCATACGACAAAATCAAACGTGAACTCGGCTGGACTCCTGAAATTGATTTGGAAATGGGGCTACAACTTACAGTCGAATATTTTAAAAAGAATGTTCTAAGCAAATGACTTTAACAATTGCGGATTTGGTAATCATCATTGCCTATTTTGCAATAGTGCTTTATGTAGGTTTTGTAATTGCATCTCGCAAAGAAAAAAAATACGGCAATTCGCCTGAAGAATACATCCTTGCCGGACGCCGTCTGACTTTGCCTTTTTTCATAGCTACTCTTGTAGCTACTTGGTACGGAAGCATTCTCGGTGTTGGCGAATTTGTTTTCAATTCCGGCGTTGTCGCTTGGGTTTGTTTCGGGCTACCATATTACGTGGCTGCGATTCTATTTGCAATATTTTTTGCAGGAAAGATTCGCGATGCAAAGGTGATGACAATTCCAGACCAAATCAAAAGGAATTACAACGGTACAGCAGGAATCATATCATCCATTATTGTCTTGTTCATCACCATTCCATCAGCATACATTTTGATGCTCGGAATCTTAATACAAATGTTCACGGGATTTGAGCTATGGTTTTCGATTATTATTGGCTCAGTAGCTTCAATAGCCTATCTATTCACCGGCGGATTCAAAGCTGATGTATATACAAATGCGATTCAATTTGTGTTTATGTATCTGGGCTTTGCGGCATTACTGATTTTTTCAATTCTGACTCTTGGCTCAATTTCGGAAATGACAACGCATTTGCCGGATAAGCATACAACTTCTACCGGAACTTTGAGTTGGCAATATATTGCCGCTTGGTTTATAATTGCATTACAAACCTTTGTTGACCCTGGATTCCATCAGCGATGCAGCGCCGCCACTAATAGCAAAACAGCCCGGAACGGAATTCTTATTTCCGTTGTCTTTTGGGCGGTTTTCGACTTCTTGACTTTGTTCACAGGACTTTATGCACGTGCATTCACATCGCCGGAGAGTGCACTTATGGCATTTCCTGTTTTGGGCGAACTTGTGTTGCCTCCAATTTGGAAAGGGATTTTCGTGATTTCGATGCTGTCTGCTGTAATGTCAACTTTGGATAGTTACGCTTTTATTAGTGCCACAACAATCGGCAATGACATTTTATCAAAATTCAAAAGACTCAAACACATTAGCGCCGATAAATTAACCAAAATTGGATTGATTCTGACGTCAATAGTCGGAGTGACGGTAGCAATTGCAATTCCTTCGGCAGTAGAAATAATTTACAAAACAGCATCAGTGACCGTTCCGGGATTGATTGTTCCGCTTACATTGACGATGATAAAACCACTAAAAATCAGTTCCAGACAAGCTATTTTGATAATGCTCCTCGCTTCATCAATCTCATTACTTTGGATGATTATACCGGGTTTTGGAATAGAAACATTGAGCAATATCGAACCGATGTTTCCGGGAATAATATTAAGTGTTATTTTAGCTTTAATATTTTTGACGATAAATAGAAAAAGATATGAACTTGTCTAATTTTCTCAGTATTTCAAGAATCATTTTTGCATTGCCTGCAATGTATCTGATTCTGACAGGATATAACACCGCAGCAATGCTTGTTGGGGTTATCGCCGGATTAACAGACTTTTTCGATGGATACATAGCACGAAAGACAAACACAATCACCGAATTAGGCAAAATACTCGACCCGGTTGGTGATAAGGTGTTTCTCTTACTTTTTGCCATAGCTATGGTAATTGCTGACATTATGCCCTTATGGTTTCTCGTGGCTTTTGCCGTTCGTGATACATTGATACTTGCCGGAGGTTTATACGCCAAAAGCAAGCTGAATTATGTCATGTCATCAAATTTCGAAGGTAAAGTCACATTCTTTCTCATGCTCGTTACGATTTTAGCTGTTTTGCTCGGGCTTGAATTCGCTTCGCGATACGGATATTATCTTTGTTTAGCTGCTATGATTTATTCATTTGTTCTTTATCAAGTCAGGTGGATTAAAGCCCTGAAAGATAAGGATACTCAAAAACTAAATTCATAATTTTACTACTAATTAAGTATATTTGTAGTTCTATTATTTACAAAATTTAGATAAATCAGTATGAGTTTCTTTTCAAAACTTAAAGATAAGTTTACTACCCAAGTTGATAAAGTTACAGAAAAAGTCAATTCCGTTATTATACAAGCAGGAACGGCTCTCAAACTTGATAAAGTTAAGACAGGGCTTGACAAAACACGCAAAACTTTTCTCGATAAATTCAAAAGCGTTCTCGGAGTTGGCAGAAAAATTGACGAAAAATTATTAGATGAAGTTGAAGAAATCCTGATTACATCTGATATTGGCGTCACGACATCCGAGCAAATAATCAGCAAACTTCGTGTTCGCGTCAAAAAAGAGGGCTATGAAAATTCTGAAGAGCTCTATACACTTTTAAAAGAAGAAATTCATGAGTTGCTTTTGCTTTCTTCATCGGCGAATAATGATGCCATTTTCGAAATAGAAGCGTCCAAACGTCCCCATACAATTCTTGTAATTGGTGTGAATGGCGTCGGCAAAACGACTACTATTGGCAAATTGGCATACAATTACAAAAATGCCGGCAAGAAAGTAATTATCGGTGCCGCTGATACATTCCGTGCTGCAGCTAATGAGCAATTGGAAATTTGGGCTGAGCGAGCAGGGGTAGAAATTGTTCAACATGCACAAGGTTCAGACCCGGCTTCTGTGGCATATGAAACACTCAAAAAAGCCAAAGAAAATGACTTCGATGTTGTAATTATTGATACTGCCGGCAGACTTCATAATAAATTCAATTTGATGCAAGAATTGGAGAAAATAACTCGTGTACTCGGTAAATTGAAAGCAGATTCGCCCGATGATGTGTTTCTTGTTCTTGACGCCACAACAGGCCAAAATGCAATCCAACAAGCTAAGGAATTTTCAAAAGTTGCTAAGGTTACGGGAATAGTGTTGACAAAACTTGATGGTACGGCAAAAGGCGGTGTTGTAATTCCGATTGCAAACGAATTAAAAATTCCTGTAAGATACATTGGCGTAGGCGAAAAAATTGACGATTTGCAAGTATTCAATCCGACTTATTTCACCGAAGCAATATTTGGAATCAGAGAAGAAGACCTCGAAGAGGATGATTAGAAATTGACAAAAGTACCATATTTGATGCTGTCCATAAGCCAAGTAATAATATTTTCCGAGCATAATTGAAAAAAAAGATAATATTTGAGTGCAGCGACTGTGGCGCCAAAACTCCGCGATGGGCAGGGAGATGCTCTAATTGCGGGGCTTGGAATACATTGCTCGAAACTGTCGAAGAGAGTCAATCAGTCATAAAAAAAGAGAGAATTTCAAATTCTTCGACTCCTCAGAAACTTTCGGAAATAGAAACTAAAAGTGACCACAGAATCAAAACTGACATCGCCGAATTTGACAGAGTCCTCGGTGGCGGAATTATGCCCGGCTCATTGATTTTGGTGGGTGGCGACCCGGGAATCGGCAAATCTACTCTTTTGCTCCAAACATGCGGACGATTGAAAAGCAATTCGGCATTGTATATATCGGGGGAAGAGTCGCTCAAGCAAATCAAGCACAGAGCAATGAGAATGAAAGATATTAACGAAGATTTGCTGCTTATAGCAGAGAATAATTTGGAAAATATTATACCGCACATCAAAGCGTCTGAGTGTGAAATCATAGTGATTGACTCAATTCAATCTGTTTATACCGATAAAATTGATGCTTCACCGGGCAGTATATCTCAAGTTCGCGAATGTACTGCAGAACTTATGAACGTTGCCAAGCATTCGGGCAAATCAATTTTTATCGTAGGGCATGTTACGAAGGACGGTTTCATAGCAGGTCCAAAGGTGCTCGAACACACAGTTGACACAGTTTTGCAATTTGAAGGTGAGAAAAATTATTCGTTCAGAATATTAAGAGCTCTCAAGAATAGATTTGGTTCTACAAATGAAATCGGTATCTTTGAAATGCGTGATGACGGGCTGCACGAAGTTCTGAATCCTTCGGAGGTGTTTCTTTCGTCAAGCCATGTAAATGAACCCGGTGTAGCCGTTGTGACGACGCTCGAAGGTTCGAGACCATTGTTGATTGAAGTGCAAGCATTGGTAACATCTACGAGCTATGGAGTCCCACAACGAAGTTCAAATGGATTCGACTTACGACGACTTCAAATGATTTTGGCTGTATTGGAAAAAAGGCTTGGAATGCAATTCCGACAGTATGACGTCTTTGTGAATGTTGCAGGCGGGATTTATTTGAACGACCCATCAGTAGATTTGGGAATCGCCGCAGCAATCGTCAGTTCATTTAAAGATTCTCCGCTTGACCGTTCGCGTGTACTTATTGGTGAAATCGGTTTGACAGGTGAAGTTCGTCCTGTCGCACGAATAGAACAAAGGCTAAAAGAGTCCGAAAAACTTGGTTTCAGCAGTGCAGTTATACCAAAGCAGAATTACGATAAGTTGATTTCAAAATATGATTTTCAAATTGAATGGGTGGACAGAATTTCCCTTGCTTTGTCTAAGATTTTGCTCAATTCGTGAAATTGCTTTATCTTGCTTAAATGTTCTTGACATTTTTTGAATAATATTCGATATTTTTATGATTGATGATATAATTGAAGAAAAACAGGGCGAATTGCTCGATTTATTGCCCGTCGCAGACAAGTATGAACTATCATATTTGTTTGGGTTCGATTTCGGTGATGATTTTGTTAATAATTTTGTTCAAAACGAAACTAAACGTCTAATATTCAATGAATTTGTCAAATTTGAATTATTATCTGACGGATTCTTGCATTATAATTTGAATCTCGAAAGTTTTGAAAAATTTTGCAACTTTTTCGTCGAAAATTGTCTCATAACTAATGATTCTGCTCGAACGCTCATAGAGCAATCTGTAGAGATGAAGTTTAATTATTTGCTCAAACCTCTCGAAACACTCGAAAGTGTTATATTCCGAGGCGATGCGACAAAAATGACTTTCGATATCTTATTGGGGCTACGTTTGTTTTCGCAATACCATATTCACATATTGTATTATATGATTAACGAATATGAAGAGCAATCGTCTAATGATATGTCGGATATTGTCAGCAGTTCTCAATTTGTAAAGATGATAAGAGCATTAGATGAACAATTTCACAAAGATAATACCATAACGGAATTTGTCGAATTTTTAGCTCCTATAATTGAAATTTTTGGAGATGGCGAGCCACTAAAAATTCAAGTAAATTTGCTCATTGATATTTTACGAGATAAGGGATTGTATTCGGCAATTGAGTTGCTCGAGCAAGATTATATCGAATCTGACTTGATTAGTTTGGAACAATTAGCAATTCAAATGAGCAAAATTGAGAGTAATGATGATAAACAGGTTAAAATTGAGCTTAACGAGGTGGAAGATGTTGATTTTCCAGTATTGGGAGATAATGACTTGATTCTCGAATCTAAAGAAGAAATTACTAATATGTCATCAGAAGCAGATGAAGATTTTTATCTCAACCACATAGAACAAATTGATACAGCGGATGATTTTTATATTGTAGAGTCGGATAAAACTGATGATTTAGAACAAACTGATAAAACGGAATAGAAAATGAAGTTTATAGACATAGCAGCAATTTTTGTAAAAGCAGGTGACGGTGGCGACGGGCATCTTAGTTTTAGGACAGAAAAATTTGTGCCTAAGGGCGGTCCTGATGGTGGTAATGGAGGGAAAGGTGGAGACGTGGTTTTCAAGGTTGACCCTCATAGCAATACTCTCGTTGATTTCAAATTCAAAAGAGAATTCTTAGCATCTAATGGTGCTCATGGAGGCAAATCTCGGAAAACGGGTCGCGACGGCAAAGATATTATCATCAAAGTTCCACTTGGAACAGAAATCAAAGACATTGATGGAAATATCATTGCGGATTTGTCAGAGCCTGATGAAGAATTTGTGCTTGCTCGCGGAGGTAATGGTGGATGGGGTAATGCAATGTATGCCACAGCAACTAATCGTACACCTCGCAGAGCGAATCCCGGACAACCGGGTCTTGAAATGGAAGTAATTTTAGAACTTAAATTACTTGCGGATGTTGGGCTTGTCGGCTTTCCAAATGCCGGCAAATCAACATTAATTTCAGTTTTATCATCTGCCAGACCTAAGATTGCTGATTACCCTTTTACTACTCTTGTTCCAAATCTTGGGATAGCAAGTATTGATGTCGGACAAAACTTCACCATTGCCGACATACCCGGTCTGATTGAAGGTGCTGCCGATGGTAAAGGTCTCGGGATTCAATTCCTTCGCCATGTAGAACGTTGCAGACTGCTCGTTTTCTTAATTCCTGCAGACAGCCCACATCCGGAAAAAGATTATTTGATATTACGTAAGGAACTTGATAAGTACAATCCGGACATGAGTTTCAAAAAAAGGATTATTTGTATAAGTAAAGTTGATATGGTTGACCAAGATAGAATTAAAGAGCTTAAAGCATTGAAATTCAAAGAAAAAAATACCAAAACCATGCTAATTTCTTCAGTTGCTCATACGAATACCGATGATTTGAAATTGGCAATGTGGAATGAATTGAGTCAAATGTAAATAATATCTACATTCCCTTGTGACATTTTACAGTTTGATGTGTCTTATACAGTATGTACAACAATTATTTTTTGAAAAATATGAAATTAATTATAATAGCATTCACATTAATGTTCTTTTCGATTTCGATTTTAGCCGCCGACAAGTATGAATCAGCCAACAATGCTATGTTTAGCGGCGATTACCAAAAAGCTTTAGAGATTTATACAGAGGTAATTATGGGTGGCAAGCAAGATGCCGCAACCTATTACCGCCGCGGAATGGCTTATTTATATCTTAATCAATTTGACAAAGCAATCGCTGATTTCAACTTTGTAATCGAGAAAGATAAAAAAAATGCTGACGCTTTCAATAACAGAGGCTTGTGCCATAGTTACATGGGAAACGTTGACATGGCATTCGATGATTTCAGCGTAGCGATTAAATTAGACCCAAAATTTGCTCAAGCATATATCAATAGAGGCTCTGCACTTGTTACGAAAGGTGAATTTGATAAAGCGATAGCTGATTTTGACAATGCAGTTAAAATTGACCCCAAGAATCCGGAATTGTATTTGCAACGTGCAGGTTTATATTACTATCTTAATGATTATGCAAAATCGGTCCAAAATTACGATAAAACCATCGAATTGGGGCTAATTAATTCCAAAATCTACTTCAATCGTGGTAATGCTCATTTCAAAAATGGTTCACCAACTAAGGCAATTGAAGATTTAACCAGAGCGATAAAACTTGATTCCACCGATACTGAAGCCTTGATGAATAGAGCTTATATTCATCATTTTTTGGGTGATTCGGTTAATGCAGAAATGGACAAAGCTAAAGTGGAAGAAATCAAATATTCAAAATACACTCCTGTAGAAGATTTAAAATTTGCAACTTACACAAATGCCGGAAAAGATTTTTTCTTGGATTTGCCCGAAGGTTGGAATTTAATTGAAACCGATTCGGAGGATGCTTTGATTAACTTCTTTATCACTCCTGAAAATATTACTATCGAATCAGAAGCAATGCTTATAGGCGTGACTGTTGGAATTATGAAGAATATGAGTTCGAAATATGACGTTCAAAGCGAATCAGACATCCTCGACTTCTGGAAAGGAAGTCTTGATTACAGTAACGAAAGTATGAAAGAATATACTGTAAAATGGCAACGCCACCAACAATGGAACAACCATGCTACAATATTGAATTTATCAACTGTGCAAGTTGACGAAAACTATTTGAGATTTAATATTTACGAATATGCAATTGCTTGGGGTAATAATCTGATTTTTGTCTATTTCCAAGCACCGGAAGAAACTTTCAGTTATTATCGTAAAATTTTCGACAAAAGTCTTAAGACAATAAAAATCGGCGAAAATTTCAAATTGGACTAAATTTTTTCCAATTTTGCATATTCCAGCATTAGGTTTTTATTACCAATCGAATCAAATTTGATAACAGCTTTTAATTGCTTCCCAACTCCGCTTAGTTGCATGATTTTGCCTTTGCCGAAGTGCGGATGCTTTATTATATCACCGACTTTGAACGACACATTTACCGGTTCGATTTGCGAGTAATAATCTTGTTCGGGAATTTGGCTGAAATTTCCAAACGAATTATCCTCTTTTTTAGCAAATAACTTTGGCTTCGGTGCGGTGAACGAGGTTGCTGCAGGTTTTCGATATTCAGGGCGATTAATCAAATCCTGATTGATTTCCCTCAAAAAATTTGATGGAGATTGCTCGCTTACGTCACCATATCTTGCTCTACGGTCTGCATACGTCAATATCAGCCTTTCTTTAGCTCGAGTTACCGCAACGTAAAACAAACGTCTCTCCTCTTCTTCCTCTTCTTCGTGCATATCTTGGCGTTGCAAAGGGAAAAGCCCACGTTCCATCCCGGAAATGAACACAATAGGATATTCTAAACCCTTTGCAGAGTGGACTGTCATCAAAGTCAGACTTCCCGATTTCAAATCCTTCTCGTCAATGTCCGACATCAGCGAAATTTGTTGGATATAATCCGCAATTGTCAATTCGGGATTTGTTTTGAAGAAACTTTTGATATCCGATAAAATTTGCCACACATTATTCCAACGGTCTAAAGATTCTTCTGTGTTCATTTCCTTGTACATCTCAAGCAATCCTGACTTTTCTATAAATTCTGCAATCACATTTGCCGGATTTTCTTCAATAGTGATTTTTTCTCGATAAACATTTAAAAAAGCTTCGAAATCCCTAATTGCAATAATTGCCCTTTGTTGCAAATCATCAATTTCAGTAATTCGCGAAAATGCATCACTTAAGCACATTTGCTTAGAAGAAGAATATTGTCGTACATGCTTCAAAGTTGTTTGTCCGATTCCGCGTGGAGGCTCATTGATAATGCGGTAATATGCCTCGTCGTCCTTAGGATTAACCAACAAACGGATATATGCGAGCACATCCTTGATTTCTTTGCGTTTGTAAAATGAGATTCCACCAACGATTATATATGGAATGTTCGACTTCCGCAAAGCATTTTCGAGCACCATTGATTGGGCATTTGTACGATAAAGAACAGTCATATCATTTAGCGAATAGCCATTTCTGCTGAACATATCCACTCTTGTTGCGATTTTTATTGCTTCATCAAAATCGTCGTTGCAGCGGAGCAAATCAATTTTTTCGCCTTCAGGATTATCAGTCCACAAAGTTTTATGAATCTGATTCTTATTTCGCTTGATAATACAGTCAGCTGCTTCCAGAATTGTTTTCGTAGAGCGATAATTTTGTTCTAATCTGATAATTTTCGAGTAAGGATAATCCTTCTTGAAATGCAGAATATTTTGAATATCGGCACCGCGCCACCGATAAATGCTCTGAGCATCATCGCCCACGACGCAGATATTTTGGTGAGCTTCCGCCAACAGCTTAATTGCAATATATTGCGGGCGGTTAGTGTCTTGGTACTCGTCCACCAAAATATATTTGAAACGATTTTGGTATCGCTCCAACACCTCGCGGTCTTGGCGCAACAGCACGATTAAATTAATCAATAAATCGTCGAAATCCATCGCATTATTCAATTGCAAATAATTTTCATACTCGTTGTAAATCAAAGCCAACTGCTTTTCTTGAATCGAAGTAGCCATCTGAGCGTATTCCTTGCGAGTGACCATCTTATTCTTGGCGCTCGAAATTGCATTCCGTGCTACCTGGTGGCTGATTTGCTGATTCGAGATGCCAAGATTTTGCATCACACGCTTAACTGCACCGGTCGAATCATCGGTATCATAAATCGTAAAGTCGCTCGTATAGCCGATTTTGGATGCTGTTTGGCGTAAAATTCGGGCAAAAATGGAATGGAAAGTCCCCGCCCAAACTCTTTCAGCAAGGTGTGGAGCGACGAGCGACGAAATCCGTTCCTTCATCTCCTTCGCGGCTTTGTTCGTAAATGTCAAGGCTAAAATTTTGTCGGGCGAGACATCGTGCTCGAGCAAATAAGCAATCCTATGGGTCAGCACACGCGTTTTGCCACTACCGGCACCAGCCACAATCATCACCGGACCATTCATGGAAGTAACGCCTTTCTCCTGCTCCGAATTCAGCCCTTTCGTAATTTCTGCAATTCTATTATTCATCTTCAACTAATATTCAATTCAATCTCGCAATATAAGGCAAATTCGGCAAACTTTTTGCCCAAGATTTGCACAAAATGGGAATTATTCACCATTCATCTTGAACAGGATTATCAAGATTTCAGGATGGACAGGATAAATACTATTTATTCGCAAAGGACGCAAAGTAAGAACCGCAGAAAACACAAAGGTTGATATTGAACAGAAATGCTTGAATCACCCCACCCCAACCTCTCCCAAGGAGAGTGAGAAAAAAAATTTGAAAAAAATAAAAAATTTTGAAATTTTATTTGGAAATGTCAAAAACTTTTTTTAATTTGGAATATTGGTTTTAACATTTTTATAAATTGTTGTAATATATGGAGTAATTTATAATGAGTAATGTATTCGCCCCCCCCCCCACGAGCCTCTTGGCTATTGATAGTAGCTTTTTGCATACTATACATAACTAACTCTACAGTGATGATAGCACAGAACGATAAAGAACAATTTCCTGAGCAACTGCTTAGTTCATGTTGCGAAGAAATTGATATTGACTATTACGTGACAGAGGATTGTTGTATTCAAATTGATATTGACAATCCAAGTTGTGAAGATGCAAAAATTTCTATACAATATAGGGACCCATATAATCATTTATGGCAAATAAAACATACTGAATCTGCACCAGCAACTACTGTAAGCTATAAACTTTGTCCTACAGTAGTTTCAACTAATGTCCAGTTCCGAGTGTTAATTCAATATGCTAATGGTGCTCCACATTGTGAAGAAAGTTTTTTTGTCGAGGGAGTAAACCAGTTTACTTATAATGTTGACAGAAGCCAATGTTGTGGGTGTGAAGGTTCAAGCACTTGGTTAACTGCCTCGATGCATGCTGATACACTATGCCCGGATTCTTGTACAATTAGATTAGATTTGGATATTCCAGATTCACTCACTTGCTTTAAATACTTTATGACTCTTCCACAAATGACTGGAAATCATCAACCAATAGAAATTACCCCAGAAAATATTTCAAACTTCTATTTATGTTTAGGACCCGGACAATCAAAAAATGTTACTATGCGATTATTTGCAAGTTTAGGAGAATATACTCATATTTTTGCAGGGTGTTATCTTTATGCCAATTTCTCCTGTGACACAGTTCCACACATTGAATTCCCTGAAATTGATCCACCATGTTCGGAGGAATGCCCGGACAGTGCTTGGACTAAATATACTGATGTTATTCCAATTGGGTTACCATGTCCTGATTGTTATGTAAAAGTTGATTACATTGCAAGAACATGTAACGGAAAGCAGGAATTGCAGATTACTCGATTTTTTACAAATAACACTTTTTATTGTAGTGATTGTTCAGATGATGTAATTTATTCACGAGCAATTAAGTATATTATTAATAAAAATGATATGAATTTCAAACCGAATATACCAGATGAATGTGATACGACATGGAGAGTAGGTGTCGGGAGTTGTTGGGCTACATGGGAATATTACCAATATATTATGAAATGGCAAGATGCTGGTCCTTCAGGTCCGGGCTGGGTATCAGTTCTTGATACAATTGTTGTTCGTGAAGTTTGCGATAGCGTTCAGTGTTGTTATGATATTGTTACAGTTTGCAGGCTAGCTGAAGGTGGAATTGATATTAGTATAGACTCAGTATCAACCCGATTCATAAATTGTTTGTTTAAATCAAAACTAACTTATTCAGGTTTGCTCGTATTCTGCACACCAGCTTGTCATTGGATTGATAGTTTAGAAGGACCTTATAATTTCCCTTACATTATAGAGAAAAATAGTACTTTGGAAAATTTTGACTATTATAATGATTATAAAATAAGCGCTTATACTTTGGATGAAAATTTAGTCTTTGAAATTCAATCTCTATCGAGTGCTAATGCAGATATTAGAATTTATGATTTGTTAGGTAACTTAATTATAACAAAAGCTATAAATATTTCATCAAGTAGAGGTGTTCATAAGGTTGACATATCAAAACTACAAACTGGAACTTATGTATATTCAGTGACTATTGATAATAAATTGATAAAATCGGATAAGTTCATGTATTTGAAGTAATTATGAGCAGTACTCCTGCTGAAAAGCAGGAGTACTCTTTGATTTTATTAATTTTAGAAAGGAGAAAATTAGATGAAAATAATTTTAATTTTTATTGTTTTTTTCGTTTTGTCTTTTATCAATATTAATTCACAGACAGCATGGGAAAAAGTTAATCCCTATATGGGGCAATTTGCGAGATTCCAAGATGTCAGATGTTTTGATGAATTGAATTGCATAGGTATAGTTGAAAATACAGATACATGTTGCGATAGAATAATTAAAACAACTGATGGAGGCAAAACCTGGTTCACTCATTATCATGAAAAAATTTATATAAGTGATGAAGGTAAGCAAATTTCCCCTAATCCAATGTTTATGAATTCCATAGCATATTTATCAGAAAAACTATTATTTATTTCACGTAGCGGTGGTAAAATATTTAAAAGCCAAGATGGAGGTCTAACTTTTGATACTATACAAGTTATTGAACCAATAGATGGCAAATTTCAAAGCAATCCTGATATCGTAAGTTTGGATATGTATGATTCTTTAATAGGTGGTGCTATTTCTTCTCCTTATTTATATATAACTGATGATGGATGGGAAACTTCTAAAAAAATAATAATCAAACATGAGTTAGTACCTGAGGATTATGACATTAAAGTAGATAAATTTTGGTTATTTGGAAACAAACAATTTACTTTAAGATTTTGGGCAAATAAAGAAGTATCCCCTCATAATTTTAAATTATTATATAGAGGATTATTAACTACTCATGATTCTGGCAATACTTGGCATTTAAGAGATATACTTAAAGATTTCAATGCTAATTTGACTTATATAACATCTTTATTTTTTTTTAACTCACAAATCGGTTGGGCTTGCGGTCTAGCCGAATATGATAATGATACAGGAGGATTGAAAACTCATGGATTTGTTTATAAAACATATGACAGCGGAATAACTTGGGATTTGATTCATGTTGATGAGACTGAACCTACATTTGGATTATGGGACATAGCTTTTTATGATGAGTTAAATGGTATTGTAGTTGGCAAGTACGGTAAATTATTACGTACAACTGACGGTGGTTATACATGGTTCCGTGATGCTTTCTTAGATAACTATTCTCAAAACATGCGAGTAGTCCAAAAAATTGCATTTGCAGGAGAAAATCCAATTTTAAGTACATTCAGTGACGGTCTTTGGCGCGGCACATACAGTCCGTCGTCAGTAAATGAAAACACGAATGTAGGTAAGGGGCTGGTTGTCAGCCCCAACCCGGCGACGGAATTTATCGAAATCAGTTCCACCTTTATCAACCCTACGGTTAACCGTGGGGTTGATGAAGGTTCTGACATCAAAATCTTTAATACTCTGGGAGAATGTGTGATGACCGTAGAGACAATTTATGAATTGTCTCTACAAAGAATTAATATTTCGCATCTGCCTGGTGGTGTGTATTATCTGCGTATGGGTAACAGGACGCAGATGTTTGTGAAGACATAAAAAAAGATGTGCCACACCTCGCAAGTGTGGCACATCTGAATATTATTCATGTCATCATCACATCAATCACTCAAATCCCACAAATCACAGTTCAGATTACTTTACCAACTTTTTGTATTTGATTCTGTGGGGCGTGTTGTCGCCGATTCTGGCTTTGCGATTTTCTTCGTACTCGGTGAAGGAACCTTCGAAGAAATAGACCTTGGAGTCACCTTCAAATGCGAGTATATGTGTTGCAATTCTGTCCAAGAACCACCTATCATGTGAAATTACCACAGCGCAACCTGCGAAATTTTCGATTGCTTCTTCTAATGCTCGCAAGGTGTTGATGTCAATATCGTTTGTCGGTTCGTCAAGCAAAATCACGTTTCCTTCCTCTTTCAGCGTTATTGCAAGGTGCAAGCGATTACGTTCTCCTCCGGAAAGTGTTCCGCATTTCTTCTGTTGGTCGCCACCTGAGAAATTAAATTTCGCTACGTATGACCGCGAGTTTATCGTTTTATTGCCCAAAGTCATTGATTCGAGTCCTCCGGTTATTTGCTCGAAGACCGTTTTATCGGGGTCAATGGCAGTGTGTTGCTGGTCAACGTAAGCGGTTTTGACAGTTTCTCCAATTGTAAATGTGCCCGAATCAGGATTTTCAATTCCAAGAATTAGTTTGAAAAGCGTCGTTTTCCCGGCGCCGTTTGGTCCGATTACTCCCACGATTCCATTTGGTGGAAGCGAGAAATTCAAATCCTCGAATAAAATCCTATCGCCATAGCCTTTAGTGACTGATTTTGCTTCGATTACGTTATTGCCCAATCTCGGTCCATTCGGTATGAATAGCTCGAGCTTTTCTTCTTTTTGCCTTACGTCCTCGTTCAATAGATTTTCATATGCACCCAACCTAGCTTTTGATTTTGCATGTCTGGCTTTGGGCGACATTCTGACCCATTCGAGTTCGCGTTCGAGTGTTTTAATCCGTTTATCTTGGGTTTTGCCCTCTTGCTCTAAACGTTTCGCTTTTTGGTCAAGCCATGACGAATAATTTCCTTTCCAGGGAATGCCTTCGCCCCTATCTAATTCTAATATCCATCCTGCTACATTATCAAGGAAGTATCTATCATGGGTGATAGCGATGACGGTCCCTTTGTATTGGTTCAGATGTTGCTCGAGCCACTGCACGGATTCTGCGTCAAGGTGGTTGGTTGGCTCATCAAGCAATAAAATATCCGGTTCTTGCAATAGAAGTCTGCATAGAGCGACGCGCCTTTTTTCGCCACCTGATAAAATTTTAATTGGCATATCGCCTTCGGGGCAACGCAATGCGTCCATTGCACGCTCTAACTTGATGTCAATTTCCCAAGCATCGTGGCGGTCTAACTGGTCGGTGAGTTCGCCTTGACGATTGATGACTTTTTGCATTTCGTCGTCGTCCATTGGCTCGGCAAATTTTGCACTAATCGCTTCATATTCGTTGAGCAAATCCATTATAGGTTGGACTCCTTCGCGGACAATTTCGATTACGGTTTTGGATTCGTCCAATTCCGGTTCTTGATGCAAAAACCCAACATTATAGCCTGGGGAGAAGGTCACTTTGCCATCGTAGGATTGCTCTTCGCCTGCTATGATTTTGAGCAAAGTAGATTTGCCGGAGCCATTTAAACCGATTATACCGATTTTGGCTCCGTAGAAAAACGATAAATAAATATCATTTAGTACCTTTTTGGCTGGAGGAAAAGTTTTACTCACTCCAATCATTGAAAAGATGATTTTGTTATCTTCTGACATTGTTTTAATTTATTTGATGAAACATTAGAGGCTATTGACGAAATGAAGCCTTAAGAATTGAGAAATCGTCGTCGAGAGGGTTGTTATCGTATAATTTAACTAATTTATCGTAGATATCTTTGATATCTTCATTAGCTTTGAAAGATTCGTAAATGAAATCGGCAAATTGGTTTATAGTCATCATTTCGTCCCCATCAATCGGTATTTCGTATGCACCATCCGAATAAATCATCAGATTTGCCGGTGGCACAATTTCGACTTGTTCGCTTTTGTAATGAGTGTCTTTGATGATTCCAATAAAAAAATTATCAGAGCCAAGTTGAGTCAGTGCTAAGTTTTGGTCAAGCAAAAATGCAGGAGGATGCCCTGCAGCACAGTAATTCAAAATTTTCGATTTATGATTATATACGCCGTACCATATTGTAAAGTATAAATTATCATGGTCTTTCATTTGGTATTGCTGATTGAGAGCATTGAGCAGTTCGCCCGGGTCACGATAATCAATTCCTGTCATATGAGCATTATTGATGGTATTCACTACCGATACTGAATACAATGCTGACCGTACCCCGTGTCCGCAAACATCTAACAAATAAAGAGCGAAATGTTCGCTATCCAATTGTTTAAATCCGAGTAAATCTCCTCCCAAATGGAGTGAAGGAATGAAAGACCAATCAATTTTCAGATTGTGGGAATCGAATGCAGCAGGTTCAGGAATAATACTTCTGACATATTCGGCTGCTCGTTTAAGCTCTAACAAAATCTTCTCGTTTGCCCTATTAAGCTCTTGGTTTTTGACAGAAATGACTTGGTTCTGAGTTTCGAGTTTTTGGCGTGCATTCCTTAGTTTTTGCTGATTATTATCACTTATTCTGACAATTTTTGCAGTTTGTTTGAGTAACTTTGCATATTCACAAACAAGCTCATCAATATGTTGCATATTCGTATTATCTGTCCCATATTGTAGTTCAATAGAATCAATAATGTCCCGCAGTCTTTTGTATTCGCCCGGAAACACATTAATGTCAATTTCATGAAGATGCTTATCTAAACCCATAATAATCTTTAATAAGGAATTAATTTACATGGTAAAGTCAGATCGGAGGTAAATTCAATTCCGCTGTCTTCTATGTCATCATCTTCTTCTTCAAAATACCAATTCAATGATACTTTGCCACCGGTTTGATGATAATTTTCCAATAGTTCAATAATATCAAGTATTGATTTGGACGAGCTTGTATTGAAATATGTCAATTTGAATGAAAATTCAATTTCGCGTTTCACTTCCATGTAATTGTTCAACCAACTAAAGACCGGTTTGTAAAATTCTGCCGAGTTTTCGGGGTATGATTCACCCGAGATGATAAGCTTTCCTGTCGCACTATTGAATTCAATAGCAGGTGTAGTCTTTGTTTTGCTGAGGTATAAGTCTGACATTCATTTACTCCTTATCAATTTGAACTTTTATGGTAACAAAAGTATTTTCTGCGTTAGTTTTATGTTTATTATACGAAATTTTTCCTGAGGCTTTTCGAGCAATTTCAATCAATCCCAATCCTGCACCCTTGCTTTCAATAGGTCTATCTGCATGTAAACTAGATGAATACTTGTCTTTGAGCTGCTCTTCATTGAGTGCATTCAAATTATCAATTTTGTCTGTCAAAAAGCGAATGCTTTGATTATCAACTAAGTTTCCTGAATAGATTGTAAAGTTAGTATCATTTTCAGTAAATAATATTATTCCTACTCCGATTTCTTTCCCATCAATTTCTACACGTTCTGATGAATAGTGCATTATATTTTGGGATAGTTCGACAAAAATAGAGAAGAGTTTCTTCAATTTTTTGTTCAGATTAACTCTGTTTTTCACAATGTTGCCCATTTCTACAAGAATTTCTTGCGATAAAGCCCCTTTAAATGAAAGCAGTACGTTATGCCTATTGGCTGTGTCGTAATATTCGTGTAAGTCTATCATTACTCAGATCCTTAATCCGATTATGGTGATATCATCTCTTTGTCTTTCGTTCCCAATGTGTTTTTCGAATTCTTGATTAACTAAAGTTAATTGTTCTTCGACTCCTTTTTGGGATAACAAATATAACAAATTTTTTAGTTTCTTTGTGCTATATTTTTTGTTTTCATTGTTATTTTGGTCAGCAAAACCATCACTTGTCAGGTAAATCATTGAATAATTTTGATTTTCAAATTCATGAGAAGTATATTTCAAGTCTGGAGAAAAACTTCCTATTGATTGCTGATCGCCTTTAATTTCGAGAATCTCGTTATCTCGAACAATGAATATCGGGCGTCGTGCACCAGCAAAACAAACATTTCCCATTTCATCTACGCTAATCAAACATACGTCCATTCCATCGTTAACAACATAATTTTCGGCATTTTGTAATGAATGGCTAACCCTTTTGTTTAATTCATCAAGTATTTTTGCCGGATTTGAAACCAAATCATTCACCACAATTTCATTTAGTAAAGTATTGCCAATCATGGACATAAATGCTCCCGGCACTCCATGGCCCGTACAGTCAATAACAGCAGCAAAACGTATGCCACCAACTTTTTTAAACCAGTAAAAATCTCCCGAGACAACATCCTTCGGCTTGAAAAAAACGAAGTTTTCGGAGAATAATTCCTTGATGTAAGTTGCTGATGGTAGCATAGCATTTTGAATCGTAAGACCATAATTGATGCTATCCATGATTCGTTCTGTTTGCTCGACGATTGTCTGATTTTGATTGTTAAGTAATTCATTGACTGATTCGAGTTTAAGATTTTTTTCTTCTAACAATGCGTTACTTTTCTTTTTGGAACCGAATAAGATGAATAGGATTACTAATATGATAATGAACAAACCCAAAAATAGAGATATATAAAAGATTGTTTGACTTTGGTTTTTCAGCTCACTTTCCTTCAATTTCATTTGAAGCTCCATGTTACTCTTAGCGAGTTCAATTTCGGATAATTTATCTTGTGATATCGAGCGTTTAGTACGTTCGAGATTCAATCTTTTGTTAATTTCGCGCAACATTGAACTCGATTTTATCTCTTCAGACAATATTTTCGAGTAATTATCCAAATATACGAGTGCTTGTGAAATATTTTCGTTTTTCAGTTCTAATAAATACAGTGCATAAAGTACTTCTTTCAACATTGTCAGATTACTAATTTCCACTAATATAGTTTCGGCTTTTTGTAATTTATCCTTAGCTGTTTCGATATCCCCAATGTCGTAGGCAACCTCACCCCAAATAAGGTATGTCTCGGCTAATCCGTCTCTGTCGGCTAAGTACCTAAATTGTGCATCTGCTTCACGTAATATTTCGATAACGGCATCATTTCTTAATTGCATTCTGTAAACCCGTGCCAAATCTAATAGGTTTCGAGCATAACTGGATTTGAAATCATTCGCTTTATTGAAATCTAATGCTTTATTGAATTCGGTTTCTGCTTCTGAGATTAAGCCCATTTCTTCATATATCAAGGCTTTTTCGGATGTAGCTGCCGAATAGTAAGCTTTATGATTTTCCGGTAATTGTGTATTGAATAATATATCTAAATAGGCTTGAGCAGCTTCGTATTCCCCTGCTTCTCTGGCAATCTTTGCAGAAATCACCAGCAACTCATAGACTTTGCTTGTGTCATTTAGTTTAGTATATTCTATTCTTGAGGAGTCATGATATAGGTGTGATTTGTCGGGATTATTCATCACATAATACGACATACCCAGTAAATGATAAGCTTTAGCAAGATTCAAGGTGTCTTTTTCATCCCTAAGGGTTTGAAGTATTCCCTTTGAAATGTCATAAGCAGCGAGTACATTAACATCAAAGATTGATTCTGCTTCAAGCAATTTAACAGTATTTGATTCTCTATCTGCCCAACACAAATTCCAACTTGACAATAAAATCAAAATTGTTGCGATTACTATTTGTTTTTTTAAGTTCATAAATCATCAGTCGAAATTGTCACGCTCTAATTGCTTTTAATTTTACAAGCGTTAATGTAATTAAGAAAACTACTCCGCACATTACTGCTATACCTCCTGAAACTGCTGCATCGAAATAAATTGAAAGGTAGAACCCCGAAATAGATGAAATTATTGCAAAGATAATTGCCCAAATAATCATATTAATCACCGTGCGCGTAAACAAATGAGCCGTTGCAGCGGGTACTATAAACAGTGCTATCACGAGAATCGAACCGGCAGCATCGAATGAGGCTACTGCAGTAATTGATACGATTGTCATAAACAAGTAATGCAATGTCAGATTTTTAAATCCAAGCACTTCAGAAAGTTGCGGGTCGAAAGTCGTAAGGTTTAATTCCTTGAAGAATATGATGATAAATAACAAGTTAATAAGAATTACCGAACCGAGTATATAAAAAGATTTCGGACCGTAATCAACACCATCAATCACCAAATTATTTAGTGCAGATAGCGTAATATCTCCAACTAAAACACTATGTTCGTGAAAATGCACACTTGACATTTGCATTGAAATCAAGATTACGCCGATTGAAAATAATCCGGGGAAAACAAGCCCAATCGAAGCATCAGTTTTGACAAGTTTGGACCGGCTTATTAATTCTGTCAGATAGACCATAAGTAAGCCTGATAAAGCTGCACCTATGATTATCAATGGTGATGACCTATCCAAAACAATCAAAAAAGCAATGATAATGCCCGGCAAAACTGAGTGGCTAATTGCATCGCTCATCATGGACATTCTTCTGAGAACCAAATATGAGCCGGGAATTGCACACGCAATTGCTGTCAAAAGTCCGATTAACAATACCATTAAGCTAATCATATCAGTTCACCTTTTGTGAGTAAGATTGATTCCGCTTTCTTAAGCCCTTTGTCAGTCAAAACCCATACATCGCCGTTCATATTTCTGACTAAACCCAATTCAGCAAGTATAATTAAACTCTTTCGGACATTGAATTTCTGCTCGTGCATAGTTAGCAATACTTTAGCACTATGACCCACATTATAGTCGTCATTATGATGTATTTTGAGCTGGTACAAGTCAACAAGCACTAAACTGAGTCTTATTCTTTGTTTTCTCGCTATGTTTTTGATTAACTCTGCGATAAGCCCTCTATTTGGAGAGAATAATATTGAAATGACAAAAATCAATACAAGTAATAGCACAATTACAGGTCCTGTTGGTAATTTTTGTACTGATGCTGAGATAAGCGCCCCACTCAAACCTGCTACTAAACCAATAAAAGCTGAAATGATGACCATAGTTGAAAGTTTATTAGTCCATTGCCGAGCAGCTGCAGCCGGAGTAACAATCATTGCTACCATCAATATTACACCAACCGATTGCAAGCCGATAATTATTGCTATTACAATGGATGAAACCATCATTGTATCTAACAACTTTGAATTAAATCCTAGTGAATGGGCATAAGTTCGGTCAAATGTATGGAGCTTAAACTCTTTCCAAAATATAAATAAACTCATAAGAGTCAGAGCTCCAAAAATTAGTATGATATTGACGTCACTGTGTGTGAGAGTAGATGCACTCCCGAAAATATAATCCTGCAAACCTGATTTGCCCGGAATATTCCGACGTTGAATTAATGAAAGCAAAAATATACCCAATCCGAAAAATACGGCTAACATAATCCCCATCGAGCTATCGGATTTGATTTTGCTAATATTCATCAAACGTGACGAAAAGTGCATAGACAGAAATCCCGTAATCGTTGCCCCGAGAATTAAAACTAAGGAATTTTTGCTACTGCTGCCAGTAATAAAAAAGCCGAGTAAGAACGCTAAAACTATTCCCGGTAAAGCTGAATGAGCAACGACATCGCCGGCTAAACTTTCCCTTCGTAAAAAGGCAAAGCTACCGAATGCTCCGGCAACAATTCCCAAAATAGAAGAACCCAATGCAACATTTCGGATAGTATAATCAAAAAATATGTCGTGGATGAATTCCATCAATCTAAAATTGATTCATTTTGAGAAAAATTGAAATGTCCGCCATAAGCTTCGTAAATAATTTCCTTCTTGTAAACATCTTCGACTTTTCCGCTTGCATAAATCTTAATGTTCAACACTGTTATCATATCAAAATAATCACTCAATGTGATTAATTCATGATGCACTGCAATTATAGTTTTGCCTTCACCTTTCAATTCGCGGAAGATTTGCATAATGGATTTCTCGGTTTTGGCATCTATTCCGGCAAAGGGTTCATCAAGCAAAAAAACGTCTGCATTTTGGACTAATGCACGCGCTATAAAAGTTCTTTGTTGCTGTCCGCCTGATAGTTGGCTAATTTGTCTGTCGGCATATTCTTCCATTCCTACGCGTTGAATAGCATCAAATGCCAATGCCTTTTGGATTTTTCCCGGTCGGCGAAACCAGCCTAATTGCCCGTATGTTCCCATCATTACTACGTCAAATACTGTAGCCGGGAAATCCCAATCAACAGCCGAACGCTGAGGCACGTATGCGATTCTTTTTCTGACTTTATCGTAATCTTCGCCGAGAATTTTAATTTTTCCGGCAATAGGTTTGACCAATTTGAGAATTGACTTAATCAAGGTGCTTTTGCCGGCGCCATTCGGTCCGGCAATGCCCATAATAACTCCTTGCGGGATTGACAAATCAATATCCCAAAGTACAGGTTTTTCGTTATATGCAACCGTTAAATCATTTATTTCGACTGCAGGTAAATTATTCACTGTGACCTGATGTGAGTTCATTTTGAATTAAATCTGCATTATATTTAATAATCCCGATATAAGTATCCACAGGCGATTCGTCGCCCAAAGCATCTGAGTATAGCGGTTTATCGGAAATTTGAATTTCATGGTTACGGCTTTGTACGGCATTTCGCAAAGCTTCTACTGACTTGTTGTTCACCATAGTTTCAAAAAACAATACGTGTACTTTTTTTTCAACTACATAATCAGCCAATTCGCGCAATTCCTTGATTCCGGCTTCAGTTTCAGTCGTAATGCCATGAACAGCTTTTACCTCGAAGCTATAAGCACGAGAAAAATATCTGAAAGCGTCATGCCCCGTGACGAGGATTCTATTTTCGGCAGGAATTTGTTGGTACTTGTAAAGTGCATAATTATATGCGTCGAAAACATCGCGAAGGTAGTCGGCACCATTATCCTTGTAAAAATTTGCGTTCAAAGGGTCTTTTTCTACAAGAACATCAATAATTCGTTGAATAGAATACTTCCAAATCAAAGGATTATTCCAAATATGTGGGTCGTAATCTTCGATATTGTCATCGGGATTGATGTCAATCAAGCTGTCTTTTGGGATAGCATTACCAATGGCAATTGACTTTTCGGAGCCTTTCGATGCGAGAATTTCGCCCATTTTGGCTTCAAGCCCGACACCATTGTAAAAGACCAAATCCGCTTTCATTATTGCTTCGGCATCAGACACACTCGGCACATACGAATGTGGGTCAACGCCGGGTCCGCAAATCACTTTTATGATTTCGACTCTATCGCCGGCGATGTTTTTGATTGCATCATCAATCATGCCCGTAGTAGCTACAATTTTCAATTTTCCCGTATTTTCAGGCTTGCTTTCTTCCTTCGAACAAGAAAGAACCAATACAGAAGCCAATAAAACAAACATAAATTTTACGAAATTGATTTTCATTTTTCAAACCTTATTCATTGTAAAATGCTATAAACGAATAAATCCACTTTTCAGGCTAATATTTTTTTTATTTTCACCTAAATATTTTGAGTTTATTTTATAAGTTTCAATAAAAAATACAAGTTATGCAAAAAATATTTGGTCAATTTGGAAAATTATATTACTTTGCAAAACTCTATACACCAAAGAGTGAAAAATAATTGTAGATGTAAAAATTACATCTTTTGTAAAACTAAATTGTATTTTTTTTGGAGGATTTTAATGTCAGATAATACTGATATCAACCATGATTCAATGGTTACAACCGAACAAGTAAAACTTGATTCATCTGCTAAATTAATGGAAGCAACGAAAGCAAAGCACCAAAGCCGTTCAAGTTACGACGAAGTTGTAAATTTGCTCGAAAATGGATTTGAATCGCTCGAACTAAGCGATGATGACTTTACCAATTTGTTCGATACAAAGATTCAAACAATCAAAGAAGATGAATTGGTCAAGGGTAAGATTGTCCAATTGTCGAAAGATGAAGTTTTTGTTGACATCGGTTTCAAATCCCTTGGGGTTGTGCCGAGAGCAGAATTACTAAATGCCGAAACTTACCAAATTGGCGACGAAATTGACGTTTACATTGACAAAATGGAAGACCCAACGGGAAGACTTGTACTATCACGTCGTCGTGCTGATTTCATGAGAATTTGGGATGATATCATTTCATTATATGACAAACAAGAAATCGTTAAAGTCAAGATTTTGAGAAGAATCAAAGGCGGCATGGTCGTTGATTTGCTTGGTATCGAAGCATTTTTGCCGGGTTCGCAAATTGACGTCCGTCCGGTTCGTGATTTCGATGGTTGGGTTACAAAGACAATTGATGTCCGCGTAGTAAAAGTCAATCATCCAAGTGAAAACGTCGTTGTATCGCATAAAGTACTTCTCGAAGAACAACTTTCCGAACAAAGAAGTGAAATCATGTCAAGACTCGAAAAAGGTCTCGTACTCGAAGGTATCGTGAAAGCAATTTCTGATTTCGGGGTGTTTGTTGACCTTGGCGGTGTTGACGGGCTTGTTCATATCACAGATTTATCATGGGGTAGAGTTACTCATCCTTCAGAAATCGTTAGTCTCGATTCTACAGTGAAAGTTGTAGTTCTTGATTTTGACGGCGACAAAAAACGTATTTCACTCGGTATGAAACAACTTACTCCTCATCCTTGGGATACTATCGGCGAAAAATACGAAAAAGCGACAAAAGTTACAGGCAAAGTGGTCAGCTTGACTGATTACGGTGCATTTATCGAAATTGAAAAAGGCGTCGAAGGTCTTATTCACATTAGCGAAATGTCTTGGACTCAACATGTCAAGCACCCATCGCAAATCGTGTCTATGGGACAAGTTCTCGATGCAATCGTATTGAATATTGACAAAGACAACAAGAAATTAGCTCTCGGAATGAAACAATTAGAGCCGGACCCATGGGAAGATTTGATGAAGAAATATCCCGTTGAATCAAAACATATCGGTATCGTTCGCAATTTGACCAACTTTGGCGTATTTGTTGAACTCGAACCGGGTGTTGATGGTTTGGTGCATATTAGCGACTTGTCTTGGACAAAGAAGATCAGACATCCTGGGGAATTCGTCAAAAAAGGCGACCGCCTCGATGTTATCGTTTTGAGTATTGACCCCGACCAACGTCGTATCGCACTCGGACATAAGCAAATCAATGACAATCCTTGGGACTTCTTCGAGGATAAATACAAAATTACTGCTGAAACCGAAGCTAAGATTGAACGCATTATCGAAAAAGGTGTTATCGTCGAACTTCCTGACGGAGTTGACGGTTTCGTTCCGGTATCACAATTATCGTTTGCACCGGTCAAAAACATCAGCGAATACTTCAAAATAGGCGATTTGTTGCCATTGAAAGTCGTTGAATTTGACAAAGATGCCAAGAAAATTGTATTATCGGTTGTCGAAGCACTTCGTGGCAAAGACCAAACTTTGATTGATGATTACAATACCGCTCACCCGGTACCGAATGCTGATAACTTATCAGTCGAAATCACTTATGACAGCTCACAAGCAGACATCTTCAACGAAGAATACAATCCCGATTATAAGCTACTGAAGCAAAAAATCGAAGAGCAATTCAAAGGCTCAGATTCTGCAGAAGATGATGCTCCTGAAGCACCTGTAGCAAAAGCTCCTAAAGCTGAAAAAGCTAAAGAAGAAGTCGTAGAAGCACCGGTTGCTGAAGCTACCGAAACTGAAACAGCTCCGGAAGAAATCGTAGAGCCTCAACCGGCAGAACCCGAAGTCGAAACTCCGGCTGAACAAGAGCCGGTTGTAGAAGTTCCCGAAGAAGAGCCTGTAATCGAAGTTCCGGTAGAAGACCCCGAAGTGGAAGAAACTCCTGCCGAAAACGAAGAAACAACTGAAGAAGGAGAACCAAAACCATAATTCACTTTAGAATTAAATTTACACAGAGGCTGTCCATATGGGCAGCTTTTTTTTTTGTGGGGTTGTAGGAGGCTGTCTCATAAGGGCAGCCACTTTTGTTATTTTTGTGGAAAAAAAAGAGAAAATACTAGGTGTAAATCGGCGTCATAACAGCTGTAATCAACAATAAGTTAGCGATGCAATGAGACCAAAGTT